>Ga0187887_10001412_pt1 | contig 20719 bp, 24 predicted proteins | sample June2016WEW_7_10_FD_132977 | JGI IMG/M metagenome (GOLD analysis project Ga0187887, IMG submission 132977) | Peatland microbial communities from SPRUCE experiment site at the Marcell Experimental Forest, Minnesota, USA - June2016WEW_7_10 | ecosystem: Environmental > Terrestrial > Soil >... | reverse complement strand
TTGTCTCCCGTGCGGCCTTCACCCGGGCCTGCCAGGCCCTGGCCGCCGGGAAGAGTGCTTAACCGGGGTAGCGGGCGCCGCGGACGGTGACCCGGATGGAGTAGAGGGAACTTGTACCGCACATGAAGATCTGGTTGCGCTGCGGCCCGCCGAAGGTCAGGTTGGCCACGATCTCCGGCACGCGCAGCTTGCCCAGCAGGGTGCCGTCCGGGTCGAAGCAGTGCAGCCCGTCGCCCGCGGCCGCCCAGACCCGGCCCTCGCTGTCCAGCCGGATGCCGTCGAAGGTCCCGACCTCACAACGCGCGAAGATCTCCCCGCCGGTCAGGCCGGTGCCGTCCTCTGTCACGGTGAACAGCCGGATGTGCCGTTCCTCGCTGTCGCAGATGTACAGGCTCCGCTCGTCCGGGGTGAAGGCCAGCCCGTTAGGCCGGTTGAAGTCGCCGGCCACGATGCTCAGGCCGCCGGACCCCGGATCGATCCGGTACACGTGGCAGGCGCCGATCTCGCTGTCCCCCTGGTGTCCCTCGTAGTCGCTGTCGATGCCGTAGGCCGGGTCGGTGAACCAGATCGAGCCGCCCGCCCGCTCCACGACGTCGTTCGGGCTGTTCAGCCGCTTGCCCAGGTAGCGATCCGCGAGGACCGTGATTGACCCGTCCGGCTCCGTGCGGGTGACCTGCCGCCCGCCGTGCTCGCAGCTGACCAGCCGGCCCTGCCGGTCCACGGTGTGGCCGTTCGCGTACCGGGAGGGCTGGCGGAAGACGCCCACGGCGCCGGTGGCCTCGTCCCAGCGCAGCAGCCGGTCGTTCGGGATATCGCTGAACACGAGGTAGCGGCCGGCCGGGAAGTACGCCGGCCCCTCGGCCCACCGGCACCCGGTGTGCAGTATCTCGAGCCGCCGGTCGCCGTGGACGCGCTGGAACCGCTCGTCCAGGACCTCGAACTTCGCCGTGATGGTCTCGCGCACTGGGGCTCCCGCTAATATTGTCTCGATGTCAAGATAAAATGAGAACCGGGCGGGCGTCGGCCGCCCGCGCTCCGGCCCTGCCCGGTGATGCCTTCCTGGAGGTGCACATGATCCATCATGTTCAGCTGGCCTGCCCGCCGGGAAGCGAAGCGGCGCTGCGGGCCTTCTACGACGGCGTGCTGGGCCTGGACGAGTTCCTGGCCTACCGGCCGGCGCGTCCGCGCACGGGCGGCTACTGGCGTTCGTCCGGCTCCGGGATCAGCACGCCGAGCAGCCAGCCGACGACCCCGACGATGATCGCGCCCCAGAACGCGGCCCAGAATCCGGTGATGTGGAACGGGAGCGTGAGCTTGCCCGCCACCCAGCTGGTCAGCCAGAGCAGCAGGCCGTTGACCACCAGCCCGATCAGACCGAGCGTCAGCACGTAGAACAGGCAGCCGACCGCCTTGACCACCGGCTTGATGATGGCGTTAACGAGTCCGAAGATCACCGCGACGGCCAGCAGGGTGAGCACCTTCGACGCGGTGCTTCCGTGGCCAAGCTGGATCCCGGGCACCAGCCACGTGGCCACGGCGAGCGCCGCCGCGGTCAGCAGGGCCCGGATCAGGAGACGCATGCGGCAATGATCCCATGGTGAGAGGTATGTGCCGACCGGCTGCCGCGCGCTGCCAGCCCGGGGGGGGACCACCCCCCGCTCCGCTTTCCCGGGGGACCACCGCCGGAGCCCCCGGCGCCGGCGATCGCCGGCTCGCAGGGGACACGCTTGGGGTGCGCCCGGCCTCGCCGGCACTCGCCCGGGCCGGGTCCTGTGTAGTCCCGGCCAGAATAGGGTATAGGCGGATAAAATCTATTCAGCTAAGCAAATTAGTAATTTTAATAATGGCGCTTCGATTTGCGCTTTCACTGGACATCCAAGACGGTTCATGCCACCATGACAAACGCGCCGGCAGATGCGGGAGACTACGAGTCGTAGTCCCCTGCTTGCCTGCGTTGGGGGGGATGAGGGCCCAGTGCCTTCTTCCCGGGGAGTGGAAACGCGGAATCGGGCCGGACGATGGCGGCCTTCGCAATGGGCCAGGTCCCGGCCCGCGATCCGCGGCGAGGGGGGAAGTAAACTGTGGGCTGTGTATGGCAATCGACGTACCCTGCCGATGCGCGGTTCGCCGACGCCCGGGTACACCAGCGCTTCGCGCCCCGGCACCGCAAACCACCGCGATGGGTCAGGATTGCCCGTGCTGCGGCCCCGGCCCGGGGCCGGCTGAAGACGCGCCTATTTCCACCGGAAATGCACGAAGACCCGGCCGAAGTTCTTTGAGTCCTTCTCGACCCGGCTATACAGCTGTTTAATTTCTTTCTGCTCAAGGAACCTCAGAACATGTTTTTTCAGCTGACCTGAGCCCTTGCCCGGAATGATCTCTATCATGGGCGCCTTCTTGGCCACGGCTTCGTCGATGATCGCCCGGAGGGCGCGGTCAATGTCCTGGCCCCGGTTGTAAATGTCGTGCAGGTCGAGTTTCAGCTTCATGGACTCATCTTCTCCTGCGGGGGGCTCAGCTGAAGGCGCCGGATAATCTCGTCGACAGCCTGATCCGGCGGAGTCGCCGCGTCCAGCACCAGGAGGTGCTCGGCTGGCTGCGGGCTCTCCAGGTCGGCGAGCTGGCTGTCCAGCAGGGCGGCGGGGAAGAAATGCCCGTGCCGGGTGCTCAGCCGGTCTTCCAGCACCTCCCGGCTCGCGTGCAGGAAGACCATCCGCGCCTGCGGCCGCCCGGCCAGCAGTTCGTCCCGGTAGGAGTGTTTCAGCGCGGAGCAGGCCATTACGGCGGACTCGCCCGCGGCGGCGAGCTCATCCATCCGGGCTGCCACCGCGGCCAGCCACGGCCGCCGGTCAGCATCGGACAGCGGATGACCCGCCCGCATCTTGGCGATGTTCGCCGCCGGGTGCAGGGCGTCGGCGTCGGTGAAGGGCCAGCCGAGCCTGCCTGCGAGCAGGTAACCGACGGTCGACTTGCCGCTGCCGGACACGCCAGCCACGACCACGATCATGGCCGCGAGCCTACCGGCGCCCGGCCGTCCGCACCCGTCCGCACCCGCCCGTACCCGCCCGCACCCACCCCCGACCTTGGCCGATGCCCCTCGCGGTGGGCACTTCCCGCTGTTAGTGTCGGGTAGGCCACGGGGCGGCGGTGGGGCTGTCCCGGCCGTCAGCAACAGGAGATGGGATGCGAGTGCGCCGCCCCCTGTCCATTGCCGTGGGCTCGGCCGCCATGGCCGCCGCGGTGACGGGCAGTACCACAGCCGCCGCCGGCGGTGCCGCCGTGGCCGCGACCGCGACCGTGGCCATCAGCCCGGCCGCGGTCCATGTGCGGGACGCTCAGTCCGCCCCGCCGACCACGGCCTTCTGCGAGGCGCACTTCAAGATCGCCTGCTACGAGCCCGGCCAGATCCAGCAGGCCTACAACCTGGGCCCGCTGTTCAGCAAGGGCATCACCGGCAAGGGCCAGACGATCGTCATCGTTGACTCCTACGGCTCCCCGACGGTCCGCCACGACCTCGGTGTGTTCGACAAGAAGTTCGGCCTGCCCGACCCGCCGTCGCTGCAGGTGATCCAGCCGGCTGGCCCGGTGGCCAAATACCGGCCAACCTCCAACCGGGAGGGCTGGGCCGGCGAGACCGAGCTGGACGTCGAGTGGTCGCATGTCATGGCCCCCGACGCGAACATTCTCCTGGTCGAGACACCGACCTCGGAGAACGAGGGCACGACCGGCTTCCCGGCGATCGTCAAGGCCGAGACGTACGTGGTCGACCACCACCTTGGCGGCGTGATCAGCCAGAGCTTCAGCGCGACCGAGCAGACCTTCCCGTCCAGGCGGTCGCTGCTCAACCTGCGCGGCGCATACGTGGACGCGGCGAACAAGGGCGTGACAGTGCTGGCCGCCTCGGGCGACAGCGGCGCGGCCGACGTCAAGTTCAACGCGACCACCTACTACCTGCACCCGGTGACCTCGTGGCCGGACAGCGACCCGCTGGTGACCGGGGTCGGCGGCACCCAGCTGCGTCAGTCAGCCAAGGGCGCATGGCACTCCGTGGTCTGGAACGACACCTACAACGTGCCCACCCAGCAGTACATCTTCACCAACAAGGGCCCGAACCCGCTGGCGGGCGGGGGCGGGAAGTCCGTGGTGTTCTCCCGGCCCGCGTACCAGAACAGCGTGGCGAGCGTGGTCGGCGGCCAGCGCGGGGTGCCGGACATCTCGATGAGCGGGGCCTGCAACGGCGCGGTGGACATGTACCAGAGCTTCAAGGGCCAGCCGGCCGGCTGGTACCCGACCTGCGGCACCAGCGAGGCCACTCCGCTGTTCGCCGGCGTGGTCGCCCTGGCCGATCAGGTCGCGGGGCACCCCCTCGGGCTGATCAACCCGGCGCTGTACAAGATGTCCGCGATGGGCAAGGCCGCCGGGATCGTGGACGTGACCAGGGGCAACAACACGGTCTCGTTCAGCCAGGGCGGCCAGGAGCACACCGTGACCGGGTTCCGCGCCCGCCCTGGTTACGACCTCGCGTCCGGGGTGGGCACCGTCAACGCAGCCAGGTTCGTGCCCTGGCTGGCGGAACTGGCCGGCTAGCGGTCCGCCGCGCGTCTGCCCGGCACCCGTCCTTTCCGCAACGACAACCCAGCCCGGGCGGAGCATCCGCCGGAGCGCGGAGCCCCGGCCGGCTCAGGCCGGGACCCCGCGTTCGCGTCCTGGACCCATCCGGCCGGCCGGAGACTCCGAATACTGACCATGAGCACACCCGACGTGCCCGAATCCCGGCCGGGTCTGCGGCCCCTCCCGGGACGCGAGGAAGATCTGGGCGGGCTGCTGACCATGGTGGCCCGGGGCGACGAGGCCGCCTTCGAGGCGGCCTACGACCGGCTGGCCCGGCCCGTCTACGGCCTGATCCGCAAGGTCGTGCGGGATCCGGCCCAATCCGAGGAAGTCGCCCAGGAAGTCCTGCTGGAGGTGTGGCGCACCGCGTCACGCTTTGACGCCGGCCGGGGCAGCGCGATGACCTGGGTGATGACGATCGCGCACCGGCGGGCCATCGACCGGGTGCGCTCGGCGAGCGCGGAGACCAGCCGGGAACAGAAGGTCGCCACCATCGCGGCCGTCCCCCTGGAGGGGGTGGCGGAAACGGTGGAGTCCCGGCTGGACGCGGAGCGGGTGCGCCGCTGCCTGGACTCGCTGACCGAGCTGCAACGCCAGTCGATCACCCTGGCCTACTACGGGGGTCACACGTATCCCGAGGTCGCGTCGCTGCTCAGCACCGCCCTCGGGACGATCAAAACCCGTGTGCGGGACGGCCTCATCCGGATGCGTGACTGCATGGGGGTGAGCTGGTGAAACTAAGCCGCCACGTGAAAATGGGCCGCCACGACCTGCACGGGCTGAGTGGCGTGTACGCGCTGGACGCCCTGACCGGCCTGGAGCTGGACCAGTTCGAGCATCATCTGCACCGCTGCCCGCCCTGCGAGAACGAGGTCCGCGGCTTCCGGGAGACCGCGACGAGACTCGCCCTGGCGGTAGCCGCCACCCCGCCGCCGGAGCTGCGTGAACGGGTGCTCACCATGGCCTCCGTCACCCGGCAGCTTCCGCCCGAGGTACGCGAGACGCCGCCGGCCCGGCTGCGGCCGGTCCACGGCTCCTGGCTGCCCCGGATGGCGGCCGCCGTGGCCGCGGTCGCCGTGGCGGCCGCGGTGGCGCTGGGCGTCGTCCAGTCCTCCACCCAGCAGCGGCTGGACCAGGCCCAGGCCGAGAACCGGTCGGTTGCCGCGGTGCTGGCCGCCCCGGACGCCCATCTGGCCGTGCACCGCACCACCGCCGGCGGGGTGGCCACCGTGGTCGCCTCCCAGTCCCGGCACGCGATGATCATCAGCACGACCGGGCTGCCCGCGCTGAGCGGGGGGAAGGTCTATGAGCTGTGGTTCGTGTCGGGCGGGACCGCCCGCCGGGCCGGGCTGCTGCCAGCCCCGGCGTCCGGGCGGACCGCGCCGCTGCTGGCGTCCGGCCTCGCCGCCGGGGACGCGGTCGCGCTGACCGTGGAGCCGGCCGGCGGCACCAGCCACCCCACCACCAAGCCGATCGTCCTCATCGCCCTATAGGGGCCACCGTGGCTGCGGGGCCCAGCCTGGGGGCCCAGCCTGGGGGCCCAGCCTGGGGGCCCAGCCTGGGGGCCCAGCCTGGGGGCCCAGCCTGGCGGCCCAGCCTGGCGGGCCCGCGGCACGCTGGGCGGTCATGGTCATTGCTTGGGCGGGGTAGCTCTACGGTGGTCCTTATGAGCGTGGCGAGCAGTGCGGCGGGCACCGGGCTGCCCGCCGCCAAGGGCACCCCGCGTGTCCTGGTAGTGGAGGACGATCCCAGCCTGGCGACCCAGCTGGTGCGCGGGCTGAGCCGGGGCGGTTACCAGGTGGATCACGTGATGACCGGCCAGGAGGCGCTGGCGTCCGGCGATCCGGACGTCGTGCTGCTCGACCTGGGCTTGCCCGATGCGGACGGGGTGGAGGTGTGCCGCCGGCTGCGTGCGCGCTCCGATGCCGGGATCATCATCGTCACCGCCCGGGGCGAGGAGCCGGAACGCGTGCTGGCTCTGGACGCGGGGGCCGACGATTACCTGATCAAGCCGTTCGGGCTGGCCGAGTTGCTGGCCCGGATCCGGGCCGTGCTGCGCCGGGTCCGGCCGGGCGGGGAGGTGCTACGGCATGGCCCGCTCAGCGTCGACCTGCGCACCCGGAAGGTGACCGTGCACGGCCGCGAGGTGGCCCTCACCCCGAAGGAGTTCGACATCCTTGAGTGCCTGGCCAGCGATCCGGGCCGGGTAATGACCCGCCAGGAGATCCTGGAGAGTGCCTGGGATGCGCACTGGTACGGCCCCACTAAGGTGCTGGACGTGCACGTGGCGGCACTGCGCCGCAAGCTCGACGTGCCGGGCCTGATCGAGACGGCCTACGGCAGGGGTTTCCGGCTCGGCGAAGTCTGATGGCCCGGCGCATCGTGCTCACGATGCTCGCCCTGATCGGGGCGCTGCTGGTGACCACCGTGGTGCCGATGGGGCTGATCACCACCGGTCACGAGCGGAGCTCGTTCCAGCAGGAAACCATGCTGTCGGCCCGGGCGCTGGCCGGGCTGGCCGAGGACCGGCTGGCCGACCCGCCCCCGGCCGGGGTCGCCGCGGTGGCGGGGGCGCTGGGGCAGGCCCGCCGGGCCGGGGAGCAGGTCCGGGTGTACAGCGCCAGCCGCCGCCTGGTCACCGGAACCGGCGGCGACGCCGCGATCCCGGCCGCCACGCTGACCACGGCGCTGCGCGGGCGGACGGTCGTGGATACCAGCGTCGACGACCGGCTCCAAGTCACGGTCCCGGTGCCGGGGGACAAGGCCCGCGCGGTGGTCGGGGCCGTGGTGCTGTCCAGATCGTCCGCGGAACTGGAGGAACGGGTCGGCGTCCTGTGGTCCTGGCTGGCCGCGGTGGCCCTGGCCGGCCTGGCCGCCGCCGCGGTCGCGGCCATCGCGCTGGCCCGGTGGGTCAGCCGGCCGCTGAGCGCCCTGGACGCCGCCGCCCAGCGGCTCGGCGGCGGGGCGCTGGACACCCGGTCGGCCGCGGGGAACGGGCCGCCTGAGGTGCGGCGGCTGGCCCGCAACTTCAACGGCATGGCGGGCCGCCTGGAATCCCTGGTGCACGGGAACCGGGCCACCATGGCGGACGTCTCCCACCAGCTGCGCACACCGCTGGCCGCGCTGCGGCTCCGCCTGGACGTGCTCTGCCAGGACAGCGACCCCGAGACGGCCGAGGAGCTGGCCGGGGCGCAGGATGAGATCGCCCGGCTGTCTCACCTCGTGGACGGGCTGCTGGCGCTGGCGCGCGCGGAAAGCGTGCTGATCGAGCCGGTCACTATCCGGGCAGATGAGGTGATCCGGGACCGGGCCGCGGCGTGGCGGCCGGTGGCGGAAGAGCGCGGGGTCGAGCTGCGCCCGTCGTGCGCCGGCCCGGTCCTGGCCGTGGCCGGGGAAGGCCATCTGGAGCAGATCCTGGACAACCTGCTGGCCAACGCCCTCGACGCGGTCCCGGCGGGCGGTCACGTCCAGGTCAGCGCGGCGGCTGACGGGGATGGAGCCCGGGTGGTGGTGGCGGACGACGGGCCGGGGATGACCCCCCGCCAGCAGCAGATGGCGTTCCGTCGCTTCGCCAGCAGCACGCCGGGCGGCGCCGGGCTGGGCCTGGCCATCGTCCACCGCCTGGTGACCTCTAACGGCGGCTCGGCGGTGCTGTCGGATACCCCTGGCGGCGGGCTGACCGTCACCGTCAACCTGCTGGCCGAACTCCCGGAACGGGCTCGCCGGGCGGCCCAGGCGTCCGACTGAGGTCGCAGTTTTCCTTACTGATTCTGAGCGATTCCTGAACGGGTTCCCGGCCGGCCGCGCAGCAGGCTGGAAACGCGGGAGCAGGTGACCCGCGGATTTTCCGGCCAGGCAGCGTCGCGGCGGCCGGCTCACCGCCGCCAGGCGGCCCGCGGCGAGAGGGAGGAAGTGAGCGGATGACGGGGTACCGACCGGGACCCGAGGCCCGCCGTGATCCCGGCGCCCCGCGTGCCCCCCGTCGCTCACTCGGTCCGTTCAGCCCCCGCGACGACCCCGCCCCGCAGGATCCGCGCGGCCGCCACGATGCGCCGCCACCCCGTACGCCGCGGCCTGCGGGGCCGCCGCCCCGCAGGCCGCGGACGCCCGCGCGTCCCTGGGAACAGCCCGGCCCGGCCCGGTCGGCTGCTCCCAGGGACAGCACCGGGGGCGCCGAGGGCAATGAGCGGCTCACCGCGGGAGTCGGCGCCGTGCTGCTGGCGCTGTTCGCCGCCGAGGGCCTCACGATCCTGTCCATCCACCAGCTGATCACGGTGCACTTCTTTCTCGGCATGCTGCTGATCGGCCCCGTCGCGCTCAAGGTCGGCTCGGTGATCTACCGCTTCGCCCGCTACTACACCGGGGCACCCGACTACCGGCGCAAGGGTCCGCCCGCGCCGCTGCTGCGCCTGCTCGGCCCGTTCGTGGTGCTCACCTCGCTCGGCGTCATCGGCACCGGGGTGATGCTCGCCTTCACCGGGACGGCCGCCGGGCCCTGGCTTCTGCTGCACAAGGCGTCTTTCGTGCTCTGGTTCTGCGTGATGACGATCCACGTCCTCGCGTACGCATGGCGGCTGCCCAGGATGATCGGATCTGACCTGCGCGGCCCGTCCGGGTTCAACCGGGCCCGCGGCGTCCTGGCGGGCCGCTCCGCACGGTGGCTGCTGCTAGCGGCCTCGATCGTGTGCGGCCTGCTCATCGCGGTGATGACAGTGCACCTGGCCGCCCCCTGGACCGGGTTTCACCACTTCGGCTGAGCCCGCGTCGCCATGACCGTGCCGGTCGCCGGGGTGACCTTTAGCGGGCGGGCCGGCCGGGCGCCCTGCTCAGGCCACGTAGTCGAAGATCAGGGCCAGGGCGTCGTCCAGCTTGCGCATCGTCTCGTCGGCGAGCTGGCCGATCCTGTCCCCCGAGAGCCTGCTGCGGCGCACCCGCACCGCGGAGTAGGACTCCAGGTGCCCGGAGACCGGATCGTTGTGGCTGAGCGCCACGACGTAGGGGGTCTCGGTCAGGTCAGGCCGGTCGCTGACCTTGACTACCACGGGGTGGCCGGTGATCAGGTTGAAGCCGTCGTTGCTGACGATGGCGACATAGCCGGCCCGGGCTACTCCCTTGTACGCGAAAATGTCACCGCGGTTCACGCGGCGCCCTGGCCAGCGCTAGGCGGGAAGTCGCCTGCGTTAGCCTCCGTCCATTCCGCCCAGTCGTGGCCAGTGGTCCGGTCGGTTTCGGCGATCGCGCTCGCAGCATCGCGCTGGAGCTTCTCCCGTGCGGCCCGGGTCATCCAGGCCGACATGGACAGCCCCGCGCGGTCAGCCTCGGCGCGAGCCTGCCGGTAGGCACGCTCACCCATGCTGATGCTGAACGTCTTCACGGACATGTTCACGACGCTAGCAATGAGGTTCCTGCTAATGGGGCCGAATGCCCAATCAGGGCATCAGCCCCGGCGTGGCGCGGGCCAGGCGGCGTGCCATCCGGCCCGCGGCGCCGCACGTCAGGGAGCTGTGGCCAGGGCGACCACGGCCTCGGATGTGTAGACCAGGAATGTGAACGTCTCCTGGAGGTACAACTCCACGCTGGTCGCGTCGTGGCCGAGGTAGCCGATCGAGATGTCCTGGCCGACGTGCAGGTCGAAATCGCCGCCGCGGGTGGAGAGCACGAAGGCGCCCTCGATGGCCGGAGCCCAGATGATGTCCCCGTCGATCAGCCTCTTGATGTGCTCGTGGATGGGGTAGCCGTGGTCACGCGTCTCGCTCACCGCGGTGTACGCGTCGGCGCTGAGAACGACCGAGTACGGGCCATTGACGCCCGCGATGCGCAGGTAGCGCAAGGCCTCGGCGATCGCCTCCGGGTAGGTGACCACGTCGCCCGGGAGGGTCATGGGCGAATTGCTCGTCTCCTGCCTGAGCCCGGCGATGTCACCGGCCGCGTATCCCTCGAAGACGGCCCGGTCCTCGGCGAACGCGATCTGCCGGGCGGCGTCCTTCACCGGCTGCCAGTCGGAGTCCTGGGCGCCGCGCAGCACGTCGTCGACCGCGCTGCGGTCCACCCGGAACGGGACGCGGAACTCGACGACCGGCTTGACCTCGCGCCGCCGGGCGAGCACCCCGTCGTGCGGGGCCTCGATGTTGTGCAGGTGCCCGGTGCCGACCGCGGACAGCGTGTTTCCGCCGGGCCCGGACACGTCCACCACGCGACGTCCCGCCAGGTTGCGCTTGAGGGTGCGGGTCGCCTCTTCCTCGATCTGGGACCAGGCTGCGTCAGAGACCGGGGCGAGTTCCCGGTGCAGGTTATCCATGCTGTGTCACTCCTCGAAGGCTGCCGATGCCGAGCGATCCGGCGGATCCGGGCGGAGCGGCCGGCCCGGCCGCCTGATCGTCATCCCTGCCGTCTTCAGTGCTGTTCTCCCCGGGTCCGGGGTCCGCCGCGCTGTCCGCCGGATCGTCAGCCAGGCTCTCTAGCAGCGTCATCGACGGCACGAAGAACAGGCTGCCGGTCACCGCGCGGCTGACGTCGAGCAGCCGGTCGTAGTTGCCCGGCGGCCGCCCGACGAACATGTTGGTGAGCATTAGCTCGATGGTCTGAGGCGAGCGTGCGTAGCCGATGAAGTAGGTGCCGTGCTCGCCTTCCGCGGCGTTGCCGAAGGGCATGTTGTCCCGGACGATGTCGATTTCCTCGCCGTCCTCGCCGACGATGGTGGTCAGCGCGTTGTGCGCGAAGCTTGGCTTCACCGCGTCGTCCAGCTCGATGTCGTCGAGCTTCGTGCGGCCGATGATGTTCTCCTGCTCCTCGGTGGGCAGGGCATTCCATTTGGCCAGGTCATGCAGGTACTTCTGGACGATCACGTAGCTGCCGCCGGCGTACGCCGGGTCCTCGGTGCCAATCACCGTCGCCTGGACCGCGTCCTGGCCGGTCGGGTTCTCCGTCCCGTCGACGAAGCCGATCAGGTCGCGGTCGTCGAAGTACCGGAAGCCGTGCACCTCATCCGCGCTGTCCAGGGCATCGCCCAGCCGGGTGGTGATGTGCGTGGCCAGCTCGAAGCACAGGTCCATCCGGTCCGCGCGAATATGGAACAGCAGATCCCCGGGGGTGGCGACGGCGTGCCGGTCGCCGGCCTGGATCTCGCGGAACGGGTGCAGTCCCGCGGGCCGCTCAGGACCGGCCAACCGCTCCCACAGCTCTGCCCCGAAGCCCATTACACAGGTCAGGCCGGCGTCGAGGTCGCGGAAACCGACCGCACGCAGTAGGCCGCCGAGATTGCCGCACAGCGCGCGCACCGCGGCATCGCTGGCCTGACCGGGCCGTAGGGTGGCGACAAGGAAGATCGCCGCGGCCGACAACGGCGCGGCGACCGGCTGCGTCACCGCCTGCGGCGGGGGGCCGCCCGCGGGTCGTGGGGCTCCATCCAGGCTCATCAGCGGTCCCGGTGTTCTGGTGTTCCTGCTGGTCGGGTTCCTCGTATCGGTGGGCCGGCCCCGTGCGGGGATAACCTGGGTCCTAAGGTACCGGGGCTTACAGATGAGGTCCGAGCAGGGTCAGGTCCGCGGGCGACAGCCGGTCACGGGCCGTCTTGGCCTGATGCCAGTACGGGTAGAGCAGCGGCGGTTCGCTGACCTTGCCGAGCCGCTCCATCTCCGCGTCGCCGAGCTTCAGGTCGGCGGCGGCCAGGTTGTCGGCCAGCTGGTCCGTGGTCCGCGCGCCGATGACCAGCGAAGTCACGGCGGGCTTGCGCAGCAGGTAGGCCAGGGCGACCTGGGCGGCGGAGACCCCGTGCTCGGTGCCGATCTCGAGCAGCACCTCGACGGTGTCGTGCAGCTTTTCCTGGTCGTAGACCGGGGGCTCGTTCCAGTCGGTCAGCTGCCGGGAGCCGGAGTCCGGCCGCTGGTCCCGGCGGTACTTCCCGGACAGCAGCCCGCCCGCGAGCGGGCTCCAGACCAGAACGCCCAGTCCCTGGTCCACAGCCGCCGGGATCAGCTCGTACTCGGCGTCACGCGCCTGCAGTGAGTAGTAGATCTGCTGGCTGACGAACCGGGGCAGGCCATGCAGGCTGGACGTGCCCAGGGCCTTCATCAGCTGCCAGCCCGCGTAGTTGGAGACGCCGACGTAGCGCACCTTGCCGGAGCGGACCAGCAGGTCCAGCGCCTCCAGCGTCTCCTCCAGCGGCGTCACCCCGTCCCACTCGTGCAACTGGTAGAGATCGATGTGATCGGTGCGCAGACGGCGCAGGCTGGCCTCGCAGCCGGTGACGACGTGGTGCAGGGAGAGGCCGGCGTCGTTGGGGCCGCCGCCCATCGGCATCCGGACCTTGGTGGCGACGAGGACGTCATCGCGGCGCCCGGCGAGGACCTCGCCGACGATCTCCTCGGCCAGCCCGGCCGAGTACACGTCCGCGGTGTCGATGATGTTGATGCCCGCGTCGAGGCACATGTCCACCTGGCGCCGGGCCTCGTCCACGCCGGTCGAGCCGACGCTCGCGAACTCCCCGGCGCCGCCGAAGGTCATCGTGCCCAAGGTGAGCACGGATGTCCGGAGTCCTGATCGGCCCAGAGTTCGGTATTCCACGAAAGAAACCCTATCCACCCGCCCTCCGCCGCCGCGCGGGTGGTCGTATGCCCGGGGCCGGGAGGCCGCTAGCTGGGCCTCATCCCATCCCGCGGAGAGCACCCGGGCTCCGCGCCCTGACCGGGCCGGCCCTGAACCCGGAACGCGCCCGCTGACCCGGGCAGGTCCCCCGTGCGCGGCCTGCGCCCGGTCCTGCGCGGCGCCCGGCGCTACGCCCCGGCTGGGTCGGGCAACGCCTCGCGGACCGCGGGGACGACCTCCTCGGCGAAGACCCGGGACTGCCGTTCCCGGTCCCCGGACGGCCAGAACACGAACGCGTTCATCTGGCAGTCGGTGTACAGGCTGGCCAGCGTCTCGACCCAGCGCTCCACCGGACCGTGGAACGCGCCCCGGTCCTCCGCGGAGACCAGCCCCATGACGTTGTAAAGCCGGGTGATCCGCTCAGGATCACGGTTCTCTTCCAGCGCGGCCGTGGTGATGATGTCGTTCAGCTCGGGCAGCCGCTCCGGGGGCACGTACGGTGCGGACACCGACCAGCCGTCCGCCTTCGCCCCGACCAGCGCCGCCGCGCGCGGCCCCACCACGCCCAGCCAGAGTCCGACCTGGTGCGCCGGGCGGGGGCCGGGCCGCACCTCGGGGGCCTGGTAGTAGGTTCCCTGGAAGCTGAACGGCTCGCCCGCCCAGCTGGCCCGGATGACGTCGATCGCCTCGCTGAGGGCCGCGCGGGCCTGGCCGGGCGTGCGGCTCGGGCCGCCCATGCCCGCGATGCCGCCGGTGAAGGCGCCGGCGCCGAGCCCGAGCTCGAACCGGCCGCCGCTCAGCACATCGATGCTGGCGGCCTGCTTGCCCAGCATGGCCGGCGGCCGCAGCGGCAGGTTGGCCACGTTGGGAAAAAGGTGCACCCGGCTGGTCCGGGCGGCCAGCCAGGTGATCAGCGTGAACGTATCGAGGAACTCCGCGTTGTAGGGGTGGTCCTGGATCCCCACGTACTCCAGGCCGGCCGAGTCGGCGATGGCGGCGATGCGGCCGGCGATGGCCAGCCCGCTGGCGTGCGGGTCAACGTTCAGGCCGAATGCGGCTGGCTGGGCCATGAGTGCTCCTGCGCGGTCGGAGGGTGCCGGGGACCAGGGTGCCGGGGATCAGATGGTCGCAGATCAGATGGTCGCAGATCAGAAGGCCCGGGAGGTGGGCCCGGGTGGCCTTCCGCTACCCGGGTGAGAGCCCGGGCGAGGAGATCCTGCTCGTCTGGGGTGAGGCGGTCGAGCAGCAGCTCGCTGATCGTCTGGGCATGCACGCCGCTGCCCTGCGCGAGCACCTCGCGGCCCGCGGCGGTCAGCGTGACCATCACGCCGCGCCCGTCGCCGGGGGCCCCGGCCCGGCGCAGCCAGCCGTGCCGCTCCAGCCGGGCGACCGCCCGGCTGAGCGAGGGCTGGGTCAGCCGCACCGCGGAGCACAGTTCCCCCAGGCGCACCCCCCCGGGGTCCGCAGCCCGGTCCACCCGCAGCATGATCTGGAACTCGTTGATGCTCAGCCCGCAGGCCCGGGTCAGCGCCGCGCCCAACTGCTCGGTCACCACGGCGTGCGCCGCGGTCAGGGCGGCCCAGGCCTGCGCGCAGGCCTGCTCGTCGTGGGGCGCGGTGGGCGGCTGCGCTGCCGTCCTGTCCGCTGCCGCCATATCCGCTGCTGTCATCGTCGCCGGGCCCTACCAGCCGGGCCAGCGGGTCCAGGTGCGCAGGGTTCCGGAGATCTGCTCCTCCTCGAACTGGAGGTGGGCCAGCAGGTCGTCGCTCAGCGTGCGCAGGGCGGTGACGAGACGCTCGCGGGCGGGGGGCTCACCGGCCTGGCCCAGCTGCTGCGAGGCGGTCTCGACCTCGTCGAGGAGATCCGAGACGTGCGCGTGGTCGGCTTCCAGCTTGTCCACCACCGGGTTCAGTGCCGGGTTGGCCTGGCGCAGCGCCGGGAACAGCATCATCGACTCGTGTGTGTGGTGGGAGTGCACGAACCGGCAGTGCTGAAGGCAGCTGACCTTCAGCTGCCAGACCGCGCTGCCCGAGGCCAGCGACTGGATCGCGTCGCGGATCGCGCGGGCCGGCTGGCCCGCCTCGGTGTCCGCGGCCATCTGCCGGATCACGCCGAGGTCGTGCCGGATCATTTCATGTACCCACCTGAGCTCGGCCACCATGGCCTCACCCCGGGGGTTCGGCCGTCCCTGCTCGGTCAGGGTCATCGTGTCAGGCTCGCGGCCGGTCGCTCAGTTAGATACATACGCATGTATGTACCGTAGCACGCCCGGAGCCCGCCGGAGCGGGGGCCGGTGTGGCCACGGTCAGCGGGCCGCCGGGCTGGGGTGGCCACGGTCAGCGGGGCCGGCCGGTGTGACCACGGTCAGCGGGCCGCCGGGCCGGGAAGCTCATAACTGACCAGCTTGTCCGTGCTGGTACGGCTCAGCCGCCCCTGGGCCACCAGCAGATCCAGGTGTACCCCGGTCTCCAGCACCGCGAGCATCTGGTTGAACGGGTCGAGCCCGCTGAACGGGTGGCCCCGGCGGGTCCAGCCCAGCCCCTGAGCGGCCTCGTAGGCGGTGTGCGCCCCGGCCTCGATCCGTCCCAGGGACGCGCCCAGCCGCTCCTCATGGTGAGCCAGCAGGGCGTGCACCCGGGCGTGGGTCGTCTCGGTCACCGGCCCGTGCGCAGGCAGCAGCCGCATGTCCGGCAGGTCCAGGACAAGCCTGAGCGAACGCAGGTAGTCACCGAGCGGCAGTTCCGCCACGACCGCCTCGAAACCCACCGACGGGGTGATGTGCGGTAGCACATGATCCCCGGCGAACAGCATGTTCGACCCGAGGTCGGCGAACACGGTGTGCCCCTGGGTGTGACCCGGGGTGGCCACGGCCCGCAGCTCACGGCCACCCAGCTGGATCGTGGCCTGATCCTTGAGCCACTCGTCGGGCAGCTCCCACACGTCCTCGCGCTCTGGCCGCGCGTTTCCGTAGGCCGCGTGCAGCGCACGGATTACCGGCTCCGCCCCGGCCCGTTCCATCCGCAGGACATGCTCGGCCATGTTCTCGCGCTCGGCGTCTCCGGCTGCGGTGAGTGAGGGGCGGTCGCCGATGCCCAGCGCCACGCGGGTGCCGAAGCGGCGGCGCAGGATCACCGCCATCGTGTAGTGATCCCGGTGAACGTGCGTGACCAGGCAGCGGGTGATCTCCGCGGAGTTGCGGCCGATCCGGTCCAGGGCCGCGTCCAGCAGGCCGCCGGTCTCGGCCAGCGCCCAGCCGGCGTCGACCAGCACCAGGTCGTCGCCCGACTCGATGGCGTAGACGTTCACCGCCCGCAGCGCGTCGCTGGGCAGCGGCAGCGGGATCCGGTGCACGCCGGGGGCGACGGTGAACAGCCCCGGCTCGGTCCAGTCCGCATTGCTGCCCTGCTCTCTGGCGCGCTGTCCAGCCGAGTCCGCCATCAACATCCCATCCCCGGCCGCACCTATGTCCCGCCGCCCGGGATATCCCGCCGTACGGGTGGCCACCGGCAGATCACCTCACGGCCCGAACGGCCCGCAAGTCGGAGCGGGGCATTCCACCAGCCCCAGGTCATTATGCCCGGCGCCTCCGGACGCCCGGCGCACTGAGGAGGCCGGTTCGGGTTTTAACGTGGTGCGTTTTGCCCCGCCCGCGGCGCAAAACGCACCACGTTAATGGCTTCGGGTGGGCTTGGGTTCAATGGGACTGGTGGGGACGGGGTACGTAGGGCAGCACCTAGGCAGACCGCAAACCCAGCGCCACAGCCGCCTGCTCCAAGGCACCGAGGTGATCACCAAGACTGGCCAGGCCCGCGCCCATCGTGTTAACCGCCAGATGGGTGGCGCCCGCTTCCTGCCACCGCCCCGCCTGCTCGGCGAGTTTCCCCGCGTCGCCGCGCCAGCTGATCCGCCCCTCCATCCCGAGCTGGGCCGGGTCCCGGCCCGCTTCCCGGGCGGCCGCGTAGACGATTTCCTTGGCGTTGTCGAGCTCCGGCCCCGGGCTGACCTGCGGGAACCAGCCGTCGGCGAGGTGTCCGGCCCGGCGGTAGGCACGCTCGGACTGGGCGCCGAACCAGACCGGGATCGGCCTGCGCATCGGCAGCGGCGCCAGCCCGGCCCCGGTCACCCGGTCGAACTCACCCTCATGGGTCACCGACTCCTCGGTCCACAGGCGGCGCATCAGCGTGACCTGCTCCTCGATCCGCCGGCCCCGGGTGCGGAAATCCTGCCCCAGCGCCTCGTACTCCACCTCGTTCCAGCCCAGTCCCACGCCGAGCCGGAAGTGGCCGCCGGACAGCAGGTCCACCTCGGCGGCCTGCTTGGCCACCAGGACGGTCTGCCGTTGCGGCAGGATGATGATCCCCGTCACCAGTTCCAGCGAGGTGAGCGCGGCCAGGAACCCGAACATCACCATCGGCTCGTGGAATGTGGTGTGCAGGTCATAGGGGCCGTTCCAGCCCCGGTGCACGGCCGGGTCTGCGCCGACCACATGGTCGTAGGCCATCACATGCGCGAAGCCCAGCTCCTCGACCCGCTGCCCGTAGGCCCGCACCGCTCCCGCGTCCGGACCGATCTCGGTCTGCGGGAAAACGACGCCGATCTGCATGGCTGCTCCTTCTCCTCCGCTCAGGGCTGGCCGCCGCCCAGGACGTCCAGCACCTGCTGGCCGTACCGCGCCAGCTTGGCCTCCCCTACCCCGCTCACGGCCGACAAAGCCGTCAGAGTCGACGGTGCCTGAGCGGCGATCTGCCGCAGCGTCGCGTCATGGAAGATCACGTACGCGGGGACGCCCTGCTCCTTGGCCGCGCCCGCGCGCCAGGTGCGCAGCTTCTCGAACAGGGGCGCGGCCGAGGCGGGCAGGTCGTCTGGGGGTGCCGTGGTCTTCCCCGCCCGCGCCGCCCGGGCCCGGGGCGGCCGCTCGGGCTCGCGGCGCAGCATCACCTGGCGCCGTCGGCCGAGGACCTCGTCGCTGCCCGCGGTGAGGTCCAGCGTCCCGTAGTCCCCCTGCACCGTGACGAGGCCCTGGGCCAGCAGCTGGCGGATCACCCCGCGCCACTGCGACTCGGTCAGCTCAGTGCCGATCCCGAACACGGTCAGCGAGTCGTGCCGGTTACCGGAGATCTTGGCGGTGCTGCGGCCGAGCAGGATGTCGATCACCTGGCCGGCGCCGAACCGCTGACCCCGCTCATGCTTGAGCCGGTACACCGCGGACAGGAACTTCTGCGCCGCGATGGTCCCGTCCCACGCCTCCGGCGGCGACTGGCAGGTGTCACAGTTGCCGCAGGCTCCCGCGTCCTCACCGAAATAGCCGAGCAGCTGGGCGCGGCGGCATTCGATCGTCTCGCACAGCGCCAGCATCGCGTCCAGGTGCGCGGACTGGCGGCGGCGGTGGGCGAGGTCCCCTGCGGAGGTGTCGATCAGCTTGCGCTGCTGGACCACGTCCTGCAGGCCGTAGGCCAGCCACGCGGAGGAGGGCAGGCCGTCCCGCCCGGCCCGGCCCGTCTCCTGGTAGTACCCCTCAACCGACCGGGGCAGGTCCAGGTGGGCCACGAAGCGCACGTCCGGCTTGTCGATGCCCATCCCGAAGGCGATCGTGGCCACCATGACCAGGCCGTCCTCGCGCAGGAACCGGGCCTGGTTCCTGGCGCGCGTGAACGCGTCCAGTCCGGCGTGGTACGGCAGCGCGGTGACCCCGTTGGCGGTCAGGAACTCCGCCGTCTTTTCCACCGAAGCCCGCGACAGGCAATAGACGATGCCTGACGCGCTGGGGTGTTCGTTGCGGATGAAGGTGAGCAACTGACGGCTCGGCTCAGCCTTGGGCACTATGCGGTAGTTGATATTGGGGCGGTCGAAGCTCGCCACGAAATGACGCGCGTCCGCCAGTCCCAGCCGGTCCGCGATCTCGGCGCGGGTGGCCTGCGTGGCCGTGGCGGTCAGCGCGATGCGGGGGACCGCTGGCCAGCGTTCGCGCAGCCCGGACAGGGTGAGGTAGTCGGGCCGGAAGTCGTGCCCCCACTGGGACACGCAGTGCGCCTCGTCGATGGCGAACAGCGAGACCGTGCCCCGGTCGAGCAGCGCCAGGGTGGACTCGGTGCGCAGCCGCTCCGGCGCCAGGTACACCAGGTCCAGGTCGCCAGCCAGGAAGGCGGACTCCATCTCGCGGCGCTGCGCTGGGTCCTGCGTGGAGTTCAGGAACCCGGCCCGGACGCCGAGCGCCTGCATGGCGTCCACCTGGTCCTGCATCAGCGCGATGAGCGGGGAGATGACCACCCCGGTCCCGCGGCGGACCAGCGCGGGAATCTGGTAGCACAGTGACTTGCCGCCCCCGGTCGGCATCAGCACGAGCGCGTCGCCGCCCGCGATGAGGTGCTCGATGATTTCCTGCTGGGGGCCGCGGAAGGAGGCGTACCCGAAAACCCGGCGCAGCACGTCCAGCGCGCCGTCCGTCCCACCGCTCATCGCGGGGGCCGATCCGGGAGAGGGCACGCGGCGATTCTATGAGGATTCAGCTGCGCCGGGGGGCAGTGATAGACCGTTGCGGGGACGCGGCCCAGCGTTCCGCAGCGGCTCAGCTTGCCGCGAGCCGAGGAGGTCGATGTGGCCCAGCATCCGGTCATCGGGTATGTCGTGTGGGCGGTGCTGTTCGGGGCGCTGTTCGCCTGGGAGGGCCTGGCGCTCAGCCATATCAGCGGGGTGCCCACGCTCAGCGACGCGTTCCGGGCGATCATGCGGTATCCGTTCGGCCGGTGGGCGCTGTTCGCGTTGTGGCTGTGGCTCGGCTGGCATATCTTCATCCGCGGCTGGCACTTCCTGCTGCGCGGCTGACATGTCATCGTCACTGCTCCGGCAGGATGTCCTGCCCGTCGCGGTCGGGTACCTGCTGCTCATGGGGGCGCTGGCCGCCGGGTTGCGGCTTACATGGCGGGGCGGTCATCCGCCGGCACCCGCGCGCGGTGGGGCCACGGCGGCTACGCGGGATGGGCCGGCGGGGACTGCGCGGGATGGTCATCCGGCGGCGGGGACTGCGCGGGATGGTCATCCGGCGGCGGCCGGCTGGCTCCGGCTGGTCCGGCACTACGCGGGCACCGCCGTCGGTGGCTACCTGCTGCTGATGGCCGTGGTGGTCCTCTACTACTACGGGGTAGCCCGGGTCGGAGGTCCCTTCATCAGGAGCGCGTTCACCGGCTGCGCGCTCCTGATCGCGCTCAGCGCGCCGGTGTTCGCGCTCGCCTCCTGGCTGACCGGCCGGCGCCGCAGCCGGGCCGGCCGGCGACACGCCGACCCGCCCGCCCCACGAGCCACACCGTGACCACCCGCCCCTGGCCCGTTTCGTGATCAAACGCTTGGTGTTTCTATAACGACACCATTCGTTTGATCACGAAACGGTAGTGCCTGCAGACTGGGGCTACGGAGGCTGGAGCGGCCGGTGGGTCTGCTGGGACTGGCAGGAGAGCAGTATGGAATTGAACGCAGGCCGGACAGCGGCTTCCGGGGCGGGGGGGGTCAGCGGGCGGGGCGGGTCAGCGGG
>Ga0187887_10001411_pt1 | contig 20735 bp, 19 predicted proteins | sample June2016WEW_7_10_FD_132977 | JGI IMG/M metagenome (GOLD analysis project Ga0187887, IMG submission 132977) | Peatland microbial communities from SPRUCE experiment site at the Marcell Experimental Forest, Minnesota, USA - June2016WEW_7_10 | ecosystem: Environmental > Terrestrial > Soil >... | reverse complement strand
TTCGCGGGCGGTCTCCTCATCCACCGTGCGATTGAACCCGATCACGCCGCCATACGCCGACACCGGGTCGCATTCGAACGCTTTGCGGTAGCTCTCGGCCAGCGTGCCCTTCTCCGCGCAGCCACAGGGATTGGTGTGCTTGATGATGGCGGCGGCCGCCGTATCGAATTCGTTCACCAGTTGCCAGGCGGCATCCAGATCCACCAGGTTGTTATAGGAAAGTTCCTTGCCCTGAAGCTGCGCCGCGCCCGCGATTCCCGCACCGCGCCTGCCGTAGAGCGCCGCCGACTGGTGCGGGTTCTCGCCGTAGCGCAGATCCATGATCTTGCCGGCGTGCAGATCGAGCACGGCGGGCAGCGGCCCGGCGCCATCCACCATCGCCAGGCGGGCGCCGATCGCGCGATCGTAATCCGCCGTGGTGCGGAAGGCCTTCTGCGCCAGCCGCCACCTGGTTTCGGCAGAGAGCGCGCCGCCATGCGCCTGCATCTCAGCCACGATGCTCGAGTAATCGGCCGGCGAAACCACCACCGCTACATCCTGGTAATTCTTGGCGGCCGAGCGGATCATGGTCGGCCCGCCGATGTCGATGTTCTCGATCAACTCCGGCAGGCTGGCATCCGCCTTGGCCGCCACTTCCTCGAACGCGTACAGGTTCACCACCACCATGTCGATCGGCTGGATGCCGTGCGCCGCCAGCGCCTGCATGTGTTCCGGCTTGCCGCGCATCGCCAGAATTCCTCCGGTCACGTTGGGGTGCATGGTTTTCACCCGCCCGTCCAGCATTTCGGGGAAGCCGGTCACTTCCGAGACGTCGCGCACCGGCACGCCGGAATCCCGCAGCAACCGCGCCGTGCCGCCGGTGGAGATCAGTTCGGCGCCCAGATCGCGCAGGTCGCGGGCAAACGCCGCGATGCCGGTTTTGTCGGTGACGCTGATCAGGACGCGTTCGATTTTGGCCATCAATGGAAAGGTAACACGCCTGCCTTGCCCCACTGCCTGGCGCTGGAGACTTGCGTTGAAGGTTTTGCCCTTGTGGGGCAAGTCTCGCGACCTTGCCCAAGATTAAATGAGCCGGACATTTGGTCCTTCACCCGCGGCGGTCAAGGAGTTTCGCAACGGTGGCTGCGGGGCTTTGCGGATTCTCCATTCGGAGCAGTTTGTCCGTTCGGAGTTGGATCACTTCGGTCCATTCGGGATGGGGGAGAATATAGAACTGTTGTCTCTTAATTGCATCGAAGACCACGTCGGCGACTTGGAGAGGAGACATGCTTGCCTCAATGGCCGCCTTGAATGCGGTCAGACCGGCCTGCATTTCCGGGGTGAGCGGGACCGGTTCGTTACGCAGCTCCGCGGGCCTGTTACGCTCGGTGTTGGCGATATTTGTGCGCACAAGTCCTGGGCAGAGAACCGACACTTTGACGAGGGAGTTCCGTTGTTGAAGCGCTAAGTGCAGGCTTTCTGAGAGGGCTACCACCGCATGCTTCGTCACCGCGTAAGGAGCGGAGGCGCCACCGACGATGAGCCCGGCGGTCGAGGACGTATTGACGATATGGCACTCCGCATTCTGTGCGAGCATTAGCGGCGTGAACACCTTGACCCCATGGATTACGCCCCATAAATTAACGCCGATTACCCACTCCCAATCGTTCCATGTTGCGTCCCATGGCGCCCCACCGGCAGCGACCCCGGCGTTGTTGAACAGCAAGTGTACCTGGCCAAATGCATCGAGCGCCTGGCTAGCCAGCCGTTCGACGTCACTCCGTTTTGAGACGTCCGTCCTTACACCAAGCACACTTCCGCCAGTGGTTTTCAGTTCGGTTTCTGCCTTGGTGAGATTAGCTTCATCGATGTCGGCGAGGACTACTTTCATGCCGGCACTAACACACCATTCGGCTAACCCACGTCCGATGCCGCTCGCCGCACCGGTGATCACCGCGACCTTGCCTTTAAACTCTTTCATTGTGCTCTCTCGTGGATCTTGCAGTTCACGCCAGTGTCCTCTGTCCTGAATCTAGTGTAGTGCGTCGCGCAGGTCGACGATTATGTGCACACCGTGGGGCGGGCTATTCAGCCCGCGGACCCGCTCTCTAGCGGGTCCAGCCGCCTGAAAAGGCGGCTGCGGCCAGGATTGGCCGCCCCACACGGGGCCAGGCAGTCCGGCAATCTAGTACTATACGTCACAGATCTCCCCAAGCTGCGGGCACTTTCACACAATCGGCGTGTTAGGATAACTGGAGCGGAATCACGCCCACCTGTTCCGCCAAGTGAGATGCCTGTGATGGATCTGGCCAAAGCTCTTGCCGATTTACGCGAGCAGCGCGACGATATCGACCGTGCCATTCTGAGTCTGGAACGGCTCGCCGGCGGCCGCTCACGGGTCCCAGGCAGACCTCCTGGCCCAAGCCTCAGCCGCGCCAGGAAGCGCCCCAATACTTCTGCACCGGCGAATATCGAGCGATTGAAGGCAACCTCGGATTGAGTGGAGCAGGCTGAATTGGGGACGCCTTCCTGAGGCATTCCCCCAGAAGTTATTGATAACAATCAATTGGCGAGAAATGAAAAGGATGCCAATTTGGCTGCAAACGCAGGCGGAGTTCCTCTCCCATATGGCCTCGCCACGCGGGCACTTTGCTTTTAGGCGGCCAGAAGCCGGCTGAAAGCCAGGCTGCGGCCAAGATTGGCCGCCCTCCAATGGAATTTCTTGACTCCCCAAAAAACTGCATGAGAGACTTGTGCCCTTCCGCACACTGAGATTTGAAGGTTGACGATACCCATGCAATTTACCTCGGAACCACACAAGCAGGTCCTGATCGTTGAAGACGAAGGCATTATCGCCGCGGACATCCAAAGCAGGCTGGAGCGGCTGGGCTATAAGGTGCCGGCCATCGCGCGCACCGGCGAAGAGGCGCTCCACTTTGCCCGGTCCACGCCGTTCGATCTGGTGCTGATGGACATCCGTCTAAAGGGCGATATGGACGGCATCGCCACCGCCCAGACCATGAAAACCGAGCTGGAAATGCCGGTGGTCTACATCACCGCCCATGCGGACGAAGAAACCATCAACCGGGCCACCAGCACGGAGCCATTCGGTTACATTTTGAAACCCATACGGGACTCCGAACTGCGCAGCGCCGTACAGATTTCCATCCACAAGCACGAGATGGAACGCCGTCTGCGCGCCAGCGAAGCGTGGCTGGGGACCACTTTGCGCAGCATCGGCGAGGGTGTGGTGGCCACCAACACGGACGGCGAAGTGGTCTTCATGAACCCGGTGGCCGAGCGGCTCACGGGCTGGTCCGGGACCGAGGCGCATGGACGCCTGCTCATGGAAGTGCTCGCGTTGCACGAGGAATCCACCGGAGCGCCCGCGGAAAACCCCGTTGTCGATCTCCTGGCCGCGGACGCGCCCGGCACGGCCCGCCCCGCGGATCGCGCCTACACGCTGGTTTCGCGCGCGGGGGACTCCGCCGCCGTCGAACTCGCCTGTTTTGAGAACCGCTCGGATGAGCGCTTGGGCGCGGTCCTGGTGCTGCGCGATATCGGCGGCCGGCGGGACCTGGAGCGGCGTGTGATGCAATCGCAGAGAATGGAGGCCATCGCTAATCTGGCTGCGGGGCTGGCACACGATTTCAACAACCAGCTCACCGTCATTCTGGGCTGCGCCGACGAGCTTTGCGACAGCCTTACCGGCGCCGCCCGGGACCGAGCTTTCGAGATCAAGCACGCCGCCTCCCTGGCGACTGCCCTCACCAGCCAGTTGCTGACCCTGAGCCGCCACCAGGCCATGCGCCCGGAGCCGCTGAACATCAACGAAGCCATCGTCGAAATGCAGCCCGCCATTTCGAGCGCCCTCGGCAGGATGCGCATCCTGACCACCAACCTGGGGGCGAATCTGGGCAAGGTGCGCGCCGACCGCAATCAATTCAAGCAAGTCCTCCTCAACCTGTCGCTGAATGCACGGGACGCCATGCCCCTGGGTGGGGAGTTGCGCCTGGAAACCTCCAACATCGACGTCCGGGCCACCAGCCCCAAGGCGGAGTTGGTTCCGCCCGGACCCTACGTGCGGCTACTGGTGTCCGATTGCGGGGAAGGCATGGACCCGGACACCCTGGCGCGTATCTTCGAGCCTTTCTTCACCACCAAGAAACCCGGATTCGGAACCGGGTTGGGCTTATCCATGGTACACAGCATCGTGGTCCAGAGCGGCGGCCATATCGCGGCTCGCAGCGAACTTGGACTGGGCACGGCATTCGAGATTTTGCTGCCGCGGCTGGGCGCTTTTCAGAGGTTGCGCGATATCGGGGGTCAGCAAAGCCTTGCGGCCGCCGCCGCGGATGCCACGCCGACCGTTCTGCTGGTCGAGGATGAGGCCAGTGTGCGCCGCGCCATGCATAAACTCTTCGAGGAAGAGGGGTATCAACTGCTAGAGGCCAGCGATGGCGAAGAAGCCGAGATCATCGCGGAGCGATACGACGAGCCCATCCACGTTCTGGTCACCGACGTGGCGATGCCAGGCATCACCGGGCCGCAACTGGCGGACCGCCTGGCAGCCCTCCGGCCGGATCTCAAGGTGCTGTTCGTCTCCGGCTGCCCGCACGATTTCTTCGAGGGCGATGGCTTGCTGGACCGCCAGCGGAGCTTTCTGCCCAAGCCATTTTCCGCAACGGAGCTTCTGGGGAGGGTGCGCACACTTCTGGGCGCCGGAGCGCCCTCGCAGGCCTGAGCGTGCCGATGGCCGGACAGACCCAGGAGCGGACAATCGAAGAGTTGCGGTCCTATTTGGCCGCCATTGTAGACTCTTCCGACGACGCTATCATCGGCAAGCGGCTGGATGGCGTCATCGAAACTTGGAACCGGGGGGCGGAGAGGCTGTATGGCTATGCCGCACCGGAAGTCGTCGGCCGGCACATCGCGCTGCTCGAACCACCGGAACTGCCTGGCGAGATCTCCGGCATTCTGGCCAGAATCGCGTGCGGAGAAACCATCCGTCACCATCGCACCGTGCGCATGCGAAAAGACGGCAGCCGGGTCGGTGTGTCCGTCACCGTTTCTCCGATCCACGACGCCGGGGGCCGTGTGGTGGGCGCCTCCACAATTGGCCGCGACATCGGCGAACGGGCCGCCTTGGAAGACGCCCTGCACTTCAGCGAGGAGCGCTACCGTTCGTTGGCGCAGTCCGGCGCGCTGATCGTCTGGACCATGAACGCACAGGGCGAAGCGGTGGAGGATTGGCCCATGTGGCGCGCCTTCACCGGCCAGCGTGCGGACGAGATTACCAGCCGGGGATGGGCCAACGCCGTACACCCCGAAGACCGCGAGAGAGTCTCGCCGGTCTTCGCCAACGCTTTGCGCAGCGGCACGGTGTACGAGACGGAATATCGGCTGCGCCGGCACGACGGCGAGTACCGGCACATGACCGTGCGCGGCGTGCCGGTGCTGGAGCCGGGAGGGCGCGTCCGGGAATGGATCGGCTCGTGCACCGATATCACCGAGCGCAAGCGGGCGGAGGAGGAAGCGCGGCAATCGCAGCGGGAGCTGGCTCTGAAGACTCGGTTCGCCACGATATTTCTAACGCTGTCCGAACGGGAGATATTTGCCGCCGTGCTGGACGCCGTCCTGGAGCACACCCAAAGCCCGGAAGGGATCTTCGGCTACATCGACGAAGCGGGCGCGCTGGTATTCCCGATCTGGACTTGGGGGGAAGGCCACCCCTCCGGCGCCCCCGGCGAAGCCATTCGCTTCCGCCGCAGGGAGTGGACCGGCATTTGGGGCCGCGCGCTGATCGAAGGGCGATCAATGTATTCCAACGAACCGGCGCCGTCCCCGCCGGATAGCGCTTCGGTCCGCCGGGTTCTTGCCGTGCCCATCTTTTTCCAAAAGGAACCAATCGGACTGTTTGCCATTGCCAACAAGGCCACGGATTACGGCGAGAGCGATCGGGAGACGCTGGAGCGCATCGCGCGCGATACCGCGCCTATCTTCAAAGCTCGGTTGCAGCGGGATGCCCAGGAGCGGGCGCGCGAACACGCGGAGGAGGAAATTCGCACCATGAACGCCGAGTTGGAGGAACGCGTTCAGGAACGCACCGCACAGTTGCAGGCCGCCAACCGGGAACTGGAGTCTTTCGCCTATTCGGTTTCCCACGATCTCCGCGCGCCGTTGCGAGCCATCCACGGCTTTTCGCGAATCCTGATGGAGGAGCATGCGCCGCTGCTCCCCCCGGAGTGCCGGCATTATCTTGAGGTTGTCCGCGATAATGCTCTGCAAATGGGAGAGCTGATCGACGATCTGCTCACCTTCTCGCGTCTCAGCCGCCAGCCTTTGCAGAAACAGCCCATCGCGCCCGCGGATCTGGTCGCGCAAGCGTTGCACGACTTGAGCCCGGAACTTGGGCCGCGCATCGAAATCCAGGCCGGGGACTTGCCGCCCTGTGAGGGCGACCCGGCGTTGCTGAAGCAGGTTTTCGTCAATCTGCTCTCCAACGCCATCAAGTACACCGGGCGGCGCGAGCAAGCCAGAATTGAAGTGGGCGCACAGCCGCGCGCCAACGGGCACGCCGCCGTCTATTATGTGCGGGACAACGGCGTGGGCTTCGACATGCGTTACGTTCACAAGCTGTTCGGGGTCTTCCAGCGCCTGCACCACGCGGCCGATTACCCGGGGACGGGCATCGGTCTGGCGAATGTGCAGAGGATCCTACACCGGCACGGTGGGCGCGCCTGGGCCGAAGCCGCAGTGGGCCAGGGGGCCACGTTCTACTTCACCATGGAGCCGGAACCGTGAACCATCCCGTGGAGATTCTGCTGGTGGAAGACAATCCCAGCGACGAGGAGTTGACCCTGCATGTGCTGAGCCGGCACTTTGCCGGCCGCATCGCCGATCGCGTAAAAATCGTTCGCGACGGCGCCGAAGCTCTGGAGTTTCTCTTCTCGACCGGCGCCTACGCGGGCCGCGGCCCCCACCAGCCTCCGAAGATGCTGCTGCTCGATCTGAAGCTGCCGAAAATCGACGGCCTGGAAGTGCTACGCCGTGCCAAAGCCGATCCGCGCACCCGCGCCATCCCCATCGTGGTGTTCAGCTCGTCGTATGAGAAACGCGACCTGCGGCAGGCGCGCGAACTAGGCGCCCACAGCTACGTGGTGAAACCGGTGGACTTTGGCCAATTCGCCGAGGCCGTGCGCGAGGCCTTGGCTGCAACTAACGCGATGGATCACACCATCGCCAATGCCGCAACCAACGAGGCGACTTGACGTGAGCGACACCCTGCTGCGCGTGTTGATCCTGGAAGACCGGCCCGGGGACGCCGAGCTGATGGCGCACGAGTTGCGCCGCGGCGGCTTCGATCCGCAGTGGCAGCGGGTGGACACCGAGCCGGACTTTCTGGCGCGGCTCACCCCGCCGCCCGACGTGATCCTGGCCGACAACAGCGGGCCTGAACTGGACGCCCGGCGGGCGCTGCAGTTGTTGCAGGAGCGCGGGCTGAACATCCCGTTAATCGTGGTGTCCGGGACCATCGGCGAGGATGCGGCCGTTGGCATCATGCGGGAAGGCGCCGCCGACTACCTGCTGAAGGATCGCCTGGGCCGCCTGGGGCCAGCGGTGAAGCACGCGCTGATGGAGAAGGACCTTCGCCAGGAGAAGATCCAGGTCGAGGGTGAACTCGAAGCCAGCGCGGCGAAACACGCGCTGATGGAGAACGAGCTCCGCGAGGAGAAGATCCAGGCCGAGGGTGAACTCGAAGCCAGCGAGGTGCGCTTCCAAAGCTTCATGCGCCACAGCCCGGCGCTGGCGTTTATCAAAGACGATTCCGGCCGGATATTGTATGTCAACAATCCGTCGGACGATGCGGCGGAGATCGCTGCCCAGCTCCACGCCGGCGATGCGCAGGTTTTCGCAAGCGGCGAGCCTTCGCGAAGCATTGAAGAGGTGACCGCCGCCGGGGGACTGGTTCGCCAGGCGCTTTGCTTCCGTTTCCTGTTCCACGATGCGGCCGGCCGCCGCCTGCTGGGTGGCGTGTCCGTCGATATTACCGAGCAGAAGAATGCCGAAAGAGCCTTGTCGGAGGCGCTGGCCGCCAAGGACTTGCTCCTCAGAGAAGTACACCATCGGGTCAAGAACAATCTACAGACCATTTCCAGTTTGCTGCATATGCAAGCCGAGCTGCTGCCGGATCTCGCCGCGCGCCAGGCCCTGCGCGATGCCCAGCTTCGGGTACACTCCATGGCCTTGATTCACGAGCAGATGTACGGCGACAAGGACATGCTCAGGGTGGACTTCGGCGAGTACGCCAAACGGCTGACCCGCGACCTCTTCGAATCCTTCGGAGCCGCGGGGGGACACGCGCGCCTGCGCTTCGCGCTGGACCCGGTATCGCTGGCCATGGATCAGATGATCCCCTGCGGCCTGATCCTGAACGAGCTGGTCACCAATTCTCTTAAGTACGCTTTCCCCGGAGAACGCGGCGGCGAGATTCTCGTGTCGTTGCGGTGCGGGGACGGCGGGACCGTGACCCTGGCGGTGGTGGACAACGGAGTGGGGCTGCCGCCGGACATCGGCGGGAAGCGTTCGCAATCCCTGGGCATGCGGATCGTGGACATTCTGACCAGGCAGCTTAGCGGGAGCATGGTGCAGCAGTCCAACGGCGGAGTGAGTTCGACCGTGACGTTCACGCGATCCGGCAAGGTCTGATAGACTAAACCGAGTCATCCATGAGCACGCCCGGACCCTGCCTCACTCCCCATCTCAACCAAGAAGAGCGCGCCTACGTTATCCGGCTTCTGCGCGATTCGGAAAACGAGTTCCTGGAACTCATCTCCGGCCTGACCGGCGAACAATGGACCTGGAAAGCCGCGCCAGACCGCTGGTCGGTGGCGCAGACCGCCGAGCACCTGGTGCTCGGGGAAACAGCCATGCTCACCAAGATCAAGCTGGCTCTGGCCGCGCCGCCTAATCCGGACTGGGCGGCCGAGGACGCCCGCAAGACCAGGTTCCTCGATCGCGTGCTTCCGGATCGCAGCCTGAAGGCGACCGCGCCGGCGCCGCTCGAGCCGCATCACCACTGGACGCGCGAGGAGGCCCTGGCCCGCTACAAAAAAGGACGCGCCAGGACGTTGCAGTTCGTGGAGCAGTTGGACCAGCCCATGAAGGACCATTGCGCCGAACATCCGTTCCCGGTCTTCAATATGCTGAATGCCTATCATTGGCTGCTTTACATCCCGCTGCATAATACGCGGCACAACCAACAGATCGCAGAAACATTGAAGGAAATCGTCCCATGAGCACCCCCGTCAGAACCATCGTGGTGACCGGAGGCGGCGCGGGCATCGGCCGCGCGGTCGCGATGCAGTGCGCCGCGCGCGGCGATCGTGTCGCGGTGCTGGATATCGACGGCGGCGCGGCCCACAGCGCCGCGGCCGCCGCGCTGGCCGCTGGAGCCGCCGCCGCGCTGGCGGTGGAATGCGACGTCTCGCGCGAGGAAAGCGTAGTGCGCGCATTCGAAGAGATCGCCGCCAGTCTGGGTCCGCTGTATGGCGCTTTTGCCAATGCGGGTATGGATGCGGGCGGCTTTGTGCATGAACTGCCGTTCGAGACGTGGAAGCGGGTGCTGGACACCAATCTGACCGGTGTCTATCTGACCTGCAAGTATGCGCTCCAACAGATTCTGAAAACCGGAGCGCCGGGGTCCATCGTGTGCACTTCGTCGCCGGGGGCCACGGTGTCCTTCGCGGCGGGCGCGGCGGGCGCTTACAGCGCTTCCAAAGGCGGCATTTCGGCGCTGGTGCGATGCATGGCGGTGGACTATGCCAAGTACGGCATCCGCGTGAATGCGGTGGTGCCCGGCGCCACCGAGACCCGGCTGATGTGGGCCAACGTGGAACCGTCCGCCATGCCCGAGATGCGGCGGCGCATCTGCGAAGAGGTGCCGCTGGGCCGCCTGGCCAGCCCGGAGGAACCCGCGCGCGCCGTGGTCTGGCTGTTGTCCGACGAGTCGTCTTATGTGACCGGCTCGCACCTGGTGTGCGACGGGGGCATACTGGCGAAAGCATGTATCAGTGTTTGAAAATGGGGTAGTGGGTCAGTTTGCAATTGACCCACTACCGAAAATGGGATGGAGATGAAGACAGGAATCCGTGCATTGATCGCGCTGTCAGCTATCATGAGTGCGCCCGCGGCGGCGCCCGAGCCCAAGGCTGTCGAGATCGCGCGGGCCATGATGCAGGCGATGGGTGGCGAGGCCGCCTGGAAGCAGGCGCGCTACGTGCGTTTCGATTTTGTGGTGAAGACTCGCGGCCAGGTCAGAATCGAGCGCAAGTACCTCTGGGACAGGCAGACTGGCCGCTGCCGCCTGGAAGAGAAATCGGCAAACGAGAACCCCGGCGTGGTGCTGTTCAATATTCGCGACCGGCAGGGCACGGCGTATGTGAGCGGGAAGAAACTGGAAGGCGAGGCTGCCGCGGCGGCTCTGAAAGGCGCCTACCGCACCTACCGCACGGACATAGACTGGCTGACCTTGCCATGGAGATGGCTTGACCCGGGGGTCCATCTGAAGTACGCGGGCGAGAAGAGCCTTCAGGGGCAGGCATTCGACCTGGTGGAAGTGACGGTCGACCGGCCCGGCGCGGCCGAAGGCATGCGCTACAACGCGTACGTCTCGCGGCGATCACACCTGCTGGAACACTGGAGCGTAGGCGCGGACAACAGTCTGTGGGATTGGCAATACACCAAGGTGGGCGGCCTCCAACTGGCCAGCGATCATATCAACACCCAGAAAAACGCCTCCATCTCCATGGGCAATGTGAAGGTGCTGGACAACGTGGATGAGGCTTTCCTGACAGATCCCGCGCACCGGCTGGGGACGCTGAAGTAGAAAGACCGTCGCCGCCCGGCCTCCCCCCTATGGCTGAGGAGGCCGAGCACGGTGATCCGGTGCAGATTGGAGGCCCGCCAAGCCTCTTCAGCGCACCCGTCCGGGCAACCGTCGTAATTGCCCGGCAAGCCTTTCTCAAGGGCTCCGAGTGTCGGATCGCCGCCAGCCGGCTGCTGAATTCCGGCTTGGGGACAGGAGAAGCGCACCCAAAACGCTTCTCGTAAGGTGCACTGCCCAGCACAGCGCCCTTTCTTGATTTCACAATGACATGGGGCGCACGGCAGTCTGGCGGGCATTTCGCGCAAGTGATTGAAATGGAAAGCAATAAAAACTGTGTCGGCTGGCGACTGGCGAATCTCGCGATCCTGGGTTTCCTGGCGGTTGCCTGTATTGATACTCTTACGGGTTTGGAGCATTGGCCCTTCGGCAGTTACCCCATGTACTCTCTGCTCTATTCTGAGCAGCGGTCCTGGCTGCGGCTCTATGGGCTGACGGATCGGGGCGAGGTTCTGCTGCGTGGCGAGCGCGATTTTGCGCCGTTCGACGAGGCGCGGCTGGTCATGGCGCTGGAACGTCTGCAAAGCGCGGACGGGGGAAAGCAGAAACTGGACGAGGCGCTGCGGAATCTGATGCGGTTGTATGATCGCCGGCAAGCCCGCGGCCTGCCTCTCCGCGCGTTACGCTTGTATGCAGTGCGCTGGGTGTTGCGGCCGGGTCTGGAGAGCTTCCAACCACCCCAGGAGCGAATCCTGGTCGCCCAGGCGACACGGGACGACGCCGAGGCCGGCCGATGATCGTCGAAAGCTGGCGGCGCTACTGGTTCACTCCGGCAACTGCCGAACACCTGGCCTTGGTGCGGGTGATCGGCTGCGGGCTGCTGTTTCTCATCTATCTGCCGCTCGACGACCGCGGCTGGACCCAGGTTTCCCCGGTGTTCTGGATGCCCATTTCAGCATTCCGCATCTTCGCCGGCCCGCCGGGCAACGCGGCGCTGATTGGCGTTCTGCAGGTTCTATGGAAGATTTCGCTATTCACGTCGGCGATCGGATTGGTTTCGCGCTGCAGCATGGCGACCGCGGCCGCGCTCGGCTTTTTTCTCCTGGGGTTGCCTAATTGCTTCGGAAAGATCCATCATCTCGACGGATTTCCGGTGTTACTCCTCATCATCCTGGCGCTGTCGCGCTGCAGCGATGCGCTGACGGTCGACGGGGCGCTGCGGCGCAATCCGGAAGTGCGGACCGAAGCCTCCTGGCAGTACAGGTGGCCTGTTCGCCTCGCGCAGACGCTCTTCCTGCTGGTATTCTTCGCGGCAGGCTACGCCAAGCTCCGCAATGGCGGGCTGGCCTGGATGACCGCTGTCAACATGCGCTCCATCTGGTTGGGAGAGCTTTACACCCACACCCCTCCGACCGCTCTCGGCGGCCTTCTGGCAAAGTCGACGTGGCTGAGCCAGTTTGCGGCAGTGGCGACCGTGATCGTCGAGTTGTCGGCGTTGCCCGCATTGTTCGTCCGGCGTCTGCGGGTTCTCACTCTGGTGGGACTTTTTGTCATGCAGGTGTTCATCGCCCTGATGCTGGGCGTGTATTTCACACCGCACTTGGTTGGTTACGCTCTATTCCTGCCGTGGGAACGCTATTATAGGTCCTTATGGCCGCTGAGCCGTCCGCCGCTTGCTCCTTCCTTTCCGTGGTGGTCCCTACGTACAACGAGGCGGCCAATATCGAACCGTTTCTCGCAGCGCTGAGGGTCTGTCTGGATGCGGGAGCTGGCGGCGGCTACGAAGTGATCGTGGTGGACGATGCGAGTCCGGATGGCACGGGCGAGCTTGCCGGGCGAATTTCGACCGATTGGCCCAACCTGCGTGTGGTGCGGCGGGCGGGAGAGCGGGGCGTGGCGAGCGCGGTGGTACGGGGTTGGCAGACGGCGCGCGGAGACGTGCTGGCAACCATCAACGCGGATTTTCAACACCCGCCCTCGATTCTTCCGGCCATGCTCCGGAAGATGGAAAACGCGGACCTGGTGGTCGCCACCCGCTACGCGGCGGAGGGTTCGGTGGGACGATTTCCCGTGCATCGCCAGTTCTTGTCGGCCTTCGCGAGACACGTAGGAGTGCTGCTTGCGCCCAGGGTATTCCGCGAGGTCAGCGACCCGCTCAGCGGATGTTACATGTTTCGCAGGCGGGCCATCGAGGATATCGAGTTGCGGCCCGCGGGGTTCAAAACGCTGATAGAAGTCCTGGCGCGCGGGCGTGTGGGAAATGTAGTGGAACACGGGTACACCATGGAGGCACGGCGCAGCGGACGGAGCCACGTGCGGCTGCGGGACTGGTTCGAGTATCTCGGGCAGTTGGGCCGCATCCGCAGCGAACTCCAGCGGCGGCGATCTTGACGTTCCATCCAGCCAGGCGGTGGGTGGGAGTCGCGCTAGCTCTTCTCTTTTGCTTACTGGCGGTCGAAGCTGCCGCGGGGATACTGAATGCCCCGTCTTTTGTCTGGAACGAGATCCGGTTGGCGCGTTCCGTAGCGATGTTGCATGGCTTCAGTCTCTATTTGGACAGAGACGCAATCGGCCCGGTAATCGGCACGCTGCATACTCCAGTGAGCCATTGCCTTTACTTGTTGGCAGCCGGATTTCATAGCCCTACCTACGCACTGCTCGCGGGATCGCTGCTGTCCGTGTTGCTCCTGTTTGTGCCGCTGGGTTGGGTATTGCTTCGGGCCAGTGAGGGTGTCCGCGATCGGCTATTGGCGGCCAGCGCCGCGTTTCTGTTCTGCGGATTCCTGATTCTGCAAGCGCCAGGCACTTTCCACACGGCTTCGATGATTCACACGGATGCGGCCGCCCTGGCCTTCGCCACGCTGGCTTGCGGCGTATTCTGTAATCCACGGAAACCCATTATGGTGCCGCAGGTTTGGCTGGCGGGCGTGGGTTGTGTGCTGGCTGTGGGGAGCAAGCAGACCATGGCGCCGATCGTGCTGGCGATTGCGCTGTTCTTAGGCGCGAGCGCCGGGGCCAGGCTGCTGGCCCATTTTGGGGCTGCGGTCGCGGTGGGTGGGGCGGCACTGCTTGGCGCGATCGTGGCATTTGTGCCGGCGCATGCCTTCCTGTTCAATACGGTCACGCTGGCGGCGCACCGCCCTCTCAAGGACGGGTATGTGGAGCTCCTGGTGAAGTCTTACCGGGAGGGAAAACTGGATGCGCTTCCGGCACTGTTTCCGATACTGCTGCTGGTGGGCTTTCAATGGATAGGAGCCGAGCGCCGGCCCGATTTGCGGGAGTTCGTTCGGGCCAACCGGTGGCTGGCGTTTGCGCTCGCCGCGGCGGCGCTGATTCCAGTGACGGCGAAGGCGATCGTCTCGGTCGGCACCGATGTCAACCATCTGGGATTAGCGCTCTATCTACTGTTTGTCGCGGCGGGCCTGGCAATCGAGCAGTGCTTAGCCGATCCTGGTAACGCGTTCTTGCGTGGCAGTGGCTGGATGTGCGCCGCCTTGGGAATATTGGTCGGTATCGCTCCGGGAGCGGTGCTCAGCCTGCCCTCGCGCCTGCGCGATGTACACCAGAATGTGCCGGAGGTGGCGTTACGGTATGAGGTGCGACACCCCGGGCGGGCATATTTCCCTTACAACCCGATGGTTAGCCTTCTATCGAACGGCAGTGTATATCACGTGGATTATTCCATCTACGATCGCGAGATTACCGGATACCCTTTGACTTCACAACAAATCGAGGCGGGCCTTCCTTCGGGATTCAGAGTGGTTGCGATTCCACCGGGAGAGTTGCTCCGGTCGAGCGCACTTCGAGATATGTTGGGGCGCTATGAGCAGGTTGCCGACGTGGAGTTGTCCGGTTGGACCGTCTATCGAATGAAGGACCGCGTGGGGCAGAGCGGGACTGAGAGTCCCGCGCAGGCCGAGGGCCTGCCCCACGAATGGTGAGCGGTAAACGCAGTGGCGGGTCTGGAGACCCGCTGCAGGCGTGGACGCCCGCCCCACAAACTGATGGACAGTAGGGACAGTCCCTAGTCGAATTCGTCCAGCCCGTCCGCTGTCTCTTCATCGGCCTGGCTGTGGATCTCGACGACATCGTCGTCGCCGGAATCCGCCGGCTGCGGCGCACGCCGCCGCCGCTGACCCGATGGGAAGCGCCTTTCGTGGGGATCGATATCCCGCCACTCGATACTTGTGACGTTCATACACTAAGTAGATCGGCGGCGATCCGTTCAGACTTTACTTGTTCACAACCACCGGCACCAGATCGCGGCTCGCGATCACCCTGTCGATCATGCCGTACTCCACGGCCTGTTCGGGGCTCATGATGTAGTCGCGGTCCACATCGCGCGCGATGCGGTCCACCGGCTGGCTGGTGGCGTCGGCCAACAGCGAGTTCAAGGTCTCCCGCATGCGCAGGATTTCCTTGGCGTAGATATCGATGTCCGCCGCCTGGCCGGCCAACCCTTGCATGGACGGCTGGTGGATCATAATGCGGGAATTCGGCAAGCTGAAGCGTTTGCCCTTGGTACCCTTGGCCAGCAGCACGGCCGCCATAGAAGCCGCTTGCCCCACACAAATGGTGACGATATCCGGGCGGATGAAATCCATGGTGTCCAAGATGGCCAGCCCGGCGGTAATCGAGCCGCCTGGGGAGTTGATGTAGATGGAGACGTCCTTCTCCGGGTCCTCGGCTTCCAGGAACAGCAGTTGGGCGATCACCAGATTGGCGACGTTGTCGTCAATCGGCGTGCCCAAAAAAATGATGTTTTCCTTCAATAAGCGCGAATAAATATCGTACGCACGTTCCCCACGCGAAGTCTGCTCGACTACCATGGGGACCAAGACAGATTGGCCCATTGGGCACCCCCTTGCTATTAGATGCAGCAGATTACTTGCGGGCCGCAACCGCGCGCCTGGGCTTGCGCTGTTTGGCAAGCGACTTGCGCTTCTGATCCAGCGCCTTCACCAGGTCGGCAATCGTATTCCGCTCCAAGTAATCTATGATACGCGTGCGGAGAGCCACCCAGCTATCGTGCATGGAACAGGGCATTTCGTCGGAGCACTCCGAGAGACCGCTGGCGCAGGCCGTATACTGCGACATTCCGTCCAGCGCTTCCACGATGTCCCAAAGTTTTACATCCGCGGCCGGCACCCGCAGCGCGAAGCCGCCAGTGGGACCTTTGCTCGAGCGCAACAATCCCTTGCGGGCAAGTTGCTGCAGGATCTTGGCCAAGAAGTGCGCCGGAATGTCCTCCTGCTCCGCGATGTTCTTGACCATCGCATATTTTCCATCCGGCACTTGTGCCAAGTGCACGAAAGCCCTAATGGCGTATTCTGCGGACCGAGAATAGATCATCCTTCGATTCCCTCCAATTCGGAGTTATCCACATCGTTATCTTAAACTTATATCACGCCCGTTTGCAAGCGAATTCGATTTCGCGAAAATACGGTCACAAAATCCCATTATCTTGCAGTTCGGGCCGCCCGTACCATTTCCACCAGTACCGTACGTACCTCCCCGCTATCGGGGACTGCCCTCGGAAAAGCGATCCGCGTGCCGTAAACCCGCTCGCCGGTGCGCAGGCGAAGGTGGAATCCGAGGCGGTCGATGGCCGTCATGGTAGCGGCTTCCACGCCCGTTTCGCCGGCTGCACGAGCCAGCAACACCAGGGCTTCGCCGTGGTCCTCATTCATGTGCCGCAGGATTCCGGCGGCGTCGGCAGCAAGCGGGTCCGGCTGGCTGCGGGCGTAGTCGTCCGCCGCAACCCAGCCCATTACCCCGAAGCCGCCAATGAAATAGACGTCGGCCGGCTGCATCCGGCGAAAACCAAAATCGTCGAAATCGACCCAATAACGGGCATTTTCGTGGCGGCTGAGGTACAGTTCCCTCGTCGCGCCGGTCTCCGTCTCTGGGACCGGCAGTACTTCGCCGACCAGGGTAATACGGGCGGCGCCCAACGGGTCCGCATCGCCGCTCTCTTGCATAACCAGGAGGCTGGCGCGCGCATCCGCCTTCAGGTTCTGGGTATGCATGGCCATGTTGCTGACCAGGAAGACCGGCCGCCCAACTCGTCGGGAGCATAGGGCATCACGGAGCCGAAGGGGAATCCGGGCTGTTTGCGCGAGTGGGTGGAGAGCGTCCCGATGCGCCCAAACTGCACCAGAGTGCGGCCGCGCTCGGCAAGTGTGGGCTCGGGAACCGGCGCGCGCTCCGGAGCCGACGGAGCGGCATGCTGCCGGGAAGATGCCATAGATCGGATTTTTCCCTCCCCTTGTATTATTTAAGCATACCGAGGCTCCTCGGCGCGAATCACAGTTTCGCCATGTTCACGAGCGCCCGCCGGCTGGCCCACTCCGCGCCGACTTCGGCGATCACGATGCGGTCCCGGTCGTCCATGAGTTGACGGAAGATCTCTTTCAACTCGGATGCGGTGTAGGTGCTGCGCAACGCCCACTGGTTTTCGAGCACCTGCTTGGCCTCCAGCGTGCGCAGGCGCTCCTTAAGCGACCGGTAATCGCCGGACTGGAGAAAATTACACGTGACCAGGTAAAGCTTGAGAGCCATCGAAAGCATTGTACTCCAAAAGCGAACAAAAGACGAACATGAATTGGCCGAGATCCACCAACCGCCGGTGGAGAATAGCCAGCGGAAGGCCAGCTACCCTTTTATTTTCATGCTTTTCCGGAGTGGCGCACCGCTTGCAATTTGGATGGCCGGAGGAAATATGAAAACCAAATTGCTCGCTGTTCTATTATTGGCCGGAAGTGCGCTCGTGGCAGCGCCGCGCGTGGTGGTTGGAATTGGCGTAGGGTTGCCCCCACTCGCTCCGGTAGCTGCCTATGTCGCGCCGGCACCGGGTCCTGGCTACGCCTGGGTGGGGGGATATTGGGCGCGCCGGCCCTATCCCCGCGCCTACTGGGTAGGACCGCGTTACTTCGGCCATCGGTATTACCGTGGCTACTGGCGCCGGTAGGCGCTATTGGATGGCAATGGTAACGGTGTTCGACTGGAGACCGCCGGATGTAGCCACCACCGGCTGGCTACCCGACGCCAGCCCCGAGGGCACCGTTACGGCCATCTGGTAAAGACCCGCCACGTAGGGCGGAGCCGCGATCGAGTAAAACACATTGGCGGTCACACCGCCGATGGTTACGGTAACCGGCGCGGTGACGTAATTGGCCGAAGGAACGATTTGGCCCGTAACCAGCGGGGGCGTGGTCTGCCCCATCCCGGTGGCGTAGAGCACCAGCACGTCGCCCGCGTGCGCAGGGTGAGACGAACTCACCAGCGAGAAGTCCGCGTTCTCGAACGCGAAGTTGTAAAGCGCCGGGGCAACCGCGGCCACCTGCAGCGAAATCGGAGCGCTGGTCCCATTGGCGTTGGTGAGCGTAAGCTCCTGCAAACCCGTGGGAGCGCCGAAGGGCAAAAGCGCATCCACTTGGCCGGGGGACACGTACAGAAGGCGCGCGCCATGGCCGGCCAGAACCACGGACACGCCATTGAGCGGGCTGGGCAGAGAGACGCCCGGCCAGCCGCTCAGATCGGTAGTTACCAGGGACAGGTTAGTTCCGTAGATCTCCACTAACTCACCCGGCGCGAAGGTGGATAGGTCCGTGACCTCCACAATCGGAATCACCGCCGCTACTACCGGAAGTGCGGGGTTCGCAGCCGCCAGCGGCGCGCTCATCGTGCTCGTCGTGACGACGTCCAGTTGGTGCGCCGCCGGATTGGCGACAATGCCGTTCAGCGATGCCAGCCCGGCGCCTCCGTAGACGCCGATCAGAGCGTAGGCGTTGCCCGATCCCGATGGATCGGTGGATACAGCCGGCGCAGTCACATTGCCATCGATGTCCATGCCCGCGATCTGCGCGCCTGCCGCCAGGCGATAATTGACATCGAAGGCGACCATGCCAGCCGCCACGCTCCCGGATTCCTGGCGGAGCGTGTGCAGACCGATTCTGGAGGCGGCGCCGGCGCCCGGAAAACCGGGGATTTGGAAGGTCATGAAGTCCGTGCCGCGGAGCTGCCCGGTAAGCGGCGCGGAGGGATTCTCCACGGTGTCCACGCCGACGGAGAAATTAGTAAGGCCGCCGAGCAGCATGCTCTGGACCGCTTGCACCATCTGGGAGTCGGTCATGTCGATCTGGGTAGCCGGAGCGGTCAACACGCCCGTGCCGCTGGCGGCGGACAGCGTGCCAGGCATGAGATCGGCCGCTACCGCGATGGGCCAGCTCTCGCCCTGGCCGGCGTAGACGCGCATCCCGGAGAAGGTCACCTGCGCAGAGAATTGATAAGTCAACTGGATGGCCACTTGCCCCGAGGTAATGGCATCCGCGGCTCCGGTATACGAGACGATGACGGTAGCCACGCCCGTGCCCGCGCTCGAATTCAGCAACGCCATGAGGAAGCCGGAATTGGCCGCCAGTACCGTGCCGCTCATGGCGCCAGCCTGGTCGGCGGTGCCCACGCTGACGGAATACTGACCGGGATTCGCCAGCAGTCCGGTCAAGATCGCCAGTCCGGTTTGATCGGACGCCGTGACCTGGACCTGTCTGGAGATCCGGCCGCTGCCCGCGGTGGCCTGGACCGGCGATATGGCGGCGGAAAACGCGGCGGCGCCTCCGTTGATGCCCAGATCGGTCACGACCTCGTCATTGGGAAATTGATAGGCGAGGTTGAAGTCGATGGAGCCGGAGATAATGTTGCCGGACGAGTCCTTCACTACGTGGAGCACAAGGTCTGTGACACCCGAATTGCCGCTGATGGAAGTCATCAGGGCGCGAAACACGGAGGTTTGCGCCGTCTGCGCGGATAAAAACGATGCCACTGCCAGGACGGCTGCGATCAGTTTGGGTTTCATGCTACTGACGATCCGATTATCGCACGTCACCCTTGGAAAGGCCGATTGACAATCGGCCTGCAGGTTGACAACCTGCCCCACACGGACTAGTTGACTCCACGGCAGCGGGCCACCGCATCCTTCCAGCCGGAGAACAGGCGGTCGCGAGTGGCCGCATCCATAGCCGGCTCGAAGCGCCGCTCGGCGCGCCAGAAATTCTCGACTTCGGCCACGCTCTTCCAGAAGCCGGTGGCCAAGCCGGCCAGGTACGCAGCGCCTAGAGCGGTGGTTTCGATGTCGGCGGGCCGAACAATGGGGCAGCCCAGAATATCGGCCTGGAACTGCATCAGGAAATTGTTGGCGGCCGCGCCGCCATCCACGCGCAGTTCCAGGATGCGCTCTCCGGCATCCGCCTGCATGGCGTCGATGAGCTCGCGCGTCTGGTAGGCAATGCTTTCCAGCGTGGCGCGCACGATATGCGCGCGGTCGCTCGAGCGGGTCAGGCCGCAGAGGATGCCGCGCGCGCCGGCGTCCCAATACGGAGCGCCCAAGCCCACGAATGCAGGCACCAGGTAGACGCCGCCGGTATCGGGCACGGAGGCAGCCAACGGTTCGGATTCGGCCGCGGTTTGGATCAGGCCCAGTTTGTCGCGCAGCCACTGCACGGCCGCTCCCGCCACGAATACGCTGCCTTCAATGGCGAACTGCGGCAGGCCGCCGGTGGAAGCCGCGCGCGTCCCCAGCAGGCGATGCCGCGACACCGGCAAGTGTCCGCCCGTATGCATCAGGGCGAAACATCCGGTGCCATATGTGTTCTTGGAAAGTCCCGCGCGGAAGCAGGCTTGGCCCGCCAGGGCAGCCTGTTGATCGCCCGCGATGCCGGCGATGGGGATCTCGGCGCCGAAATGATCGGCGTGAACGGCCCCCACCACCGCGCTCGACGGCGCGATACGCGGCAGCATGGCGCGCGGCACATCCAGGATGCGCAGCAGATCCTCGTCCCACTCGCCCGACTCCAGGTTCATTAGCATGGTG
>Ga0187887_10001409_pt1 | contig 20757 bp, 22 predicted proteins | sample June2016WEW_7_10_FD_132977 | JGI IMG/M metagenome (GOLD analysis project Ga0187887, IMG submission 132977) | Peatland microbial communities from SPRUCE experiment site at the Marcell Experimental Forest, Minnesota, USA - June2016WEW_7_10 | ecosystem: Environmental > Terrestrial > Soil >... | reverse complement strand
TGCTTCACTGACCACGGATACGGTCCGTCCCGCAGCATATCCACGTCGTGGTTCGACTCCAGCATCAGCACGTCCGCCCGCCGCAGGTGCGCATGAACGTTAGATGGCATGTAGCCCAGATCCGTCGCAATGGCGATGCGCACTCCCTCCGCTTCGAACACAAATCCCACCGGATCAACAGCATCGTGCGGGGTTGTAAATGGTGTCACCGCAATGTCCCCGATCCTGAACCCGCTCCCCGACCGGAAATATTCCACAGCGGGAAGGGAAGTCGGGTCCTTCTCCGGCTCGCGCGCAGCCTCAGTGATCACCTCTTCCGCCGCCGCTTTCTCTTCCTCATCCGGCTCAGTGACTACGTCGGCCGAGCAGCGAACGCTGCCCGTCTTCTGATCGCTGTCTTCTGAGCCCGGTGCCCTGAGCCCGGTGCCCTGTTTTGTCTGATCGCTGACCGCTGACCGCTGAACGCTGTCCGCCTGGGCTCTGCGTTGTGCCAGCCACTCCGCATACGTGATCCGTTTTTGCGGAGTCGTCCACCGCACCCAGGCGCGATGCGTCGGCTCCGTCAGATACACCGGAATCCCCAGCTTCCGCGCCGTCACCGCCATGCCCTGCACGTGGTCCTGATGTTCGTGGGTAATCAGAATCGCGTCGAGCGCCGACGGCTCCTCGCCCGCCGCCTTCATCCGCTTCATCAGCTCGCGGCAGGAGAGGCCGGCATCCACCAGAATCCGCGTCGTCGCGCTGGCGACAATAGTGCTGTTGCCCTTCGACCCACTGGCCAGCACCGTCATCCGCACCATACCCGGAGCATACGCCCGATGCGTGTGGAACGGACGGCGCGTTCGCTGCTGGCAGGTACCGACGGAACACCAGTCAGTACGTGTAAAACCCGCGCCCGCTCTTCCGCCCCAGCCACCCCGCATCCACCATCCGCACCAGCAGCGGACACGGCCGGTACTTTGGATCCCCCAGCCCCTCGTGCAGCACCCGCATAATATCCAGGCACACATCGAGGCCGATAAAATCCGCCAGCGTCAGCGGCCCCATCGGATGCGCCATCCCCAGCCGGAACACCTCGTCCACCGCGTCCGCGGTCGCCACGCCCTCCATCACTGCATACATTGCCTCGTTCAGCAGCGGCATCAGCACCCGGTTCGACACGAACCCCGGCGCGTCGTTCACCTCCACCGCCGTCTTGTCCAGCTTCTCCGCCAGCGTCGCCACAGTCTCATACGTCTCCTGCGACGTCTGCAGCCCCCGGATCACTTCCACCAGCTTCATCACCGGGACCGGGTTGAAGAAGTGCATCCCAATCACTCGATCCGGCCTCTGCGTCTGCGCCGCCAGTTTTGTTATGGATATCGACGACGTGTTCGACGCCAGGATCACCTCCGGCCGCGCAATCCCATCCAGATCCTGAAAAATCGCCTTCTTCGTCTCGAACCGCTCCGTCGCCGCCTCCACCACAAAATCCGCCTCGGCCAGCGCTTTCCGGTCCAGGGTTCCTTCAATCCGCCGCAGCGCGTCGTCGACGTTGTCCAGCGAAATCTTTCCCTTTTCCGCCTCGCGCCCCAGATTCTTCCGGATCGTCTCCAGTCCCCGATCCAGAAACCGCTGCTCCACCTCGCACAGCAGCACCCGCAACCCGCTCCGCGCAAACACATGAGCAATCCCATTGCCCATCGTTCCCGCGCCAATCACGCCGACGGTCTGAATCTCCCTCACAGCCCGCACCTCTTCGACCAAACGATGCTTAGAAGCATCCATTCCCGCAATCGATACGCCGAACGCTACCTGATCCCCACCACCAGCGCGGTCACGTTATCCCGCCCCCCCGCCTCGTTCGCCGCGTCCACCAGGCTCTGCGCCGCCCGCTCCAGATCGCTGCCCGCTCCGAGAATCCGCCCAATGGCCTCTTCGTCTACCTCGCGCGTCAATCCGTCCGAACAGAGCAGGAACAGGTCCCCCTTCTCCACATCGATCGTGACCACATCTTCCGTCACGGACTTCTGCGTCCCAATCGCCCGCGTAATCACGCTGCGAAACGGCGATCGATCCGCCTCTTCCTGGGTCATGGTGCCCAGCCGCATCTGCTCATCCACGAGGGAATGGTCGTGCGTGATCCTCTGGAGTTTCCCCCCGCGCAGCAGATAGCACCGGCTGTCCCCTGCATGCGCAATCAGCGCCGGACTCGCTCCGGCATCAGCCCCCAGCAGCAGCGCCACCAGCGTTGTCCCCATCCCATACAATCCGGGCTCGCTCTCCGCGCGCTCCAGCACCACGCGGTTCGCCTCGGCGATCGCCTTGTGCAGCCTCTCACCCTCCGGCATCCCGTCCTCGGCGCTCACCCGCTCCAGCACCGTTTCGACCGCCATCCGGCTCGCCACCTCGCCGCCCGCCGCGCCGCCCATGCCATCGCACACGACATAAATGCCGCGCTCCGGCCGATAGCCAAATGCATCTTCGTTGCTGCTGCGCACCCGCCCGGTGCTCGTCCGAGCCGCCGCCTTTGCCGTCATCATCGCCTGGGTAATTGAACCAGATTCACGATACACGAACCACCCCCATACCCTTGTCACTCGTCCGCGACCCGCTATTGCGACCAGCAACCCGCTCGGTCGTCGTTCGCTCGCTACTCGCTCGCAATTCACTCGCAGTTCGCTAATTCCTGATCCGTAATCCCTGTGTCCAGTGTCACCGTACCCCTGCCGCCCCTCTTCTACAATCACTCTGAGGAGCCACACCCACCATGCCGCGCAAGCCGCTCATCGCCGCCAACTGGAAAATGTACAAAACCCCCGCCCAGGCCCAGGAGTTTATGAAAAACTTCCTGCCCCTGGTCGCCAACCATGACCGCGACGAGGTCGTCGTTTGCCCCTCCTTCACCTCCATCTCTGTGGTAATCGCGGCCACCACCGGCTCCGGGGTCGCCATCGGCGCGCAAAACATGCACTTCGCCGACGAGGGCGCTTACACCGGCGAGACCTCAGCGTTGATGCTCAAAGCCATCGGAGCCACCCACGTCATCCTCGGCCACTCCGAGCGCCGCCAGTACTTCGGTGAAACCGACGAGTTCATCAACAAGAAACTCAAAACCGCCCTGCAGCATGGCCTCGTCCCCATCGTCTGCGTCGGCGAAGTCCTCGCCGAGCGCGAAGCCGGCAAGACCCAGGAGGTCCTCCTCCGTCAGACGCGCGGCTGCCTCGCCGGCATCACCGCTGGCCTCACGGCGAGAGAAGCAAGCCCCATCGTCGTCGCCTATGAACCCGTCTGGGCCATCGGCACCGGCAAGACCGCCACTCCGCAGATGGCCTCCGAGGCCCACGCCGTCATCCGCGGCGAAGTAGCGAAGCTCTTCGGCTCGGAAACCGCCGACCATCTCCGCATCCTTTACGGAGGCAGCGTCAAACCCGACAACGCTACCGCATTGATGAACGAATCCGATATCGACGGAGCCTTAGTCGGCGGAGCCAGCCTCGACCCCCAATCCTTCGCCAAAATCGTCAATTATTGATCTCGCGCATCGAACAGGAATGAACGAACAGGCGACCATTCGCGAAATCCTCGACCGTACCCGCACCATTGCCGTCGTCGGCCTCACTAACCGCGAAGGCCGCGCCTCCCTCGGTGTCTCCCGCTTCATGCAGTCCCAGGGCTACCGCATCGTCCCGGTCAACCCCGCCATCGACAGCGTCCTCGGCGAAAAAGCGTACACCGACCTTGACGCCGCCTTCGCTGCTCACCCGGAAATCGACCTCGTCAACGTCTTCCGCGCCTCCGAATACGTCCCCGCCATCGTCCAGGACGTGATCCGCCTCAAAATCCCACGCCTCTGGCTCCAGGAAGGCGTCGTCCACCAGGAAGCCGCCGCCCAGGCCGAAGCCGCCGGCGTCAAAGTCGTCATGGATCGCTGCATTTTGAAAGAACGCATGGCCGCCGGCTGGAAGTCACTCCTGTCATCCTGAGGAGCAAAGCGACGAAGGATCTTGCGTTTTCTCCCCTCCGGCTACTCACCGGACAATCTCGTACTCCAGCCGCACCAGCCCCGTCTTCGCATACGCCCGCTGCTGCACCAGCCGCAGCTTCGCCCGTTCCGCTGGTGCCGGCAGCAACGGAATGCGCCGCCCAGCAGCACCGGGACGAGCGAAACCTCCACGCGATCCACCAGCACCGCGTGCAGCAGGCTACGGAACAGCTCCCCGCCGCCGAACAGCGCGATGCTTTTCCCCGCCTTCGCGCGCAGCTCCTTCACCACCGGCTCCGCCTCCCGCTCCACGCGCACCTGCGGATAATCCTGCGCCTTGAGCGTCCGCGAGAACACGACGTACTCAATCCCCTTCAGCGGTTTCTCCCGCCCGGCGCGCACCATCATGTCGAAGGTCTTCCGCCCGATCAGGAACGTGTCAAACCCCGCCATCATGGTCGCGAAGTCCATCTCCGGGTCCTGAACGATCCAGTCATATTCGCCCTGCGGCCCCGCGATATATCCATCGAGGCTCATTGCGCCGCCGTATCGCACCATTCGCATGCGAAGCCTCCCCGTCCAAAAGGGGACTAAACCCCGACGCCCTTCGCTTTCACATTTTCCCGAATGAATCGCACCACCGCCTCCAGCGATGTCCCCGGCCCAAAAATCGCCGCCACGCCCTGCCCCTTTAGCGCCTCCGCGTCCTGTTCCGGGATCGTCCCGCCCAGCACCACCAGAATGTCCCCCGCGCCCTGCTCCCGCAGCATCGCCGTGATCCGCGGCACGATCGCATTGTGCGCGCCTGACAGGATGCTCAGCCCCACGCAGTCCACGTCTTCCTGGATCGCCGCGTTCACGATCATCTCCGGGGTCTGCCTGAGGCCCGTGTAGATCACTTCCATCCCCGCGTCGCGCAGCGCGCGCGCAATCACCTTCGCCCCGCGGTCATGCCCGTCGAGGCCCGGCTTCGCCACCAGCACGCGGATTGGGCTCGTGCGCTCACTCATAAGAACGTCGAAGAATAGCACAGCCGCACGACTGTGGGTGCCCCATATCTGCCCGGTTTTGGCAGATGTGGGTCGTTTCTGGACTAGTCAGCGAATCCGTCTGTCGCCTCTTCGCCCAACTCCAGCCCCTCCACTTCCACATCCCACTTCTTCAGAATCCGAAAAATCACCCCACTCGAAAATCCCGCCCGCATCAGCAGCCGCATCACGCGCGCCGCTTCCTTCTCATTCCCCGGCTTCTTCACCCGCTTTCGCTTCAGGTGCCGCCGCGCCAGCTCTTCCTCGTTGACATTCTCGTACGCCGCGTCGAGCGTCTTCCCGATCACCGCCGCATGCACGCCTTTCCGGATCAGATCCTGCTCGACGCGCCGCTTCCCGAAGCTTGCATTCTCCTGCCGCAGTCTCGCATAATCCTGGGCGTACCCCGCATCATCCAGGTACTTCCGTTCTTTCAGCCGCCGGACCACCGCCTCCACCTTTGCCTCACCGGGCTCGCCCGCCTCGACGCGCCTGCGCAGCAGCCGCTGCACCTCAGCGACCGTCCGCATCTGCTGCCCCAGCACCTTCACCGCATAGTTGTAGAGGGAATCTTCATCAAAAAGAGCAACCGGCTTGCGAGTGCGCGCGCGCATAGGGTTAGCCCAAGAGCGGAATCAACGGCTGAAAGGGACGAGTCCTGCGCCAGCGGTAAGAGATAAAGTCGCTGTCCAGAGTGAGAATGTCTCCCGTATCCAGTTCGTCGGCCATATGGATTAGGCAAGCATCCGCAAAATCGGCAGGTACGTCTCGATACTTGAGCATGATTGCGCGAATCGTCGACACAGCCCCTGTAAAGCGGAAAGGAACTTCGAACGTACCTTCGTCTACGTTCGCGACGACGGCCAACGAGGCTCCCGGAACTCTGCGCAACAAATAGCAGCTTTCCGAGATCACGGCCTCACACGTAACGAACGGTCGGCTCAAATCCTGGATTGCCGCCCTGCATTCCGCGTGACGCTTGTCCTGCCGATCCAGCAGCGCCACGATAAAGCCGCTATCCACCAGAACGGGTCTCACCGCCCGTAGCCTTCCAGATGTTTCTTGTTCGATCCAAGATCGGGGATTCCTGAATCGAACTCGCCCATCCCGATGATCTTTCTCTTCTTCGGAGCAGCGCCGTAATGACGCACCATCAGACGTAGCCCCTCACGAACCACTCGCGAAGGACTCCAACCCAGCCGCCGAGTCAGGTGCTTCAGAGCAGCCTGCGATTCATCGTCAAGACGGGCCTGTACGGTCGTTTTCATGAGTCTATTGTAATACAAAATATGATTTGTATTACAAACTAACCCCGACGCCGGTACCGAATCTCAAACTCATACCCGGTATTCGGCGGAAATATTTCCGCCACATGCCGCAGCCGCTCCGCCAGCGCCGGGGCCGCCAGCAGCGGATACTCCCGCTCCCGCAAATCCGCATAATCGAAATCAATCGTCAGCGACAGCATGTAGACCGCCAGCGCATCGGCAAATGTCGACTCGAAGTAGCTCGACTTCGCCCGCTCATCCACTTCGCTCCCGCGGCTGCGATCAAGCGCCCGCCGCCGGCTCTCCCACGCATCGTGGCTCGTCTCGCCTCGAACATCCGACGTCGCCTGCGACCACGTCAGATCCGCAAAGCTCTGCGGCACCCCCACTACGTCCACGAACTGATGTCCCACATTGATCAGAAACTCGAAGGCCAGCGCGAACCGGTCCTGCATCAGCCGCGTCGAAATAAAAATGCACTCCGAACCGCCGAAGCGCACGTTTCTGTGGCAGATGGCGCGATCGCCCAGATCCACCGTGTAGTCCGGCGCCACCACCGTGTCGTCGTTCTCCCCGATCGCCAGCGGCACAAAGTACCACGCCCGCTGCCGCAGTGCCGCCGCCACCACCGCCGGCACCGCCTGCACAATCTTCTCCAGTTCGTCGGCGCTGTTGTGCACTTCGCCGAAGCTCGCCCAGCACAGGCCGTTATCGGCCTGCCGCACCTGCGCGTCCTGCGCCACTTTCGCGGCGGAAAACAGCGGGATTTGCGCGGCTCCAGCCATAAGCTTGTATTCTAGCTGACGGAGAGTTGCAGCATGACCGCCACTACGCAGCCGGCCCGCCTGCTCGGCATTCCCCTCGGCGATTTCGGATTCTTTTCCTCCCTCCTGATCTCCCTGGCCTCCGGCTTCCTCGCCTTCTTCGCCACTTTGTTCCTTGCCATCGTCGCTCTGCTTGTCTGGAACAGCATCGGCCATCATCAGGTCAATTACGCTGACACCTACCGCTACGTCGCCTTCCCCATCGGCCTCATCGTTCTGGTCGCCGCGCTCTTCTTCTTCACCGGAACCTGGTTCCGGCGTAAGTTTTCAGGATCGCGCTAGATGGCCGTCGTCCCTATCCCCTCTGCCTCGCTCACTCCCACTCCCGAACAATCCCGCGCCTTCTGCGCGCAGCTCGAGGCCGGCGACATCCTCTACTTCCCGCAATCCCCCGTCCCGCTCACAGCCAACGACACCAGCTTCCTCCTCGGTCAGCAGCAGGCCGACAGCTCTCTGCACAAAAACATCGCGTACAAGCCGGCCATCGATCGTCTCAGCGGATTCGACGCCAAAACCGCCAGCCCCGCCGCCGTCGAGCGCCTCCAGCGCATCATGCGCGCCTACTCGAGCTCCGTCGTCCAGTTCCTCACCAGCTTCCTCGCCCCCTACCAGCAGCACTGGAAGCTCGACTACGCCAGCTTCCGCCCCCAGGAAGAACAGGGCCGCGACCTCCCGCTCCGCCGCCGCAACGACCTCCTGCACACCGACGCTTTCCCCACGCGCCCTACCCACGGCGCGCGTATTTTGCGCTTCTTTAACAACATCAATCCCGCGCGCACCCGCGACTGGATCGTCAGCGACCCGTTCGCCGCCACCGTCCGCCAGTTCGCCCCCAAAGAAATTGCGCCGCGCCCCGGCTCCGCGCTCTCACGTCTCGGCAAAACGACGGCCCGTGCCATCGGACTCGGCGCCGCCATCCCCTCCCTCAAGCGCTCGCCCTACGACGACTTCATGATGCGCTTCCACAATTTCCTCAAAGAAAATCCGCGCTTTCAGGCTGACTGTCCCAAATACCCCTTCCAGTTCCCCTCCGGCTCCTCGTGGATGGTCTATACCGACACCGTCCCACACGCCGTCCTCGCCGGCCAGTATGCCCTCGAGCAGACCTTTCTCGTCCGCCCCGAAGCCATGGTCCGCCCCGAAATCTCCCCCCTCCGCATCCTCGAAGACATCGCCCACGCGCCCCTCGTTTAGGTTGGCGCTGCGCCCCCTACGCCTCCCTCAGCAACTCCGTCCTGTACTTCGGAGCCAGAGCCTTCACCTTCTCAATGAACGCAGCCTGCTCCTTTTCATCCAGCTTCGGCGGCGGAGTCGTTCGTGTCGCCACCGGCACCCCGACCTCCATGAAAAATTTCTCCTGTCCCGCGGGCGAGCAGATACACAGCATCCGCACCGGCTCAGCGGAAGCGTTGTGAAACTGATGTGGAGCATTGGCGGGAATATTCAGCGTGTCGCCGGCGCGCGCGGTCAGCTTCTTGCCGCGGAACGTCGCCTCCATCTCACCTTCGAGCAGGATGAAGGTCTCCTCGAAGTCGTGCCGATGCGGCGGCGGGCCGCCGTCTGGCGGGATGTGCATGTCAATCGCGCAGAACCGTCCGTTGGTATCCTCGCCTGTCACGGTGATGGTGTAGGTATCGCCCACCAGGCCGATATGAGGCAGGGTCTGGTCTTTGTCTGTTTGGGCAAGCGCCAGAGTACGCTTGAGATCATCGGATGGAATAGTTGAGACAGGCGGCACTGAGATGGCTGAGCTACCGTTCATGGTGTTGTTCCTTTTCTTCGACTCTGCTGGCTTCGATTGAGTTACAACTGGATTTAAGTGAAGCCGCGCAACGCGGCGGTGACAAATATAGCTCCCGCATTGCCAGCTACAGGAGTGAGACGACGACTCATCGTGCTTATACCCCGGTCAGACCTCAGGAAGCCAGTAAGAATTCCTTGCTCTGCTGCCACGCGAGCGCGGTCTGTCGGGCGAAGTCTTCATATCGGCGAGGCGAATGTCCAAGCAACTCGGTTAAAGTCTCGAGATCTCCACGTCCCGCTGTGAAGCCACGTTCCAGATATCCCTGAAACATCATTCGGATGTCGAAAGCTGACCACGATGGAGCTTGATCTCGCATCTGCTCCTCAAAGTCATCCATATTCTCGCCGGGGTAGCGAATCTCCTTGCCCAGCAACCTGCTCCAGATGGAGGCTATTCCAGGACCACTTAGCACCTCTGGACCATTGAGGTTGTAGGTTTTGCCGTAGTGACCGTCGGTTGTCAGCGCAATCGCTGCCGCCTCAGCAATATCTCTTATGTCCACCGCCGAGATGCCCACGGTACCGAGCGGCATAGGGTAGATGCCGGCTTTCGTCAGCGGATCCTTCAGCGATGCATCATTCTGAAAGAAGTAATTCGGACGAATGACCGTGAAGGGGACATCGAACTCCCGCAAGGCGCCTTCGATAGCCAGTTTTGAGGCGAAATGAGGAACATCCCTGAAGTGCTCGACGCGATAGACCGAGTGATAAACGATGTTCTTCAACTTCAACTTCCTGGCCAGATCGCAGGCGATGAGGCCTTGCGTCAATTCATCGGGAGTGACGGCATTCAGCAGGTAAAGCTTGTCCACGCCATGGAGTGCCTTCTGCACAGAGATCGGATCGAGCAAGTCGCCCACCATGACCTCGACCCCGTCCGGCGCGGGCGTTCCCTCTTTGCGAATGAGGATACGAACATCCGCTCTGCGCTTCTGAAGTTCTCTCACTACTTCTGAGCCAACATGGCCAGTACCGCCTGTCACTAGAATCTTCATCTTCGACTCCTCAAAATTCGGGTGGTGCCTTGTGCGAGGCCAGAACGCTCGACCTGGCGTCGGAGTCAGGGGAGTGCGGCATAACCATCAACGCGATTTCCCCTGCATTTTCCTTCGGTTCGTTGCCTCGAGCGATTGTCTCTCGCCGCGATCCCACAAGCTGAGCACTTCTGCTCAGAGGCAGCAGAGCCCTGCGTAGTCTGGCGTCGACGGCAGTCGTACAAAGTCCATTCCGGTACAGGGGCTGGCTTGGCCACCATCGGCGCGCGGCTCGCAGCGGTTTCGTTTCGGCCAGTTCCCGCAACCTGCGGAACGGGAGGCCCGGATCCAATTCTCCGCTTCGGACGGCTATCCTGAATTCAAAGAATCGAATCTCGTGACGCCGAATCTTCCCAATAAACGGAGAATAAGATGGCCGCGATCCTGACTCCCGGCACGCTCGCGCCGGAATTTAGCCTTTCTGTGACGCCCGATCAGAAACTCGCCCTTCGCGAGCTGCGGGGTAACCCGGTCATTCTGGCCTTTTATCCCGCGGACTGGAGCCCCGTCTGCGGCGATCAGATGGCTCTGTACAACGAAGTCCTTCCTGAATTCCAGAAATTTCACGCCGAGCTCCTGGGGATCTCCGTGGACGGAGTCTGGTGTCATGAGGCTTTTGCCCAGAACCGGAAACTCCGGTTCCCCCTGCTCTCTGACTTCGAGCCCAAGGGCGCTGTCGCCCGAGCTTACAAGGCCTACCGAGAAGAGGACGGGATTTGCGAACGCGCGCTGTTTGTCGTCGATAAAGATGGCGTCATTACCTGGAGCTATTGCTCGCCCATTGCGGTCAACCCCGGCGCGGACGGCATCCTCGATGCGCTTGAACGGCTGCCAAAGCAGGAGTAACCGTGAGCACACTGAAAGTTCCGATTGGACCCGAGGATCACGTTCAGGGTGGCGACGACGCGGACTGCACCCTGGTGGAGTACGGCGATTACGAATGCCCCCATTGTGGCTACGCCTACCCCATCGTCAAACGGCTGCAGCGGCACTTGGGAAAACGCCTTCGATTCGTATTCCGCAATTTCCCGCTGAGCCAAATGCATCCTCATGCTGAAGCGGCAGCCGAAACCGCCGACTTCGCAGCCGCCAAAGGAAAGTTCTGGGAGATGCACGATCTCCTCTTCGAAAACCAGAGCCGTCTCAGCCTTGCTCTGTTCGAGAAGCTCGCTCAGCAACTGGGTCTTTCGAGCGCCGAACTGCTCGAAGCGCTGAACAGGAAAGTCTATGAGGCGCGCGTGCGCGCCGATTTTACCGGAGGCGTTCGCAGCGGGGTCAACGGCACGCCCACGTTCTTTATCAACGGCCAGCGCCACAACGGTCCATTCGAGTATGAAGACCTGCTAGCAGCCATCGAATCAGCGGGCGGTTGACGCAGACGTCTTGTCTGAAACCTGACCGCCGAGGACGCCCACGCGCCTCTCGCCTGAGCGACATGACCCAAACCGCCAAAACCCTCCTCAAAATGCTCATCGCTGGCGCCGTCGGCGGCATCATCGGCGGGGCACTCGTCACCCATCACACCGCCTCCGACGACCCCCTCTGGTTGATGGTGCCCCGGGGGCATGTGGATCGCCATTGCCCTAATCTGTTTCTTCAGCATCTGCTGGAGCGCCGCCGCCAAAGACAGCGCCCCCACCCAATCCTCTGAATCTGTCCGGTCCCGGCGTCTCCATCTCATCGTCCTCAACTCCGCCGTGCTCCTCCTCATCCTCTCCGTGCCCGGCTTGACCCGCCGCTTCCTGCCTGCCAGCGGCACGCTCACCGTCGCCGGCCTCGCCGTCGAAATCGCGGGCATCCTCTTCGCCTTCTGGGCGCGTCGCCATCTCGGCCGCAACTGGAGCGGCGAGGTCCGCATCGCCACCGGCCATCAGCTCGTCCGCTCCGGCCCCTACAAAACCATCCGCCATCCCATCTACACAGGGGTCCTCGCCATGTATGGCGGAGTCATGCTGGTCTCCGGCCAGATCCACGCGCTCCTGGCATTCCTCATCATCACCGTGGCTTACTGGCGCAAACTGCGCCTCGAAGAAAAAATCCTCAGCATAAACTTCGGCTCGGACTGGGACTCCTGGCACCGCGAGACATGGGCTCTCGTGCCACCGCTCTTCTGACGGCCCTGCCGCCTGTAATCCGGAATAGGCGGGTGATAGAGTGTACGTTTCGTCCCCATTTCCCCCGGAAATCCCCCAGTTTCTGTCGTTCGCTGTCGCCCACTCCGAACCGAAAGGTATTGCCGCATGTTCTCCGTCAAATTACTCCGAGGCCCGGTGATCATCCTGGCGCTTGGCTCGCTCTGCTGGCTGCCCCTCGGTGCCAGCGATGATGCAGCCGGGCGCACCGGCTACTATCGCGACCCCGCCGTCCATGGCGACACCATCGTCTTCACCTCGGAAGGCGACCTGTGGACCGTGACCATCCACGGCGGCACCGCGCATCGCCTCACCTCTGCGCCCGGCAGGGAAGACATGGCCACCATCTCGCCCGACGGCCTCACGGTTGCCTTCCACGCCGATTACGAAGGGCCCGGTGAGGCCTACACCATCCCCATCGGCGGCGGCTTGCCCCAGCGCCAGACCTGGGACGGTGGCGCGGTGCCCGTCGGCTGGACCCCCGATGGCCGGCTCATCGTCTCCACGCCCCGCTACGCCACGCTGCCCGACCCCAGCCTCGTCCTCATCGGCAGCCACGGCGAGCGCGAACCACTGCCTCTCGCCACCGGCTCGGAAGCCGCTTACTCCGCCGACGGCCGCACCCTCTTCTTCACCCGCCTTGCATACCAGGGGAGCAGGACCAAACGCTACAAGGGTGGATTCATCCAGCACATCTGGCGCTGGGACGGCCACGGCGAAGCCATTCCCCTCACTGCGGATTTCGCCGGTACTTCCCACGACCCCATGTTCTTCAACGGCCGCGTCTACTTCCTCTCCGACCGCGACGGCGTCATGAACGTCTGGTCGATGGACCCGCAGGGCCACGACCTCAAACAGGAGAGCCATCAGAAGATCTTCGACGTCGAATCCGCCTCGCTTTCCGAGGGCCACATCGTCTACGCCTGCGCCGCCGATCTCTGGTCCCTCGACCTCGCCACCGGTCACGATGCCATCATCCCCATCACGCTTGAATCGGACTTCGATCAGCTCCGCGAGCATTGGGTCACCAAACCGCTCACTTACATCAGCGACGCGCACCTCTCGCCCGACGGCAGCCGCGTCGTCTTCACGGCCCGGGGCGAAGTCTTCACCCTGCCCGCCAAAACCGGCCGCATCATCAGCGTCGCCGCCGACTCCGCTCTGCGTTTTCGTTCGGCCCGCTTCTTGCCCGACGGCAAAAGCATCGTGGCGCTTTCCACCGCCACCGGCGAAACCGAGTTTTGGAAATTTCCCGCCAACGGCGAGGGCAAGCCCGAGCAGTGGACCAGCGATGCCAAAGTCCTCCGCTGGGATGGCACCCCCTCGCCCGACGGCCGCTGGCTCGCCCACTACGACAAGGATCAGCAACTTTGGATCTTCGATACCAAAACGAGAGAGAACAAGCGCGTCGCCCAGTCTATGAATGGCGGCTTCCGAGACCTGAGCTGGTCGCCGGACAGCCGCTGGCTGGCCTTCGTCGAGGACGCCGATAACAACTTCTCCGAAGTCAAAGTCCTTGCCGTCGAATCCGGCAAAATCGAGACGCTTACCTCAGACCGCTACAACAGCGAGAGCCCCGTGTGGAGTTCCGACGGCAAGTGGATCTACTTCCTCTCCGACCGCGCCCTCACCACCACCGTTCCCTCGCCCTGGGGCGACCGCCAGCCCGATCCGCACTTCAACCACCGGATGAAGATCTACCAGATAGCGCTGGTCTCCGGGCTCCGCTCGCCCTTCCTCCCGGCCGACGAACTTCACCCCGACACTCCGGCGAAAGAAGAGAAAGAAGAGAAAGAAGAGCCGAAGAAAACTCCCGACGAGAAAGAGAGCTCGCAAACCACGAACCCGGCCGCCAAACCCGTCGACCCCAAATCAACCGAGCCGTCAGCCGCTGCCAAAGCCCCCGAGGAGAAGAAGCCCGTCCCCGAAGTCAAAATCGACTTCACCGATGTCGATGCGCGCCTGACCGAAGTCCCCGCACCGCCCGGTAACTACGGCGACCTCCAGGCCGCCGCGAAGCGCCTCTGCTGGCTCGACGCGAGTGACGAAGCGCGCCCCAAACGCGCCCTCGAGTGCCTCGCCATCGACAACAAGGGCGACGAACCCGACACGGTCATGGCCGACGTGAGAAGCTACGAAATTTCCCTCGACCGCAAAAAACTCCTTATCCACAAGGGTGACGACTTCTTTGTCGTCGACTCCGACGCCAAGTCCTCCGGCCTGAATGACCCCAAAGCCCTCGCCAAGGCCAAACTCGATCTCGCCCATTGGGTCATCCACACCACCCCGCGCGAGGAGTTCCACGGCTTTTTCCTCGATGCCTGGCGCCTCGAGCGTGACTACTTCTACGACCGCCACATGCAGGGCGTCGACTGGGTCGCCATGCGCCAGCGCTATCTCCCCCTCGTCGACCGCGTCTCCGACCGCGACGAGCTCAACGACCTGATCGCGCAGATGGTCAGCGAACTCTCCGCCCTCCACACCTTCGTGGGCGGCGGCGACCAGCGCAAGCCCGAGGACGCGATCGATGTCGCCACCCTCGGCGCGCGCCTGCGCCGCGATGAAAAGGCCGGCGGCTATATCGTGGAACACCTCTACCTCCACGATCCCGACCTGCCCAACACCGCGCCGCCCCTCGCCCGGCCTGACTCGCTGGTCGCCGAAGGCGAGACTATCGTCAGCATCGACGGCGTCGACGCCCTCAGCGTCCGCGACGAGCGCGAGCTGCTGCGTGGCAAAGCCGGCGTCCAGGTCATGCTCCGCGTTAAATCCGCAAAGGGCGACGTGCGCGACGTTCTCGTGAAGCCCATCTCCGAGCAAGAGGATGAAGACCTCCGCTACGGCGAATGGGAATACTCCCGCCGCCTCAAAGTCGAAGCCGCATCCCAGGGCGCCATCGGCTACGTCCACCTCCGCGCCATGGGTCCCAACGACATCAATCAGTGGGAACGCGACTACTACCCCGTCTACAACCGCCAGGGCCTCATCATCGACGTTCGCCACAACGAAGGCGGCAACATCGACTCCTGGCTTCTCGGCAAGCTCCTCCGCAAGGCCTGGTTCTATTTCCAGCCGCGCGTCGGCAACCCCACCTGGAACATGCAGGAAGCCTTCCGCGGCCACATCGTCGTCCTCTGCGATCAGGAGACCGCCTCCGACGGCGAAGCCTTCTCCGAGGGCTTCAAGCGGTTGAAGATGGGTACGCTCATCGGCATGCGCACCTGGGGCGGCGAAATCTGGCTCAGCGGCAGCAACCGCCAGGCCGATGGTGGCGTCGCGACCGCGGCGGAGACGGGCGTCTACGGCCCCGAAGGCAAATGGCTGATCGAAGGCCACGGCGTCGACCCCGACATCGTCGTCGACAATCTCCCCCACGCCACCTTCGAAGGCAGCGACGCGCAGCTCCAGACTGCGCTCGATCTGCTCACGAAAGAAATCCAGCAGGACCCAAATCCGGTCCCCAAAGCCCCGCCCTATCCTGATAAGTCGTTCAAGTACCAGTAGCGTCTCAGCTCACTCGTGTGCGATGGCGGGGCGAGCGCTCCGGCGCACTCCCTGCACCCTTCGCCTTCTCTGTGGCATCCTTATACCCACGGGAACTCCAGTTTCCGCCCAACCACCATGACACGCAAAACCACCTCAGCCGTCCTCGCTCTCCTTGCCGCCGTCTGCGCACTCCCGGCCTTCGCCCAGCAGTTCCAGCCCCGCCACATCTACAACGAAAACGCCGACGCCCGCGCCGAAATTCGCGATGCCCTCGCCACCGCTGCCCGCGAGCACAAGCGTGTCATCCTCGACTTCGGCGGCAACTGGTGCGGCGACTGCCAGGTCCTCGACATTTACTTCCATCAGCAACCCAACGCCCAGCTGCTCAACCAGAGCTTCATCCTCGTCGACATCGACATCGGCCACTACGACCACAACACCGACCTCGCCGACCAGTACAGCGTCCCTCTCAAGAAGGGCGTCCCCGCGCTCGCGGTCCTCGACTCCCACGGCCGCCTCCTCTACAGCCAGCGTTCCGGCGAGTTCGAGAAGATGCGCCACATGGACCCCAACTCCGTCACCACCTTTCTCCAGCAATGGAAGCCGGGCGGTCCTGAAAACGAGGGCGGCCAATAACCGCCCCGACCCCAAACACTGCCAGCCACTAGCTACCCGCCGCCCGCCGTTCTGTTCCCTGTCCCCTGTACCCTGCACCCTGTCCCCTGTACCCTGCACCCTGTCCCCTGTACCCTGTCTTATATGCTGCGCGCGGTTCAGTATCTGCGGAAAGCCCTCTGGTCTGCCTTCGGCCATAGTGCCTTCTCCATGGCCAAGGCCGCGGCCTATTCCGCCATGCTCAGCATCTTCCCCGCCTTAGTCGTCGTCACGACGCTCTTCGCCGTCATGCCTTCCGGCGACGACATCCGCGGCGTCATCCGCTCCGCCTTGCAGCAGGTTCTCCCGCCCGACACCATGCTGCTGGTCCAGAACTACTTCATCAACTACCACGCCCGCTCCGTCCGCATCGTCTGGGGCTGTGTCTTCGTCAGCCTCTTCGCCGCCATGGGCGTCCTGCTCTCCCTCATGGAAGGCTTCCGCCGCGCCTACCGTCTCCCCCGCGGTATATGGGGATTCTGGCAGGAGCGTATTGCCGCTATTCTTCTCGTCCCCGGAACCATGCTGCCCATGGCTGCTGCCACCGCCTTCCTCGCCTTCGGCCACTTCATCGAGCTCTGGATGATCGACAACTCCACCCACGAACTCCACTTCTACGTCATCCTCTTCTGGCGTCTCGTCCGCTGGGGCATTGCTCTGCTCGCCAGCATTATGTCGCTCGTGCTCATCTACCATTTCGGCATCCCGCGCCATAAGCATCCCGAGCGCGGCGGCAAAATGGCCTTCATCCGTGGCCGCTGGCGCGAAACCCTTCCCGGAGCCACCATCGCCACTGCCAGCTGGTTCCTCGCCACCCTTCTCTACGGCTGGTACGTCACTCGTTTCGCCAACTACTCCATCGTCTACGGCTCCCTTGGCGCGGGCATCGCCACCCTCGTCTGGCTCTACATGATCTCCCTCAGTGTCCTCATCGGGGCTGAATTCAACGCGCAGCTCTTCCCCTTCCCCGACCTGCGTCCCGTCCCCGTCACCAGCGAAGAGTTCCCCGTCGACCCCTCACTCCTCCCCGCCAATCCGCCTGCCAGCCCGTTCCAGGCCGCCCGATCCGCGGGCGCACGGTAAAATCGGTTCGGGACCCGGCAACACACCCGAGCACCATGCTTCTCCAGTCAAACGTTTTGGGGGTTGGATGAACTTCTCGCAGTCAGGTCCGGGCCTCGTGAGCGACAGCCTGCGCCGCGCCAAAATCGTCGCCACGCTGGGGCCTGCCTCCTCCAACGAAACCATCTTTCGAGAGCTGCTCCGCGCGGGCCTCGACGTCGCCCGCCTCAATTTCTCCCACGGCACTCTCCCCGAAAAGCTCAAGCTCATCGAAATGGTCCGCAAGATCGCTCGCGAAGAGCGCAAGAGCGTCTGCATCCTCGGCGATCTCCAGGGTCCCAAGATTCGCACCGGCCGCCTCAAAAATCGCATCCCCGTTCAGCTCAAAGCCGGCCAGCGCCTCACCATCACTCCTCGCGACATCCTCGGTTCCTCCACCGTCATCGCCACCACCTTCCCCACCCTCGCCGAAAACCTCGAGCCCGGCGCGCGCCTTCTCCTCTCCGACGGCCTCATCGAACTCCGCGTTCTCGCAATTCCCGGCGAAGAAGTGGAGTGCGAGGTCATCAACGGCGGCATGCTCGGCGAGCACAAGGGCATTAATCTTCCCGGCATCGCCGTCCGCGTCCCATCACTCACCGAAAAAGACGAGGAAGACCTCGAGTTCGGCATGAAGCACGGCGTCGACGCCATCGCCGTCTCCTTTGTCCGCACTGCGGAAGACGTCCGCCACGTCAAGTTTCGCGTTGCCGCCCTCGGCCTCGAAACCTGGATCATCGCCAAGCTCGAAAAACCCCAGGCCATCGAAAACCTCGAAGCCATCCTCGAAAATGCTGACGGCATTATGGTCGCCCGCGGCGACCTCGGTGTCGAAATGCCCCCCGAAAAAGTTCCCGCCATCCAGAAGCACGTCATCCGCCGCGCCGCCGAGTATCGCAAGCCCGTCATCACCGCCACCCAGATGCTCGAGTCGATGATCGAAAATCCGCGTCCCACCCGCGCCGAGGCTTCCGACGTCGCCAACGCCATCTACGATGGCACCGACGCCGTCATGCTCTCCGCTGAAACCGCCGCCGGCAAGTATCCCGTCGAAGCCGTCAAGATGATGGCCAAAATTGTCAGCGAGACCGAGTCCAACCTCCGCGAGACCGACCACTGGGACATCCCCCACAACCGTGTCCGCCTCTCCATCGCCGAAACCATCTGCGAGTCCGCCGCCCACGCCGCCGAAGACCTCGATGTCAGCGCCATCGCCGTCTTCACCGAGTCCGGCACCACCGCCCGCCAGCTATCCAAGTACCGCCCCAAGCCGCCCATCTACGCGCTCTCCAGCGTTGACGCGGTCATTCACCGTATGTCCATGCTCTGGGGCGTGCACCCCATCAAATGTCCCAAGCTGCAGACCGCCGAGCAGATGGTCGACCACGCCGAGACCACCCTCGAGCAGGGCGGCTACGTCAAGCCCAAGGAAATCCTCGGCATCGTCGCCGGCACCCAAACCCGCTCCGGCTCGACGAATTTCCTCCGCCTCCACGTCCTCGGCGACCGCCTCACGGAAACCACGCCGCACCATCACGACAAGGCCGCCAAGCCCGGCCGCAAGGGCGACCGCCGAACCGCCGACAGGCGCCGCCACGCAAGAGTCGGCAGCTAGAACAGGAACGAAGATCCCCCTGAGCGGAGCGTGGCAATCGGGAAGCGAGTCGCAAAGGCTGCTCCGCGTCTTGTGAAATTGTGTCGAGTTTCGATGAGTCCCGCTCTCTCCGCGCGCGAGCCGGACATCCGAGGCCTACTCCGCTTCCCAGAGGCCTCGCGAATTTCTGTATTTGCGAGCCAGCGCCCAAAGACCGAGCCCGACCGCAATTACTCCTGTTGCCACTCCCCAAAGCATCTCAATCTCCCCTCACTGCAGTTACACGGCTGACCTCTGATTTCCAGCTCGCGCAGGTCTTCGTTTTGCGCTCCCTCAGGCCAAACCCTACGCGCACAGCGTACCCGCGTCAGCCATCGACGACCCATCCCTGAAAGGTGGCGTTACCATACCGAGTGCGTGTTAACCATTCGGTACTGAATTACCTCAGAGTAAATGCGACCCTTGAGGATCCATCGCGCTCTCAGGTCGCCGTAACAAAATCGCGAAACGCCTCGACGATCAGCCCCGGCAGAGCTTCGCCGTTACGCTTCGAGAGAAGCTCATGCCCGGCCCCTTCGACCGTCAGGAGCCGGGTCTGCGCCGGAATCAGCTTGAGCGCTGTTTCCATCTCTGCAACAGTGCCGAAGCCGTCCCGCGCGCCGGAGACGAACAGCGCCGGCGTCTGCAGCTTCGGGAAATGCTGCGTGCGCAGTTGCTGCGGCTGTCGGGGCGGGTGCAGCGGGTACGACAACAGCAGTAGCGCATCCGCGAGCCCGGGTTCGGTGGCCGCCAGCATCGACGCCATCCGTCCTCCGTAAGAATGCCCGCCGAGAAAAACGCGCGCAGCGGCTGGCCCACGGCTCTGGACATTCGGTGACGTCAGGCGGTGCCGCATCGCCTCAACCGCCGCGCGCAGTCCTGCCTGATCCCGCTCCGCAGTGCGAATCGGCGGGCCATGCGGTCTCGCCTGCCGAAAAGGCAGATCGCAGCGAAGCACCTTCAACCCCGCGGCGCAAAACGCCTCCGCCACCGCGACCAACAACGGTGCCTGGCAGTTGCCGCCGGCGCTGTGCGTCAGAACCAGGCCGTCGCCATTAGGAGCAGACGGCGTGTGCAGGAACCCGCGCACCGGCTCCGCTCCCGAAGAGTCAGCGTATTCCTGGATGCTGTCCATAGGGGCGCTTCAGGAGCCAGCTGCCTTTTCTGTGTGAAACCAAGCGCGCGCATCCGCCCGGAACAGCAGGTAAGTGATCCCAGCGAAAATAATGGCGTGAAATGCGAAGCCCCGCCACGCATTCAGCACGGTCACTCCCACGTGAAACGCCATCCACAGCACCGCCAGCCATCGCGCCCAGTTGTCGCCGCGCAGCATGAACGCCCCCGCTACCACCGCCAGCGCGTGTACCGGGAAAATCAACGCTTCGTCGATTCCCCCGCCGCGCGCCAATGCAAAGCGTACGTCCATCGCCAGCGCCACTACGCCGATCGCGATGAACAGCCAGCTGAGAACCGTGACGGCAAACGGGCGTTGCTTCATGGGGTGTGAAGTCCCTGCGTGATCGTCCGCCAGCGTGAGCTACGCCTGCGACAACTCCCCGATAGCCCGCACGAACTTATCCAGGTCGGGAATCGTTGTATACACATGCGGCGTCACCCGCACGCAGCTGATGTTCTCCCACACGATCCCGACGGTGTGAATCTTGTACTTGTCAAAAAGCGCCCCGGCCAGCTGCCCCGGCGTCATCCCGTCAATCGAAACGCCGCAGATCGCGCAGGAGTACTCCGGCCGCAGCGACGTGTGCAGCTTCACCTTCGGCATGGTCTGGACCCGTGTCGCCCAGTAGTTCTTCAGGTAGCCGATCCGCTGCT
>Ga0187887_10001403_pt1 | contig 20780 bp, 13 predicted proteins | sample June2016WEW_7_10_FD_132977 | JGI IMG/M metagenome (GOLD analysis project Ga0187887, IMG submission 132977) | Peatland microbial communities from SPRUCE experiment site at the Marcell Experimental Forest, Minnesota, USA - June2016WEW_7_10 | ecosystem: Environmental > Terrestrial > Soil >... | reverse complement strand
GCGGTGCAGGTCGACGGTGGCATCCGCACCGGGCGCGACGTCGTCGTCGGAGCGCTTCTCGGCGCCGACGAATTCGGCTTCGCCACTGCGCCGCTCATCGCCGCCGGGTGTATCATGATGCGCAAGTGCCATCTCAACACCTGCCCAGTCGGCGTCGCCACCCAGGACCCGGTGCTGCGCAAGCGCTTCACCGGCCAGCCGGAACACGTCATCAACTATTTCTTCTTCGTCGCCGAGGAGGTGCGCGAGCTGATGGCCGCGCTCGGCTTCCGCCGATTCGACGAAATGATCGGTCAGATGCAGATGTTCGACCAGAACAAGCTGCTAAGACAGGGCAAGGCGAGCGGGCTCGACTTCTCCAAGTTGTTCATGAAGCCGAAGGTGCCGGCGAATGTCGCCATCTTCAATCGCGAGCGGCAGGATCATAAGATTCACGACATTATCGATCGCAAGTTGATCGCACAGTCGCAAGCGGCGCTTGAGAGCGGCGCACCCGTGCGCTTAAGCTTCCCAATCAGAAACACCGATCGCACCGCCGGCGCCATGCTGTCGGGCGAAATCGCCAAGCGTTACGGACATAAGGGCCTCCCCCCCGACACCATCGTGACGCGCTTCAAAGGTACCGCTGGGCAAAGCTTCGGCGCGTTCTTGGCGCATGGTGTCACCTTCGAACTCGATGGCGACGCCAACGATTATGTCGGCAAAGGCCTATCAGGCGGCCGTATCGTAGTGCGTCCGTCCGAGGAGTCCGGCGTCGTCCCGGAACACTCAATCATCATTGGCAACACGGTGCTGTACGGCGCCATCGCCGGCGAATGCTATTTCCGCGGCGTCGCCGGCGAGCGCTTCGCGGTACGCAATTCCGGCGCGGCCGCCGTCATCGAGGGCGCCGGCGACCATTGCTGCGAGTATATGACCGGAGGCGCTGTGGTGGTGCTCGGGGCGACCGGCCGCAACTTCGCCGCTGGCATGTCGGGCGGCATTGCCTATGTGCTCGACGAGGACGGCAGCTTCGCCTCGCGCTGCAATCTCGCCATGGTCGAACTCGAACCGATGCCGGGCGAGGAAGACATCAACGCGCGCGTCTTCCACCATGCCCGCGATCTCGAAGCACACGGCATGGTCGATATCATGTCGGATATGAGCCGCTTCGACGCGCATCGGCTGCATCATCTCGTTTCGCGCCATGCGCGCTTTACCGGCTCGACCGTCGCCGCCAAAATCCTGGCCGAATGGAAGACGTGGTATCCAAAATTCCGTAAAGTGATGCCGATCGAGTATCGTCGCGCTCTCAATGAACTCAAAGCCGCCGCCATCGCCGCGGAATAGAGCCTTAAAGAACCGTCCCCAGAGCAGAGAGACAGAGAAGAGAGCGCCTTTGGGCAAGATCACCGGCTTTCTCGAATACCAGCGTGAGGACCGCGACTACGAGCCGGTCGCCGAGCGCATTCGCCACTGGCGCGAATTCGTGCTGCCGCTGCCGGAGCAGGATTACGTGACCCAGGCCGCGCGCTGCATGAATTGCGGCGTGCCCTACTGCCAGGGTACGGGTTCGGTCGCGCCCGGCTCGCCCGGATGCCCGGTCAACAACCAGATTCCGGATTGGAACGACCTCGTCTATAGCGGCAACTGGGACGAGGCGGCGCGCAACCTGCATTCGACCAATAACTTCCCCGAGGTGACCGGTCGGGTCTGCCCGGCACCGTGTGAAGCCTCCTGCACACTCAATATCGACGAGAATCCCGTCACCATAAAATCGATCGAATGCGCGATCGCCGACCGCGCCATCGCGCTGGGGTTAAAGCCCGAACCGCCGGCGGCGCGGACTGGCAAGAAGGTCGCGGTCGTTGGCTCCGGACCGGCCGGCCTCGCCTGCGCACAGCAATTGGCGCGCGTCGGCCACGACGTCCACCTCTATGAAAAATGGGCCAAGGCCGGCGGACTTTTGCGCTATGGCATCCCCGACTTCAAAATGGAAAAAGCTCACGTCGACCGCCGGGTCGCGCAGATGCAGGCGGAAGGCGTGGTGTTCCACTACGGCGCTCATATCGGCGTCAACGTTCCAGCCGAGCAATTGCTCAAGGACCACGATGCCGTCGTGCTGACCGGCGGCGCCGAAAAGCCGCGCGACCTGCCGGTGCCCGGGCGTGAACTCAAGGGCATCCATTTCGCCATGGAATTCTTGCCGCAGCAGAACCGGCGCGTCTCCGGTGAGCCGGCCGAGGATCGCGAGCCGATTCTCGCCACCGGCAAGCATGTAGTCGTCATCGGCGGCGGCGATACCGGATCGGACTGCATCGGCACCTCGTTCCGCCAGGGCGCGCTGTCGGTCACCAATTTCGAAATCATGCCGCAGCCCCCGGTCCACGAGAACAAGCTTTTGACCTGGCCGAACTGGCCGCTGAAGCTGCGCACGTCGTCAAGCCACGAAGAAGGCGCTAAGCGCGACTTCGCGGTGACGACGACCAAGTTCTCCGGCGACAACGGCGCGGTAAAAAAGCTGCATTGCGCGTGCATCGACGCCAAGATGCAGCCCCTTCCCGGCACCGAATTCGAGATCGCCGCCGACCTCGTGCTGTTGGCGATGGGCTTTCTTCATCCGGTGCACGAAGGCATGCTCAAGAACCTGGATCTCGCGCTTGACAAGCGCGGCAATGTGAGCGCCACGACCGAGGATTATCGCACCTCGATCGACAAAGTCTTTGCCGCGGGCGATATGCGCCGGGGCCAATCGCTCGTCGTCTGGGCGATTCGCGAAGGCCGCCAGGCGGCGCACGCGGTCGACAAGTTCCTGATGGGATCGACGTCGCTGCCGCGGTGAAACGGCCGGTTTATTTCTTCGCATCCTTTTTGGCGTCGGGCGGCTTTTTGCCGTCCTCGCGAGTAGATGCGCCTTTCTTCCCCGGAACGGCAGGCGTCAGCGCCGCTGGCTGCGGAGCAACGACTTCGGGGGTAGCGCTCGCGTCATTGCCGGGACGCGGCCATGAGAAATCGTCGGCACGGCCCGCCGGCGCCGCAAGTGCATCGCCGCGGCTCAACACTTTCGCCGCGACCGGATCTGGCGACGGTTGCGCTGGACGGCCGCTCGCGCCGGCAAGATCGCTGGCCTCGCCGCCGCCGGTCGTCAGCGGCAGCACCGGGCCGACGTCAGGCCGCCCTGTCGGGCCGGGCTTCGCGGGCGCGGTCGCTTCCGGCCCCGGTAACGCCACCGGCACGACGTGGTTCGACATGGCGCGCCGTAATTCGCGATCGACATAACTTGCAAGCTTCACCGCGCCCGCCTTGGTGAAATGAACGCCGTCGCCGGTGCGCAACCGCCGCGTCTGGCCTTCGAAGTCCGGCCCCTGCACAGCGTAGCGTCCCTGCTCGTCGACAAAGCCGTCCCAGAGGTCGACGTATGTGATGCCGGCCTTTTCCGCACGCTGGCGATAAAGCTCGTCGAGGTAACTCATGTCGCCGGTCGATTTGGTGCCGCGGATCGCCGGCAGCCCGACCCATAGAACCGGCACACCCTTGGCTTTGAGCACGGCAATCATCTCGTCGATGCGCTTGCCGTAAAGCTCCGCCCATTGATCGGTGTGAAACTCATACGAGCCACCGGCAACCGGGCGCTGCGCATCGGCGCCGGCGGCGGCATCGCCCTGCGGGGCGGCCTCGGCATCCGACGGGACGGTCGCTTTTTGCTCGGGTGGGTTCGGCATTGCCTGACCGGCGGTCTGACCGGTTGGCGTCGGCGGCTCGCCTTTTTGCTGCGGGCCGGGACGCGGCGGAGGCCGGTCGCGCAGCGACGAGCGGTCATTCAAGCCAAGCATGACGACGATGGCGTTCGGCTTTTCAGTGGCCAGCGCATCCTTGATCGCCTGCGGCCAGTCGAGCGTCTCGTTCTTGGCGTCATAGCGGATGAGACCCGAATAGGCGCGGATTTTGCGCTCGACGCCAATATCCGGTTGATCAGCATATGTCTCATCGAGACCATAGCCGAGCCAATCGGCCATTGAATCGCCGATCACCACGACTGTCGTCGCCGACGGAGTCTCCAGTCTACGTGGCGGCGGCGCCTTGGTGAAATCCACCACCGGCGGCGGCGGGCGAATGAAGCCGCCATTGCCGAAAGGAAAGGAAAAGTAATCCCGCGGCGGTGGCGGCGGCTGTTGCGGCTGGTAGGAGCGCTGCGCCGGCCAGCGGTCACCCCAAAATTGAGCGCTGGCGGGAATGCCAGACGCGAGTAATGCCACGGATCCCACCCCGACCGCGAGCGGGCGCAGGAAGCGTTGCAAAGCGAGCCGCCGCTTGTTCGACAATGCCATGAACCAGACCAGATCTACCTGTCGCATGCGCCCGACCAGCTTAGAGCATCATGACGATAAAAGCGCCCTCCGAGCACAGGCGAAAAAAGTGTCGGTTTGAAGATGGTCGCCACTTGCCGGCCACCTCCACCGTCACGGCTGGCGCAGGCGGTCGAGCACGCCGCTTGAGGCGAAACCGTCGGGGATCTGCCCGACCGAGACCTGGAAATTCCGAATGGCAAGCCGGGTGCGCGGACCGAGCCGGCCGTCGGGGTCGCCGATTTCGAAACCGCGCCGCGCCAGCAATTGCTGCATCTCATAGCGCTCGTCGAGCGACAACACGCGCTCGTCACGCGGCCAGGATTGCACCAGCGGACCGCCGCCCCGCAGCCGGTCGGCGAGATGACCGATAGCGAGCGCGTAAGCCTCCGCCGGATTGTATTTCATGATGACACGGAAATTTTGCAGCATCAGGAATGACGGCCCGCGGGCTCCCGCCGGCACCAGCAGGAAGGCACGGTCGTCGGAGTGGGGAAATGCGCCGCCGCCGGCGCGCCGCACGCCCAAGGCCTCCCATTGCCGCACGGCCATGAGCCGCGAACGATCGGCCATCAGGTAATCGAAATGTTGCGGCAGGACGACTTCGTAGCCCCAGGTCTGGCCAGGCATCCAGCCATCCGTCTTTAGATTATTCGCGGCGGAGGCGACGAGGTCCGGCACGGAATCGACGACGTCGCGGCGTCCATCGCCGTCGAAATCCACGGCATAACGCTTGAACGATGTCGGCATGAATTGCGTCGGGCCGAACGCGCCGGCCCAAGATCCTATCAAATGCCCGGGCGGCACATCACCGTGCTGCAGGATTTCCAGCGCCGATAAAAACTCCTCGCGGAAATAATCGCGGCGGCGGCCGACGCAGGCAAGCGTCGCAGTCGAGCGGATGACTGAGCGATCGCCGCCGAGCGTGCCATAATTCGATTCGACGCCCCAGATCGCCGCGATGATGTGACGGTCGACGCCGTAGCTGCGCTCGACGGCGTCGAAGGTCGACGCGTATTGTGCCAGCAGCTCGCGACCGCGCGCGATACGATCGTCGCTCACCAGAAGGTCGAGATAATCCCAGGTCGACTTGGTGAATTCCGGTTGCGCATCGAGCAAGTCCATAATGTGCAGGTCCGGCGTCAACCCGGCAGTGAAATGTTCGAAATTCGCCCGCGTGACGCCGCGCCGCGCGGCCTCGGGCCACATGGCCTCGACGCAGCCGCCGAATTCGGCGGCCGCGGCTCGAATTGCGTCCGCCGTCATCTGCGGGTTGCCCGAGGCGCCGGGCTGCCCGCTCCATGGTTGACTACTCGATGGCGCCGCGTCGCGGGAACCGGGAACCGAGCTTGCCGGCGGAGGTTGAAACAAGTGCGTCAGCCAGTTGCCAGGCGGGTCTTGTGCTTGCGCAGCAACGGCAAGGCCGATACCGACCAGACCAGCCGCAACCAGAGCTGCCGCCGTCGAGCGAAGGAAGAGCTTGATGATGGTCATCGCGTTTCGCCTTATGGTCCCAATCACAGGCACCTGCTAATGTATCTCGAATCACTAACGGCGGGTTGTTGCCGTTGCGGGCTTGGCAATTTCCCACCAGCGGCATTCATGGTGCGGCAACACAACGCGGCTTAAACTATTCTTCGGGATTGGATAATTCCCGTGGCATCCGGGTTTGACAATTGGACAAGCGATTAGGCAAGATTTTGGGTAGCCAGACTTTGGACGATAATTTAGGCAACAAAGCGAACCGTCGCCGGCATTCCTTCGCCTCCACGCCCCTCGGCATCGCATGAATCACATCCGCAAAGCCGTGTTCCCCGTCGCCGGTCTCGGCACGCGGTTCTTGCCGGCGACCAAGGCCATGCCAAAGGAAATGCTGCCTGTGGTCGACCGACCGCTGATCCAACACGTCGTCGACGAGGCGCGCGAGGCCGGCATCGAACATTTCATCTTCGTCACCGGCCGCAACAAGGGCGTCATCGAAGATCACTTCGACCGCCAGTTCGAGCTGGAGATGACGCTGCTGGAACGGCAGAAGCACAAGGTGCTCGATTACCTCAATCAGGATCTGCCGGTGCCCGGCTCGACGAGCTTCACCCGGCAGCAGGAGCCGCTGGGCCTCGGCCACGCGGTGTGGTGCGCGCGCGAGCTAATCGGCCATGAGCCGTTCGCGCTGTTGCTGCCCGACGTGCTCGTTCAGCACGACCAGGGCTGTCTGGCGCAGATGATCGAAGCGGCGCAGAGCCTGCCGGAAGCGGCGAATATCGTCGCGGTCGAAGAAGTGCCTCATGATCGCGTCGATCAATACGGCGTTGTCGGCGTCGGCGCCCGCCAAGGCAAAATGTTTTCGATCACCAGCATGGTGGAGAAACCGCCGGCCGACCGCGCGCCGTCAAACCTGATCCTGACCGGCCGTTACATCCTGCAGCCGGAAATTCTGGAAATACTAGGTACACAGGAGCGCGGCACCGGTGGCGAAATCCAGCTGACCGACGCGATGATCCAGCTGGCGCGGAGCCAGCCGTTCTATGGCTTGCAGTTCGAAGGCCGCAGCTTCGACTGTGGCTCGAAAATCGGCTTTCTCGCCGCCAACGTGTCCTACGCACTCGATCGCCCGGATATCGCGCCGGGCTTCCGCGCCGAGATCAAAAAAATTCTCGGCGACTTCAATGGCGGCTAGCGCCCCGTTCGGATTCCGTCGGAACGGCAAGCTCTCAACGACCGAATGGCGCTCATCAAAAAGCCCCGGCCAAAACTTTGACCGGGGCCGTCTTCCCTCAGACGTGTCGATCAGAACCGTTCGCCTAAGCCCGTGCCCCGATCATTGGCCTGCTGATTGACTCAGTATCGAGCCGGCTGGCCGCCTGGCCAAGAGGTGTTGTTGAAGTTCTGCGAGCCCGGCCCGTATGTCGGCTCACCGGCAGGAACAACAACATTGTAAAGGGGCCTTGCAGCAGGTTTTGCAGCTGCCTTATGCGTTTTCGCCGCGAAGCCAGAGGCCGACGATAAAGCCAAAGCTATCGCGATTGCTGTCGACGCCACGATGATTCTTGTTTGGAGTTTCATGACGCGTTCCTTTCCCGACTTTGATTGCATGAAATTACATCCACGCGGGCGAACGCCTTTGATCCTGATCAAACGAGCTGATACGGAATGCAACACCATGCATGCGCTTACGCATAGAGTCTTTGATGTGAATCAATGACAACGAGGATCGGTATCCTTATCCAGATTTTTGTTTGAAGATTATTGCGAACGCGAATTAGCGTGGCCGGAATCGGTGCATGCGATTTCATTCCGGCGACGGCTGATCGACGGCCTTAGAACGCGATTGGCCACACCGATCCTGCGAGAGTTAATTTCGGCGCCGGTCCAGCGCCGCAGGAAATCCAGACGCCCGCCGTGGCGCCTAGACCGTGATCGGGGCGCAACTGATCAGGGCTTCCTGCCGGTCAAGCCGATGACGGCGGACATCCCGGAATGCGATGCGCCTTCGTGGATTTCCCGCTCTTCCTCCGTGATATCGAGAGAGCGAAAATCGGAAAACGCCGCTTCAAGCATGGCGTGGGTATAGAGATTTTCTAACTGCTTGGGACCCCCAGTGCCGTATTCCAATTGCTTCGGCATGTAACCCTGCACGATGAGGAGACCGCCTGACTTGAGCGCGCGCCGCATGCCGGCCCACTTCAAAGCGCGTTCGGCCGGCGAACTGAACTGAGTGAAAATTTCCACCACCACGTCGAAGACGGCGTCTGGATAGTCCCATTGATGCACGTCGGTCTGCACGAAGGTGACATTGACATGCCGCTCGGCCGCGAGCGCGCGGGCCTTGTTTTGCGCCGACGGTGAGAAGTCGATCGACAACACGTCGAGACCCTGTTGAGCGAGCCAAACCCCATTGCGTCCCTCGCCGTCGGCAACGGCAAGCGCCCGGCCGGACGACGGCAGCAAACTCCTACAGGATCGAAGAAAGTCATTCGGCTCGGTACCGAAGGCGTATTCGGGTGTCGCGTAGCGGGTCTCCCAGCGCTCGTACTCGCTCAAATAGGCCTCCCTGCGTCCTAAAACCAAGCGACGTTAGTTAGCACTTACCGCTGCAGACGCAAGGTAAAGAGGACCGACGTCGAATCGTAGGCCACTCCGCTCAAGGTGGATGTGAGCCAATCATGGCGCAATTCGCCTTTCAGCTGCATCTCGCGGTTCAATTTGTAGGTCAGGCCTGTGGCGGCAAAAAAGCGATTGTCGTCGCGCGCCAGGCCGGCGTATTCGTCACGCCCGTAGCCGACCTGGACGTTGGCGATGAGCCAGGTCCGCAGCGCATGATCTACCTCGATATTGAAATCGCGGCTGAACGCGCCGGAGACGCCCTGCAGGATTGACTCGCTGACCGTTGACGCTGCGGTGAACTTTGCCGTTGTCAGTCCGGTCACCTGCCAGAGCAGCGAGCCGTCGAGCGTGGTGCCGCTGATATTCGGCAAAGTCGGATCGTGGTAGTCGCGCTCCATATAGCCGACCGCCATTTCGCCGGTGAGCGACCCGAACAGGTCGACATCGCCGCCAACTTTGGCGCTTTGCCCGTTGGAGTCGCGGTCTTCGCCAAAGCTGTCGAACTGCAGATCGTGGATGCGGGTGTCTTCGCTGACTTCGACGAACGGCTTGAAACCGGGCGTGACCTCATAGCGGAGGCGCAGGATGCCGGCATATTGATCGAAATTGCGGGCATCGTTGCTGACGCTCTCGCCGTCGGTCAGATCGGAGTTCTGATAGACGGATCGATCGACGGTACCCTTGAGCGAAACATTGAGGCGAGCAAATTGCTCGGCCACGCCGAGCGTACCGCCGACCGTGGTATCGATCGGCAGCTTGGCAAGACCCGCTTGGATGTTCGGGTTACCCGGGTTGTCGGTCGCGACGATGACGCGGTTTTCGAGCAGAATCTGAGTATCGCGCGTAACGTCGAGCCGACCGTCCACTTTCGCGTTGAGATACGGATGGTTCAGTGACGGAGAAAACGTGTCGTTCTCGTAGTCGGTATAGGACCCGACGACGTCGGCAGTGAGCGAATTGCTCGACCAATCGGAGCGCACGTGGAGTTCCGGCGCGACCACGAAATAGACCGAGCCGGGGCCTCCCGTTGACGCGTGCTGCGGATTGCCGTCATAGCCGGTCGACAGTTCGACCGCAGGCAGCATCAGAAACGAGCCGATTTTGATGCCGAGAGCTTGATAGGGATCGCCGCTGGCGATCGGCAGAGTGTGCTGCGGCACGGTGCCGAGCGGCAAGATATTCGGCTGTGGCGTGCCGGGCGGCGGCGTACTGGCGGACCCGACGAAGTCGATCGGCGGCGGAATCGGCAGGACGGCGCCGGCTCGGTTCGCCGCCGACACCGGGTGAACTTCGGCGGGTGGATTTGAGATCGGCAGTTGGTCGGGCGGCGGCGGCAGGATCGCACCGGGCCGCGCCGCCGCTTTTGCCGGATAGACGACCGGCGCCGGCGGCGGCGCCAGGACCGGAGGCCGCGACGATATTTGCGGCGGCAGCGGCGCTACCGGGTCGAATGTCGGTTCGGACTGTGCGATCGAACTGCCGGGGTCCGGCACTTTCGCCGTCCGCTGGCGCTTCGCTCGATTGCTGGAATCGAATCCGGTATCGCCAGCGCCAAAGCCGGTTGGGCTGCCATAAACGGGCGTCGCGCCAATACGCGACGGCGCGGTAAATTTTCCCGGAGGCGGAGCTTGGTCGGGCGGAGGCGTTGTCGAATTTCCCGGCAGCACAAACGTCGGCGGGTTATTGGGGTTACCTTGCAGCGTTGGCGCCAGCAGATCGACGCTCCTGTCCGCACTCGGCGTCTGCGCGTCACTCGGCAGGGGGAAAAGCGCAAGCAGCGCGGCGGGCGCTAGGGCAGCAAGGCCGGTGACGCTCAACGGTCGGCAACGGCGCAGCACCTGCGACCTCCTCACCCCGGAGCCGGCTGTCCGTGTCACCTCGGGAGCCAACCCAGACCTCCGGCAACGCGCCACGCGACGGCCCGCACAGGCCGCCTGCCGGCAGCCTGCTGGTTAACGGAGTTAAAACGGATATGGTTAACGAGAGGTTGATCAGGCTCGTCCGCGCCGGCGTCGGCTAAGCGGGCGGTTTAGGCTCTGCGCTCGTAGCGTCGCCATGCCGGGACGAAAAGGCCGGCAAAGACCGCGAAGGCCACCAGTTCGGCCGGCCAAGGCCAGCGCGCCACCGAAGCGACGACGCCGACGAGGACGGCGGCAAAGCCGAGCCACAGCGCAAACCGGCCGGGGCGCAGTGCTTCGATCGCGAACAGGACAAAAGCAAGCCCGAACCAGGTCCAAGAAACAAGCGAGCCATGCATCATTGAGCCGCTCACACCCAGCCTTTGAGCTCGCGCATCGCAAGCTGCCAGATCATCAGCATGCCGGCTTGGCTGTCGTTGAGGCACGGTATCGCCGCGAAATTCTGCCCGCCGTAACGCTTGAAGACATGCGCGTTCTCGACCGCGATTTCTTCCAGCGTCTCCAGGCAATCGGCGGAAAATCCGGGCATCATCACGGCAATATTTTTCACGCCCTTCTTGGCTAGCGCCTTCATCGTGGCGATCGTGTAAGGCTCGAGCCATTTGGCGCGGCCGAAACGTGACTGGAACGTCATCATCAGCTTGTTCTCGTCGAAACCTAGCTGCCGGCGCAATAGTTCCGTGGTGCGCACGCAGTGGCTTTCATAGGGATCACCCTTGCGCACATAATCCGTCGGCATCCCGTGGTAGGACGCGACGATCACCTCGGGAGTAAACGGCAGCTCCTTGATTTCGGCCTTCAGTGTCGATGCCAATACCTCGATGTAATATGGATCGTCGTAATAAGGCGGCAGGATGCGCAGCGCCGGTTGCCGCCGCTTGCGCTGCATGAAGCGGAACACTTCGTCGCACACCGTCGCCGTCGTCGCCGCCGAATATTGCGGGTAGAGCGGCATGACCAGGATGCGGTCGCAGCCCCAGGTAGCGAGCACTTCGAGCCGCGAGGCGATCGACGGACTGCCGTAACGCATAGCCCAGTCGACGAAGACATGCTTACCGAGCGGCTCGAGAATGCTGCCGAGCTTCTCCGCCTGCGATCGGGTGATGGTTTTGAACGGTGACTCGTCCTTCTCGCGATTCCAGATCTTGCCGTAATCGCGGGCTTTCGCCCGTGAGCGGAACGGCAGAATGATGCCATTGAGGACGAGCTTCCAAACGAGCGAATCTTTTTCGATGACACGCGGGTCGCTCAGGAACTCTTTCAAGTAGCGCCGCACCGCCGTTGCCGTCGGCGCATCGGGCGTGCCGAGATTGACAAGGAGCACGCCGATCCCCGTTGCGGCTGGCTCCGTCGCAGGCTTAGCGTCGGACGGTGGAAAAATCGAAGGCGATAGGGCCGGCGTCGGCGTTTCGGTAGCCGCCACAGCTTCGCGCTGGCGCGTTGCGACGGCAAGCACCGGCGCCTGCGCGGTCGCTTCGCCAGCATTAGGCGGCATGGCGGCAGTATCGCTCATCGTCTCTGGTTACCCCGCTGTACAACCCGCTGCCACACGCAATGCCCGAAACAGATCACTCGGCCGCTTTGAGCATGAGCGGCGCGCCGGCACGGAATTGCTCAAGTAAAGCCGCCTCATCGGCCCTGGCCGCGGCAAGGTGCCGCTCTTTGACGTAGCCGAAGCCGCGAATCTTTTCCGGGATCACGGCAAGACCGACGGCGAGGTGGTGATTCTCGGGCGTGAGCCGTGCCAGCACCTCATCCAGCGTCGCCTGGTAATCCTCGATCAGCTTGCGCTCGGTGCGGCGCTCGCGCGAGCGGCCAAACGGATCGAGCGCTGTGCCACGCAAGAATTTCAATTTCGCCAAAGCCCGAAAGGCCGGTAGGAGCCAGGACCCGAAGCTCATTTTGCGCGGCAGGCCCGTAGCCTTGTCGCGGCGGGCCCAAAGCGGCGGCGCCAGATGAAACTCAAAGCGCAGATTATCGCCGTCGAACTCCGACTTGACTTGCTTCACGAACGAGCCGTCGGAGTAAAGTCGCGCCACCTCATACTCGTCCTTATACGCCATCAACTTGAACAGATAACGCGCCACCGCGTCGGCAAGACCGCACTTGCCGGGAGCGCGGTCGGCTTCGACCGCTTTGACTTTCTGGACGACGGAGCGATAGCGCCGCGCATAGGCGGCGTTCTGATAGGCAGTGAGGAATTTCTCCCGGCGCTCGACCGTCTCCTCGAAGGTTTCGGACAAATGCTCGGCATCGCTGGCCGCCGACGGCGCGGGCTTGGCTACCGCCTCGACGGCATCGCGGTCGATCACGGCGCGGCGACCCCAATGGAAGGCCGCGCTGTTCATGGCGACCGCTTCGCCGTTGAGCGCGATCGCCCGTTCGATGGCGTCGGCGGATAACGGGACCGCGCCGAGCTGATAGGCGTAGCCGACCAGAAACATGTTGGCGCCGATCGACTGGCCAAACAGCGCGCTGGCGATGCGGGTCGCATCGATGAAATGCACCTTGTCGCGGCCGGCGTCGGCGACGATGCCGCGCTTGAGCCGCTCGCTCGGCAGGGAGAAGTCGGCGTTGCGCGTAAATTCGCCGGGCAGGAATTCGTCGGTATTGACGACCATCGTGGTGGCGCCGGGCTTGACTGCAGCGAGCACCTTATGACCCCCGGCGACCACGATATCGCCGCCGAGCACGAGATCGGCACGGCCGGCGGCAACGCGGATTGCATGAATGGCGTCCGGCGTCGAGCCGATGCGGATATGGCTGGACACTGCGCCGCCCTTCTGCGCCAGACCGGCCATGTCGAGCACGCCGATGCCGCGGCCTTCCAGATGCGCCGCCATGCCCAAGATACCACCGACGGTAACGATGCCGGTGCCGCCGACGCCGGTGACGATGATGTTGTAGGTCTGCTCGATCGCCGGCAGTTGCGGCTCGGGCAGCGGCGCGAGATCGCGGTCGGCCGCAGCGCCAGCGCCCTTTTTCAGCTTGGCGCCGTGCACAGTGACGAACGACGGGCAAAAGCCTTTAACGCAGGAAAAGTCCTTATTGCAGCTCGACTGGTCGATCGTGCGCTTGCGGCCCCATTCAGTCTCAAGCGGCTGTACCGAGACGCAATTCGACTTGACGCCGCAATCGCCGCAGCCCTCGCACACGAGCTCATTGATGATGACGCGCTTGTCGGGATCGGGAAAAGTGTGGCGCTTGCGGCGGCGGCGCTTTTCCGCAGCGCAAGTCTGATCGTAGATCAGGATCGTGACGCCGGAAATGTCCGCAAGCTTTCTTTGCACCGCGTCGAGATCATCGCGATGATGAATGGTGAGACCTGACGGCCACGCCGTGTCGCGCGGATATTTGTCCGGCTCGTCGGTTACGACGACGACGCGCTTGGCGCCTTCGGCCGAGACCTGCCGCGCCACCTGCGGTACCGTCAGCCCGCCGTCATTGGGTTGACCGCCGGTCATCGCGACCGCGTCGTTGAAAAGAATCTTATAGGTGATGTTGGTGTTCGACGCGATCGCGGCGCGGATCGCCATATAGCCCGAATGGTTATAGGTGCCGTCGCCCAGATTCTGGAAAACGTGAGGGCGATTGGAGAACGGTGCTTCGCCGATCCAGTTCGCCCCTTCACCCCCCATATGCGTATAACCTAACGTCGAGCGGTCCATCCATTGCGCCATGTAATGACAGCCAATGCCGGCATAGGCGCGCATACCTTCCGGCACCACGGTCGAAGTATTGTGCGGACAGCCCGAGCAGAAATAAGGAATGCGTTGCGCGATGTCCGTCGTCGCCGCGGCGATGCGCTGCAGATCCTTCAGTCGCGCCACCCGCCCGGCGATATCGTCGTTGCGGTGATATTTGAGAAGCCGGTCGCCGATGCAGATCGCAACCTCGTTGGGATCGAGCGCGCCCTTGACGGGGAATAGCCAATTGCCAGTTTCGTCCTTCTTGCCGATGCAAATCGGCTGGTTAGCGGTGCCGTAGAGCTCCTCGCGAACCTGGACTTCAAGCAGCGAACGCTTCTCCTCGACGACAATAATCAGATCGAGGCCGTCGGCGAATTCGGCGAGTTCGCGCCGGCTGAGCGGCCAGGCGCACGCGACCTTGTAGAGCCGGATGCCAAGTTCGTTGCAGCGGATTTCGTCGATGCCGAGTTCGTCAAATGCCTGGCGCACGTCGAGATAGCTTTTGCCGGTGGTGATGATGCCGATCTTCGGATCGCGGCCGCCGGAGGTGATGGTCCGGTTGAGCTTGTTGGCGCGCACGAAGGCCAGCATCGCGTCGCGCTTGAAATCGTGCAGGCGCGCTTCCTGCGCAAGGATCGCATCGTTCAGGCGGATATTGAGGCCGCCTTCCGGCATGCGGAAGTCGTCCGGGATGACGATGTTGATCCGCTCCAGGCTGGCATCGATGGCCGCAGTCGATTCGATGGTCTCGTGCATCGTCTTGAGCGCGGTCCAGGCGCCGGTGAAACGCGACATCGCCCAGCCATAGAGGCCGTAGTCGAGCACTTCCTGCACACCCGCGGGGTTCAGGATCGGGACCATGACGTCGATGAAGTGATATTCGGACTGGTGCGCGGTGGTCGAGGATTCGGCGGTGTGGTCGTCCCCCATCAGCGCCAAGACACCACCGTGCTTGGCGGAGCCCGCGAAATTGGCATGCCGGAACACGTCGCCGGTGCGGTCAACGCCCGGCCCTTTGCCGTACCACATCGAGAATACGCCGTCGTATTTGCCCTCGCCGCGCAGTTCGGCCTGCTGCGAGCCCCAAACCGCTGTGGCGGCGAGATCCTCATTGATGCCGCCTTGGAAGCGGATATCGCTCCGCTCGAGAACGGATCTGGCGCGGAGGAACTGACTGTCGAGCCCGCCGAGCGGGGAACCGCGATAGCCGGTGACGAAGCCTGCGGTATGAAGGCCATTGCGGCGATCAAGTTCCTTTTGCATCAGGCAAAGTCGGACCAAGGCTTGGAAACCGGTCACAAAAACACGCCGCTGGCCGAGGTCGTATTTATCGTCGAGTTTGACGTCGCGCAGCGCCATTACGCAGGCCTCCAAAGGGCCAGTTTGCCCTCACCGACCCGATATTGCCATAGGGCTAGCAATGCAAGGATATATGGGGCGCGCGCCCGGCGCGACAATGCTAGGGTATTGAGCCATCACACATTTTACGCAAGTGCGACGGCCCATCGGGTCGCGACGGGTGCCTTACGCCGCGCGGATACGGGGTTCGAGCTGTCGCAGCAGCGCCGAGATCCCCGGCGCCGGGATTGGCCGGCTGAAGAGATAGCCTTGCACCTGCATGCAGCCCTCGGCCCGCAGGATGTCGAGCTGCTCCTCGGTTTCGACGCCTTCCGCCGTGGTGACCATGCCGAGGTTTGAGCCCAGCCCCAAGACGGCGCGGATGATGGCGACGCAGTCGTCCTTTTTGCCGAGCTCGCGCACGAACGAGCGATCGATCTTGATTTTATCGAACGGAAAGCTGCGCAGGTAGCTCAGCGACGAATAGCCGGTGCCGAAATCGTCCATGCAGATGCGCACGCCGAGGTCGCGGAATTGATGCAGAGCTTCGAGCACCGCGCGGTCGTCTTGCAGCAACACGCTCTCGGTGATCTCCAATTCGAGCCGCGACGGTGCAAGCCCCGATTGGCCGAGCGCCGATACTACGGACAGCGCCAGCGTGGAATTGCGGAATTGCACAGCCGAGAGATTGACCGCGACGGTGTGGTTGGCCGGCCAAGTTGCCGCATCCCGACAGGCCTGTTTGAGCACCCAATCGCCGAGCGGCACGATCAGCCCGATCTCCTCGGCGACCGAAATGAACGCGTCGGGCGCGACCACGCCGCGTTCCGGATGATTCCAGCGAATCAGCGCTTCGAAGCCCGAAACTTCGCCGCTCGCAACGTCGACCAGCGGCTGGTAGTAGAGTTCGAATTGCTCGGCGGTCAGCGCCTTGCGCAGATCGAGCTCAAGCTTGCGGCGCTCCTGCATCTGCGCGTCCATTTCCGACTGGAAGAAGTGATAAGTGCCGCGCCCCTCCGCCTTGGCGCGATACAGCGCCATGTCGGCGTTGCGCAACAGCTGGTCGGGCTCGTTGCCGTCAGCAGGCGCCATCGCAATGCCGATCGAGGTGCCGATGATCACCTGGTGGCCGTGCACATCGAACGGCTCGACCAGCGCATCGATGATGCGGGCGGCAAGCTCGCTGGTCTCGGTCGGGCTCACTTTGCTGTGCACGATCGCGAATTCATCGCCACCGAGCCGGGCCACCGTCGCCGCGCCGGGCACCACGCGCTGTAGCCGTTCGGTGACCGCGCACAACAGCGCATCGCCGACCGAGTGCCCCAGCGAATCGTTGACGCCCTTGAAGCGATCGAGGTCGAGAAACATGACCGCTAGCTCGTCGCCGCCATCGAGCGCCTGAATCATCTTGTCTCGAAACAGCACGCGATTCGGCAGATTGGTCAGCGCGTCGTGCCGCGCCATATGGATGATCTTGGCCTCGGCTTGGCGGCGTTCGGTGATGTCTTCATAGGTCGCCACCCAGCGTCCGTCCGATGTCGGAGTGTAGAGGCACGAGATGACGCGCCCATCGCTGAACTCGTACAAATACGGGCTCATCGCGTTGTGGTCGCGGGCCTCGTGTTGTTCCGCCAGCAACTGATCCACCGTCTTGCCGGGATGATTGTTGACGGTGACGCTGATCTCCAACACTTCCCGATAGGCGATGCCGGGCTTGATCCGATCGCGCGGTAGCCTGAAAATTTCCAAGAAACGCCGGTTGAAGACCTCGAGCCGGTTCTGCGCGTCATAGAGGCACAGACCCTGGGACATATTTTCCAGCGCGGCATCGAGCAACAGGTTGGTTTCGCGCAGCGACCATTCCTGCGTCTTGAGGCGGCTGATATCGCTACACAACACAATGAAGCCGTCATCGCGGGTCGCACTGCGGCTGATGCGCAGCCAGCGGCCGTCCGCCATCAGGGTTTCGCCGGTTGCCTGTAGATCCTTATCGCGGCGGATCAGAAGGCGGGCGGCGTCGGCCGCGCCCCGCAACGCCGGCTCGAGCTGCGACAGTGGGGTGCCGGGCTTGAGCAGGTGCGACGGCACGCCGAGCAAATCGGCGGCTTGGGCGTTGGCCAGAACGATGCCGTCCTTGGCATCGACCACAACGACGCCCTCTTGGGAGCATTCGAGCGCATCGGCAAGCCGGGCCTGCGCCGAGCGCCGTTGCGCGACCTCGCGGTCCATCATCGCCTTGATGTTGTCGCGCATCACCCCCATGGCCGCAAGCAGCGCACCGAGCTCGTCGGCGCTGCCTTTGGGAACGGCGACATCGAGTTTGCCGGCGGCGATGCGCGCCGCAACGTTGGACGCGACCGCGACCGGACCGACAATGCGCCGCGCCAGCGCCCAAGCCACGAGCGCCGACAGAAGCAACGCCAGCGCGGTGCCGGCGATATTGAGTTGCACGTCGCGGGCGACGGTCGCGCGAGCGGACTGCCGATAGAGAAAGCCATCACCGGCCGTGTAATTTACCAGGAGATCAATCTGATCGTCGACCTTGGCGGCGTAGCGATCCAGCGTCTCCCAGTTTACGTCGAGCCTGCTGCCGTCGAGGAGGCGCTCGCAGATATCTTTCCAGGCATTGACCGCGCGGTGCACGTTGTCGGCGGCCCGTGTGGCGCGGACCGACTGCGAGCGCTCGGCTGCGATCTTGATGTCTCCCGACAACGACGTACTGAGTTTGTCGATTTCCGTGTCGAGGGCTGCGCGCATCTCCGGATCGGCGGCGATCCATTGCCGCGCGAAGGCCGCGCGCATTGCCGCGAAATCGGCCGCCGCCGCGCGTGCGTAATTGATCGACATCAGCGATTCGTCGAAGGTCTTGTCGACCAGCACGCCGGCATTGCGGATGCCCATGCCCGCATAGGCGCCGAGCGCCGCGGTGATGATGCTCATGACCAGGAATGCGACCAGGATTCGGCCCCGGATCGTCATGCACAGCGACGCGGCCCGGGCGACGGTTCGCCGCCAGCGGGATATCAGGTTGAAGATCACGGAAGCGATCCGGCTGCGCAGCATGAAATGCCAGGGGTTCTCACTATAGGGGTTTAGACTTATACCGGCAGCCGTTAAAAGCAGTGCAGCATCCAGTCCAATCTTGACGGGTTCCTTAACGGCCGCTTATGGCTTCGTTAACGACGTCTTAACCGCCGGCGTTCACCCTCGAACAATCCACGCTTTGTTCACGCCGCGGCGGCATCGCCGCCCGTCGATCGCGCAAGGAGGCGGGCATGGACCTTGCAAACGCGCTATGGCGCGTTCGCCAGCCGGTCGCGGTGGCGCTGACCGCTGCCGCATTGATCGGACTCGGTACGCTGGTCGGATTGGCGCTACCGCAATACTCGGTCTCGCAAAAGGGCCGTGAATTCCGGCCCGGCGAAATCTCGATTAAACGCGGCGAGACCATTCAAATCGTCAACGACGACGGCGATTTGCTGCATCACGCTTATATCGATTCCGACAAATTTACCTTCGACTCCGGCGACCAGGAGCCGGGTAGCAAGACCGACATCACCTTCCCGATGACCGGCGACTTCAATGTCCTCTGCGCCATCCATCCGAAGATGCTGCTTATGGTCCACGTCAAATAGCGAATCCGCGCTCAGAGGACCGCGGTGCCGAACAACGCCGCATGTCCCACGTAATATGCCATCAGAAATATGACCAGCGACGCGGCATAGCCGAGTGGCAACAGCCACGAATCGCGTAGCTGCGCCGGCTTGCCGGCGTCGTCGGCGATGACACCGAGCAACGCGACCACGATCAGCGTGTGTCCGATCAAATCGATCTTGCCGAATTCGAATACGGCGCTGACGAACATCGCCGTAAGGATCACCGCACCCAGACGCCGTACTAAGGGCGTCCACACCAACGAAAATGCCAATGCAAATTCCACCGCGCCGGCGGCACGCATGTAGAATTCCGGACTAAAGCCCATCGACATTCCCGGATGCTCGATGAAAAGCGGATACGACCACTCCGGATAAGCCCATTTTTCGACCGACGCCCACATCAGCGTGATGCCGGCGGCGCAGCGCAAGATGTCGATCGGGCGGGCGCCAAACAGATTTTTTTGCAGGCCGACCAGGGCGACATAAACCGCAACGCCGAGAAACACCGGATAATCGGCGAGGTGGAAAATCCCATATTGCGAAATCGCGACCCCATACAACACACAAATGCCGAGCCCCGATAACGGCATCGTGCGGCGCGACAACATTCCAGCGGCGATGCCGAGTTGAATGGCGGCAATCACCGTCGAATCAATCTTAAGTTCCGGCGTGAGTAGAATGCCGCCGACGCCCCAAACGGCGATAAAAAAGAAGCCGCAGGCCGCGCGCATTATTATCTCGAAGTTGTTGCGCACGACCGCGGTAGCGCGATCAAAGGCGCGCAACATCGCAATGCCAACCGGCGTGCCCTCAAGCACGCTGCCGGTCATCAGGGCAAGAATGGAAAGTCCGGTCAAAAATTCGAAGTCGGGACAGAGGACGTTTTCCAGGCCGTCCGGCTGCCCGGCAACGTCAAAGGCGCAGAACCATTTGACGTGCGCACTGGCTGATGCGGAAAGCGCGACGTTAAATAGTAAGCCCAGTGGAATCGCCGCCGCAAAACGCAACTGTCTGCCCAGACCAGTCATTACGCCACCTCACCCCAAAAAGGCACTTCACAAAACAGTCACAGGTCGTCACCCAGCCATCTGGATTAACTAGACATTTACCACAAACATTAGCGCTTTTCTAGAGCCTCGGGGGCAAATTTACTTGTGGTTAACCTTAAATTGAATTGGGCAGCGAGTCGAGGCCACGACAAGCGGCGTCTAAGGCCCCGCTAAGCAATGGCCGCTATCAGTTAGATGGGTTCGGGCGATCGGGTCCCGCGAGAGTTTTCGATGGTCGGCGCAGTTGGATTGTTCAGCGTTATGATAGGCGCCGTCGTCGCCTACGCATCCGATCGCTTTCCAGCGCATGTCGAGTCGCTCGAAACCGGCGCCGGCTTTTTGCTGATTTCGGGCTTAGCGCTGTCGAGCTACGCGCTGCCGGCAATTCTTTAAATCGTCCAGCCTCCATCACGGCCGCGCTTGTCGCGGGTGTCAGCTTCTTTACGGCTCGGGCACAAAGTCGCGGTCGATCGACGGGGTGAGCCCCATGACCAGCGGAAGTACGTCAGCGTGCCAGGGCGGGAAGCGCGAACGGCTTCGGCGTGCCGTTGAGCGTTCGCAGAAAGGCGATGAGATCCGCCTTCTCGCTCTGGAGCAAATTGAGCTGATGAATCTCATCGTCGCGGCTCGGCCGATCGACGCCGCCGCGATTGTAAAGATCTATGACGTCATCGAGTGTCGCAAATGAACCGTCGTGCAT
>Ga0187887_10001394_pt1 | contig 20859 bp, 25 predicted proteins | sample June2016WEW_7_10_FD_132977 | JGI IMG/M metagenome (GOLD analysis project Ga0187887, IMG submission 132977) | Peatland microbial communities from SPRUCE experiment site at the Marcell Experimental Forest, Minnesota, USA - June2016WEW_7_10 | ecosystem: Environmental > Terrestrial > Soil >... | reverse complement strand
TCGGCACCGACAAGGCCACCGCCCAGGCAATCGGTGACTGGCATTACTGGATGGCCCAAGAAAACGACTTCTGACTGGCCATATGGCTTCCGAAGTCAACCTGGGGTACTTCGATCGCTTACGCCTAAATGCGGTCACGCGCGGGCTTCTCTTAATCAATTGGTCGTAGGTTCGATCCCTACACGGCCCACCATTTAAGCCAGTGCAGTCAAGAACTTGCGCGGCACCTCTAATGAAGGGTAGCTATGCGGGCAATAGGACGCACTAACGCTCACGGTTTTCTTTGGGGGTCCGCATGTGCTCAGCAATGATGACGTCGAAATAGGCTCCCATCCTTCCAAAGCCCCGCATCTTAAGTTCGTAATCGGTGCCACTTTTATTGCTGGTCCAATGACGGAATTGTTCTAGGTCGGCGGTAGGAACTTAGACAAGCTCTCCGATTGCGCAGCATCGACACTGCTGAGATCGAGGAACTTGTTGCCTGGCTCGAAACCCGCAATCTGGCAGGTCTCGACAGGTTTGGCTCCCTCTCCGAGTCAAAACAGCGTCAGTCGCGCAGATAGTCGACGCTCCTAAAAGGAAAACCACACCCATGATTCTAGGCGCTCACTGTCGGATCGCCGCGGGACCCCGGAGCGGCCCGCTCCGCCTGACGGTCAATCCTCGACGGCAACCGGAACGTATTGGCGAAAGTGCCCGAACACTCGCTGTATCATAGTGTCACTGATGACGGATTCCGTCACTTCGATTTGCGCTTCCTCGATGAATTCAACCACATCCGATTCGATGAAAGAGTTGTTTACGAGGACCTCGATTCGGTTCTGCTGTGGATTCTTCCCGCACTTCCTCTCCTCCATGAAGGAGAAGTAGTCGTTGGACCTAGCATTTGCATTTCTCATCTGATTTGGCTCCTATCCAAATATCGTTCTGCCAGAACCCAACAGGGTCGGCACGATATTTCGGAAACCAAAGGGACTCAATATATAACTGTGAACTTAATTCACGCGATTCAAGTATCTGCTGAGCCTGGCGTGCGGGTCGAGCTGCACAAAATAGGGCGAATAGGGCTTGAGGCGATGAGATTTGCCGCTGACAGTTGCAACGCCTCGGCCGGCGATCACGAACCGCCACTGATCTGATCGCCGGTGACGATTGATCCTTGGTGCTCGCACGCTGAGTGCCTTTGCGTCCGTCCGCCCCCTCTGGTCTAGCGAAAGCAAAGGCGGATTATGAGGTTCGCCGTGTGTAGGGTTAGATTCCCGACAGCGCCGATTGCAGTCCGAGGTGCTCTACGAAAGGATCGAAATCCTTGTCGCTGTAAAGGCCGAGGCACCGTCATGGCCGATCGCACGGGGGCTCGCCGGCCCGGGACTACTCGCCCATGTCCTGGTGTCGAAGTACTGCGATCACTTGCCGCTGTACCCGATCAGTCTCGAATTTAGGCACCAAATCGGGTCAGTCGAGGCATTTAGGACCAGCCGACCGGACGTCAAGTCACTGTTTTAATCTTTTCCTCGGCAACTCGAACAGGTCCGCCGGCTCATGAAGGTCGCGCGGACTCCCGTGGTCGAGATCACGTCCGCCTCGATGGATCTCTCATTGCGACGGCACTCGCCCGACGCCGGGCTGCACGAACCCCAGCGCCTTGACTAAGGGGGTTGAGGTGCAGTGGAACGGAAAACCGGGTTAAGCGCTCATCAGCGAGGCAATAGCTTCCCGAACCCAGCGTTGGCCGCTGTGTCCGTGACTGTGCTCGTGCCACACCATCGACATGGTGAAGCCTTCCACGGCAAACGGACAGTCAATCAACTTGAGCTTGTGGGTACGGTCGTGTACTAGCCGTTCCGGGACTAGGGCAACGAAGTCCGACTGAGACACGATCTCGGGGACAAACAAGAATGAAGCCGAGGACAGTACCACATTGCGACTGTATCCGAGAGCAGCCAGAGCGTCGTCTACTGGAGTAACGAAACCACCACCGCGTGGCGATACGATCACATGCTCCAACCGAGCAAAATCTTCGACCGTGATCCTGCCGCGCAATCGCGGATGATTCCGACGCCCGATGAGCACATAGCGCTCATCGAACAAATGCATGGCACGAAGGCCGCGCGGCGTATTCTGCGGCGTCATGAACGCCAAGTCGACTTCGCCGCGCGCCATCTGAGCCTCCAACTGCGACATGTCGAAATTGCGGATCGCCACCCGCACTCCGGGTGCAATCGTCCTCAGCTTCTTGACGAACGGTTTCACGACTGCCACTAGCAGGTAGTCCGTACAGGCGATAGCAACGATCAGCTTGGCCTTGGCAGGGTCGAAGCTCCTGTGGGTTACAACAGTGGCACGAACCTGATCGAGGGCTTGACGCAACGGGTCGAACAATTCGATGGCCTTGGCGGTCGGCATCATTCCACGCTGCACGGGAATGAGCAGTGCATCGTCGAACCAATCCCTCAGGCGGCTCAACTGAGCACTGACTGCTGGTTGGCTCAGGTGCAGGCGGGCAGCCGCCTTTGTCACGTTCCGCTCCACCAGCAACGCCTCCAGCGTGATCAGCAGATCGAGATCAAGACGTTTGCTATCCATGAAATGGATGGTAACCGAAAAATTTTACGATTTCACAAATAGGTCGAGGTGGCTGACAGTTCAGCCAGAACTCAAAGATTGGAAGCGTCGCACCCGTCTGTCGACATCGAGGCGTCGGTAAAGCTGCTAGCACAACGCGGTATTTCAAGAGAATTATCATGTCAAGCAACGCTGAAAGTGATGTGTTGCACGCCAGCCTCAACAGTGGCGCAATGGGCGGCGTCATCAGAAACACACCTCGTGAGCCCCGGATTGCGTTCACGAGTTCGCCTTTGTGTCCTACTTCAAGCGGCACGGTCATGAGCTCGGCCACAGAGGGCAAGAAGTGGGCGCCGCACTTCACCGATTAAGCCCCGGCGACGCACGAGATGGAGCTCGCGGACTGTGGCGATGGCCCCCGAACTTGAGCAGCTTCGCATGCGACTGGCTTCTGTAACGAGCCGCGTACGGTTAAAAGTTAATGTGACAGGGAGCAAATGAGATCATGGCTCGTGAACTGCTTTTGAGGGGAGGGTGCGTCGTGACGGTCGACGATTCGCTCCGCGATCTGCCGAACGGCGATGTGTTAATCCGAGACGATCAGGTCGCGGCCGTGGGCCGCAATCTATCGACCTCCACGCGAGACGCGGAAGTGCTTGATGTCGCGGGACGCCTGGTGATCCCAGGCCTCGTTGACACCCACCGCCACGTTTGGCAGGGAGCGATCGGCGCCTCAACGCCGCAGATGACGGGTGCGGGTTACGGTCCCGCGGTGCTCAACGGCATATCCACGAGTTACGAGCCCGAAGATATTTATGCGGGCGCCCTCTGGGGTGCCTTGCAGGCGCTTGACGCCGGCATCACGACGATCGTGGACTGGGCACACAATCTCCGGTCGGCCGAACATGCGAATGCCAATCTTCGCGGTTTGCAGGAATCGCGGATCCGCGGCTATTTTCTTTACGGCGGCCCGGGGCCGACGACCGAGATACCGAACCCACCGCATCCGCTCGATGCGCGGCGGATGCGGGACGAACATTTCCCAAAGGGTACGAACGGACGCCTCCGAATGGGTATGGCGCTTCGCGGGCCGTGCTTCACGTCCGCAGAGCGAAACGCGGAAGACTTCAAATTCGCGCGTGAGCTGGGGCTCCCGATTTCAACACATGTCGGCATGGCGGGAACCGCGGACGCGATCATGGTGCTCGATCGGTTCGGCCTCCTGGGCTCTGATGTCAACTACGTCCACGCCAACATGTTAACTGACAAAGAGTTCGATCTGATCGCGAACAGCAAAGGCACGATATCGCTCACGCCATCGACGGACATGCTCATGCAATTCGGAACATTCCCCGCAATCGGGCCTGCTCTTCAACGCGGGATCCGGTCCGGCTTCGGCGTGGACACGATCTGCAGCTGCGGAACGGACATCTTCTCTGAGATGCGCCTGGGGCTCGCGGCTGAGCGTTCGAGAGCCAACGCGCCGGCGTTGGCGCGGGGGGAACAGGTCCCGACCGTTGCCCTCCATCAACGGGACATGCTGCGGCTCGCAACGATAGATGGCGCTCGCGTATGGAATATGGAACACGAAGTCGGAAGTCTCACGCCGGGAAAGCAGGCTGACGTCGCCGTCATCGACATGCGATCGCCGCATCTCGATGGTTACGGCGATAGCATAGCCACGATGGTTTTGGGCGCCGGCCCCGCGGATGTCGAGACCGTGATTGTCGGCGGCGACGTCGTCAAACGGCGTGGCCAACTCGTGGGCGGGCACGTCAAGAGGGCCCACGAACTGATGTTGGCGAGCCGCGAACGGATCCGCAAACGGGAAGCCACCGCAGGCCGCGCCTGAACAGCGTCGTAAATTTCAACACCGAGGCTCGCATCGAAAAGCGACGGGCCGCAAGGAGACTTTGATGTCCACTCGGCCGACAATAGTCCTCGTCCACGGCGCATTCGCGAACGCAGGCTGCTGGGCCAAACTCATTTCGCTTCTGCGAGCGAAGGGATTTTCCGTGGTGGCTTCGAATTGCCCTTTGAGTTCGCTCAAAGACGACGTCGATGCCGTTCGGCAAACGATAAAAATGCAGGATGGGCCGGTATTGCTCGTCGGGCATTCCTGGGGCGGCGCGATCATCACCGAGGCGGGCAATGAGCCTCAGGTCCGCGGTCTCGTCTACATCGCGGCCGCGGCACCGGATTCGGCCCAGTCATTCAATGATTGGTGGAAAGACTACCCCGCAGCGCCCGGGGCTCCCGAAATCAAGCCGTATGGCAAAGATCGCTTCGTGCTGACTCTCGACGGATTTCGTCGCTTCTTCGCGCACGACTTAGCGACCGATGAAATCGAACTGCTCTACTGCACGCAGGGTCCGTATGCCGCCGCTGCAAACAACGAGCAGATCACGAATGCAGCGTGGCGAGACAAACCCAGCTGGTTCGTTATGGGCGAACAGGACTACATGCTCACGATCGACCTCGAGCGTGATACCGCGAAACGGATTGGCGCTCACGCGGTCGTGCTTCAGTCGAGCCACGTCCCGATGATCTCACACCCGGGAGAGGTAGCGGACTTCATCGAGGAAGCGTCTAACGAACTGAGGTGACCGGAGCTCGCGCGATATCGGCATCCGTATTCCATGAGCACCCGGTGTTCGCCGCTGTTTCTGCCATATGGCCGCCACCGGATATCAGGCACGGTCAAAGCGGTCAAAATGCGTTACCTTGACCCACACCGCGACGAAATCCTTCACGAATTTTTGCATAGAAGGGCCTTTTACGGAAACGTGCTCAGCGTAGCGGTTTCCTGTGGATAACTTTCTTTCGGTTCGGGCCGGCGAGCTCGATGGTCTTGCGTGCTCTGCCTTGGAGGCCACGACATGCACCACTGGCAACTCGCTTACCTCGGCCGGCACACGTTTCCGACGGAAGTCACCGACTTCGAGCTGCAGCAGGTGTTCACGTTTGATGGCGGGGAACTTGAGGATATCGGTGAAAGTCAGTTCGTCACCGGCTGCGTGTCCTGGTCGATCGCCTCGGTTGGCCCGCAATGCGCCGGCATGTCGATGTCGTGGACCGGGATCGCCATGCTCGCGACGCTCGCCAGTAGTCCTGATGATCAGCCGTTCGTCGACGGCATTTGCTCCGCCGACGCTGGCCAAAAGAGGAGAAATACCATGTCACGCATTTTCATTTCCGGCTCATCGACCGGCCTCGGGATGATGGCAGCCAAACTGCTGGACAGCCAAGGTCACAAAGTCGTCCTTCACGCACGCAGCGACGCTCGAGCCAGCGATGCGCACCGAGAACTACCGCGAGCCAAAGCAATCGTGACCGGCGATGTCGAGACCATCGCAGGGGCCAGGGAGGTGGCAGCGAAGGTCAACGCGCTTGGTCGCTTCGATGCGGTCATGCACAACGCGGCGGTTGGATACCGGGAGGGCCATCGGGTCACGGCCGACGGATTACCGCATGTGTTCGCAATCAACACGCTGTCGGCTTACATCCTGACAGCGTTGATCGAGCGGCCGAAGCGGCTCGTCTATCTCAGCTCCGGCATGCACCACCATGCGGACGCCAATCTGGACGACATCCGGTGGACGAAGCGCCGGTGGAACGGCTCGACCGCCTATGCCGAGAGCAAGCTCCACGACGCGATGCTCGCCTTCGCGATCGCGCGGCGCTGGCCGGAAGTATTCTCCAATTCACTCGAGCCGGGCTGGGTGCCGACGAAAATGGGCGGGGCGGCTGCTCCCGACGATATGAAGCAGGCGCATCTGACGCAAGCTTGGCTTGCGGCTGGGGACGATCCGAAGGCCGACGTGACGGGTGAGTATTTCTACCACCTGAAGCGAATGAGCCCGAATCCCCAGGCCCATGACCCGTTTCTGCAGGACCGCCTCATCGAGATCTGCGCGGACATTTCGAGCGTCGCGCTGCCGGCATGACGCGGCGCGCACCCTCATCCCCGAGAAACGAGAAAGGCACGACTATGAGTAAGATCGCATTCCTGGGCCTTGGCGCCATGGGCTCGCGCATGGCGCCGCACCTAATCAAGGTCGGCCACGACGTTACTGTTTGGAATCGTTCGCCAGCCGCGGTTGCAGCTGCGGTGGCGCGCGGGGCGAGATCAGCCGCGACGCCGCGTGAAGCGGCCGAGGGCGCTGAATTCGTCTTCAGCATGTTGACCGACGACGACGCTTCCTGTCCATCACGTCGGGCCGCAGGGTCAAGGTTCGACGATGAAGCTGGCTGCCAATGCGTTGTTAGCAATCCAGGTCGCAGCCATCGCGGAGACACTCGCGGTGCTCGACAAGTCCGGTATCGCACCGAAACGCGCACTGGAGATCATCAGCGGACTGCCAGTGATGAGCCCAGCGGGAAATGGGTTCGCGGGATTGATGGTGACTGGCGACTTTGCGCCGCGGTTTACCGCCGCGCTGATTGCAAAGGACTTGCGATACGCCGTCGCCGAGGCGGCCGAGAACACGTCCAAAGTCCCAGTGCTCCAGGCTGCACGCGTCATTTTTGATGAGCTGTGTGCGAAAGGATTTGGCAGCGAGAACATCAGTGCCGCCATCAAGGCCTATCGTGGCTGACCTCCAAACTCTGAAACCAGGGGTGCAGCCATGTCATTTCACACCGTCGATTCGACATCGGTGTGGATCGCCGCCAGCTCGGTCAAACAATGAAAAGCGTCGCTCACTGACATACCGCTAACTCTACGCGACTGTCGTTTTTCCTAAATAGCTGGCCCATGGTCCTTGATTGGTGGACTAGTTCTTAATTAAGTGGAATGGCACTGAGTTAAGCGGGAACCGGGAGATCTCCAGCTTGACCACTGGATACAGTGGTCCGTATTGGGAAGGTGAGCAGCCATGGCCGATGATGCACGAGCCGGAGAAGGCAGAACTGTCCGAAGTAGCGAGGAAGCCGGACTCAGATCGGATCGAAACGACTTGCGCCGCTGCGCTCAGTCTTCAAGACATCTTCAAGACAAGGTTCTCGTCGTAGTCTGCCGTTTTGGGTCCGGCGATGACGGGCGCCGCATTCAAGTTCACAACGAGTTTCCGATACCGCTCGAGGTGCGATACCCGCTGTTCATGGCTGATTCGTGAGGGTCCGTAGACTAGGAAAGGTTCTACCACGTCGAAGCCCGTGAAGCCGAGAATGCCGTGATTGATCGGAAACAGGATTGAACCGATCGGCCCGTTTATGCCCCGATCGGTGTATACAGGTTCCAGCCCGCCAACCGTGACCGAGCACATTGCACGCTTGCCCGCGAAGATGCCGACGTCGAACCAGCGTCGGTTGCCATAGGCGCGTCCGACGGCGAAGACCCGATCGATCCATCCCTTCAAGATCGCCGGCATCCCGAACCACCATAGCGGAAACTGCAGGATCAGTGTATCGCACCAAGCCAGTTTATCCATTTCCGTCTGTAGCGCGGGCTCGAAGCCGTCGTGCTCCGCTGCGTAGGCTTCCTCATTCTGCTGGCGCAGGCGGCTGGACTCTTTGACGGTTATAAAGTTTCGACGGTCCGAAACTGGGTCAAATTTCATCGCGTACAAATCCGAAACAATAACCTCGTTCCCGGAAGCCATCAGTGCCGCCGTCGCCTCGCGAGTCATCGCCCCATTGAAGCTTTGAGGTTCATGGTGAGCGTGCACGATCAACACGCGCATCGGGTATCTCCTGAACAAGCATGAACTCGGCAATCCTGTCTAGCCTTCTCTCGAAAGGGCGCCGGAGCGGTAGCAGTTGTCAACGCGCATCCGCCTTTCTTGTTTGAACCCGGCGCGAGACACGCTTGGGTTCGCTGAATGTTCGATTGATGCCGGCGACTGACATCGATTCGACCCGCGCGGTCCTGCGCAGTCGAACCGTTGGTTCAACGGGGCAATCGACAAGTCGGTCGATCTCATCGAGCGCAACGGCATGCCGGCGTCCCCACTCGCAAAGAGACAACAGAACCGGTTCGAGACTCAGGCCCAGCTTGGTTGCTGTGTAGTCCACGCGGGGAGGCACTTGCCTGAAAATTTCCCGATGCACCAGCCCGTGTTCCACCATTTCGCGCAGCTGTTGGATCAACACCTTCTGGCTGACGCGCGGCATGAGTCGAGTCAATTCGGAAAGCCTCTTCGGGCCATCGAACAGGTGATAGAGGGCGATCGCCTTCCATCTGCCGGAAATCACCTTTAGCGCCCGCTCCGCCGGTAATATCGGCAGCAATTTAATCGGCTTGGTCATAGTGACTAGAAGGTAAGTAATGGATCAATTGGTAAGTAGTTTCATTATGGATAATACAGTCCAATGCCACCTCGCACCACTCCACCCATGCGAGGCACGAGATGAAAGCTGTCCAAATGAGCCGCTTCGGAGGACCCGAGGTTCTCGAAGTCGCAGATATCCCCGTTCCCTCGCCCGCTCCGGGCCAGATACTCGTTCGAGTACGGGCAGCTGGGATCAATTTTGCCGATACTCTGATGCGGCGGAACCGGTATGCGGTTACACCAGACTTGCCGGCAATTCTGGGTACGGAAATCGCGGGCACAGTAGAAATGATTGGGACTGGGGTGTTGGGAATTGAAGTCGGGATGCGCGTTGCCAGTCCGCTGATTGTCGGAGGTCAACATGTCGGCGGCTACGCCGAGTACGTCGTCCTCGGCGCCGACCAGCTCGTGCCGTTGCCCGACTCCTTGTCCTTTGAAGTAGCCACGGCCCTGATGGTGCAAGGACTCACTGCGCTCTATCTTACGCGTCAAATCCCACCCCGAAGCAAGACCATTCTGATCAACGCTGCCGCCGGCGGCGTCGGCTCGCTGCTCGTACAGTTAGCCAAACGTGCGGGAGCAAAGCTCGTGATCGCGGCGGCGGGTCGCGACGAAAAGCTCGATCTCGCCCGCTCGCTGGGCGCCGATCTGTGCGTTAACTACACGCGCTCCGGTTGGGTCGAACTGGCCCGCTCGGCCATCGGTGGCGGACCGGACATCATCTATGAGTCCGCTGGAGGTGATGTGACGAAGGCAAGCCTCGAGGCCCTGGCGCCGTTGGGCGAACTCGTTGTCTACGGCGCCCTGAACATCCAGGAGTTCCAGATTGGCGTGCCGGAACTACTTGGTTTGATATTCAAGAATCAGTCGGTGACCGGTTTTGCCTTGGCTCCGCTGTTGACTCTGGACAGCGCCAGGGCGGCGCTGACGGAATTGTTCGAACTCGCGGTTCGGGGCGAGCTAAAGGTAACGATCGGCGGGACCTATGCGTTGCACCACGCGGCTGAGGCACACCGAGCACTCGAGGAGCGGCGCACGACCGGCAAGCTCGTGCTGATGCCATAAGCCGTATGGGGGAAGCGGCGAGCCCATCATCGGTTCGCGGCTATCTGCCGAATGCCGGAGAGGAAGATCAAGGTTTTCGTCGCCTTCCAGCTCACCTTGGCCTGACTTCCCTGTCCCTCCTGGTGGTGAGCTCGCGTTGGCGCTGGCGGAACCCCGCAATCTTTGCCTGGTTATCACACAGCACCGCCAACTACCGCGGGGGTCGGTCTTGAGTGATCGCAATGCCGAGTTTCATTCACAGCAACATGCCAGATACATCAGCCGCAGCACCGATCGGATCGGGGCGGTGGATTTTTTCAATTTGCTCACCGGACCGGAGCTTCTCGATATGACCGATTCGTTGCTGCCCGAGCATCGCGAGCGGCTGTATCCGCCGACCCTGGCGCTGTCGATGTTCATGGGACAAGTGTTGAGCGAGGATGGCTCGTGTCAGAAGGCGGTGCATACCTGGGCCGCGCAGCGTGCGGTCGATGGGCTGAGCGTGCAAAGCGTCAACACGGGCGCCTATTGCAAGGCGCGCCAGCGCTTGCGCGCCCAGGCCGGATCGCGCTGGCGCGGACGGAGCGTGAAGTTGGTCGATGGAACCGGGATCTTGATGCCTGATACCGTGGCGAACCAGGCGATCTATCCGCAGCTGTCGAGCCAAGCGCTCGGGGTCGGCTCGCCGCTCGCGCGCCTGCGCTCTATCGTATTCGTGCACCGCAACGACCTGGCGGAAGAGGTCGCTTCGAATCTGGCCCATCACAAACTGGCAGTTGCAGACCTGAATGCCGAGTTATCTAAGATGGACCGCAAGCGTGTGATGGACGGGATTCGCGGCGGCGCCATCCGCATCATGATTGCATCCGACCTGGCGGCACGCGGACTCAATATCCCTGACGTGACACACATCTTCAATCTCGACGTACCGACGATGAGCAAGGCCTATCTGCATAGGGTCGGTCGCACTGCGCGCCGGCGCGAAGGGCACGGCAGTGTCACTGGTTACTGAGACCGAGTCCCGCCTCATCCATCGATACGAGCAAGACTTGGGCATCTCCCTGCAATGCGTACGAGTTGTTGATGGCGAAATAACATCGTCCAGATCCCGCTAATTCGCCCTCTAGGCTTTGGAAAGCAGTGCTATCACGTCCATGGCGATAAGGCGGGCGTTATCGGCGCGGGACCCTAACCATTACGCTTAGTTCCGCTTAAATGTGTCACGGCAGCTATTGGAGCAAAATGATGGGCCGATGTTGGAGGGATTGAAGAAGTTGCAAGAGGTGAGTTTGCACTTGCCTCGGCGGGCGACGGATTATCCGGACCGGGATCGATTGTCACTGCGGTTTGAGCGGTTTAGGTCGGTACCGACCCTAGACGCCATGAAGAGATCATTGGATAACAAGATTCCTGAGGCATTACCGGCGGCCGTGCGGGCGTGGCTGTCGCAGGCTTCGCAAGCTCTGATTGATTCCCTTGGCGAGGAGCTGGAAGCGCTAATTCTGTTCGGTTCGGCCGCTGAAGGGCTCATGCGCGCGAGTTCCGACGTCAATCTGCTGGTCGTATTACGCCGGTTCGATTCAGATCGCATCGACAGGGCAAGTGCCGTTCTGCAGGACGCGGCGGCTGCGGTCGAATTGCACCCGATGTTTGTGCTCGGGAGCGAATTGGCGCTAGCAGCGGAGTCCTTCTCTGTAAAGTTTGACGACATAGCCCATCGGCATCTTGTTCTGTACGGCACGGACCCCTTTGAAGCCATGACGATTCCCCGAGCACTGCTGGTGCAGCAGCTGCAGCAGATTCTTTTCAATCTGACGCTGCGTCTGCGCACGCTCTATGCCGTCGGCCGCGCTCGTGAGGAGAGCTTGGCCGCACTCATTGCGGATACCGCCGCTCCCTTGCGTCGCAGTGCTTACGCGATCCTGGAGTTACGCGGTGCTCGCGCGTCCTCGCCTAAGGCGGCGCTCGAGTCTCTTGCAGCAGAGTTAGGCGGTGACTGGGCTCACGATCTTCAAAGTCTCTCCAAATCGCGGGAGGATCTGCGCCTGGATCCGGGGACGGCCGGGAAACTGATCCTACGCTTAACTGAGCTATCAGAGTCGCTGCGACAACAAGCCGCGAGGTTACGCTGATGCGGCCTTTCCCGTTCAATCTCACTGGTCCTGAGTTTTTGTGGTTTTTTGCGGTGTTCGGGCTTTGCGTGGCGCTTTTTCCGTTAGTTCGACGTCGTATGCAGGACGCCAATTCCGTTGATCCTCTACCACGCATCACTGATCCGATCCAGATCGCGACGCTGCGCGGGGGTTACAAAGAGAGCGGTGCGGATGTTGGTTGTCACTTTGGTTAACCCTGGGTTTGTCGAGCAGGATGGAAAATGCCTAACTGCAGTGGCAAAGAATGCGGCGTATTTGACAAGCAAGCTCGAAACCGCGGTATTCAATTATTTCAAGAGTGGTAAGCACCCTTCTGGAGTTTTCCAAGGCTCTGCGGTGTGTATCGCCGGGTATGCGGTGGAAGATTCGCTTGAGAGTCTCGGCTTACGTGTTAGGCGTGCGCGGCGCGTGAACGAATGTCTCCTGAGCATCGGTGTGTTTGCGGGAGTGGCTGCAGTGCGCATCGTGATATCGGGGCCGCCCTTCCTGTTTCTGGGATTTGAAACTGTGGGACTGATATTCGTGGCCGCATGGGTTAGCCGCCAGGGAATGAACGGCCGCGGGCTGCGCCTCCTGAATCAGCTGCGGGAATTATTTGCGCGCTTGAAAGCGCGCGCGCCCCGCATCGGGCGCAGCGCTCAAGGACAGGAAGTGGCCCTGCTCGCCGCGGTGTTCGGATTCAGTGCCCTGCCTTCTTCGGTCGCTGGAACCTTAAGAATGTTGAGGCAGCCCGCGAATGCCAGCAACGGGTGCGGTGGAGGCGGCGGCTGCGGCGGAGGTTGTGGTGGAGGATGCGGCGGATGAACCTTAAGGATCGTGTGGGCCTGGCGTGGCGCGACGAGCTGGCGACGCAAATCATGCTGCATCTCGAGTCTATCGATCACCTCGAAATCGTCGCCGAACGCGAATGGTCGGCATCACGTCGTCGTCTTGATGCGCTTCACGATCTGGCGCGCCAGGTTCCCATCAGCTTGCATGGGGTGTCGCTGGGACTGGTGTCATCGGGCAGCGTGTAAGAGGGGCGCTTGGAGCGAATCGCGAGGCTGGTCAAGCGTGTCAAGCCTGATCACTGGTCGGAGCATCTGGCTTTCGTGCGCGTGGGGGGATTCGAGATCGGCCATCTCGCGGCTGCGCCGTACGCGCCACAGACACTTGCCGGTGCGTTACGCAACTTGGAGCGGGCGCGCGAGGTTGTCGGCGCCATGCCGCAACTGGAGAATATTGCGACGCTGCTGACACCGCCCGGAAGCTGCTGGACGGAATCCGAATTCATCGGCAGGGTGGTATACGGATCTGGTGCCGCGATGCTGTTGGATCTGCATAACCTTTATGCCAATGCCTGCAACTTTGGCCAGGATCCATTCGTGATCCTCGATTCATTGCCGCTCGAACAAGTCGCGAGCGTACATCTGTCGGGAGGCCATTGGGAGTCCGGGGCCGACGGGCGTTCAAGGCTGATCGATGACCACATCCACGATCCGCCGGAAGCCGTTTACGAACTGCTAGAGATGCTTGCGCGCAAGGCCTCCCAGGCTCTGACGGTCATAATTGAGCGCGACGGTCGCTATCCGGATTTTGCCGCGCTACTGGAGCAGATCGCGAGAGCTCGCGCGGCGCTGCTCATCGGGCGTGCGCACCAGCGCGAGATCACAGCGCGGCACGCTGCATGAATACCGATGCCATGGAGATTCTGTTGGCGCGACTGTTCGCCAGCCCGAATGAGCTAGAACAATTCTTGCGGGATCGCGAGAGTTACGCAAGACATTGCGGCTTAGCTCACCCGCAAGTCGCGGAGGTTCTAGAGATAGACGCGGCGTCGTTGCGATTTGCCGCGAATAGCTTCGAGCGGAAGAGGAGATCACGCGATTGAAAAATATCCGAGCCATAGACGGGGCCGCCAACCCGACCTACAGCATTTTTGCGCGCATCTCGCTCGGGGACGTAGCGAACAGCTTGCGCCGGGTTAAGTCCCCGACATCGCCGATTGCAGTCCGAGGTGCTCTACGAAAGGATCGAAATCCTTGTCGCTGTAAAGCAATGCCAGTCCCTTCTCAATGCAGCTTGTCGCGATCAATGTGTCGATGGTTTTTCGGACGGTAATGCCAAGTGATCGTAATGTCCTGAAGTTGTTGGCGGCTTGGATGGCAATGTCTCCCCCGACAAGTTCTATGATTGGCAGCGACGTCAGCAGCTTCTTTCCCTGTTTGAAATCTTGAGCGCTTCCAAAGCCCTGCAGAACTTCGGTCAATACTAAGTCTCCGGTTGCGATAGGTTCGTTACCGAGGAGGGCATGGAGGCGGTCGGTTTGTGAGGATCGTACGCCACGGAAATAATCGATCCACACGCTGGAATCGACCAAAATCACTAGTCGGTTCTCATTGCATCAAGATCGCCCTGCCATTTGAGCTTTCCCCGGAAGCTGCGAATCGCCTCTTGTTTGCGCAGACGCACAATGGTTCGAAGTCCAAGCTCCACAGCCTCGCGCTTTGTCCTCAAACCCGTGAGCCGAAGGGTCTCCTTCATCAGCTTGTCGTCAATGACTATGTTCGTTCGCATAGTGTGTATCCTAAGTTAAGTCTATACACATTATATCAGCAGGCTGGAGGCTCGACAAACTGAGTTCATACCGATTTACGACTGTGCCATTGGAGAATCCGCCAACTAATACGCTCAAGGCCCTATCGATGCGTAAGTCGACAAATCGTGGCACAATTGGAGAAACCTAAGTACTTGTTTTGGAAGGCAATAAAGCGCATGCGAGAACGCTTCTCTTAATCAATTGGTCGTAGGTTCGATCCCTACACGGCCCACCATTTAAGCCAGTATAGTCAAGAACTTGTGCGCCGGGAGACCGGCAAGGAGTAGACGGTGCGAGTCCGTCGCAATGAAGGAGTAGCGACCCACATTGGCCCCGAGCCGTGCGCAGGCATCCGCGAGGATACCGGCGAAGCGTCGGCAGGGGAACGTATAGGCCAGCCATTGAGCCGCGAAAGTGATTCTCTCAGGGTGCCGACGCCGTAAGTTTCGTGGAAGGCAACACGATCGGACACGTCAACGCGAGTGTCCGATCGGCCCTGCGTGGTCTGAGACCCTGGCATGTACGGACGCTCTTTGTACGGGAACCGGGAGATCTCCAGCTCGATCACTCGCATTCTGGGGTGATCCGTATCGGGAAGGCGAGGAGCCGTAGCCGATGATGCACGAGCCGGAGAAGTCAGACTCCTCTACAGTAGCTGCGAAGCCGGCGAACAAATCCGAAGGATCGGAGGCGGAGTCGGTGGAGCGAAGGGAGGGGGCCGAGGGGAACACGAACAAGAACCGCATGCGCCGGACACCGAGCCGGGTAAACATGTCTTCGGGACTTGAGCGTGTACGGGAGCGAGCAAAAGCCGAGAAGAAGGAGAAGTTTACGGCTCTGCTGCACCATGTGGATGTTGATTTACTGCGGGCGGCCTTTTCCTGGCTCAAGCGGGATGCGGCACCCGGAGTGGATGGACTGACCTGGCGGCAGTACGAGCAGAACCTGGAAGGGAACCTTGTCGATTTGCACGGACGCGTTCACCGCGGCGCCTATCGGGCGCAGCCCTCGCGACGCAAGTTCATTCCGAAAGAGGATGGACGGAAGCGGCCGCTGGGGATCGCGGCGCTGGAGGATAAGATCGTCCAGCGTGCGGTGGTGGAAGTGTTCAACGCGATTTACGAGGAGGATTTTCTGGGGTTCTCGTATGGGTTTCGACCCGGGCGTAGCCAGCATGATGCACTGGATGCACTCGCTGTCGGGATTACCCAGACGCCGGTGAACTTCATTGTAGACATTGACGTCCGATCCTTTTTCGATACGGTGAGTCACGAGTGGCTCATCCGGTTCGTTGAGCATCGGATCGCCGATGGCCGCATGATCCGCCTGATTCGCAAGTGGTTAAAGGCCGGAGTGATGGAGGATGGGGAGTGGAGTTCAAGTGAGGCCGGTACTCCGCAAGGGGCGGTGGTCTCCCCGACGCTCGCCAACATCTACCTGCACTACGCCTTTGACCTGTGGGCCGAGCGGTGGCGACACCACGAGGCCCACGGCAACGTGATCTACGTGCGCTACGCCGACGATATCGTCGCTGGCTTTGAGCACGAGAGCGATGCCGTGCGATTTCTGGCGGAGCTGCGTGAACGGTTGGAGAAGTTCGCACTATCGCTGCATCCGGACAAGACGCGCCTGATCGAGTTTGGCCGCCATGCGGCGGACAATCAGAAAAAGCGCGGCCTTGGCAAACCGGAGACGTTCAACTTTTTAGGCTTCACGCACATCTGCGGACGCTCTCGAGCGGGGTACTTCCAGCTTAAGCGGAAGACCCGCCGGGACCGGATGCGGGTGAAGCTCAAGGCCCTTAAAGGAGAACTGCGTCGGCGGATGCATGCTCCGATTCCGGAGCAGGGGCGCTGGTTGGCTCAAGTGGTACGCGGATATTTCGCGTATCACGCGGTGCCCACCAATGCTCAGCGGCTGGCTGCGTTTCGCTACCATGTGACCATCCTCTGGCATCGCACGCTGCGGCGCCGCAGTCAGAAGGACTGGACGAGTTGGGAGCGGATCTCGCATCTGGTCGCGACCTATCTTCCCCCGGTACGCATCCTTCACCCTTGGCCGAGCGTCCGTTTTGCCGTCAAACACCCCAGGTGGGAGCCCGGTGCGCGAATCGCGCCCGCCGGGATCTGTGCGGGGGGCGCCCGGTAACGGGCGTCCCTACCGCGATACACGGGACCTGCACATCGCTCGAGAGCGGCATTGTCCCATTCAACGCTGTTCGTGCCCATTGGCTATGTGTTCGGGCGGCCACAACCGATGAAAGCGTAGACATGAATCACATATCTGTATACGATTTCATCGGTGCGTGCTAAAGCCACAAATTTGACCCACAAGAAACTTCCCTCGGTCTTCACGTATACCGAGGCAGTAGCTCGCGGCCTGTCCGCAGAGCGTCTCTACGCCTATCGAGACCAAGGGATTGTTGAGCAAATCAGCCGGGGTTTGTACCGATGGGCGGATGCACCGGAAATCGACCAAAATCTTCTGGAGATAGCCTACCGAATTCCAGAGGCAACTCTCTGCTTGACGACCGCGCTCGCGCGGCACGGCCTGACGGACAATATTCCGGCGCGTATCGATGTAGCAATTCCACGCGGACACAGGATTCCGGTGCTTCAATCACCCGTCGATATTCGCGTTTTTTCAAAGGACACATTTGAGTTAGGACGCGGGCAACTCAAAGTCGGAGACGGCTTCTCAGTTGGCTTGTATTCGCCTGAGCGCTCACTCGTCGATATGATTCGGTTGCGGCATCGAGAAGGAACCGATATCGCCTGGGATGCGCTCCGCCGTTGGCTACGGCGCAAAGGTGCGAAACCGGCCGCGCTGATTGAAATGTCAAAATCCCTGCACGGCGCCGAGCGCGCCGTTCGCAACGCACTCGAAATCGTTCTGTGAAGCGTGCCAGCAAGGATACTCTGGCTGGCCGACGCTATCTCGATCTCCAACGGGAGGCGAAGCGCAGCGGGCGGCCGACCGATGAACTCATCCAACTCTACGCCTTGGAGTGCTTTCTGGATCGCTTGGTCCATTCGGAGTTTGCCGACACTTTTATCCTCAAAGGCGGCGTCCTGCTTGCAGCGCTCGATGCGCGACGGCCGACCCGCGATATTGATTTTGCCGTGCGCGTGTTTGAGAACAGCGCAGAAAAAGTTTTGTCGGCGGTGCGAACAATTGCCGCCATACCACTTGATGACGGTATGACGTTTGATTCCAGTGGTGCCGCGGCCGAGGCGATCCGCGAGGAAGACAGCTACAGCGGAATTCGCGTCACCCTGGGAGGAACACTCTCTCGAGCTGTGGTTCGATTCCACGTGGACGTCAATGTGGGCGATCCCATTTGGCCAGAGCCGCAGCAAATTAGCCTCCCGCGTCTGATCGACGGTGCGATATCAGTCCGAGGCTACCCGCTGGAGATGGTACTCGCCGAGAAGATCGTCACGGCGTTAGAGCGCGGCACGGTAAACACTCGCTGGCGCGACTTTGTTGATATCTACGTGCTGATCAGACGATATCGAATCGACGCTCAAACGCTTCAGAAGTCTATGCAACGAGTCGCACGGTTCCGCAGCGTAGTGCTCACTCCGTTGCGAGCGGCACTTGCCGGATACGCCGAGATTGCGCAGCCAAGGTGGGTCGCCTGGTTGCGGAAGCAGCGTCTCGACAACACGATTCCGACCGAATTTTCAAAGGTTCTCCAGAGTGTGGTTTCATTTGTCGACTCGTTGATCGAAGGCGACGAAGCTCCGAGCACCTGGGATCCGGTCGAAGGAAAGTGGATCGGAGTTCGAGGGTAATTGTACGTATGAGCTACGATCTCCAGATATGGTCTGTCCATCCATCGTCCGCACCCGAAGGCTTGCCGACGCCAACGACGTGGAAGGCAAACGATCAATCCTGGATGCACGAACGCCGTGATTGGCAAGTTGTCTTCGGACGTTCTGTGAAAGTGTTGCCCGAAGACGTGCCAGAAACCATCGCGCAAACTTTGCCGGGTATTGGCTACTTGACGGAACTGAACCTATCTCCCATCGATGCTCCGGAAGCAGCTCGAAAGTTCTTATCGCGTTCGGCTACCGCGATTGCAAAGACAATCCACGGCGTGGTTTTTGATCCTCAGGCTGATTACATCACGCTACCGTCGGGGATCAAAAGGTTTGCAAGGCCAGGCGCTTCCGAGAGTGCGAGCGTGATTTCAATGTCCTGGTGGTTCATCGAAGGACCGGCTGCGCGAGGCGAATTCGGATCACTGCTCGACGTATTGAAAGCAGAATTACCCGAAGGACTTCCGCGTCGCTACGGCTCCTTCGAGCCGCCCGAACACGTTTTTGCCGAGACCGGTCGGGAGCATTTCCTCACGTTCCTGTCTGAACAGCTCAAAGGAAAGATCGTCGTTTGGTATCCGTCGGCACCGGTATCGCACGTGCACCTTGGTCTTCCGGATAATATTGGTGCCTCCAAGCGTGGCTTTCGCTCCGCGTACTTCACGCTTGATGTGGACGCTGAAGCATTGAGCCAGGCTGGATGGCAGCCCGCCCTTAAGCATTTGTGGCATAGCCTGAGCCACGTCCTGCAACCGTTTTATGGGGACGTTCGCACGCGAATTGGGTATCGCCGCAATCGGGGCCGGTATTGGCTGACCCGTTCTACTGAGCGTCATCCGGTGACAGCGTGGTGGTGGTGCGGACTACCTCGCGGGCCGGCGCACGCCGTCGTGTTGGGGAAACCATACGCCGATCTTTGGCCTGCGTTCGCCAGTAGCGCGGTTGCCGAGTCGGGGTTGGTGTTCGCCGATTCCGACGACTGGCGAGTCGCCCAAGACGTCTTTGAATGGGTGGGAGAACCACCGTCCGACCTGCGTCAAGTGAATCAAGCGAACTGGCCGGATGTGGTGCCCAGGGACTATCCGCTCAACTGGCCATTCGCGTCACCGCGGCTGCCATAGTTGCCTCGAAACTGTCCCATTTGAAGACTGTGCGCCTACACGGCCCACCATCTACCCCTGGTCCCCCATGCCCTAAAGGGCAGGCGTTCAAGGACGTCCAAGGACGTCCACGATGCCCCACCGACCAGTGATCTCGCCTGAGGGCCGGCCGGTTCAGCAACCTCTGTATCACCCGCGCTCTCACTGGAAATAAATTCCTCGGATCCAGGGTCCTATCGTTGGAGTCGCCGCATAATCAGCGGCGGCATTGAACGAAACGGTCAACTTCATCAGAAGGAACATACAATGCCGCAGGTACAAGGATTTCACAGGATCAGCCGGCTCACGCTTATCTCCGCCGCCCTCCTCGTCGCGTCGCTCGCGCACGCCGACGACATGGCGACGTTCGCCACCGGCGGCTACGCGCGGGGCCTGCAGACCAAGGCCATGATGCACAAGATCGACACGGACGGCGACGGCACGGTCTCGCACGATGAGTTCATCGCGTACCAGAGCAAAGTATTCGACATGATGGACAAGACGAAGAGCGGATCGCTCGGTCCTCAGGAATTTCTCGGGAAATAAGCATCGCGCGCCTTGATGATCACCGCGTAAGGTGGAGCGGGCGATTATAGCTGCAGGCGTGTCCTGCGGCCTGTCGGCGCCCTCTATTTTATGGCGCCGGTTTCCGCGTTGAGCGCCGGATCGCGAGCAAATGCCTCTGCGATGTAGTCCATGAACACACGCGCTCGCCGCGGCAGCAGCCGGTTTGCCGCATACACAAAGTGGATAGGCACGCGTGGTCCGTGATGATCAATCAGCAATGAACGTACGCGTCTATCGGCGAGCGCGTCTTCAAACAGCCAGCCCGGCGCGTAGGCGATACCAATTCCATCGAGCACTGCACTGCGAATGCCGTCCGGAGAATTCACGCGAAAGCGTCCGCGAACCACCACGTCGATGTCTCGGAATGACCAGGTGCTGCCGGCGGAGGAGAGAGTGTAGAGAATACAACTGTGATTGCGCAGATCGTTCGGGTTGGTCGGTGCCGAATGCTCAGCCAGATACTCGCTGCTCGCAACGCAGAGCCGCTCGACGGCGCCAATGCGTCGCGCCTTCAGCGCACTGTCTTTGAGAGTTCCGATGCGGATCGCCAGATCAATCCCTTCCTCGACGAGATCGATGTAGCGGTCGCCGATCTGTAAATCGATCTCCATTTCTGGGAATTGCGCCAGGATTGCTTTCACTTGGGGCAGGATGTGGGAACGGCCGAGCACTGTGGGGCAGGCCAAGCGCAATAGACCCTGCGGGGCGTGCTAGCCG
>Ga0187887_10001393_pt1 | contig 20881 bp, 18 predicted proteins | sample June2016WEW_7_10_FD_132977 | JGI IMG/M metagenome (GOLD analysis project Ga0187887, IMG submission 132977) | Peatland microbial communities from SPRUCE experiment site at the Marcell Experimental Forest, Minnesota, USA - June2016WEW_7_10 | ecosystem: Environmental > Terrestrial > Soil >... | reverse complement strand
TGCGTCGTAAACGCCAGCGCCAGCAGCGTCTTCTGTTCCACTTCATGCGCCTTCGCCGATCCCGTCGCCGGACTCGCGCTTCCATTCCGCCGCACCGTCAGCACCGGTCTCTCGCCCGCAATTCGGCGCAGACGCGGTAACATGTAGAAAAGTCCTCCCATGTTCGACGGCTCTTCTTGCACCCAGACAATATCGCGCGCACTGCCGTGCCGCTCAAACTCCGCCATCAACTCTGCTTCTGGAAATGGATACATCTGCTCCAAAAAAACAACCGCCGTGTTCATGTCCTGTCGCCGTTTTCGTTCTGTACGCAGTTCGTGCCCAATTTTTCCCGTGCACAGCAGAATCCGCTTCACGTCATGCGCTTCCGCGTCTGGAATCACCGGCAAGAACCGCTGATGCGTCAGGTCGTCCAGCGGAGAGAGCGCATCCGGATTTCTCAGCATGCTCTTGGGAGTGAACACCACCAGCGGCTTCCGCCAATGCCGCAGCGCCTGCCGCCGCAGCAAATGAAAATACTGTCCTGCATTCGACGGCTGGCAAATCTGAAAATTATCGCGCGCCGCCAGTTGCAGGAATCTCTCGATGCGCGCCGAGGAATGCTCCGGTCCCTGGCCTTCATACCCGTGCGGCAGCAACAACACCAGTCCCGACAGCAGTCCCCACTTGTCCTCGCCCGCGCTCACAAACTGGTCAATCACAGCCTGCGCAACGTTCGCGAAATCGCCAAACTGCGCCTCCCACAGCACCAGCGCCTCCGGATAATCACGGCTGTATCCATACTCAAATCCCATCACACCCGCTTCCGATAGCGGCGAGTTGTAAATCTGGCAAGCCGCCTGCCCTTCCGCAATGTTGCATAGCGGAACATATTCGCTCTCGTTTTCCGTATCGATCAAAACGGAATGCCGTTGATTGAACGTCGCCCTGCGCGCATCCTGACCGCTGAGCCGCACCGGAATCCCCTGCTTCACCAAGCTCGAAAAGGCTAGTGCTTCCGCCATTCCATAATCGAGGGGCTTTTTCCCCGCGCCCATTTCTGCCCGTTGCTCGAGCAGCTTTTTCACTTTCGGGTGGATATGGAATCCCTCGGGATACGTTGTCAGCTTCTCCGTCAACTCCGCTAACAACTCGCGCGCGACGCCCGTCGGCCGTTCATATTCCGCCTTGTATCGTCCGCCGAAATAATTGTCCCAATAGCTCGGCAGTTCCCGCAGCGATGGCTTCTTCCTGACCTGCACGGCCGCTTTCTGTGCCGCTTCAAACTCGCCCTTGATCGTCGCCACCCGCTCGGCAAGATTCTCGAACCCAATTTGCTTCGCATAGATCTCAAACAGGGGTCGATGCTCCTTGATCGCTTTGTACATCAGCGGCTGCGTCACCGTCGGATCGTCCACTTCGCTATGCCCGTGCCGTCGATATCCGATCAGATCCACAACGATGTCGCTCCCGAACTTATATCTGTACTCGGCCGCAATCCGCGCAATCCGCAGCACCGCATCCACATCCTCGCCATTCACATGAAAGATCGGAATCGCCTGCCGCCGCGCTAGTTGTGCCGAGAACCGCGACGAATGCTCTTCCCGCGCATTGGTCGTAAATCCCAGGAGGTTATTCACGATCACATGGATCGTTCCGCCCACCGTGTATCCGCCGAGATCCGCATAATTCAGCGTCTCGGCCGTAATTCCCTGCCCCGCAAACGCCGCGTCTCCATGCACCAGCAACGGAAGATATTTTGCCTTGCCGTTGTCCCCGGCCCGGTCCTGCTTGGCGCGAGTTCGCCCGATGGTCACCGGGTCGACCGCCTCCAGGTGGCTCGGATTCGACGCCAGGTGAATATGAATTCTCTTCCCGCTCCTGGTGACGTACTCGCCGGTCGCGCCAATATGATACTTAACGTCGCCCGATCCCAGCACGCTGCGCGGATCCACGTCCTCAAACTCGGCAAACACCTGGTCCGGAGGGCGCCTCGCCACGTGAATAATCACGTTCAGCCGCCCGCGATGGCTCATCCCCATCACCAGTTCCAGCGCGCCGCGTTCCCCGGCGATATCAAGAATCTCATCGACGGCCGGCAATAAAGATGTGTTGCCTTCCAGCGAAAACCGTTTATTCCCCAGATATCGGGCCTGCAAAGTCTGCTCAAACAGATCCGCGCGCATCAGCAGATCCAGCGCCCGCCCCCGATCCACGGGTCTGGGCTCCGCTTCCATGCGCTCCTGAATCCAGCGCCGCCGTTCCGGATCGGCAATGTGCATGAACTCCACGCCCACGCTGCCGCAATAAATCCGCCGCGCCTCGCGCGCAAATTCGTTATCGTTATCGCTCTCAAACCGCAGATCGGGATGCGGTTGCGGAGGCAGCAGCCCCAGCGGGTTCAGGTCTGCCTCTAAGTAGCCGAATTGCCGGAACAACCCAAACACACGGTCGCGTTCGTATTTTTCGACCAATTCAGCAGAAGAAGTAAGGTTAGGCGTACCAGCCTCCTGAGCCGCGCCACGAGGATTTCGTGTCGTTGATGTAGGCATGATCTGTCTTTATAGAATAACGGATGATCCTCGTTCCGTCCCCGACTCAGAGTCGACGCGTGTCGGCCGTCACTGCAAACTCTCTCCGCGGTAGTTATTCTGAACTCAAAGAGGAAACACTCGATGACCAATATAAAATCCGCTCGTCCCGGCACTCCCGTCCTCCTCGGCATTCCGTTCGACGCGAACTCCTCGTGGCTCCGCGGAGCCGCTGGCGCCCCGCCCATCATTCGCGTCGCCTTCGGATCGGACTCCGCCAACTCATCGACCGAATCCGGCGTCGACCTCAACGAGGAAGGCATGTTCTGCGACGCCGGCGATCTGAAATTTGATTTCCAGGCGCCCTTCGCAGCTATCGAAGCCAAAGTCGGCGAGCTCCTCGACCACAACTTGCGGCCCGTCTGCCTGGGCGGCGATCACTCCATCACCCTGCCCATCGTCAGCGCCTTCGGAGAGCGCATTCCCGGCTTGACCGTCATCCACTTCGACGCTCACCCCGACCTCTACGACGAACTCGAAGGCAATCGCCTGTCGCATGCCTGCCCATTCGCCCGCATCATGGAGAAGGGCGCGGCTAAACGTCTCATCCAGGTCGGCATCCGCACGATGAATGCCCATCAGCGCGAGCAAGCCAAAAAGTTTGGTGTCGAAGTCATCGAGATGCGTCACCTTCCCGCGCTCGACCGCATGAAGGTCGATGGACCGGTCTACATCTCATTCGACATGGACGCGCTCGATCCCGCCTTCGCTCCTGGCATCTCCCATCGCGAACCGGGTGGCATGTCGACTCGCGAAGCCATCGCCCACATCCACGCGATCACCGGAAAAATCGCAGGCGCAGATCTCGTGGAGTTCAACCCCGCGCAGGACAACACCCAAATCACCGCGATGGTCGCTGCCAAACTGCTCAAGGAGATCATGGGGAAGATGATTGCTGGATAGCTTTGGACTGGCGCTCGCAAGTCATCTCGCATACATTGAGCTGTTCCATCAATGACCAGGGTTAGTTTGGTCCCCCCTGGAACTCGGTCTTTTGAAATCAAAGACTTAGGAAGAATTTGCGCCAGGTCTTTGAGAAATAAGAACTTAGATGTAAAGTATTTATAAATCAATCAGTTAGCCTGGCCGAATCCAATATTTATGAGCAATTCGCAGCAAAACGAAAAAGAGCTCGCCGGGCGCGCAGCAGCACAGCTCGTGAAAGATGGAGACATTGTCGGCTTGGGAACGGGCTCAACTGCTTACTTCACCGTCCTCGCGCTCGGCGAGCGTGTGAAAGACGGATTGAAGATGGTCGGAATCCCCACCTCGGTAGCCACCGCCGACCTGGCTCGTACCCTGGGCATTCCCCTCACCACACTCGACGACCATCCGGAAATCGACATCACCATTGATGGCGCCGACGAAATCGATCCTCAACTCAACCTGATCAAAGGCGGAGGGGGAGCGCACCTGCGTGAAAAAGTCATTGCGGCGGCATCGAAGAAGATGATCGTGATCGCCGATTCGGGAAAGGTCGTTCCGGTGCTCGGTAAGTTTCCGCTGCCGGTCGAGATCGTCTCGTTCGCGCGAGCCGTGGTGGAAAAAAAGATTGCGGCCCTCGGCGCAACCATCAAGCTGCGCGCTCGCCCTGATGGCAGTCCTTACGTGACTGATAACGGTAATCCAATTCTGGATTGCAGCTTCGGAAAAATCGCAGACCCGCCGGCCCTGGCGCGCACGCTGAGGGATATTCCAGGCGTGGTGGAGCACGGCTTGTTTATCGGGCTAGCAAAGTTGGCCCTGGTGGGACGCGGAGAACTTGTGGAGGAGATTCGGGCCTAACGCCCACCGCACACTATGCTAGTGAAATCAAGGCCAACGAGCGGGATGTGGTTGGCGGCTGTTTGGCTGATTGGAATGACCCTTCCGCTCTCTGCTAAGCGAGTGCCACCACAGCCCGTGGATCCTGTTATCCATGACGGCGTCAAGTACTCGGCCGAAGGCGACGGCAGGACCGCCTTTGTCGTAGCGAACAAGGCCGCAACTGGAGAGAAACTCTGGAGTGCGGAGATTTTCCATATCCACGTCAAGCCCTTCCTCGAAGAGGATGTGCAGTGGGTCTTCATCAGGAAGCTGAAACTCGAAGGTGACGAGCTATTAGTGGAGGACGAGAAATCTCGCTGCTACATGCTGAACCTAACGACGAAGCATGTCCAGAAGACGGATTGTCGCTAGTTCACTTTACAATCTCCCGCAGCGCCTCCAGCATTCTCTCCACTTCCTCCATCGTGTTGTAATGCACCAGACCAATGCGCAGAAATCCGCCCAGTCGCTCCACATCGAGTTGCTCGGTCACGTTGATGGCGTAGTAATTCCCATCCCAGGTAAAGAAGCCGCGCTCGCCGAGCTTTGTCGCCAGTTCCAGCGGAGTATGGCCCTCAATCCGCACCACAAATGTCGCGCAACGATGATCAAAGCGACGCGGATCGCTGATGCCGTAGAGATTCAGTCCCGGAATTGCAACCAGGCCCTCAATCATCTTCTCCATCATGGCGCGCTCGTGCGAATGGACCGCCTCATGCGCCGCAACAATGGCCTCACGTCGAGTGGGTGTGGGGACGGGGCTTTGCCCCGTCCAGGCGGGGCGAAGCCCTGCCTCCACACGACTCGCCACAACCCGACGGCCCAGGCCTTCCCAATAATCCACGCAGGCCTTGATGCCCGCGATGCACTCGTGGTTCAGCGTTCCCCACTCCCAGCAATTCGGAATGTTGTTCGTACTCGGCCGCACCTTATAAGGACGCAGCCGCTTCAAATGCTCGCGCTTTCCGTAGAGCACGCCCATGTGCGGGCCGAAGAATTTGTAAGTTGAGCAGACGAGGAAATCGCAATCCAAGGCGCGCACGTCAATCAATCCGTGCGGAGCATAGTGCACCGCGTCGATATAGCTCAGCGCTCCCACCTGCCTTGCGAGCCGTGCAACCTCGGCAACATTATTGATCGTCCCCACGGCATTCGACGCATATCCAACCGCGACCAGACGCGTATGCGGCGTAATCTGCCGCGCCAGGTCATGCATATCGAGCGTGCAATCGGCCGGGTTAAACTTTGCCGTCTTGATGGTCACGCCTTTTTCTTCCAATGCCTTCCACGGAGAAAAATTTGCATCATGATCGAGCAGCGTAAGCACGATCTCATCGCCGGGGCCAAGGTCGCGACTAATCGCACGGCTCATCGCATAGGTGAGCGAAGTCATGTTCGCGCCGAAGACAATTTCATCCGCATCGCAGTTGAGAAAGTCCGCCATCGCCGCCCGCGCACCTGCGATCATGCGATCCGTATTGTGGCTGGTGTGGTAAGCCCCGCCGGTGTTGGCATTGTCGTGCGCCAGATAGCCCGAGATAGCGTCAATTACGCGCTGCGGAACCTGCGTCCCGCCGGGCCCGTCGAAGAAAACGGCAGGCTGGCCGTCAACGGTCTGCGCAAGCGAAGGAAATTGTGAGCGAACCCATGTGAGATCAAAAACAGTAGAAGAAGTCTGTTCAGCGGTTGGCATAGAAACTTCTATTGTAAATCGTGCCGCGCGTCGGATTATGCAGGTGCATCGTGTGGAGCGGACACTCCTGTCCGCGCGAATGCCTCAGCCTGAAATGTTGTTGTCAAGAAAACAGGCGTGCGGTTGCAGTATGACCGCGAGAATGTGCGCTCTCCGCCCTTTCCGGTATCAGGCGGCGCGTTCCGGCGGATTCGTCTTCTTGCTCTTCCCCGCGTTCGCGGCGTCGATCCGAATCCGGCTGACGCGGGCCGTTTCCTGCACCAGATCGTTCTGCGCGCGCGATGCATCGCCCGCCATCACGGATCCGGCTGCCAGCGCGAACCGTAACGCATCCGCTTGGTCGTCGAAATACAGAATCACTTGTCCTGACATAAGACTTCTCCCTGGGGTGCAAACTATCGGGTCCAACTTTCCCTGCGCCCGCATGGGCACAACTCGACCCATCGATTTCGACGCAGGGCGCGCGCATAGGCGCAGACGAATGTGGCGCGGGCGGAACTTTCTGCGATTGTGGACTTATGCATTCACCAGCGATAGTGCATTCGCTGGTTCCCTGCCCACCCGATTTCAGGAACTCGCAACGCGAATGAAATTCGCCAGCATCCCGTAGGCGGTGGCGTAGAGCCCGGGATCCGTTTCTGTAATCGTAAGCCCCGGAAATATGTCGGTCTCAAACCGAATGATCGACGATGTCCCGCTCACCAGCGCAAACGGATCATCCAGCGGCACCTGCTCCGGCCGCACGCTGGCGCGCACCGCCGAGCCTTCGCGCGCAGATCCGTCACGGCAGGCACGGCACACGAGCTTGTAGGGAGTTCCATCCCTCCGCGCCGCCCGCACCTGTTGTCCCGTCAATGAGCGAATGCCCTCACGCTCAACTTCCTTCGGACGCATCGCCACATCCATCACCACATTTACCAGAGCGCAAACCTTCACCGCAGCATCCCAGCCATCGATGTCATAAGACGCATCGGTTTCGGCGATGCCGAGCGCCTGCGCTTTCCGCAGCGCTTCATCGAAGCTCAGCCCCTGTTCCATTCCCGTCAAAATCACGTTGGTCGTCGAATTGAGAATCCCGCGGAAGCCCTTCACCTCGATCGCCGGCAAGGAATCGCGGAACATCGAGAAGATCGGCACGCCATCCATCACGGTAGATTCGAAAAGAAATTTCTTCCCTTTCAAAGCAGCGAGGTCGCGCAGTTCGCGATAGGCATGAACGATAGGCCCCTTGTTCGCGGTGATGGGGTGGGCGCCGAATTCCAGTGCCGCGCGGATGTGATCGATGGCTGGCTGGCCCGTTTCGACGTTCAGAGAGGTAGCTTCGAAGAGGACATCAGCTTGGGCACGTTGCAGCCAAGATTGGATGCCTCCCAGATTTTGTGCCCCTGCCAGCTTTTCGCGGACAGGAGTGTCCGCGCCACACAATTCGGATGTTTGGAAGCCCCCGGCATTTGCCAGCCAGCCGAGGCGGCGGGAGGCAATTCCCGTGATACGCCATGAAATGCCGTAGCGGTCGAGGAGTCCGCCGCCCTTGAGCCTTAGCAACTCAATGAGCGTGCGATTCACGTTGCCGAATCCAAGCAGGCAGAGGTTGAAAGTTTTCACGGCGAGGCGAGTATAGCAAGCACGCCGGAGGTAAAGTATCGGAAGGGATGTCCCTCCGGTGGGCGCCGTTCGCCCGTGAGCCAGCGTGATCCTAGTATGCGAACCCGTCCGGCTGGCTCACCGCGCCCACGCGCACATAATGGTCAATAAACTCCCGCCCAGCCGCCAGGGCCTTCCGGTTCACTTCCATCAATTCGACTTTCTTAATCTTGGTTCCGAGCACGCCTTCAGCGGTCGCATTCAGCAGGCACTCAGTTTCTTCGAGCAACGCGCCCAGCATCACGATGTTTGTCGCCTTGGTCGACCCTAGCTTGTCGGCCATCTCCGAGGCAGGAATGCAGATCACCCGCGCTTGTGGCAGCGGGAAATCCTGCGGCAAGCGATCCGCGTTATATAGAATCAGGCCTCCCGCCGCGACCTGCGGTGCGAACTTGCGCAGCGAAACTTCGTTCATCGCGACCAGCACATCCGGATGCGAGACCAGCGGCGACCCGATTCTCTTTTTCGAGAGGCACACATGGCAGTGCGCGCTGCCCGAGCGCATCTCCGGCCCGTACGATGGCAGCCAACTCACTTCCAGTCCTTCGCGCATTCCCATCTCGGTCAGCAACTGGCCCAGCAATAGCACTCCCTGCCCGCCAAAACCCGCAATCTTGATTTCAAACTCTTTGAAGTGATGCTGGTGCTTGGGCAACTCAACGCTCAGGCCGGCATCCTTCGCCGTGATCTCAAGAACGTCCGCCGCCGGACGCTGAGGCACGATCGCATTCGACACCGGTTCGTGCACTTTATCCTTGAAGACGTTGAGCGGGAAAGTCGGAATCATGCTCTCCGCCACCCACTTGCGCGCCTGCACCGGATCTTTCGCCCAGATCGTCGGGCACGGAGAAAGGATCTCGACAAATGAGAAGCCGATGCCATCGCGCTGAATTTCGAGCGCGCGCCGCACCGCTTTCCTCGCCTTCATGATGTTCTTGTTGTCGGAGAGCGCAACGCGCTCCACATACACCGGCGCTTCCAGTCCCGCGATCAACTCGGCCATGTGCAGCGGAAAGCCTTCATTACTCGGCCGCCGTCCAAAGGGAGACGTCGTGCTCTTCTGCCCCACCAGCGTCGTCGGCGCCATCTGCCCGCCCGTCATCCCGTAGATGGCGTTGTTAACGAAGAAGACCGTGATCTTCTCGCCCCGATTCGCGGCATGAATAATTTCCGCCGTCCCGATCGCGGCCAAGTCGCCGTCACCCTGATACGAAATAACAATCTTGTCCGGGCAAGTGCGCTTGATTCCCGTCGCTCCAGCCGGAGCGCGGCCATGCGCCAGTTGCACGTTGCCGACGTCGAAATAGTAGTAAGCGAACACCGAGCAGCCCACCGGGCTCACGAAAATGGTTTTGTCCTGCAAGCCCAGCTCTTCGAGAGCGTCGGCGATCAGCTTGTGCGCAATGCCATGCCCGCAACCGGGGCAGTAATGCGTCTGTTGCTGCGAGTCGCCCTTCCGGTCGTAATTGCCGTAAAACAGCGGCGACTTCGAATGACTGACTTCATACCCTGCAGCCAGAATTTCGGAAGCCTGCGCCTCCAACTTCGCGTCCCTTGACATGTTCGCTCCCACCTCGTCTCTGTCGGACCACCGCTCGTGTGGGGCGGACACTCTTGTCCGCCCGGCCGAGCAAAGCTCGGCGCCTTACACCAGCGCCATCACCCTCTGCATCACCTGCGAATGCACTTCCTCCACCGACGGAACATTGCCGCCAGTGCGCCCGTAGAAATCCACCGGAATTTTCCCGTCGATCGTCAGGCGCACATCTTCGACCATCTGTCCGTTGCTGAGTTCCACAACCAGAATCTTGCTGACATTCTTTGCTGCTTCGAGCAGGCCTTGCTTGGGGAACGGCCATAGCGTAATGGGCCGGAACAGTCCAGCCTTCAGGCCTTCCCGGCGCGCCATCTCCACGGCCGAGCGCAGCACGCGCGCCGTGATGCCGTAGCCAACCAGCAGAACCTCTGCATCGTCGGTCTGGAAGTTTTCATGCATGCATTCGACCTGCGACGCACGAATATATTTCGCTTCCAGCTTCCGGATATGGGCTTCCAGATCGTCAGGTTCGAGGAAAATCGAGCTTATGACGTTCTTCCGCGTCTCGTGCGTGCCCTGTACGGCCCAAGGTTTCTCGGGGATTTCAACTTCCCGATATTCCAGCTCAAGCGGCTCCATCATCTGGCCGATGAAACCATCAGCCAGGATGATCGCCGGATTCCGGTACCGGTCCGCTAGCTCAAAAGCACGCACCGTGAGGTCGGCCATCTCCTGGACGGAAGCGGGAGCGAGCACGAGGTTGCGATAGCAGCCGTGTCCGCCCCCTTTGACCATGGCAAAATAGTCGCTCTGCTCGGGAGCGATGTTGCCCAGTCCCGGTCCGCCGCGAACGATATCGACGATCACGCACGGCAGTTCCGAGCCTGCGCAATAAGAAATGCCTTCCTGCATCAAGCTGAGGCCGGGGCCGGAGGATGCGGTCATGACGCGGGCCCCGGCCGCAGCTGCGCCGTACACCATGTTGATGGCGGCGACTTCGCTCTCCGCCTGCAAGAACGTCCCGCCGACCTGCGGTATATAGAGCGCGGCCGCTTCGGCAATCTCGCTGGCTGGAGTAATCGGATATCCGTAGTATGAGCGGCAACCCGCTAGAATTGCGCCCTTCACGATCGCAACGTTTCCCTTACAGAGCTGCCGCATGGGATCCTCCAACAACGCCAGCCTGCAGGCCGGCGTCTTTCTGCACTAGCGGCTTCGATGGCGGCGCCAGCCGGTACACCGTGACCGCGCCCGGCTCCGGACAGCAGTAGAAGCAAATGCCGCATCCGGTGCAGCCCTCGCCGGTGTAATGGGCCGGGTGGACGCCATAGGCATTGAGTTCCGGCAGAAGTTCGAGGCACTCCGGCGGACAGGACTCCACACAGAGTCCGCAGCCTTTGCACTCCCCGCTGTCGATCAGGATGTTGCCACGCGATGGTGCGTGTTTATTGACCTCAGTCATACTCACCTCGTTGCCATTGCCGGCTCGGGACGCTGCAGCCACTTTGTTTTTTCGCAATATGCGTACAGTTCTTCACGGAACTTGGGATGCGCGATCTCAATCAACGCCTTTGCGCGCTCGCGGATCGACTTGCCGTGCAGGTAAGCGACGCCGAACTCGGTCACCACATAGCGCACCAGTCCGCGCGACGTGACCACCCCAGCGCCCGGACTCAGCATGGGAGTAATCCGCGAGATCGCGCCGTCTTTTGCCGTCGATGAAATCGCAATGATCGGCTTGCCGCTCTTCGACCGCGAAGCTCCGCGCAGAAAGTCCACTTGCCCGCCGATCCCGCTATAGAAGTGATTGCCGATCGAATCCGAACACACCTGCCCGGTCAGATCGACCTGCAGCGCCGAGTTGATCGCCACCATCCGGTCATTGCGCGCAATCAGCCCCGGATCGTTCACATATGCCGTCGGATGAAATTCAAAGATCGGATTGTTGTCCACAAAATCGAACATGCGTCTGGAGCCCAGAACAAATCCTACAATGATCTTCCGCGGCTTGAAGTTCTTCCGCGCTCCGGTGATCACGCCCGCTTCCACCAGCGGAATCACGCCGTCCGAAACCAGTTCGCTGTGGATGCCGAGATCCTTGCGGTCGATCAGCAGCGGCAGCACTGCATCCGGAATGCCGCCGATTCCAGTCTGCAAAACCGATCCATCTTCAATCAGACTCGCGACGTTGGCGGCGATCGCCATGTGCAGATCGGTCACCGGTGCCTTTTTCATCGCGCACAACGGTCGCGACGCTTCGACGATGACATCCAGATCGTTGACATGTATGTAGCTGTCACCGTACGTCCGCGGCATCTGGTCGTTCACCTGGCCCACAACAAATCGTGCCTGGTGCGCGGCCGTCAGCGTGGTATCCACGCCCACGCCAAAACTGCAGAAACCGTGCAAATCGGGCGGCGAAACCTGCACCAGCGCCACATCGAGAGGCATGGCCCCACTCGTGAAGAGCTCTTCAATTTCACTCAGATAAATCGGCGTATAGTCGGCTCGCCCATCGTTGATCGCATCTCGAACATTCGCCCCGATGAACACCGCGTTGTGCCGGAAGTGTCCCGCCATCTCCGGCGCCACATACGGTGCCGTGCCCATCGTCATCATGTGGACGATCTCCACATCTTCGACGAAGGGACCGCGCTGCATCAGCGCTTCCACCAGCGTTTCCGGCTCCGCACACCCCGGCTGAATGTAAACCCGCATTCCGGACGATACACATCGCAACGCCTCATCGGGCGTGCGCAATTTTTTCTTGTAATCGATTTGCCAGGACATGGAACCCCTTTTCTTCTTGTCCTTGTTCACCGCGTTGCGGTTCGTGCTGGCGCTTTTTCCTGCGCCCCCAATGCCCGCTCATAACCCACTGTCGCGTAATAGATCGCACGATCGAAAAACTGGTCGAGCAGTTGCAATAGCTCCAGTTCGCCGAAGGCTTCATCCGGACGCTCCGGTGTCGATTCCTTCTGCAGGAACTCCCACAGGTTTTCCTTCGTCAGAATAATCACCCACACCAGTTCGCTGACGGGTACGCCCTGATGGACGCGCTTCGCCCCGATTTCTTCATAGCGCCGTTCAATGTCAAATGAACTCTTGCCGAGCAGCCACTCGCCCAGATGGCCGTAGATTCCACCCACCTTCTCCTTCAGATCCCCCGGCGGAACGTTCCGGTAGGAACGCGTCAAGTCGGAGTTCTGCACCTTCGTGACCAGCGTGGAAGCAAGCCTCTCCGAGTGGTTCTCAATCAGACGGACAAGTCGATAAGCGAGCATCATGACCGCGTTCCTCAATCTCAGTTTCGACCCTGCAAGAAGGTACCGGTGTGACAAGTAGCACTCGCGACTGTGATGACCATCACAGAGTTAACTCATTGATATACCGATGCTTACCGCATTCTGGCGGCCTTGCCGACCAACCGGCCGGATGGCCTGCGCCCACGTTCCACCTCATCCCGACCGTATTACTCATGATTCATTTTTCACGCCGCCCATTCCCGCAGATGACTATTTGCAGGTATGATCGTCTAACAACATCCGGGTCGAATCGGCCACGTCTAAGGTTCATGCTAGGGGCATCGAAAAATCGCAGCGTGTTTGTGAGGTCTGTCTGCATACTCGCCATCGCGCTGGTCTGCGCCATCGGCGTTGTCCAGGCCGTTCACTCCCATCCGGATGATTCGGCCGCTTCTCATCACTCCTGTTCAATCTGCTCCATCGCGCACGCAGGCCTGAACATCGAAACGGTTTCGGCCGCCCCGGTCCTGATCTCCGCCGCGCTCGCCACGGCCGCTCCAGAACAGCCCAGCGTTTTTCGCGCCGCCGTTGTCCACTTCATTCGTCCTCCGCCGTCGTTCTGATTCCAGCTCCTCTTCAAGCATTCAACTGGATAGCGATCTCCGATCATCCATCGGATTCGCTCAGAACCTATTTTTCGGAGGATTCATGCACTTGTTCTACAGAAGCTCTCTGGCCGCGCTCATTCTGGCCTTTTCCGTCCTATTGTGTCAGGGCGAAGCTACCCCCAATGCTGCATCAGGCGGAAGTTCTGGATCCATCTCCGGATCCGTGCTCGATCCTTCGGGTGCCGTCGTCCCCGGAGCAAACGTCGAAATCCACAATCCCATCAGCGGCTATGACCGCAAGACCGTGACCGACGCGCAAGGCAGCTTCACCTTCCCGAACGTGCCCTTTAACCCTTATCACCTGTCTGTGACTGCCGCAGGATTCGCCAGCACCGCGCAGGATGTCGAGGTCCGATCGGTCGTGCCCGTGAGCGTCAAAATCAATCTTGAAGTGTCGACCTCTTCGACCACGGTCTCGGTCGAAGCCGCCGGCGATCTCGTCGAAAACGATTCGACTTTCCATCAGGACGTTGACAGGGATTTGTTCGAAAAGATTCCAATGGGAAACTCGTCGTCAGAATTGAGTTCCATGGTTGGCGCCGCCACTCCCGGGATTGCTTCCGATTCCAATGGACAGCTTCATGGACTCGGCGACCATGCGGAGAATCAGGTTTCATTGGATGGTCAGCAAATGACCGATCAAATGAGCAAAGTGTTCTCCAACCAGCTTTCGCTCGATTCCATTCAGTCTCTTGAGGTCATTGCCGGCGCTCCGCCCGCTGAATATGGTGGCAAGACCAGCGTAGTTATTGTGGCCGCGACTCGCTCCGGCCAGGGCATAACCGCGCCCCACGGCAGCATCTCCGCTTCGTACGGTTCATTTGGATCAACCAACCTCACCGCCGACGTCGCCTATGGCGGCAAGAACTGGGGAAACTTCATCTCGCTCAGCGGCTTGAACAGCGGCCGCTTCCTCGATGGACCCGAGTTCGCCGTCATCCACGACAAGGGCAACGAGCAAAGCGTCTTTGACCGTGTCGACCTCCAGCTCAACAACGCCGACTCCCTTCACTTCAACTTCAGCTACAGCCGCAGCTGGTTCCAGACCCCGAATTCACTCGACGCAGAAAACGCTACCGCCTGGAGCGGACTTAATGGCGTCCTGCCATCTGTCGAGAATTATGGAGGCATCGTCCCCGGTACCGCCATTGCCGTCGGCGCCACCGACCAGCGTTCCAAAATCGGCACGTTCAATATCGCGCCGGCGTGGACGCGTCTTCTCAGCAACAGCGCAGTCTTCACGCTAGGCGCGTTTGTGCGACGCGACCAGTACAACTACTACCCCAGCAGCGACCCGTTCGCTGACCTCGGTCCTCCGAGCCTTCAACGCCAGTCCGTCGGCCAGAACCGTACCCTCACCAACGCTGGCATTCGCTCCGATCTTTCATACGTAAAGGGCATTAACAACATCAAAGGCGGGGTCACCTACGAACAGACACTCCTCAATGAAGACGACACGCTCGGCATCGTTGATCCTGCCTACAACGCGCCGTGTATCACCGCGTCCCCGGCAACCCCACTGACGCCGTACGTCCCAGTTCCTGGTCTCATCAATCCTTCGCAATGCGCGGGCGCCAATCTGCCAAACACGCTTGCTGAGTACGGAGCTTTGGGCTATTTGTCGAATGGTCAGCCCTATGACCCCAATCCAAACTTTTATCCCGTTTTCAATCCGACCTTGGCCCCCTACGACCTGACCCGCGGTGGAGGCCTTTACACCTTTAACGGACACACCGACGTCAAAGAATTGGCTCTCTATCTCCGCGACCAGATCACCTACCACAATTGGGCGTTCAACGTCGGAATGCGCGGCGATTTTTACAACGGCCTCACCGTCGCGCGGCAGGCTGAGCCGCGTGTCGGAATTTCCTACAACATCAAAAAGACCAGCACGATTCTTCGTGTCTCCTACGCGCGTACGCTCGAATCGCCGTTCAACGAAAACCTTGTGCTTTCCAGCATCGGATGCTCCAACGCCGTCCTGTCCCCGCTGCTGGCCTGCAGTCCCGTGCTGAACGGATTATCCAATCCCCTAAGTCCCGGCTTCCGCAATGAATTCCATGCGGGCTTCGAGCAGGCTTTCGGAAAGTACGTCGTCTTCTCCGGTGAGTGGATCACCAAGTACACCCATAACGGTTACGATTTCAGCGTGCTCGGCAACACACCGATCACCTTCCCGATCGAATGGCACAATGCCAAAATTCCGGGTTACGCCGGCCGCCTGGCCGTGCCGAACCTTCACGGCTTCTCTGGACAGATGGTTTTCTCCAGCGTGTCCGCGCGTTTCTTCCAGCCCCAGATCGGTGGAGCAGGAGCCACCGTTTCCACCGGCGCCGGGCTGCCCTTCCGCATCGACCACGACGAAAAATTCAACCAGACAACCCACGTTCAATATCAGCCCTGGAAGGTCGGCCCCTGGGTCGGCTTCAACTGGCGCTATGACAGCGGACTTGTAGCCGGCAATGCGCCTTGCTATGGAGACCAGGCTTTTAACAATTGTCCGCAATCAACAACCATCGGCGGGCAGCCGGCCGTCGTGCTGCAAGACGCTTTCGGGCACCCACTCAGCGCTGATCAGGAATATGAAGCCGGATTCACCTGCAACGGCGTACATGCGACTCCGACGAGCCCGTTGCCTTCGACCTGTCTCGCCTCGCAGTTCGGGTCAAGTCTAATCAAAGTTCCGGCCATCAACGCCGAAAACGATGATCACAACCCTCCGCGCATCGCGTCGCGCAACCTGTTCGACGTGTCGCTGGGCGACGACAACCTGTTCAAAGGGGACCATTACAAGTGGAGCCTCACCTTGACCGCCGTCAATGTGACTAACAAGCTGGCGCTCTATAACTTTTTGTCCACGTTCAGCGGCACGCACTATGTCAGCCCGAGAGCGTTGACCGCGCAGTTAGGCTTCCACTTCTAAATCGTGTGGCGGGAGTGCCGGTATGGTGCGGACACTCCTGTCCGCGCAAATCTTTATGGCCTCGTCCCTGTTTTGAAAGGCGCAGCTTCAGCGGCGCCGTGAGCGGCGATGTTCCTGGCGGCTTTTCAGCCGCCGAGGGAATGCGTGCGGCAAGACCCTGGTGACCCCGGAGGGAGTCGAACCCCCAACCCTCAGTTCCGAAGACTGATGCTCTATCCAGTTGAGCTACGGGGCCATCCAGTAAAACTTTACCACCGATTTCCTCCGTGTACCGGAGCCTGCCCTGGTTTTTGCCGAAACCCCCAGAGCGAAGTCGAGGGGGAAGTCGAGGGGTGTCCTCCGTGGTCATCCAACCAGCGCCGCCAGCACTCCAGCTCTCACGAAGCTATGCAACTCCCGCGCCCGTCCCCTAAAATAAAACGTTCGCCGCGCGCACTCATTCATCCATGCCCATTCGTCTTTACAACACGCTCTCCGCCAAAATCGAAGACTTCCATCCCATCGACGCCGGCCGCATCCGCATGTACGCCTGCGGGCCTACCGTCTACGACTACGGCCACATCGGCAATTTCCGAACATTCATTGCCGTCGATCTTCTCTATCGCTTCCTCCGCCAGTCCGGATACGACGTCCGCTATGTCATGAACATCACCGACGTCGACGACAAAATCATCCGCAACTCCGCCCGCGACGGCGTCACCGTCCAGCAGTACACCGCGAAATACACCAAGGCCTTTCTCGAGGATTCCGCCCTTCTCAACATCGACCAGCCCATCCTCGTCCGCGCCACCGAGCATATTCAGGAGATGGCAGAATTCATCGCCGAGCTGGTCGCCAAAGACATCGCCTATCGCACCGATGACGGCTCCTACTATTTCCGCATCGCGAGATTCCCCGAGTACGGCAAACTCTCCAAGAAAGATTTCGCCGGCATGACCGACGGCGCCCGCGTCGACCTCGACGAATACGAAAAAGACAGCGCGCGCGACTTCGCCCTCTGGAAAGCTCCCAAGCCCGGCGAAGCCTCATGGGATACGCCCATCGGTCCCGGCCGTCCCGGCTGGCACATCGAGTGCTCCGTCATGTCGATGGAAGAGCTAGGCCCGAGCTTCGACCTGCACGCCGGGGGCGAAGACCTGATCTTCCCGCATCACGAAAACGAAATCGCGCAATCCGAATCCCTTACCGGACAGCAATTCGCCCGTTACTGGTTCCACGCCCGTTTCCTGTTAGTCGAAGGCCAGAAGATGTCCAAGAGCCTCGGTAACTTCTATACCCTGCGCGATCTCGTCCTCAAAGGACACAAGCCGTCATCGATCCGCTGGCTGTTAACACAGGTCCCCTATCGCAACCAGCTCAATTTCACTTTCGACGGCCTGACCGCCGCCGCCAGTTCCGTAGAGAAGCTGCGCAACTTCCGCTTTCGCCTGACGAGCAGTCAGTTCCAGCCCGGATCAAACCCAGCGATCTCCGCGCTCGCCGTCGAAACCGACGAGCGCGTCACCAGTGCCCTCAGCGACGATCTCAACACCGCCGAATCCCAGGGCGCTATCTTCGAAATGCTGCGCAAATCCAACACTGCCCTCGATGCCGGAGAAGTGAAGCAAGAAGACGCAAAAGCCCTGCTAGCCACGCTCGATCGCTTCGACGCCATCTTCGCCGTCCTCAAAGATGACGATCAACCGAAGATGAAAGCCGTCCTCGACTGGGCCAAAGCCGAAGGCCGCGAAAAAGAAATCAGCCCCGAACTGCAAACCATCGCCGGCTCGGCGCAGCTAGCCGACGAGCAGGTGAATCAAAAGCTGGCCGAGATGGAAGCCGCGCGCAAGTCGCGAAATTTCAAAACCAGCGACGCAATCCGAGCCGAACTGACAGAAGCTGGAATCATCGTAGAAAACACAAAAGACGGGGTGCGCTGGAGAAGAAAGTAAGAAGCCGGGAAGCGGCGAAAGATTTCAGCCCACGGCGCAAGCCGGGGGTAAGGTAACGGGGCGCGATAAAGCCCCGGAGGGGCGAAAGAAAACACAGTGAGCCCATGCGCTTCTTAGAAGATCTTATCCGCGAAGCCGAACAGGCCCACGGCCACCTCTGCGCCGGACAAATCCTCGGCGTCCGCCTGGCCATGCTGGGCCTGGCAAAACTAGGCATCGAAGACCCGCGCGGCAAAGACCGCAAGCGCCTGGTCACCTTCGTAGAAATCGACCGCTGCGCCACCGACGCCATCTCCGTCGTCACCGGATGCCGTCTCGGCAAGCGCGCCCTGAAGTTCCGCGACTGGGGAAAAATGGCCGCCACCTTCGTCGACCTCGGCGCCCGCGTCGACAACGGGAAGGGCACGACTTTAGTCGTGCCGTCTCAAGCTTCGACCAATGCGGCTTTAGCCGCTGAGGGACAACCGTCGCCATCCTTGAACGGTGCTCCAAATTCTGCGGACCACTGGTACCGAGCCGTCCGCATAGCCGCCAAAGAGTCATCAAAGCAGCTAGCCCGCGAACTCCACCCCGAAATCGAAAACAAGAACCAGCAGCAGATGCTCGCCTATCGCGAAATGAACGACGACGACCTGTTCTCAACCCAGTGGGTAAAGGTCGAACTCCTCCCAGAAGAATTCCCCGGCTACAAAGCCGACCGCATAACCTGCGCCGAATGTGGAGAAGGAATCAACTTCCACCGCGAAGTTCTGCGCGACGGGCGTGTGCTGTGCCGAGCCTGCGCTGGCGAGCGCTACTACGAAACGACATAACCGGTCAGGGTCTTAGCAACAAGCGTCGCTAGGGCTCAACTTATTCACACTGGCCAGTAGACCCTCACCAAGGGAATGAGCGCTCGTCCTTCCAGATCGAATGCTTCGTAGTGATCAACGATTAGTAGGGCTAGTTCATCAAGATCGAGCAAAGTTACTGGATTATTTGACCGCTCAGCCTCGTATTTCGCCTCCTTAGTAAACCCACCTGTGCTGACATACAGTCCGCGATCCCCGGGGCGAAGCCCCCCGATGAAGCTTCGCAGATGCTGCGAGGCGATGTTTGTGTTCTGACGGTGTTTGACCTCCACCTTTATCCGGGGCTCCTGAAATCCGAGACCATCCGGGGACGCAAGAACGTCCAGTCCTCGGTCCGGTCCCTTGGGAGATACTCTTGTCTTATAGCCCATCGCGCGCAGAAGGGCCGCAGCTAGTCGCTCCATTTCGCTATCATCCAGCTGCAGCAACTTGTCCTTGATGAGCTCGTGGGCCCGCTCCTGAGTGTCCTTCCGGCTTTCTTCGATCCCCTCTTTCTCTTCTTCAACTCGCTCCGCAGTAGTTCCCTGCGGAGGCGTATCGCTGCGGAGTTTTGCCCAGATATCGTTCCAGACATCTACTGGCAATGAGAATAATGCGAGTGTACTCCCCAGCGTATTCCTCGACGGGACGCTCAACCGATCCCGCAAAACGCGCCCAATCCACTCGACCTTCCGTAAATTGCTGTGATCTTTGATTTCACCAGGCTTGAAAGTGTAGTCCCCTACAATCTTGCCGACCAAGTACTCGCGGCGCGAAGGATCGTAACTCACCACGTGATCAGAGGGCTTCAATACTAAGCGGAACTTCTGAATCATTGCGACCGCGTTGCCAATCTCACCAGGCTTTGCACCGGGATAGGCTTTGGTATAGGCTGCGCGGACGTCGTCTGCTGTTGCAGCAGATGTTAGGTCGCCAACGTCATTCCATCCGATGCTTATGAAACCACGCTCGAAAAACTCATCCGCGAGATATCCGCCCTCACCAGCACGAACCATCCAAGCGTTTGTCATGGAGTAATTGTACCTTGCGCCTCAAACGATTCTAGATTTCGCCAGGTATGATGCTCATCTAAAGTCGCTCTCTCAGAATTCGTTCCACGTTCCGACGGCCGTGAAGAATAGACACAACTTGCAAGGGCCTTGTCTCTGGCCGATAGACGATAAGGTAGGAATAGACCGGGAAGAACTTCACCGGTTCATCCGTCAAATTCTTGCTCCAGTGTCCGGCTCCCGGCGTTCTCGCCAGGAAAACAATTCTGTCGCGGATGACGGATTCCACTCTATCCGCGACGGCAACGCTGCTTTCCTTTTTGAGATACCGCCAGATTTGAACAAGATCAAGCGCGGCCTCGGGCGCGAGGACGTAGCGCACTCTCATTCCGGCTTAGCTTTCAATTCCGTGAGGTAAGCGTCGAGCCGGTCTTCGGGAATGCCCTCGCCCCGGTCGAGTTGCTCGATCCCGCGCCGGATTTTCGCGTTGTTCGACTCCCGGTTTTCCAGGAGCCAGCGATCCTGTTCCTCCTGGGTCTCAAGCAAGCGGAGCAAGACTTCCTCGACGCTGCCGGAACCGGTCGCCTGTATCTGCTTCTGAATTCTGGCCTCAAGGGCCCGGTCGCGGATTTCGATGTTCATTCCCGGCTCCTGTCACCCAGTGTTCCGGCTTTTCCGTATCCTAGCTGACGGGATAGGAATGTCAACCGCGCTATGCGGGCTTTCTAGCCTGCTCATACGCGTGCGCCGCCCGCAACACCGTCGCTTCATCAAAATGCCGCCCAAAAATCTGCAGCCCAATCGGCAGCCCTTCGCGTGTCTCGCCGCACGGAACCGAAATCCCCGGAATCCCCGCCAGATTCGCGGTCACCGTGTAAATATCCGCCAGATACATTGCCAGCGGATCATCCACCTTCTCGCCCAGCTTGAACGCCGCCGTCGGCGCAGTCGGCGCCGCAATCACATCCACCTTCTTAAACGCCTCGTCGAAATCACGGGTCAACAGCGTCCGCACCTTCTGCGC
>Ga0187887_10001391_pt1 | contig 20890 bp, 19 predicted proteins | sample June2016WEW_7_10_FD_132977 | JGI IMG/M metagenome (GOLD analysis project Ga0187887, IMG submission 132977) | Peatland microbial communities from SPRUCE experiment site at the Marcell Experimental Forest, Minnesota, USA - June2016WEW_7_10 | ecosystem: Environmental > Terrestrial > Soil >... | reverse complement strand
TGCTCCGCATTGAAGGCGGTGGTCTGAATCCGCCCATCGATGACGGCCACGACCCGATCCACGATCGGCAGGATGACGAAGAGTCCGGCTCCCTTTACGCCTTGCAGCTTGCCCATTCGCAGACTGACGAACTTTTGCCAGACGTTCGCCATCTTCAACGAAGAAGCAATCAAGGCTGCCACCACGACGAAGGGCAACGCAAAATAAATGTTGGTCCGGAAGGCCGTCGCGGCGCCGGCGGCGACACATACAAGGCCAAGGAAGGCGGCGATTGGATTCATAGTGAATGCCTCGATGGAATCTTGGTCGGTCTGCGGTGGGCGGGGGATGAAATCGATCATGTAGCGGGCGTAAAGCCTGATGACACCTGATAGGACGAGCTTAGCCGCACGGCGTGCGCTCGTCGGTACGGTAGCGCCCCGACAGCGCCACTCGAACATGCTTCCATGAGCATTCGGAACTGCAAGCGGAGAACCTTGATGCACGGCGGCGGCATTTTTGTCCTGCATGTCGTGAAATGCGTCGCGGCGGGTGCGGTGTGCGGGCTCGGATTGCTGAATTCGGCGGCCGCCAACCCGCCCGACAGCCGGGAGAGGTCTGCACTTTCCGTGATTGACACTGCGCGATCCATGTCGGCGATGGGTCCGTCGGCCGCTCACCATGAGAGCGCACCGACCACGCATCTCGACCTGCGGGCGCCGAAAGACTATGCGCCGGCCATCAGGCCCGGCGAGGCGCTCGCCTTCGCTGCACCCTCGCCCTCTTCGATCCACCGCATGGATGTCGATGCCGGCCGGCTTCCGCCCGCCCTGGGCACCGATACCCCCAATTCTCGACCGCCGAGTCCGATGGAGGCTCTTGTGGGCCGCGTACGCCGGGAAGGACTGCCGTTCGCGCGTCTGTGGGAGTCCAAATCGGCTTTGCTCAGCATCGGACTCAGTTCCAAGGGCAAACCGGGTCTGTGGCTCACACAGAAAACTCGATAGCTCTGCGGCGACCTCGTATCCTGCGCAACCGCCGCGCCGGCGACGCAGGTACGCTAGCGCACCGACTAATGACTCTCGTCGTGCTCCAATGTCCAGTGCCGGAGTTCGTCATTAGTTAGGAGAGGAACATGGATCTGCTCATTATCGTGGTGGTGCTGCTGTTATTGTTCGGCGGCGGCGGCGGATTGTATTGGGGCATGGGCGCGGGCTGGGGGCTCGGTCCGGTTGGATTGATCGTTGCCGCCCTCGTGATTGCCTACCTGGTGTACGGCTATCGCGGCCGGCGAGGCAGCGGACTTTAGCGGGCGCGGGGAATCGAGCTAAACGAGTAGCCCCTTGACCCGGTTGGCCAGTACCTCCATTGAAAATGGCTTGGTCAGCACATGCATTCCGGCATCGATGTGGCCGTGACTGAGCACCGCGTTCTCGGCGTACCCGGTGATGAACAGCACTTTCAGCTCAGGGCGGAGCTTGCGGGCCGCGTCCGCCACCTGCCGGCCGTTCAATCCGCCCGGAAGCCCAATATCGGTGATCAGCAGATCGATGCGCATCGCCGATCGCAGCACCTTCAGTCCCGCGTGACCGTCCCCGGCTTCGATCGCCGTATAGCCGAGTTCCTGCAGTACATCGATGACCAGCATCCGAACGATGGGCTCGTCATCCACCACCAATACGGTTTCCCCTTGGGTGGTATGGGCCACGGCGGACAGCTCGGGTTGCATTTCGGCCGTCTCGGCTTCCCCGATATGACGCGGCAAATACAGACACACCGTCGCGCCGTGTCCCACTTCTGAGTAAATCCGCACTTGGCCGCCGGATTGGCGCGCAAAGCCGTAGATCATCGACAGCCCCAGCCCGGTCCCCACGCCCAGGGGCTTCGTCGTGAAGAAGGGGTCGAAGGCTCGCGCAATCACCGCCGGCGTCATGCCGGTGCCGGTATCGGTGACGCTCATCGTCACGTATTGGCCGGACGGCACATCGCGCTCGCGGGCGCCGCGCTCGTCGACCCACTCATTGCTGGTCTCGATCATCAAGGAGCCGCCTTCAGGCATCGCATCGCGGGCGTTGATACACAAATTCAGCAGCGCGTTTTCAAGTTGATTCGAATCGACCCGGGTGGTCCATACGCCCGCGGCGCCGGCCACCTCCACCCTGACGGAGGGACCGACCGTGCGCCGGATCAAATCCTCCATGCCGGCAACCAAGCGGTTGACGTTCGTCGGCATCGGATCCAACGTCTGGCGCCGTGCGAACGCGAGCAGGCGATGGGTGAGTGCGGCCGCTCGCTTGCTGGCGCTCTGAGCCGATGCGATGTAGCGCTGCGCGTCGGTCAGCCGGCCTTGCCTCATCCGATTGCCGAGCAACTCCAGACTCCCCGAGATGGCCGTCAACAGATTATTGAAGTCGTGAGCGATACCGCCGGTCAATTGTCCGACCGCCTCCATCTTCTGCGACTGCCGTAGTGCATCGAGGGCCGCGGCGAGTTCGGTTCGAGCCTCTCGCTCTTGCGTCACATCCCGCGCGCTGCAATAGAATTTTCCCGCCTCCGACACGGCCACCCAGGAAAGCCAACGGTAGTCCCCGTCGGCCCGCCGGAACCGGCTTTCAAAGTGCAGCACCGGCTCGCCGGCCGCAACGTCTGCAAGTCCCGTGCGGACCTTTTCCACATCCTCGGGATGAATCAACTCAAAGAGCGATGTCCGGCGAATCTCCTCGTCCGTCCAGCCAAGCGCTCTCTCCCAGGCGGGATTGGTGCTCTCGAAATAGCCCGACGCGCCGAGAATGCCGAGCAAGTCGATGCTCACTTCCCACAGGCGTGCGCGCTCGGCATCCTGGTCGTCCATTGGCGACGCAAAGGCGGCGTTGCAATCAGCCTCCCGCGTCTTCCCGTTAAGAGGCGTCGAGGTCGCCATAGATCCCTCGTGCATCGCGCTTCGCGGGGTACGCGCTGCGGCAAGGCGATTGGTACTTAAACTGCTCGAGTCCACAAATGCCTCCAGGTCCATCATCTCTCGGTGTGGCGCCATCGTCCGAACATGCTTGAAGGCCATCGCACGCTAGCCGCGCAAGGGATCGACCGTCTGTGCGGCACCCCACATAAAGTCCGTAATTGCTGCGTTGCACAAGATACCACCGCAACGCGGCCCCACGCGGGGCTTCCGCGGGCCTCCCCGCAGGCTACCGCGGCATTTGCATCCGAGGCTGTGCAACCCCGAAACGCGCGCGTACTTTCGCGATGATCTGCCGGTCGGTCATCTTGTCTTCAGTGTCCACGGCGACGACTCGCGCACCGAGCTTCGTAATTTTTCCCCGTACGCATCGTGCGGTGCGGAGGCCGTGAGACCGGGGAATGCGCTCGCCGGCGACGCCGGATTGCCGTTACGAATGCTCGGTGTGTGAAACCAGGGCATATATGTCTGTTCTGCCAGTGCGGAGCTCATCCGTCACGCTACCGCGATGTCGACCGGTGGTCTGTGCTGCAGCGTACAGACGCGCCGAGCGGGCGAGCTACGTGGCAACCTGGTCGGGGAGCAGCCGACCGTATTCCTTCTTGACTACCGCGTAACACTCGCAGGTTCGATTCTCGAGGCCCGCGCGGTCGAGCACCGAGATGCGCCCGCGCGCGTAGCGGATCAGTCCGGCACGCTGCAGCTTCAGAGCGCTTTCCGTAACCCCCTCGCGACGCACGCCCAGCATATTGGCGATCAGCTCCTGCGTCATGACCAGATCCTCGCCGTGCAGCCGATCGAGACTCAACAGCAGCCAGCGGCATAATTGTTGATCGAGCGTGTGGTGCCGATTACAAACCGCGGTCTGGGCCATTTGCGTGATGAGCGCCTGCGTGTATCGCAGCAAAAGATGCAGCACCGGACCGCTCTGGTTGAACTCATCCTTCAAGGTCTGCGCCTTGAGCCGAATGGCCTGACCGGCGCTTTGCACCACGGCCCGGCTGGTGGTGGACTCCCCGCCCATGAACAGGGAGATGCCCACGATACCCTCGTTGCCCACGATGGCGATTTCAGCCGATTCGCCGTTTTCGGTTACATACAGCAGTGAAACGATGGCGGTGGTGGGAAAATACACATGGCTCAGCGTAGCCCCGGATTCGTAAAGCACCTGGCCGAGGCGCAGATCGACCGTTTCCAGCTGCGCGAGCCAACGGTCCCACACCAACGCAGGCAGCGCGCCGAGCAAGTGGTTCTTTCGAGGATCGATGGAAATATTGGGTACGCCTCCATGGCGCGGGAGCGGGGTGACGATCCCCAGACGGTCGAGACTCCGTGGTCGTGCCTCCTGGCGTGCCCAGTATGTCTGATACCGCACATAACGCAAGGGAGCGGCGGTAAGGCGCGCGGGGACGCCAATGCTCATCGTTGGATGCGATCGTAGACGGTTTTTACGGTCTGATAGCAAGAACAAGACGATGCCCGGAGCCCCTTCACATCGAGGATCTGGATTTTGCCGCGGCGGTAGTCGATCAGCCCGCGCCGCTTGAGCGCGCTGGCGGCCTCGGTTACCCCTTCGCGCCGCAGCCCAAGCATGTGCGCCAGAAATTCATGCGTCAGCGGAAACTCATCCGATGCCACCCGGTCGCGGGTCATCAGTAGCCAGCGTGCCAGACGCTCCTCCGCCTCATGGAAGCGGTTGCACGCCGCAGTTTGCGAAATCTGCGCCATCAAGGCGTAGGTGTATCGAAAGAGCGCCTGGCGCAACGCCTGATTCCGGTCGAACTCGATGCGAAAGGGTGCGGCAGGCATGCGTAAGGCCCGGCCGGCGCCCTGCACCAAAGCGCGCACGCCCGACACGCCCATCCCCAGAATGAAGGGCATACCGGTCATACCCTCGTTGCCCACCATGCCGACCTCGAGGGTACGGCGCTTATCGACCGCGGTCAGCAGGGAAATGAGAGAGTCGATCGGGAAATAGACGTGGCCGATCCGTCCACCCGCTTCGTAGAGTATCTGCCCGAACCGCAGCAGCACCGGCTTCAATTGATCGAGGCGCCCATAGTCTTTCGCTGCGATGCTCGCAAGCACTTGATTGCCCACGGGCTGTCCGGACGCCGACATTCGCTCCCCCCGCGGCTGCGCCATGAGATCAGCGTTTACCCTCGGTCACGTGGCCGCGACCGTCGCGCTCCTCGTTTCCGGTGAAATGAGCCTTATCGACACGCTTCGACGGCTCGGCCTTCTCACCGCGGGCCGGCATCGGACCCTTGTAGCCGTGCTGCGGATGAAATCCGTTATTGACGTTGCCGCGGAAGCCGCTGGGACCGTGAAACCACGGGCCGGCCCCGATGAAGACGCCGCCCGTGAACCACTCCGGACCGTAATATCCGGAAGGAGCGCAACCGTAAGGAGCGGCATCGTAGTAACCATACGGACATTCGGGGGCGATGCCGATGTCGATGCCGATCTGAGCCCGCGCCTCGGGCATGGCGATCATGAAGCATGATCCGGCAGCCGCCAGTAGAGTAAGCTTGAATCCACGCATGGTGCACCTCGCTTTTTCCGCCGTCCATCCGAAACGCTCGAATCCAGCGATACTGGCATGTAGCTGCCCGGCGATCTGTTCGCTGACGTACAGAGAGCTGATGACAAGATGGGTTGCGCGGGCGCCCGGCGCTTAAAGATGCATGACTCCGACTAAGTGCGATGCCGCACAGACCATGTTATTCGGGGGCGCTAATATCCCCGCTTGAGCCCGCCGGCTCGTTCGCCCGTGGAGATTTGCAAACATAGCCTCACCTGAGCACAAAAATCACTTGCTGGCCGCGCTGCCCGGTCCCGTGCGCAAACAATGGCTGTCGCAACTCGAAGCCGTCCAGATGCCGCTCGGCGAAGTCCTCTACGAATCGGGCATCACGCTGAGCCACGTGTATTTCCCGACCACCGCCATCGTTTCGCTCCTCTATGTCATGGAAGACGGCGCGTCCGCGGAGATTGCGGTCGTCGGCAACGAGGGAATCGTGGGCATTTCGTTGTTCATGGGAGGCGGCTCCACCCCCAGTCGGGCCGTGGTTCAAAGCGCGGGGCTGGGCTTCCGGCTCAAGGCGCGAACATTGACGGACGAGTTCAATCGCGCCGGTCCGGTGCTGCACCTGCTGCTCCGATATACACAGGCGCTGATTACTCAGATGGCCCAGACAGCGGTTTGCAACCGTCACCATTCGCTCGATCAGCAATTATGCCGCTGGTTGCTGCTGAGCTTGGACCGGCTGCAGGGTGACGAGCTCGTCATGACCCAGGAATTGATTGCCAACATGTTGGGGGTGCGCCGTGAAGGCGTCACCGAGAGCGCCCTGAAGCTGCAAACCGCCGGACTGATCCGCTACGCCCGCGGGCACATCACGGTGCTGGATCGCGCGGGCTTGGAAGCACGCTCCTGCGAATGCTACGCGGTCGTTAAAAAAGAGTACGACCGGCTGCTGCTTTGACGGCGACCCGTCAGGGACTTTCCAAGCGAGCGCAACGCAAGGCCCTGCCTCCCGGCCTCTGCTCGCGGGGAATGGTCGCGACGCTTGCTGCGCAGTTCCTTTCGGCCTTGGCCGACAACGCGCTCCTCTTTGCCGCGCTCGCGCTCGTCCGAAAGCTGCATTACCCCGGCTGGAGCGGACCGCTGATCCAAGAGTTCTTCGTGGCCGCCTACATCCTGCTCGCTCCCTTCGTAGGTGCATTCGCCGACGCACAGCCCAAGGGGCGCGTGATGGCTTTCGCGAATGCCGCCAAGTTCGTCGGCACCTTGTGCATGTCCCTGCACATGAATCCGTTCTTGTGTTATGCGCTGGTGGGCTGCGGCGCGGCCGCCAATTCACCCGCCAAGTACGGCATCCTGGGCGAGCTCGCTTCGCGCGAGCAGTTGATCAAAGCCAACAGCCTCCTGGAGGCGTCGACCATCGCGGCGATCTTGCTCGGTGCCGCTGCGGGCGGAGTGTTGGCGGATTGGAGTGTAGAAGGCGCCCTCTTGGCGATTACCGGCTGTTATGCAGGCTCGGCATTGAGTGCGCTGCTGGTCCCGCGCCTGAAGCGCAAGTCCACGACCTTGAACTTCTCGATTACCGGCAGCTTGAAGGATTTCGGCTCGCAGACCCGATCGCTGCTGAAGAACCCCAAGGCGCGCCTCGCCGTGACCGGCACCGCTCTCTTTTGGGGCGCGGGCGCCGCGCTTCGCTTCCTCGTGATCGCGTGGGTGCCTGTCGCGCTCAAGATAACGAAAAATCGGGAGCCGGGATTTCTCACGGCGATGGTGGCGGTGGGAATCGTGATTGGCGCGGCGCTCGCGGCGCGCTTCGTGCGGCTGGGGACGCATCGGCGGGCGTTGCCGGCCGGGGTGATGATCGGCATCGGCGTGTCTCTGCTGCCCTTCGCGAAATCACTCCCTTGGGCCTATGCCTTGATGGCATTCGTCGGGGCGTGCAGCGGATTCTTCGTCGTGCCGCTCGATGCGCTTTTGCAACGGCAGGGCGACGACGGCGACGGGGTGGGATCGGCCATTGCGATTCAAAACTTCTTCGAGAACTTGAGCATGCTCGCGCTGGTCGCCGGCTACACCGCCGCCTCGTTCATGAGGGTGTCCGTGAATGACATTGCCGTCGGCTTTGGGCTCTTCATCGCCCTCTCCATGGGGGCGCTGAACTTGATGCGCCGCTGAACGTCGAACCCGATTGCCGGCCTCGTCGATACCCGCAACCGCTCCCTGCTGGAAATCGGATCACCCGGCTTTGCGCGTGATCTCCGGTTCGTTCATCCGCGGATCCCACTTCCATTGGCGGATCTCGGGCATGTCTTGGCCGTGCTTGCCGATGTAGTGCTTATGTTCGATGAGCTTGTCCTGCAGCCGCTGCTTCAAGTAGGCGCCCCGAGTGCCCAACTCCGGGAGTCGATCGATCACGTCCATCACCAAGTGAAACCTATCGAGATCGTTCTGCACCCGCATATCGAAGGGCGTGGTGATCGTGCCCTCCTCTTTATAACCGCGGACATGCAGGTTGCGATTGGTGCGCCGGTAGGTCAACCGGTGGATCAGCCACGGATAGCCGTGGAATGCGAAGACGATGTGCTGGTTCCTCGTGAACAGCGAGTCGTAGTCGACTTCATTCAGCCCGTGCGGGTGCTCCGTGCAGGACTGCAGCTTCATCAGATCGACCACGTTGACCGTCCGGATCTTGAGCTCCGGCAGATGCTCGCGCAGGATCGACACCGCGGCGAGAACCTCCAGCGTCGGTGTGTCCCCGCAGCAGCCCATCACCACGTCCGGCTCGCTGCCTTGGTCATTGCTCGCCCACTGCCAGATGCCGATGCCTTCCGTGCAATGGGTGACCGCGGCGTCAATGGTGAGCCACTGCGGAAGCGCGTGCTTGCCGGCGATCACCACATTCACGTAGTTTCTGCTCCGCAGACAGTGATCGACCACCGACAGCAGGCAGTTCGCATCGGGCGGCAGGTATACGCGGACGATGTCCGCCTTCTTATTGATGACGTGATCGATGAACCCGGGATCCTGGTGCGTGAAGCCATTATGATCCTGCTGCCAGACATGGGACGCGAGCAGGTAATTCAACGATGAGATCTTCCGCCGCCACGGCAGCTCCAGGCAGACCTTGAGCCATTTCGCGTGCTGGCTGAACATCGAGTCGACGATGCGGATGAAGGCTTCGTAGCTGTTGAACAGCCCGTGCCGTCCGGTCAGGAGGTAGCCCTCCAACCAACCCTCGCATTGATGTTCGCTCAGCATCGAGTCCAGCACTCGTCCCTGGGGCGCGAGGAACTCGTCCTGCTTCGTTTCCCGCGCGTCCCATTGCCGGTTGGTGACTTCGAATACGGCGCCCAACAGGTTCGAGAGGGTCTCGTCGGGCCCGAAGATGCGGAAATTGCGCTCTGTTTCATTCAACTTGGATACGTCGCGGAGGAAACTTCCCAATACCTGCGTATCGCATTCCTGGACGGCGCCGGGCTCCGATACCTGCACGGCGTGGTCGTGGAAATCGGGCATTCTGAGATCATGGAGCAACAGCCCTCCATTGGCATGCGGATTGGCACCCATACGCCGATCGCCCGTCGGGGCGAGCTCTGCCAACTCGGCGATCAAGCGACCGTTGCCATCGAACAACTCTTCCGGCTTGTAGCTTCTCATCCAGGTTTCGAGCAGCGGGACGTGCTCTGGATGGTCTGGATCGACCAGCAGGGGTACTTGGTGCGCCCTGAATGTACCCTCGATCTGCAGCCCGTCGACGATCTTCGGTCCTGTCCAACCTTTGGGCGATCTCAACACGATCATCGGCCATCGCGGCCGCGTGCCATTCTTTTCGTGACGTGCGTACGATTGGAATCGCCGGATGTCCTTAATCGCCGATTCCATCACCATGGCCATGCGCTCATGCATCGTCGCCGGATCATCGCCTTCGACGAAAAGCGGGGCCCACCCGCACCCGCGCAAGAACTGGTCCAACTCGCCCTTCTCGATGCGGGCAAGCACGGTTGGATTGCTGATCTTGTATCCGTTGAGATGCAGGATCGGCAACACGGCGCCGTCGGTCGCGGGGTTGAGGAACTTGTTGGACTGCCAGGAGGTAGCCAACGGGCCTGTTTCCGCTTCGCCGTCGCCGATCACGCAAGCGACGATGAGTTCGGGATTATCGAACGCGGCTCCGAAGGCGTGGCTCAGCGAGTAGCCGAGTTCACCACCCTCGTGAATCGATCCGGGAGTCGTCGGGGCTACATGGCTCGAGATGCCGCCGGGGAAGGAGAATTGCTTGAAGAGTTCTTTGAGCCCCGCTTCGTCCTGGGTCACGTTCGGGTAGATCTCGCTCCAGGTACCTTCTAAGTACACGTTGCCCACGATCGCCGGACCACCGTGGCCGGGACCGGCCACATAGAACATATTCAAGTCGAGCTTTTTGATGACCCGGTTCAAATGGACATAGATGAAATTCTGGCCGGGCGTCGTGCCCCAATGGCTGACGACCATCGGCTTCACGTCGGAGAGTTGCAGTGGACGCTTCAGCAGCGGATTGTCGAAGAGGTAGATCTGTCCGACCGAGACGTAATTGGCGGCCCGCCAATAGGCATCGATCTTGCGGAGCATGTCGGCCGTTAGCGTATGCGTCGACATTGTTGCTTCCGCCGGTCGATCAGGTCGTCCGGTCCCAGCCCATGCGGACCATCGTGTCGATGCAGTCTTTCGGCAGGAACAGCCTCCACCTCTCGACGTTTTTCGCGGAACGCGCGGCGTCGTTGCCGTCATCGAGCTGCACATCAACCTTGCCTGCGCAGCGCGACGGGCCGCCGTTCCCGTCGGGTTCGACGAGAGGCTCATCTTCGTTCTGCATCTCGAGATTCATCGCGGATGGCCTGCCGGGGGAACGATGCAAGAGTTACACAGCGGTCCTGTTTTCTCTGTGCGGTAACCCGCTTAGCAGAATTCCGAGAGTTCAAGCCCGATACCGATATTCCGCGTTCTGCAGGTTTACTTTGCCGGCCCAATATCCGGGCAGTCCGTAATGGTCATGAAGTTTCGCTTCGGCGTCCCGATCGAACTGGGTTTTTGCCCGATACGGCGGCGCATCCCTCACCGCAGCACGGGTCAGTTTCACGGAGACGGTGTGATCGTCCCAACTCATCCCCTCGATCCATTCAGGGGCAATCAGGACCTGGTGACCCAACCACCAATTGCGGGTATCCACAATTAGATACCTGATGGCCCAGTTCTCTTCATCGATCAGAAAGCCGCATACATGGCCCACGTCACCGTCGGGTGCACGAATGTGAGACGACGTCACCGTCTTGCAGCTTCGCAGATGGTGGTCGTCATCCTCGGCGCGTGATGCGTCGGCCTCGGCGCCTTGCCGCCAATAATAGGGATAGCCGTAATACGCCGAGAGTCTCGTTTCATACTGCCGGGATATGGGCCTGCCGGTGTCTATATCCGGACTGTCCTGCACCCGCTGCCGGGTCATTGAAACCGGTAATAGCCTGTTCAGCCAATTCGGCGCGCAGACGGACATCGTCGAGATCAACACCTTTCGACTGGCAAGCCACGCGCCCGTTTCGACCACGAAATAGCGCACGATCCAGCGCTGGTCGTCGAAATAAAAATCCTTCACCTTGCCGATAGTGCCGTCGGTCGCCCCGATGGAGTAATCCTCGAGATCATCCATCGTGCGCAACATGGGCTTGACTCCTTATCGGCGAACGAGATTCGAACACCCAAAGGCCAGCCTATGCGCATCGAGTACGCGTGTCTGTTCGGTGTCGCACACGAATACGCCGCTGCAGCGGCACCAAGATCCCAGGGCGCCCTCGCCGCGTCATCCGCTCCTTCGGTCAGGTGGCAGACGACTCAGATTATCGGACGTGCTCATCGCGGCGCGCCAATCCGCGAGCCATCCGACGCTCCGATCCGTCGTGCCGCTCGGGAAATATTCCGCGCCCAGCCATCCGGCATATTGCGCATCGCGAAGAGTGCCCAGCATGTCGCGGAATGGCACGCCGCCCGTGCCCGGCTCGTGGCGGCCCGGAGCATCGGCGAACTGCACATGGCCGACGTAGGGCAGCGCGCGCTCGAGCTCGTTCACGAGATCGAGTCCCATGCGCGCGGCGTGGTAGGCGTCGAATTGCAGTCCGATCCCGGGTTGAGACCGCGCAACGATGGTGCGGGCGAGATCGAAGGAACCCAGGAGATAATCCGGCACGTCCGAGAGGTTCAGGGGCTCGATCAGCACGCCGATCCCCTTGGCGTGCAGAACATCCGCGGCGAGGCGCAGATTGTCTTCATAAACGCCGAGATATCGTTCGCGCTGCGCCTCGTCCGGCAGCAGCCCCGCCAGGACGTGCACGAAACGTGCGTCCAACGCCTCGGCGTATTCTGCGGCCTGCGCGAGCTGCGCGCGAAACAAGGTCTTGAGTTCCGGCCGCCCCGCAATTCCGAAGGGATGCTCCGCGGGGATCACGGGGGCGTTGATGAGCACCACCGGCATGCTCGCCGCTGCGGCCGCCCGCGCCAGGGCCTCCGGCGGCTGCGCGTAGGGAAATTGGATCTCGACCCCATCGAAACCCTGCGACCGCGCCGCCTCGAATCGCTCGAGCAAGGGCAATTCCCGAAACAGGGTGCTGATATTGGCCGCGATGGGCAAAACCCCGCTCACGAGCGGCCCTCGGCATACAGCTTGAACAATGCGGCAAGGTCTTCATGAATCAATCCACGTTCGGCCGCCTCGCGGTAGACCTCGAGCGCCGCGGCACTCATGGGCAAAAGCGAGCCGTGCTCCCGCGCCAGGTCTTGGGCCGCGCTCAAATCCTTCAGCATGAGGGCAAGCTCGCCCAGAACCGGCGTGAACACGCCTTGCGCCATGCGCCGCCCGAAGATCTGCAACGGAATCGAGTCCGCAAACCCGCCCGCCAGCGCTTCGGGAATGAGCTCGAGATCGAGCCCACTTACCTTGGCGAGTTTGAATGCCTCGCTGATGGCGACCAGATTGGTCGCAACGATGAGTTGATTGCAAAGCTTCAGGGTCTGCCCGGCGCCCAGCTCGCCGACGCGCGTCACCTTTTGGGAAAAAGCCGCGAACAGCGCGTCGAGGCGGGCGATGTCGCCGGCCCGACCGCCGCACATGATCACGAGTTTGCGATGCTCCGCGCCGGTCGCCCCTCCCGACACAGGTGCGTCCACCCAGAAGGTCCCGCGTCGGCGCTTCAGCCGCTCGGCGAACGCGATCGTCGCGCTCGGACCGATGGTCGAGAAATCCACGGCCAATGGCGGCATCCGGTCCGCCTCCGCCGCGCCGCCGGGCCCGAACAACACGTTCTCGACCGCCGACTTGTCGGTCACGCACAGGCACAGAACATCGGCGCCGTCCGCCGCTTCGGCGGGCGTCGACGCTGCCGTCGCACCCGCTTCGATCAGAGAATCGAGCTTGCGGCGCGTACGATTCCACACGCGCAAGCGAAAGCCGGCGCTCAGCAGATGACGCGCCATCGGTGCGCCCATGAGACCGGCGCCCAAGAAACCCACCGTCCGAATGTCTTTCATGAATGCGCTTGGCATGGCGCTTCGTGCCGCCCCGCGTCTCGTTGAGGTGCGGCCGATTATACGGAATTCGATCCCGCGAACTTAAGTCCCCTCCCGCCGCGCCCCTTCCGTATGTGAGAATGAACGGTCGTTAGATAACAATCCGTCACGGGGGATGCAAATGGATCGAGTGAACCGATTTGCCGGGTCGAGCTCTTGGATGGGGCGCGCCCGCAGCGCGCTCGCAGGGGCGTGTATCGTCTCGGGCGCCGCGCTCGGCGCCCCCGGCGGCGGCGCGATCACAGGCGGCGCGATCACAGGCGGCGCGATCACAGGCGGCGCGATCGCAGGCGGGGCGGCCGCCGGTGGAACGGCGACCGTCTTTTACGACGCCCAGGTGTTCACCGCCGAGCCCGACCACCCCTACGCCGACGCGGTCGCCATCCGCGGTGATCGAATCATCGCGGTCGGCGAGCGTGCGGCGGTCGAGCAGGCCGCGGGAGCCGATGCGCGCAAGGTCGATCTCAAGGGTAAATTCCTGATGCCCGGCATGATCGACGGCCACGCGCATCCGATCGACGGCGGCGAGACGCTCATTCAGGCCAACTACCCCGACACCCAGGACTCGATCCCCGCGCTGACGCAATTCGTGGCGGAACACGTCAAGAAAAAGGACAGCCGGTTGGGCGATGTGCTGGTGGTGAACGGCATCGACATCGGCTACTGGGCGCATGCGGCCGGCATCGATGCCGCGCTCAGCGACGGGGCGTTCGCCGGACAGCCCATCGTGCTGTTCGGATCGGACGGACATACCGCCTGGGCCAATAAAGCCGCGCGCGCCCGGGCGGGAATCACGGCGCAGTACATTCGAGGTCTGCCGCCAGGCCAGCAGCATTGCTACGGTTTCGACGCCGCCTCGTACAATCCGAACGGATTCATGGTCGATAGCTGCAAGATCAAGCTCGACAAGAGCCTGCCTTCGCCCTCTGCCGCGACGATGCTCGAGGCGGGCGAGGCCGCCGTTCACTATATGAACGCGCTCGGCATCACCGGCTGGCTCGACGCCGCGGTGAGCGGAGTCGTCGGCGGGGCGGTTCCGGCGAGCGTCGACGATCCCGGCTACTTGCCCGTGTACCAGGCGCTGTCCGAACGTGGGGAGCTGACTGCCCACGTCGCCGCCTACCCCGTCGTCAAACCCGACCTCGGCAGCCAGCAGATCGATGTGGTCGAGGCGTTACGCGCCAAATACAAGGGTGTCCGCAATCTGACCATCCCCGGTCTCAAGGTCTTCGCCGATGGGGTGGTCGAAATTCCCTCCCAAACCGCCGCGCTCACCAAACCCTACGCCGGCACCGGACGGTCCGGTGAGCTGCTCTTCACGCCGGCGAAAATGAATGCGCTCGTGACGGAAGCCGCCAGGCGCGGCCTGAATGTGCATGTCCATGCGATCGGCGATCTGGCGGTCAAAGCCTCGCTCGATGCCTTCGAGGCTGCCCGCAAGGCCTATCCCGACACGCATCTGCCGTTCACTCTCACCCATGCACAATTCGTCGATCCCGAGGACATCGCGCGCTTCGGGCAGCTTCATGTCATCGCGGCGCTGCAGCTCTTGTGGGCGGTGGCGGATCCGAGCACCAACGAGCAGGTGAAACCCTATATCGACCCGACGATTTACCGTTGGATGTATCCCGCGAGGTCCCTGCTCGATACCGGAGCCGTGATCGCCGGAGCCAGCGATTGGCCGGTCAGCACGGCGGACCCGTTCGCGGCCATCTATCAGGCCGAGACGCGATCCGGGCCTCAGGGGGTGCTGGACGCCGCCCAGCGAATGCCGCGCGAAGCCATGCTCTATGCCTACACGCGAAATTCGGCGCAGGCGCTGGGTCAGTTGCAGGACATCGGTTCGATCGCGCCGGGCAAGTATGCGGATCTCGCCTTGATCGACAGAGACGTGCTCACCGTGCCCGCCGAGGAATTGAAGCGCACGGCCGTGGTCTTCACGATGTGGGAAGGCAAGATCGTGTACGGCCACGAACCGTAGGGTCCGCGCGGCCTCGACACCGAACTCAGGCCACCACCGTTCTCTCGAGTTCGTCCAGATCGACCGGCTTGACCAAATGATGATCGAAGCCGGCGGCGCGCGTCCGCTGGCGATCCTCATCGCGGCCATGGCCGGTCAGCGCGACCAGGCGTACGCCCTGTAACTCCGGCATGCCGCGCATCCGCCGCGCCACCTCGCAGCCGTCGATCTCGGGCAATCCGATATCCAGCAGTATGACGGCGGGCTTCAGTTCGGACGCCCGCTTCAAAGCATCGGGCGCGGAATAGGCCGTCGTCACCTGATGGCCGCCGATCTCGAGCAACATGGCCAGGCTATCGGCGGCGTCCCGATTGTCGTCCACCACCAGAATCGCTCTGCCGGATGAAGGCATGGCTGCCTCAGCCGCCCAAGTGAAGGCGCAGGAATTCCGCCGTCCGAGTATTGGCCAAGTTCGCCGCGGCCGCCTCGTAATGTGCGCCGCCGACGCGCGCGAACGCGTGATCCACCCCGGGATAGGTGTAAATCGTGACCAAGGGATTGCCCTTCACGGCTTGCTTTATGCTCTCTTGAGCGGGCGGCGGAACGAATTGGTCCTTTTCCGCCACGTGCAAGGCGAGGGGCTTGCGGATGTTCTTCGCCTCGCCGAGCAAATCCTGGATGCCGACGCCATAGTAGCCGACGCTGCAATCGACATCGCTGCGCGTCGCCATGAGATAGGCGAGCTTGCCGCCGAGACAATAGCCCACGCTGCCGACTTTCCCCGTACAAGCCGGATGGCTCCTCAACTGCGCGAGCCCCGCCTTCAGATCGCCGACACCCTTGTCGACGTCGAAAAGATTGAACAATTCGAAGGCGCGTTTCCATTCCGCCTCCGTTTTGTCGGTGATCTGGATTCCGGGCTCGATGCGCCAAAAAATATCGGGACACAGCGCAGCGTAGCCTTGAGCGGCCAGAGCGTCGCACACGGCGCGCATGACTGCATTCACGCCGAAGATCTCTTGGGCCACGACGATGCCGGGCCCGCGGCCGCCTTTCGGCAGCGCCAGGTAGCCCGTGAAGCTGCCGCCGTCCGGTGCACGAATCGTGATGTCGCTCATGATTGCCTCGCGTTGTGATGGGCCGTGCAGCCATTATGCCCGGAGTCCGCGCAGACATATGTCGAATCGCCGACCGTGACCGATGTCGTGGAGATCGCGCGCCACGGAGGTGATCGCAATCGGGGCGCCGGTAGTGTCGCCGTTCATCCAACCCGGTACGCTGTCAGACATCTCTTACAATCATTACCGTTTGTTGAGAAGTATCGAGCGGCTTCGCACGAGTTGCCGAAATGCAGATTTCATCTCGGACTTCACAGGTGCAGTGAAACGACAATGGCGTCATGAAGCGAGCCGGTGAAGAGGAACCCATGTCCCGCAATCGAGTCCCCAAGACGCCCAAGCGCCAACCTACGGCGTATGGCGTGAATCGCGAGAAAACGTCCATCAGAGATTTGTGGAAAGAGATGTGGGCGGGAAGGGCCGAGACGAACCGCCGCCTGCGCTGGCGCCGCTGGGATCGTGATCTGGATTTCAGCTGATCCCTGCATGCCGCAGTCTGGAGACGCGCATGCCGGAGTCTGGGGACGCCGGTCGAGCTGACGCCTGCCAGGTACGGGGACCCGAGAACCGGGGGTGCTGCCGTCCGCTGCCGGCGCGTCAGCTCTCGGGGTGACCATAATCAATGAGTTGCCGGCGAGTTTGTGGCGATGCCGCAGCGAAGAAGTACTTTCGGTACAAAGAAGGTAAGGCGACCCCCTATGAACATGACGTCATATAGGTATGGTCCCTGAACGGGCATAAGGTGTTAGTTTGGGATCCTTGGAAGCCCCCATGACCGACCACTCTTCGCGTCGCGTGATACCGATCAAAGCTGAGCCGCTTGGCGCGCTCAGAAGCGATGAGCGTGTGGCGGTGCTTCAAGCCTGTGCAACCTTCAAGGATCTGCCGGGCGCATTACTCCCCCTACTGCATGCGATTCAGGGTGCCATCGGGTTTGTCCCGCCGGAGGCGGTCACCCTGATCGCGGCTGAACTCAACCTATCGCGTGCCGAAATACACGGCGTAGTCACCTTCTATCATTACTTTCGGACCCAACGCCCCGGCCGGCACATGGTACATCTATGCCGCGCCGAGGCCTGCCAGGCCTTGGGCGCTGCGGCACTCGAGACGCACGCCAAACAGAGCCTGGGGATGGACTTTCACGCGACCAGCCGCGACGGGGCGATCACCTTGGAGCCCGTCTATTGCCTCGGCAACTGCGCCCTAGGACCTTCGCTGATGATCGACGAGGAATTGAAGGGGCGCGTCTCGCCCGAGCGATTCGATGAATTGATGGCATCGCTCCGTGCGGAGGCCCCATGAGTCCGGTGAAGATTTTCGTACCGCTCGATGCCGCTGCCCGATCGATGGGCGCGGATGAGACTGCGCAGGCGCTCGCCGCGGAAGCCGATCGCCGCGGCATCGAGATCGCCGTGGTTCGTAATGGTTCCCGTGGCATGTTATGGCTTGAGCCCTTGGTCGAGATCGAGGCCGACGGTCGGCGCTACGCCTATGGGCCGGTGCCCACCTCCGCCGTATCCGATCTCTTCGACCAGGGACTCTGCGATCCGGCGAAAGCCGAATCGAGAAAGCACCCGCTGGCGCACGGCCTCACCGACGAGATTCCCTACCTGAAGCGACAAGAGCGCTTGACGTTCGCGCGGGTGGGCATCATCGACCCCGTATCGATCGACGATTACCTCGAGCACGGTGGTTATCGGGGGCTCGAGGCGGCGCTCGCCCTGGAGCCTGGGCAAATCGTCGAGAGCGTGACGGCATCGGGCCTGCGCGGGCGCGGCGGCGCCGCCTTCCCCGCCGGCATCAAGTGGAAGACCGTGCTCGGGGCGCCCGGCACGCAAAAGTACATCGTCTGTAACGCCGACGAGGGCGACTCGGGCACGTTCTCGGATCGCATGCTGATGGAGGGGGACCCTCTGACGCTGATCGAGGGCATGACCATCGCCGGCATCGCGACCGGAGCGACGCGCGGGTACATTTACTTGCGGTGGGAGTATCCGGACGCGCACCGCGCGCTCGAGGCGGCGATCCGCGCGGCCTACGCTGCGCATTATCTCGGCGAGGACATTCAGGGCAGCGGCCAGCGTTTCGATCTGGAGGTGCGCTTGGGCGCGGGCGCCTACATCTGCGGCGAGGAGACCTCGCTTTTGGAATCGTTGGAAGGCAAGCGCGGTCAGGTGCGGTTCAAGCCGCCGTTGCCGGCGCTCGCCGGCTTGTTCGGCAAGCCGACGGTGATCAACAACGTCATCACCTTTGCCTCGGTTCCCATCATTCTGGAGCGCGGCGCGGCCTTCTATCAGCACTTCGGCATGGGGCGCTCGCGCGGCACCTTGCCGATGCAATTGGCGGGCAACATCAAGCAGGGGGGTCTGGTGGAGGTCGCCTTCGGGATGACGCTGCGCGAGCTGTTGTATGGCTTTGGCGGCGGGAGCTTAAGCGGCCGTCCGATTCGTGCGGTTCAGGTCGGCGGTCCCTTGGGTGCGTACATGCCCGAATCGCAGTTCGACACGCCGCTCGATTACGAGGCCTTCGCCCACATCAAGGCGATGCTCGGGCACGGCGGTGTGGTGGTGTTCGACGACACGGTCGATATGGCGGCTCAGGCGCGCTACGCCATGGAATTTTGCGCGATCGAGTCCTGCGGCAAGTGCACGCCCTGCCGCATCGGCTCGACCCGCGGGGTGGAGGTCATCGATCGGCTGGTACGCGGCGAGAATGCCGCAGCGCAAGAGGTTTTGCTGCGTGACTTGTGCGAGACCATGACCTACGGCTCTCTCTGCGCCCTCGGCGGCTTAACGCCCTACCCCGTGGTGTCGGCGCTGAACCATTTTCCCGAGGACTTTGTCAAAACTAAAAACGCTCAGGCGTCTGCTTGAACGAACTACTAGGAAGTCACCGATGTTATCGATAGTCGAACACGATCACGGAACCCCGGAGCGCATCAGCGAGAAACTCGTCACGCTGACCATCGATGGACGCGAGGTCACGGTGCCCGAAGGCACCTCGGTGATGCGCGCCGCCTCGCTCTCCGATGTGAAGATCCCGAAGCTTTGTGCGACCGAGCAGCTCGAGGCGTTCGGCTCCTGCCGGATGTGTCTGGTGCAAATCGACGGCATGAAGGGATTGCCGGCTTCCTGCACGACGCCGGTGGCGCAGGGCATGGTGGTGCACACGCAGAACAAGCAGCTCGCCGACATCCGCCGCGGCGTGATGGAGCTCTACATCTCCGATCACCCGCTCGACTGCCTGACCTGTCCCGCGAACGGGCACTGCGAGCTGCAGGACATGGCGGGGGTGGTGGGCTTGCGCGAGGTGCGCTACGGCTATGAGGGCGCCAATCACTTGGATGCGCCGAAGGACGAATCGAACCCCTATTTCACTTTCGATGCGAGCAAATGCATCGTCTGCTCGCGCTGCGTGCGGGCCTGCGACGAGCAGCAGGGGACGCTCGCGCTCACGATCCAGGGGCGCGGCTTTGAGTCGAAGGTGGCGGCGAGCCAGAACGAATCTTTCATGGACTCCGAGTGCGTCTCCTGCGGCGCCTGCGTGCAGGCCTGCCCGACCGCGACGCTTTCCGAGAAGTCGCTGATCGAGAAGGGCCAGGCGGAGCACAGCATCACCACGACCTGCGCGTACTGCGGGGTGGGCTGCTCGTTTCGCGCCGAGATGCAGGGCGAGGAGGTGGTGCGCATGGTGCCGAATTCCGACGGGCACGCGAATCACGGGCACTCGTGCGTGAAGGGGCGCTTTGCGATCGGCTATGCGACCCATTCCGATCGCATCTTGAAGCCGATGATCCGCAAGCAGATCACCGACCCCTGGCGCGAAGTGTCGTGGGAGGAAGCGATCGGCTATGCGGCGAGCGAGCTTAAGCGCATTCAAGCGAAATATGGCCGTAACTCGATCGGCGGCATCACCTCCTCGCGTTGCACGAACGAGGAGACCTACCTCGTGCAGAAGCTGATTCGTGCGGGCTTCGGCAACAACAACGTCGACACCTGCGCGCGGGTGTGCCACTCGCCCACCGGCTACGGCTTGAAGAACACCCTCGGGGAGTCCGCGGGCACCCAGAATTTCGATTCGGTGATGCAGGCGGACGTGATTTTCGTCATCGGCGCGAATCCCACGGACGGGCATCCGGTATTTGCCTCGCAGATGAAGCGCCGGCTGCGCCAGGGCGCGCGGCTGATCGTCGCCGACCCCCGGCGCATCGATTTGGTGCGTACGCCGCATATCGCGGCCGACTATCACCTGAAGCTTCGCCCGGGCACGAACGTCGCGCTGATCAACTCCCTCGCCCACGTGATCGTCACCGAGGGCTTGGTGAAAGAGGACTTCGTGCGCGCGCGCTGCGAGGTGGAGTCCTTCGAGAAATGGCGTCAATTCGTCTCGCTGGAGAAGAACTCCCCGGAGGCCATGGAGGAGGTGACTGGCGTTCCGGCGGCCGATGTGCGAGCGGCAGCGCGGCTGTACGCGACCGGCGGCAACGGCGCCATCTACTACGGCCTCGGCGTCACCGAGCACAGCCAGGGCTCCACCATGGTGATGGGGATTGCGAATCTTGCCATGGCGACCGGCAACGTCGGCCGCGAAGGGGTCGGCGTCAATCCGCTGCGCGGCCAGAACAACGTGCAGGGCTCCTGCGACATGGGCTCCTTCCCGCACGAGTTCCCGGGCTACCGCCATGTGTCGGACGACAAGGTGCGCTCGCTGTTCGAGGGGGCCTGGGGCGTGAGCTTGCAGAACGAGCCGGGGCTGCGCAT
>Ga0187887_10001383_pt1 | contig 20928 bp, 27 predicted proteins | sample June2016WEW_7_10_FD_132977 | JGI IMG/M metagenome (GOLD analysis project Ga0187887, IMG submission 132977) | Peatland microbial communities from SPRUCE experiment site at the Marcell Experimental Forest, Minnesota, USA - June2016WEW_7_10 | ecosystem: Environmental > Terrestrial > Soil >... | reverse complement strand
GTCGACGAGTCTCTTGTACGAGTCGTCCTCAAGCACCAGGGTCGTTCGCTTAGGCATCTGTATGCCTAGATGCATTGAACTCTATTAAGAGTTTTCCTCAAAAGTATCTCGGGCGATAAGTCAACCAAGTTCGAGATAGTGTTTCATCTCCTGGAGATAATTTCGAAAGAACCACTGACAGAAAATGTTCTCATCGCCTTTGACCTGCGACCTTTCAAGCGCCCTGTAGTAACTTGACCTGTCTCTGTATTCGATATTGAACATTGGGTACCCTTCCCTGTTCAAGACGAAATTCATCAGGAGCCTGCTAATTCTTCCATTCCCATCCACGAATGGATGCATGATCACAAATTTCAATTGTGCGAGAGCGGCCAGCACCACCGGATTGGTTTTGCCCTTGTTAGATTTGTACCAGGCAAAGAATTCTTCCAGCAGGGGCTGGATTTCAACTGGGGAAGGTGGCACAAACCGGCTCCCCGTGATTCTAACTCCGCGCAGTCTGAGCTGCCCAGCAATGTCTGTTTTCGTTTCTTCGAAAAGCTCTCTGTGCCAGTAAAGCATAAGCTGGAGCGAAATATCCTTCCTCTGCTCAAGCATTTCGTAAAACACCCTCTTGTGAGCTTCGGCTTCCTTTATGTCGGAAAGGGGTTTTCCGTTGGGACTGGTTCCTTTCTCAAGTAACTGAGCGGTATCATTCAGGGTAAGGGTGGAGCCTTCTATTCTCTGAGTGTCATAGGTGAACCTGATAGAGAACTCTTTGAGATCTTCTTCTCTTGCGCTCTTTTGAATTTCTGAAAGCTCTTTGTTGTAATTGAGTTTGATCTTATCGAACAGATCAAACCATTTTTTGCGATCCAGCTCGTAGGAGAATTCCTTCTTGATTAAGGAAATATCATTTGGCACAGTCCGACCCAGGTACCTGGATTTTTTCTTCACTTGACCATTTTCCCTGACTGACTGCTCCAGGTAATAGTACGTGATTCCCCTGACTGTCCTCTTTGTTATGGTAGCCACGCCCGGAGTTATCACTACATATTGATAAGAGTATCCTCTTATTGCGAATTGTAGTGATAACCAATATTGGCCTAAATGAAAGAGTTTGTAGTTTGATGTTTGATTGGTCTTTAACGGGCTTCTTGAGTAAAAGAGAACTGCCACTAAACCTAAAGCCCCGAAAAAACAAGGACTGATCATTGCCAATCAACCTGAAGAAACTCCAGGCCCAAGCAAGGAGAAAGCTTGAGCTCAAGGGCTCCGTGGAGTGGAACCCGGCCCCGAAGAACCAGCTATCTAACCTTGAAAGCAGTTTTGGAAGAGGTTTCGTGATCGGCATGACCGACGGGAAGAAACATACGATTGCCTATTCCAGCGCGGATAGGATAGACCAGGTAGATGTCCTCCACGAGCTATGCAAGGCAAAACTCAACGAACTCGGCTTCGCCGAGATCAAAGCGGTCGCCGAGAAAAAAATGCAAGACTGTTCGAAGAGTAGCCTTCAGTACTTCCGCGACGCAAACTCCGCAATGGTCACAGTCGCCGAGACTCTTGTAAATTCAATACTCTTCTCACAGTTCCCTGAGGAATCTAGGGTAAAGAGAGAGAGCACCATTGGCCGCTTCGAGTCCACCGACGCGCTCACAAGCATCTACACCCAGGTGGGATTCTGGGGCCCGGCTCAAATCTCGTACTACAGGAAGGCATCGCTCAACAGTGGTATACCGTTTCCCGGAGATCTTATCGAGAAAGCGATGATCAGGGCTTCCGAAGAGATGAAGAAAGAATACGATACGGTCAACGCAGCACTTGAAGAACTGCCGAAGATTGACCTGAATATCGAGCAGATATCAAAGGAAGACAGCACCAAGATCGTCGGCGTGACAGTCCGGTTGTTTCAAGCTAAGACCGGGCTGAAATGTGAATGAGATTTCTAGTTTCGTGACACATCGCGAAGGCGCAATCATGAGGAAATCTAGTACGCCCAACACTAAACGTAAAGAGCCAGTCATTTGAAAGATGTTGTCCTTTGGCAATTAATCTAAAAAAACTCCAAGCAACCGCCCGACGAAGATTGAAGCTCAACAGACCAGTAGAATGGAATCTGGTATCATTGAGCGAGCCCTTCCCCCAGGGATCCGGGTACCTGCTCACGAGGACAAACCCGACAGGACACGTCATTTCCTACTTCGACGCCTCTTCTCTAGAACAAGTAGACGTATTCCACGAACTGTGCAAGGTAAAGCTGAACGAACTTGGTTTCAGTACAATAGAAAGGGCCGCGCTCGATGCGATGAGAGAATGCAGTAAGAACGACCCGAATTACATCAGGGACGCAAACTCCGCCGCAACCATAGTCATTGAAACCTGCGCGAACTCGCTTCTCTTTTCCGCTTTTCCAGAAGAATCAAGGGCGCAGAGAGAGCGGATTGTTCTTCGCTTTGAGTCAACAGATGCGCTCATAACTCTCCACACCGAGATGGGTTTCTGGGGCACGGCCGGTGTCTGCTACTTCAAAGCGGCTTCCGCTAACTCTGGTACGCCATTCCCGCAGGATCTGATCGAGAAAGCAATTGAAAGAGCTTCGGACGGCCCGGAAATCAAAAAGGAGTATGACGTCGTAAACTCTCTGCTGGAAGAGCTCCCGAAAATAGACCCGAGCTTGGAACGACTCGCAGATCAGGACAGTGTAAAGATAATCGATGTAATGCTGCGGTTGTTTCAAGCAAAGACTGGACTAGAATGTGAATGATATTGTCAGAAATGGTTGACCAGAGTCTACCTTAATCAACGCTAAACAGTTTCGCTTCAATATCCTTGATTTTTGCAAGTTCGGGGTCCGTTGTAAGTAGAGTTGCGTTGAAACTCCTAGCAGCAGCCAGCGCAAAGCAATCAACCAGCGACAGATTGCCAGCCCGGTGGCACTTTTCCCGCCCAGCCGAGAGAGACAGTTCACTATCGGTTTCAAGAATCTCCAGCAATTCTCTGCATTGGTAATAACGGAGCTTGGCCACATCTTCTCCAAGAGTCTCGCAGGTCTTGTAATAGAACTCCGCTAGGTTAACCGAGGTGACGTATCCGTTTCTCTTGTTAGTTTCAACATCGTCAAAGAACGGTCGGACTCTTGCATCTCCGCTAAAGAAAAGCGACAAAACTCCGGTGTCAATGACCAAGTTTCTTTTTGTCGAGAAGGGCCTCACTCCTGTGCTCTTTCTCCAGTTCCCTTACGTCGGCAAGGAGAGCGTCTTTGTGTTCACGATCTGCCCCGAACAGCTCTGACAGCGGAGGCACTGGTATCATCTCTAGCCTCCCCTCCTCATTCTCGATGAATACTATCTTCGTACCCTCCTTGATTGAATACTTCTTCCTGATCTTTGCAGGAATGTTGACCATGCTCTTGCTGGTTACCGTGGCTGTCTCTGAGATCATTCCATGATAATGGTCGATTACCATGTATTAAAGAATTCACATGGTAGGCGGAAAGCGTGTATTATCATGCTGCGTCTGTTTGCCGTAAAGACAGGGCCGGAATGGTGATAGGATCGCATTAAAGCAGGAATTCTTTAACTTGTTGTTCGGGTTCTTTGGCTATTATTTGTCAGATGGTTTTCGCCGAGCAAGTTGTTTTGCGTGTTACCTAAAATAGCGTCGTCTGATTTTGTTCGACCAGTTTTGGTTTCTTTTTCTCAATTCTGTTGGTTTTAATCGAATTATCAGACGCCATGCCGAGCTGTTCCATATTTGTGATCTGTGCAACTTTGCCAGAAGTTACAACGTTCTCGATTACAGGTTCAGAAATCTGACTTGTGCCAGAGAAATAGTCATTGATATCTGATTGGTGCCCTTCCGGTTTGAACAAAGTGGCTAATTCCTCAGATGCAAGCACAAATCTGGATCTCAAATATTCACCAACATCGTATTTCGCAGACAGTCTCAAACCGAGTTGCAGGTACTTCTCAACAGAACCGCGGGTAACAGAAGGTTGCAACTCTCCATTGCAAGTAAGGCAAACTCCCTTGATTGGCATCCGTCTATATTTTGCAGAACAATCCTTGCATCGGAAACGCTGTGAAGTGTATGCCTTTGTATTCCCAATAATGTCGGGGAGTAAATGAGTTCGCAAAACAGATTTTACGACCTCGTTTGGATTGACCGCGTTGATCTTCTCCGCGATCTCGATCTGTCTATCTAATTTTTCTGTCAGAGTAACCAGTGTAGAATACGACGACCTGTTCTGCTTGACTGTAATAGTATTAGTATCATGAGTGAAGCCGAAATCGCAGTACTGCCCAGGAGTACCGAGTCTATTTCCCACAATCTCAACGCATTTCACATTTGTTGGAGACACTTTCTTCTCAGCCAGAGCGTAGAACTCCAGCGGATATGAGAATGCAATGTCCATGTGGTGGGCCTGCCGCTGCACTTCTTTAGGTAAGATCAACGGCTGGATTAACAGCGGTGCGTCCATGAGGCCTCCGATGATGGAAGGCAGGAATTTCTTCGAGAAGTTCAATAGAACATCCATTAAAAGGAGAATGGAATCTCCATCGCCGTCGCAATCTCTCCTCTTAGCAGAGTGCCAGTACGGCGTAGCAAAGCAGGCCTGTGCATTTGAGAACCCAATTACTCTACCTATGATGCCAACGGAAGTGTGCGGCGCTAGCCCCACGATCAAGTGCCCGAGGAGATCCTGCGGGTTTTCCACCTTGTAGTAAGGCTCCATGTTGTACTGGTGTACAAGCAAATCATCAACGTACTTTGCAACAGAAACAAGAAACGTACCAGCTTCAAACGGCACGATGACGTCCTGCATTAGTAACTCTACTGTCTGGTCATCTCTCTCCAGTGGATCCCCGTGGATGTCCTTGGAGTAACCGATCTCCCGGAGTTTCGCAATATTCGTCTGGACCTGCCTCGGCTTGAAGTGAGTAAGCGGAACGTTCGTCGCATCAAACCTGATGGTGCCGTCCCTGTAGACAGAAAGATCGTATTTCTGTCTCAAGAGCACCTTCTCAAGCCTCTCAGGGATCTTCAACTCATTGGTGAGACCCAGAACACCCTTCAGCGGTTTTTGCGGGCTGTAATCCACTCTCAATGAGGCCTTCTTCACCTCCTGCTTGATTGGATACTGGAACGGCGAAGAGAACCGCAACTGGCCCCCACACTTTGGACATTTTGTGCCAGAATCTGCTCTAGTATTGCACTGCCTGCACACCTTGAACAGAATGGTGTTAGAATCGCAGAGAGGGCACTTTGCAGTAATGGTCCTCGTCCCGCACGTTGGACACTCTGAATTCACGATTTCAATTGAAAGGCCGGTCTTCTCCGCAGCAACCAGAATATCCCTGGACATTCCTGTGCTCTTGCCGACTGGAAACAATCCCTGAACCGGCGGCCGCATCTTCCGAGGCATTCCCTTTTCCGGACGCCCAACGCGCACCCCGACCCACGTTGATGATTTGTTTTTGATTTCAACTCCCGCAAGTTTGCTGACCAGTTCAACTGTACTGCTCCAGCCCTCCCCGGGCGTCTCTTTGTTCCTTATTCGTGAGAGATCAAGGCATTCCAATAGTATCTTTGCCTCGTCATCAGTGATTATCAGCTCAGTTTCAGTAAGCGCCGAATGCTCAATCCCCAGCTTTTCCAGAACGTGCTTCAGTGAAACACTCGCCCGGAGCGAAAGTATCGACTCGTTTTCATTTAGGGCAAGTCCGTCGCGCAGATTGATTATGTCTTGCGCTGAAAGCTGATCCCAGTACCTAAGGTAGCGCGGATGCAGGGCGACCTGCACAACAGAAGAAAGTCTGAGTGCTTCAGGAAAGCTCGGAAAAACGTGTAAAGGAGCGTCAATAAACAATTTTAGCCGATCTTCATCAATCAAAAGCTCTTTCGATCCGGAATCAAACGAAGAGTACCTTCTGTGGAACTTTTCATTGAACTCCTGCGCCCACCACTCCTCCACGTACGCAGACGGTACCAATTTGTAATTATTCTCGAGAAAATCCCCGAACGCAATTAGAATGTCCCCGAGATAGAGTATCTTTTCCAGTTGATGCGAGAGGAGTGCCCCGTGCTCAGCGTCTTTTACTCTGACGACCGAGCCGTCCTTCAATCTCACGGTAGGAGTCTCCAGTGTATCGACAAACGCTATACTCGCCCCCTTTCCGGGCATGTCGACCTTGATCTGCGTTCCCATGACAATCGGGTAGTTGAGAAGCGTAGCAACCGCAGGGTGGATCCCTACAGCGTGTATCCCCGTATTCGGCGCCCTGCCATATCTCAGGCGAAACCCCCCTGGCCTGTTCGGTGTTGAGAGGACCGGGCGGCCAGAGATTACCTCTTCAAAATGAGACGAACTTTGCTTTGTCTCATCGGTTCCCTGCTGCTTTCCCCCGGAGAGCTCAGAAAGCCAGCCCCAGTCGTCAATCCCCAGTTGCGATAATAATTGTAGCAGTTTTTTTGACTTGCCGACAACACCATCATTAAGAACTCGGAGCGCGCCGCCCCTGACTCTGTTCTCCTTGATCCGCTTCATGTTTCTGTGTATTACTACTTCGTAGTCATCAGTCCACACGCCGTCAATCTCCACTGGTAACTTTTCCATTGCCTTCTGGATGTCTTGGTCAGTGACTTTGTACTGAAAATTGCCTACATCACGCTCGTATATCCTCAATTCTTCGACAAAGCGGCCCACTTCGTCGTCAAACGCGGTCGAGTTGTATTTATCCAAACCAAGAGTCTTTCTTACCTGGTCAGCTATGACAAGTGTTAGGGCAGACTCCGTTCCTCCGGCAGATCTGATTGGACCGGCAAACTCGACGCTAAGGTAATCCGAGCCGGCCTGGTTTTGCTTGATCCTGACAGCAGAAACACCCTGAATTGGCGCGACGGTGACGCCGTCCGTGACTATCGCAAGACCCAATCTCACGGCAGCTTCGGCAGGACTCTGGCCTTCTGGCAGTGGATATTTTCCAGAAGCGACCTCCTTTGCAAGTATTAGGGCAGCAATCTCTGTGCGGCTGGTGTTCTTCAGGAGCTCGCGAAGCCTTTCAGCAACCGGAACTTCGAGTAATTTCGCAACTCTGTCGGCAAGATCCAGAGCCAGAGGCGATTCCACGTCCAAAGACGGGTCGGAACCCTGGGATTTCGCGCTACTGCCAACCCCATACTGCCGGTTTATTTCATCCTCAAGAATCTTGTGATATTCTACGTAATGCGGCGGTAATCCGGCACCTTCCATTGTGATATATCACATCACTTATGTGATATTGCCTTGCAAATCTTCGTCAAGAGAGGCTCGAAATTTCCGGTTTCAAGCATGGTCCCGACAACAATCACGTCAGCACCCGCCTTTGAGGCTGCCTTTGCCGCTTCTACTGAAGTAATCCCTCCGCCCACGATCAAAGTTCCCTCGTAGACCTTCCTTACAGCCGCAATCATTGCCTGTGATACCCTTCCATCGGCGCCAGATCCTGCCTCCAAGTAGAGGCATCGCATGCCAAAATACTGCGCAGCCAGTGCGTACATCGCCGCAAGTCCTGGCTTGTGAGGAGGAATCCCTCTCGCCCTGCCTACAAAGCCTGCAGCGCCGCCGTCTCCTATGATAAGATAGGCCATTGGTATCGCCTCAATGTCGTGCTTTCTAATAGCCAAAGCACCCAGAGCTTGTGCTTCCGTGATAAAGTAAGGGTTCTCAGAGTTCATGAGACAGGAGAAGAATATCGCGTCCGCGCTAGGTGCCACTCCTGTGACATTCCCCGGGAATAATATCACAGGTGATGTCACAGCTTTCTTGATAGTTTTCACTACTTCCTCGAGTTCAATCTGGTCCACGGCGGTAGATCCACCCACGAGAATTGCTTTTGCGCCGCACTTCTCAACGCGCGCCGCAATCTCAGCCGCGTCTTTTGGAGAGCTATTCTCGGAGTCTAGGAGTCCGACGCAGATCGTACCTTGTGATTTGATGAAATCTCTGATCTTCGTTTCAGTGTGTCTCAGGAGCGGCTACACCAGTTTGTCCCGCGTTGAACCGATCAATAAACGCGTTGTAAATGTCAATTGGTTCTTTTCCCTTGTTCGGAATTTCCTGACTAGTGCCGCAACTCCCGCACGAAATTATCGTAGTTTCATCTTTTGGTTCTAATCTCACTGAGACCATTCCGCAGTTCGGACACGTGAAAACTTTTGGAAGTGTCTTTCGTACAACATGAACTACTCTTCTCTTACGACGACCCATTCTCTACTCGCATACAGTTGGTTTTGCAAGCCCATAAATCCGTTGCTAAGCGGCCATTCAAAATACTCGAACAAATTGAGCATTGAATTGCTAGAAATACTCGAATAATTGCATGAATCTTATAGAATTTACACTTTTTGAAGAACCCCTAATGTTATACACTTTTGTATAACGCTCCGGAAGATGTACAGCGAATTTTGATGCTCCAAGAAATACGAAAAGACATTGTAGCAACTTTTCTCCTGCAAAAGAGTAATCTCACTGATGTGCAACTCGATACAATTCTAGCCTCTGATCGTGAGGGAAATCTAGATTTCAAGCGTGGTTTGCGCGAAATAGGGAGGGTGTCAAAGGGTTCATTTGCCCGTACCTTTAATCAGGGCCACGACAACATCGAGTCATCAGTCTACACTCTGTTTTTGCTCGCATACTTGGATCTGGTTCCACAGGAAAGTCTTAACCAGTTTTCAAGAACAGCGAAGATGCTCGCTCAACTCAAGGAAGCTGAGGCAGGTAGAGATGATTTGTTGAGAGTAATTGAGGCTATGGAGGGTTTTGTGAGTGGTTTTGGCAGAAAGCGAAAGGTTATTTTGTGATGTAATCTACCCTCACGCCAGGTATCACGTCATTTGGACATCATCACGCTCACTGCACTCTCCCTCTCAATAGTTTCAATCGTGATCGTGATAGTTTCTACTTTGCTTCTCAGAAGTCAGGTCACAAGTCAATATCACACAAATGACGACGCTGGATTGGAAGTTTCTGCTATAGTCTCCGAGTTTAGCCAGAGAATGAAGCGCCTGGAGGAGAATCTGGTCGATCAGAAGGTAAAGCTGGAGATCATGGAGCTAAGAATGCAAAGATCCTCCGGTGCAAGCACTGGAGTGGCAAGAACTTTCGAAAGTTTCGAGCCGCGCCGTGAAAATGAAATCAGGGTTGCGCCGCAAAGTTTGAGCAGGTCTGAAGAAGTTCCAATCAGAGCTCCACCAATCGATAGAGTTGAAGTCGACAGACGTTCTGGAAGCACTGAACGAGAAGCTTTGAGGCTAGTCTTCGAGGGGCGCGGTAACACTACAGCAAAAGATATCCAGCAGAAAATAGGCCGCACCAGAGAGCATACCGCGAGGATGATGAACAGTCTGTTTCAGGAAGGGCTCGTTGAAAGGGACGTCACTGTTAGACCGTTTGCGTACTCCATAACGCAGAAAGGCAGAGATTTACTAAATTCTTGAAGGTAATAATGAATGACTAATTCCGACAGAGAGAACTTCTATGAAACTTTGGGACTCCCTCCAAATGCTACTCTGGATCAGGTAAAATCACGGTTCAAGGAACTCAACCAAGCGTATCTCAAGATACTTGAGTTGTCGCGTACTGCAAATACGGGCACTCCTGTTCAACCTAAGCAACAATCGAATGCAAAGCAAGGGTCTCCATCTCCGCCAGAGATGCATACTGAACCAATAGCCACCATCAAGGAAAGACTCGCAAAAGGAAAAATAAACCAAGCCCAATTTGAGAAACTGGCAAAGGAGCGCTACGAATATCTCAAGAACAAACCGTTTAGTGAATTGTCAGATTCCGAGCTTGAAGAGAGACTAAAGGGGTTTGAAGGACTGAAGATCTACCCCAAGTATTCGAAATAAATTCCAGCCGTTGGTTCTTGCTAGACTGATGATATTGAGGAGAGCCACGCGTACCCTCCTTCGTCGTTGAACGTAGTCGAAAATCTCGCTTCTCTCGCGTAATTGATCTTCCAACCGGCGCCGAAGGTCTCCATTATCTCATCTTTGGAAACTCTTCGAGGTCCTCCCCAGCCCGCGGGTTCTTTGTCGCTGAAGCAGAGCATGAAGTAGGTGCCGGATTTGTTTAGTGCTGCTTTCAGACTCTTCGCAAATACCTTTCTGCCCTCGTCTGAAAAGGTGTGAAACAGGCCGCAGTCTGTGATGATATCGAATCTCCGCTGTATTTTCTCTAGATGCATGGCATCTCCTACGATAAACTCCACTTGCACGCCCCTTTCCAGAGCCTTTTTCCTAGCCTTTTCTATCGCAAGTGGTGCAGCATCCAATCCCCACACTTTAAGGCCCAAACTCGCAAAGAAGATTGCATTTTCCCCAGTGCCACAGCCAATATCCAGAACCCTTCCAAGGATCCCTCCTTCGCTTGAGATTCTGACAAACTCCGCCTGTGGCCTGCCAATATCCCAGGGTGGAGTGCCTCTGTATGCTTCATTGAATGCCATGTCAGTTATTGAATAGTTTCTTTCACATAATCTTGTCGTTGCCAGGGAAAAGCCGCAACTATCATCGAGAAGGTTTCTCCGGATTTCAAGCGTATAGAAAGGAGACAGTCGAAGTAATCCTATCTTTATTCACGGAAGAATGTGATACGTTAGTTCTTGCGAGCGAACTCGAAAGCTTCTTTCAAGTTATCGCAGTCTTGCACCAGACCGAACTTCATCTTTACTTCCTCGATTATAGATCTCTTGACGATTACTGATGATCCGTCAAAGATATTGTCCAGGCATTCCTCAAATTCTTCCGGCTTGCTCGGAATGTCAAAATCCTTCAGCATGCATCTAGATCGAGCACTGTAGAGGAACAGATTGGGTGAGCTTCCACCATACCTGTGAAGTGTCTTCTTGACGCACTCCAAAATGGCCTGATCACGAGCGAATAGTGGTGAAGTTTCATTTCCTTCACTGAAGTTTGGTGTTAGAAGAATCGACAAATAAAGGCGAACCTGTTAGTGAGTCATCACAAAATACTCGAGGTATTTGGGCAAAGTTGCCATTTTAGAAGAAAATAACAGCTGGCATGAGAGTTAGGTTTGTCTATTCTCCATTAACGGGGAAATGAACATGCGTGTACCGATAGCTAGTTAGCCTCCCAGATCAATCCAAGAGTCATGTGTGCAGCCAACTTTTCCAGCCAAAAGACAATCAGTCTTGAAACTTACAAGAAGAATGGGAATCCCGTAAAATCGCCGGTGTGGGTGATCGAGGAAAATGGGATTCTGTACGTACGATCTGACCCTAAATCTTGGAAGGTAAAGCGAATCCGGAAGAATCCTAGTGTCCGCGTGGCCTCTTCCACAATGAGCGGAAAGGTGAATGGAGCCTGGGTGAAAGGAGAGGCCCATTTTGTCGAAGGAGATGAGGCAAAACGAATACTCGAGCTCTTCAACAAGAAGTATGGATTCATGATCAAACTGCTCAACTTCTATAACAAGTTACGAGGAAGAAAGGTCGCAGTCATCTCAATCAAGGTCTAGTCATTGGCAAACAAGAAAACTATCGAGTCAGTCAAGGATGAGAAGTACATCCACCTGACCACGCTTGGTAGAAAGACAGGCAAGCCACATGAAGTCGAGTTGTGGTTCGCATTAGGTGATGGCAAACTCTACCTGAGTCATGAAGGCGAGCACACCGATTGGATGAAGAACTTGGCAAAGAACGATAAAGTCACCGCCAAGATAAGCTCGCTGAAATTAGATGCGTCAGCTAGGATCTTGAAGAAAGGTCACTCAAGGGACGTTGGTGCAAGAGCGCTTTACGAGAAATATTACAAGCCGGCAAAGAAAGAAGTCATCGACGATTGGTTCTCGCTCTCTACCGTTGTTGAGCTAACTCCCAAGTCGTCTATTTCTTCTTGAATCTGAAGGCAACCACGCCGACAATCGCCAAGATTATCACTATCACGGCGATCAAAGCCGCGGACAGCGGACTGATCAGTGATCCTGATGAAGTTGATGATATTGTAGTGTTGGATTCAGCTTGTGCGCCGAATGCTGGGATCTGAGTCGGTGTGGTAGAATTTCCACTCGTTTGAGGCGTAGATGAAGCTCCGCTTGAAGCCGTTGCAGCATTACTTACCGCAACACCAGTCTGAATTGTGTCGGGCTCCAGAACGTAGTTTTGCTGCTCGACTTGCAGTGTCATGTGGGCGCTGGTACTCGGTGGAATGATGAGTGCAGAACCTGTCAATTCAACATAATTCGGTTGCCAGTAGACAGTGACGTTGACTGGTTGACCTCCCACAGTTGTCGTAACAGTGGTTACACTCTTTGGAATATTCACCGGCAGAGAAATCCATCCATTGAGTAAGATGGGAAGATTTGGAACTACAAGAGTGGTGGATCCACTTGCGTTAGTCTGGTTTGATAGAACGGCCTTTGCATTCGACCCATCATAGTAATCGCCCCCGACAACCGAGGCGTAGACGTATACGCCAGAGGCTCCAGTCCCGTTAACGTATGATACACTGACGTGCACCTTTGTTGTTCCGATATTGGTGAAGGGAGCAGTCTTGATGTTCAGGCTTACTGGCGCGTTCACAGTTTGCAGGACATATCCGTATTCCGTTATTGGCATCTGAACAGGTGGTGATACAATGACATTCGTTGAACTGGCATTGGAGGGTACAGAGGGTCCAGATGACGATGCTACCCCTGATGCATATACAATTGGGTAGTAGTAAGATCCATCCTGGCTCGCAGTTACTGTAATGAGATAAGTTCCGCTAGGAAGTTCCAAACCAAACCCAGGGTAATTGCTCGTTGATGACACCACTTCGTACCCCGAAGAATTGTAAGCAGTAAGGGAATAGGAAGTCATGTTGCTGTTTGTGGTTTGCACCAAAACCTGCACATTATCCAAAGTAGCAGAGCTTAAAGCTGCGTGGGCAGGAACCAAGGCTGCAGAGCCCAGGCCGCCTACGAGCAAAAATCCGAGTAACAGAGTTGCAATTGAGAGTTTCATTCTATTCATTCCAAACTACCTTTCCTAGACCTTACGTCTTTCGTAGAGAAGGCGGGGTTTAATCGTAGCGAATAGAACGCTTGTTCTGGCAAACAGAACAGTCTGTGATAACAATAAGAGACCTCTAGCGAACCCAGTTTTGATGTGAAGACCTTCTACGCAAAGAGTGGGGATGAATGGCTGGATTGGCTCAAAAAGAGCCATCTGCTCGAAAAAGAGGTCTGGCTCGTATACTACAAGAAGGGTTCAGGAAAACCAGGCGTAGACTACGACGAATCTGTTGACTGGGCTCTGTGTTATGGGTGGATCGACAGTCTGATCAGAAAGATTGATGATAAGAAATATGCAAGAAAATTCACGCCTCGAAACATTGGTAGCATCTGGTCAAAATCAAACATTGACCGAGTTGAGAAGCTGATCAAAGAAGGGAAAATGACCGAATATGGTTTACGATTGTTCACGGAGAGAAGCAACGAGCTCTCATTCGCCGAGAAATTCAAAGTCGAAGAACCACCTTTTCCATCCGAATTTTTCAAAGCGATCAAAAAGAACAAGCAGGCGTGGCAGAACTTTCAGAAGTTTCCGCCCAGTCACAAGAGACATTACCAGATGTGGATAACTAGCGCGAAGAAAGCGGATACCAGGGACCGTCGAATCGACGAGGCTGTCCGCTTGATCGCCAATAACGTAAAGTCCTTGATGAAATAGACTACTGTCTTACAACCCACGACAGTGCGATAAACCCAAGCAGCTCGAGAGACTCCAGTGCCAGAAACGGTAGCGCAATGTCATTCGAGTACGCTCGCGACAGTACGTAGTACGTGGGTATAGCGAGAAGGTTTTGCAACAGGAATATGAATGAGAATACAGATAGTCCTATCGTAAACGTCGTCCTCATCTCCGTCACCCGCCTGTAGTAGAATGCAAAGATCCACAGGAGGATGACCGAAGTTACGATAGCTATCGCTATGTCAAGAGACCAGACTGAAAACAGATGTATCAAATGGAGCCATTCTCCTTGTCTTTCGCGGCTGCTTCAATGAGTTTCTTGAACGCGCTGATATTTGAAGTAAATATACTGGATGGAGTGTAGACCTGACCGTATCTCGGGCCTTCCGCAACAACCAGTCTGTTCTTGATCAGCACGTCTATGTTGTAAGTGATGGTGTGGTAGTTCAATTCAAGAGTTTCGGCAAGCTGATTTGCATTCATGGGTTTTTCACTAAGAATTTCGAGTATCCTCGCTCGTGTTTGACCGCCTTTCGAGCCCACGAGAATCCAGAGTATCTCATGATCAATTGACGAGTCATAGTACGAGGACAAGCATGTGGTAAAACCGCAAGATGTAGTATAAGATTTGCTCAAAATTTCCAACTCAATTATTTCATAGATTCTTCTTACCAATGATACGCCGTAAACAACAAGACATATTACAAAATGCGAATTGTTTCATGATCCATGAAACCACTTCCTGATTCTGTGAAGAAGCTCATTGAGGCAAAGACCTACGCAAATGTTGCCACATTGATGCCTGATGGTTCTCCCCATGTCACACAGACTTGGGTTGACCACGAAGGAGATTTCGTCCTGATCAATACCTTTGAAGGAAGTCAAAAGCATAGAAACGCAGTCAGGAATCCAAAGATTGCGCTAGATATTTGCGACCCTGCAAACCCCTACAACATGGCTGTAATCCGAGGGCATGTCAGTGAAATAACATTTGATGGAGCGGAAGAACATATAGACAAAATGGCGAAGAAGTATCTGGGGCAGGACAAGTATCAGATGCGCAAGCCCGGAATGAAACGCGTCATCATCAAGATTGAACCGAGCCGCGTAATTGCTCCGTTTGTCGATAGCGCACGATGGAAAGAATGGAATTCACATGGGAGGTAGAAATGATTAGCTCTAGGAATTTACTAGTTTTTGTCGTCAAACGATGCTAGGAATCCCTTCATCCTCCAATAAGTATCGAGGAACTCTATCCCTCTCGGAGTAAGACCGTAATAGACCTCTTCCTCCTCGCCAATTATTTTGAGTATCAGACCGTATGAACAGAGAGACTCAACCATGAGTTTCAATCTGTCGACAGGTATCCCGACGCCATAAGACATTCTTGTTATTCTTGTTCCTTCAGGATGGCGTTTGATTACTTCGAGTATCGTTGCATAAAGATCAGTCTTTGATCTTTTCGAACTCTTATCTCGCGCCAACAATTCTTCCTCCAGAAAGTTAGATCGGCGGTGGTGGAAGCTTATTCACTTTCTCCGGCGGATGGTTCATGTAAACGCTGTTCCCGCTAGGCTTTTTGAATTCGCCAGAGTACACCACTTGGTCTACGGAAGAAGCCTTTTCCAGTTCTACGTTTTGTGAGAATACCTTGCGGGCTGTCGAGAACTCTCTCAAATACACTGAAGTTCCATAAACATCATCCACCCGGGTTGGTCTACCTGTCAACTTCAAGTTAATATTTTGGCCGACCCATTTTGTTCCCCAAGCCATCACATTCATTCCGCTCTTTCCGACTTCGACCTGCTCCCCGACCAGCGGGCCTTCGCATCTTGATCCACTACCAATCACGATTGACTTGGCTTTCAATCCATGCTTCGTTTCAACAGTTCCGGTGATTAATGCTTGATCAGAAATGATGATACTGTTCGCTTTGAGCTTACCCGCAACCTGAATGTTTGATCCCTTGATATCATTAGTAACTTCTGTGCTACCGTGTATCTCCATTTTATCTGCTATTGAGAGTGACCCCGAAACGTCCAACTTGCCGTTCACTTCTATCTTGGAAGATTCGCAGTTTCCTCGCACATCGGTCTTGCCGTCCACCCTTATCTCGTCGCACTTGAAATTTCCGTTGACTGAGAGCGCTCCGAACGTGGAAGCACTACTTCCGCTGCAATTACCTGACAGGGAAGCCTTCCCAAACACCTGAATATCGCCGAACTCTAATCTTGATTTACAATCGAGTTTTCCTTTGATCTTGGTGTGTCCAGATATTGAACCGCCTCCGATGTCGGCCATGCCGTTCACGTCAAGATCACGTAACTTTACAGTCGTTGGAGCTATGAGCTTTCCTCCAATGTCAATAGATTCCTCTACTTCGAGTTTGTTTTTGACTTCAATGATGCCAGTTATCCTGATATTCTTGCAGATGATGGAACCTGCAACAATCCTTCCGCCACCATCTATCTCTTCTGCCCTGATCTCGCCTTTTGCATCTATCGAACTAGTTACGTTGAGGTTCTTGTGAACGACAAGATTTCCGTTAACGCGAACCGGTCCGAAGAATGGTGGGAGGCGGCGGGATGTCTCAAGTGAGTCACACTCTAGATCACAGTTCACGTCAGCATCTCCTTCAAAATAGACTCTACCAGTCACCACTATCTTTCCGCTCGGTGACTCGAGCCGAGCTTTCTTCCCGATCCTTAGCTCACCATCAACTCTATCCAGTTTTGCCGTGCTACCGGACGGCACTTGATAGTCAGACATAGATTTTCTTACCCCTTCCAAATGTAAAAGCCTGGCTCACATAATGTAATTACTTTATGCTGGACGTAGAGCTCTTGCTGCGATCGTGTAGCCTACTGTGCCGATGATTATTGCAAATCCTGCCAGATATAGAAAGTCCCAGCCAATTGTGGAAAGTTGGCTCGCAGAGAGTTTACTACCATTGATGATTAGGAGCCGCGCAATCGTATCTGTCTTTGATATCGGGTTCACGTTTGCTATCGCTAGGAGCCATGAAGGAAAGCCGCCGCTCGGAAACATCGCGTTGCTCATGAACACCAGTGGAAGCGTCGCAAACTGCGCGATTGCAACCAGGGAGTCAATGCTCTTCACAACAAAAGCCAGAGCGGTAAAGATTGCCGAAAAGCCGAATGCAATGATGGAAAATGCGGCGAATACTCCGATAAATGAGAGTATGTTGAATCCAGGTCCGAGTATTAGTCCATTGGGAATAACGAGAGCGACAGCAAATGTGGCTAGTGAAAGAACCATCGCCTTTATGAAATTCTGTGTTACTCCTGAGAAGAAGATTGAGGCTCTACTTATGGGCGCAGCGAGAATTGTATCCAGGTATCCGAGTTGCTTGTCCAGAACTATGTCAATCCCACCAAAGGCTTGATTGAAGACTATTATCAGTGAAATCACTCCGGCGACGAGGTATGTGATATAATCCGAGGCACCGCCGAAAGTCTGCCCCAGTATGTCTGTCTTGATTGCAGAAATTACGCTCGCAGGGAGGGCCGCACCTGCTATTTGTGAGGGAATAAGGTTGGTTGGGTTGAACGAGTTTCCAAACAAGACAAGCCAGAATGCGGCAGTGAACAGTCCAGGTAGAACTGCGGCGGGATTTCTGATCCATTTCTTCAGCGCCCTTTCAGTTAGAGCAATTGTATCTCCGACAAACATGTCCATTTCAACTCCTCAGTGTTGCCAGAGGTCAGCGCCGGTGCTTTCCTCCGAGTCCCTGAAAGATCTTCCAGTGACCTCCAGGAAGACCTGCTCCAGTGTGGGTTTTGTAAATGAGATATCTGTGATCTTCAAACCATAGTCACTGACTCCCTCCACTATGGTAGGGAGCGCCTTTTCCACTCTCGGCAGTTTTACCCTGTAGGAATTTGGTGTCGGTTTAGTCACCTCAGACACCTCTGGAACCCCCTCGAGAAATTCTGTCATGTCCTGCCCGGGTGTAAGCTCAAGTGTAAGAATATCACCACCAAGCTTCTCTTTCAATTGAGAAGGAGATGCAGACACTTTGATCACTCCATGGTCGATTATTGCGATCCTGTTGCAGAGAGAGTCCGCCTCTTCCAGATAGTGGGTTGTCATGAACACGGTGAGACCTTTGTCCTGGTTCAGATGCTTGATGTATTCCCACATTTTCGCGCGCGTCTGAATGTCGAGACCAAGAGTCGGCTCGTCCAGAAACAATATTTTTGGTGTGTGTACAAGCCCCAAAATCAATTGTAGACGGCGCCGCATGCCGCCAGAGTATGTCTTGACTGGTTTTTCGGCGAACTCCTGCAAGTCCACGAGTTTCATCAGTTCTTCTGATCTCTTTCTTGCTTCTTCGCTTGGAACATGCTGGAGTCTCGCAGTAAGCAAAAGGTTCTCAATTCCTTTTAGCTCGTTATCAGCGGTGAGTTGTTGCGGAACAACTCCAATGTTTGACCTCACCTTAGATGGGTGCTTGGTCACATCGATGCCAGCGACGGTCGCGCTGCCTTCGGTGAGACTCGCAAGCGTGGTCAGTATTCTAATCGTGGTAGTCTTCCCAGCACCATTTGGTCCGAGAAATCCAAAAATCTCTCCTTCGGCAACGCTAAAGGAAATATGATCTACGGCTATTTTGTCGCCGAATTTCTTCGTAAGATTTTTCGCTTGTATGATAGCGTTATTGCTCATCAGTTTTCGAGATATGCCCGTTTTGGAGGATTATAACCTCTACTCACATCATCTAATCACATGATGTTAGTAACGCATTTGATTCAGCGCATTATCCAGCAGTTCGGAAAGTATCTGCGCGTGGCTCTTTCCGGTCTTGATTGAAAGTTTCCTTAATTTCTCACGAATTACCTTGTTCTGTAGTATAGAGTGATTACCGCAGCACTTGGACCAGTGGAGCTTATTTTCATGCATGAATGATGTGAAGGAAGCCCTGATCCGTGAATCTGCTTTTGGATTCTTCTTCATGAAATCTTCTTCGAGCTTCACTGACATGCACTGGTTGAAACTTGTGTGTTCAGTGACTATGTAGTTCATTCCATTCACCGAGTGTCCAATCAGATCGTAGATTGAATAGTGACGTCCTCCATGTAGCCCGGCACTCGTGATCCTGATTGTCGAGGCGTGCTCATAGTTCTCGAAAATGAATCCTATTTCAGCAGTAGTAAGCTCAGATTTCAGGCAAAAGCCGGTTTTGATCTTTTCAACTGCAGAGTCGATAGTTTCTTGTCTACGTGTGAACAAGAGCAGTTGATCTTGAGTTTCGCTGCTCATCGAGCATCACAACTTGTTCTCGTAGATGATTTAGAAAATGCAAAAAGAGATGAATTGTTGTGACTAGCCGGCCATCGTAAATTCTCTGGCTTCAGCATAAGTCAAGCGGGTCTCACGGGAATAATTACACAAAATGCAGTGGCCATCCTGAACTTTATTTCCGCATTTTTGGCAAGTGTTCACACTACGAATAGTTCTGGTTAAAGCCGCAACTGGCAACTTTTCTTCAAGAATATCACCTATTCGAAATTAGATAAACATTTAGAACTAAATGATTCCTTCAAGGAATCACTTGTGACGCTATTAATTCCATGTTATTATTATCCTTATGATACGAATTTAATACAATATACGTGAAGATATTAGAGAAATTATGCTATATTTTGCTGATGCGTTTTTCGACGTGTCCAGATTCCTGAAATTCATCTCATGCAACTCGCAGATGGTGCAATCTGGCCTCGAAATGCGCATCACCCCTATAGCGCCACTCGATATACCTCGAAGTTGTTTTGCTAATTCGGCAAATTTCCCTTTATCGCATCATTAGTAGTTACATGCGTTCCATATAGGGCACGGTATTGTCGATTAGTATGAATTCTGGACGAAAAATCTTAACAGCTGGAGTAATCGGCGCAATTGCCATTATCGCGCTGATAGTTGGAGTCATGTTGGTGCAGACAAGTACAAGCACTACAAGTATCATAACAAGTGTTACAGTAACTGAAACTACTTCGATTTTTGGAACACAGTCTTCAAGCTCAAGTTCTTCTACGCAGTTATCAGGATCCACAACAGCTCTGCTATCCGGTCCAACTGGGGTGCTCGGCATTTCGCTTACTGATCCTCCAACGCTTCCTCCAAGTGTAACGAATGTCTTCATCACTTATTCCAGCATACAAGTACATCTTGCAAGCGCAGGCAATCTGTCGGGATGGTATACAGTTGCTTCCTCTGGCAGCGTTGACCTGCTCAAGGTGATCAACGTAAGTTTGACTCTTGGCAGCTCAGAAGTTGTCACCGGTGTATTCAATCTCATCGCGTTCAACATCACTTCTGCAGCAGTTACAATTAATGGGGCAAACCAGACTGCCTACGTGCCAGCAAACCGAATCAACGTTCCAATCATTGGCGGAGTTTCTGTCAGCAAGGGAAATTCATCTGGAGTCTTGGTTGACCTAAGCCCGGAGGTAGTACCATATCAAAATGGAACTTCGATATCTTATGTCCTAGTTCCGGCGGCAAAGAGTTTGCCAATTCCAGCGAATGTTTGGAACATCACCCTCGAAAACAAGGGCGCGACAATAGCACAGATCCAAAATCAATCGTGGGTACAGGAAAGCCCGGGCAAAGTGGTGGTAACAGGAATCAAGATCACTCCTAACTCATTCTCTATGACGGTTCAAAATACCGGTAAGACAAACGCTATTTTCTCATCAATCGGCATTGGAGCCGTAACTCAACTCAATGCCTGTGTGATGGCACCATCAGCGGCGCCTGCTGAACCAGCTCATCCAACGGCAAACACAACAACAGTAACAATTTCGACCCCAAGCACTTCGTATTCAGGACAACAATTAGTTACCATAGGAGGAAAAGTCTCCCCAGTTCCGACTGCGTCTGCGGTTGCAACCATTATAATTACAAACCCGAACGGCGCTAAGATTGAATCTACTAGCGAGCCAATCCAACCAACTGGAGCATTCTTCTCTACATTTACTACTGATTATCCAAAAAATCAATCGAGTTTGTGGATAGCTGGTCAATACACCATTACTGTCACTTATAATGGAGCAACTGGGACCGCAGCTTTCTCCTGGAATCCACAAGCCAGTTCATTCACCTCGAGCACTAACACGAAGACGACGAGTAGTGTAAGTACTACGAGCAGTACTGGCAGCACAACAAATAGTAGCACAACAAAGAG
>Ga0187887_10001377_pt1 | contig 21030 bp, 16 predicted proteins | sample June2016WEW_7_10_FD_132977 | JGI IMG/M metagenome (GOLD analysis project Ga0187887, IMG submission 132977) | Peatland microbial communities from SPRUCE experiment site at the Marcell Experimental Forest, Minnesota, USA - June2016WEW_7_10 | ecosystem: Environmental > Terrestrial > Soil >... | reverse complement strand
CCTTAGGAGTATCAACAGCAGGAACGGCATTATGATATAGAACTGTTCTTCAACGCTGAGCGACCATGTGTGCCCCAGTGCGCCTTCGGGCCCTAGTTTAAAAGCCCGAGTCCAATTCATGAAGTAGGCAAATGCGGAAGCTGCGCTCAGCAGACACGCCCTCTCATGGGGGCCTCCCCTAACGATGCTGGCGGTTATGTAGATGGCCAATAAAACCCACAGCGCCGGCATCAAGCGAAGGAATCGACGAGCATAGAAGTTCCTGAAGTCGAGCTTTCCTGTGCGGTCGAATTCGTTCACGAGGATGCGTGTTATTAAAAAGCCGCTCAGGACGAAAAAGATGAATACCCCGACGCCGTTTTTCACGTAAGCGGACATCGTGTGCGACGCGATGACTGTAAGCACCGACAGCCCACGAAGTGCGTCCAATTCCGCGACATAGGACATCTTCTCCAAAGGGCGTGACGAGTCAGGCGCGTCAGCACATTGGGTCAAACTTGCGACGGGGGGCAACCGGGACGCAAACCATTGAAGAAGTCTTTGCCACATGGTGGAGTATAGCGGGACGATAACACAATGGACCTACCATCTTCTTGATTTCCTCCAGGTCCCTGAGTGAAAGAGTTCCAATTCAAAAGCAGATGGCTCACCCGTTACCCTTCTCTCCGGGATTTTCTCCGATGAGGAGCGAAAACCCGTCAAAGATCCGAATCGGCGACATTGAGCGCTCTGGGCTGAGAAGATTGAAACTCCTTGAGAAACATTCTCATTCACCTTCGTCGTGGATGTATGTGTAGTGAGGAGCGCAGTCTCGAAACGACGGTCCACTATGTGGGATTGCGTACCCGCCGTGTGCCTTGCATCACAGCTACACGGACCCCCAGAGAAGAGACTCATTCCAGCGGCATTTTTTCCGCAGGCCGCTCTATGAGGCAATGGGAATGAGTGAACAGAAGTCTGGCAGCAAAATGGTGATTTTGGATGGGAACGAGGCGGCTGCCTCGGTAGCCTATCGTCTCTCTGAAGTGGTTGCGATCTACCCGATTACCCCCTCGTCGCCGATGGCCGAGTGGGCGGATCAGTGGCGCTCAGAGGGAAAGAAGAATATTTGGGGCGCGTTGCCCATCGTGGAAGAGCTTCAGAGTGAGGGCGGCGCGGCTGGCGCGCTGCATGGAGCGTTGCAGGCGGGGGCCTTCGGGACTACTTTTACGGCTTCGCAGGGCCTGCTGCTGATGATTCCCAATATGTTCAAGATTGCCGGCGAGCTGACCCCGGCGACCATGCATGTGACCGCCCGCACCCTGGCGACCCATGCGCTTTCGATTTTTGGCGATCACTCGGACGTGATGGCTTGCCGGGCGACGGGCTGGGCGATGCTCTGCTCGAACTCGGTGCAGGAAGTTCACGACCTGGCCCTGGTGGCGCAGGTTGCGACGCTGGAATCGCGGATTCCATTCATTCATTTCTTTGACGGCTTCAGGACTTCGCACGAAGTGGGCAAGATTCTGCCGATTGACGACGAGCTGATTCGCGCGATGGTGGACGATAAATATCTGATTGAATTCCGTATGAATGCGTTGAGCCCCGATCGTCCGGTGATTCGCGGAACGGCGCAGAACCCGGACGTATTCTTCCAGGCTCGGGAGGCCTGCAATCCATTCCACGAGGCGGTTCCGGGGATTGTGCAGGCCGTGATGGATCGGTTTGCCGCATTAACAGGCCGCGCTTATCACTTATTCGATTACTACGGCGCGGAAGATGCGGAGCGGGTGATTGTGCTGATGGGCTCGGGCGCAGAGGCTGCCGAAGAGGCTGTGGACGCACTGAACAAGAAGGGCGAGAAGCTCGGATTGCTCAAGGTTCGCCTGTATCGGCCATTCGACGCGAGCGCTTTCCTGGCGGCGCTGCCGGCGACAGTGAAGTCGATTGCCGTTCTGGACCGCTGCAAGGAGCCGGGCTCGAATGGCGAGCCGCTTTACAAAGATATTGTGACCGTGCTGGCGGAGAACGCGGAGATGCTGCCGTTTGCCGTGAAGCCGAGTGTGATTGGCGGGCGCTACGGGCTCTCGTCGAAGGAGTTTACGCCGGCGATGGTGAAGGGCATCTTCGAGGAGCTGACGAAGTTTGAACCGAAGAACCACTTCACGATCGGCATTGACGACGATGTCAGCCACACCAGTCTGAGCTACGATGCGACGTTTTCGACCGAGGATGCGAAGACGGTGCGGGCGCTGTTTTATGGGTTGGGTTCCGACGGCACCGTGGGCGCCAACAAGAATTCGATCAAGATCATCGGCAGCGAAACGCCGAATTACGCGCAGGGTTACTTTGTTTACGACTCGAAGAAGTCCGGGTCGATGACTACTTCACATTTACGTTTCGGGCCGCATCCAATCCGGTCGAGCTACCTGATTACGCAGGCCAGTTTTGTGGCCTGCCACAACTTCAGCTTCCTGGAGAAGATGGATGTGCTGGAGGCGGCGATGCCGGGGGCGGTCTTTCTTTTGAATTCGCCTTACTCGGCGGCAGAGGTTTGGGATTATCTTCCTAAATCGACGCAGGAAGAGATGCTGCGGAAGAAGATTGAGTTTTATGTGATCGACGGATACAAGGTGGCGCGCGATGCGGGAATGGGAACGCGCATCAACACCATCATGCAGACCTGCTTCTTTGCAATCAGCGGCGTGCTGCCGCGCGAAGAAGCGATTGCGCAGATCAAGAAGTCGATTCAGAAGACCTATGGCAAGCGGGGCGAGGCCGTGGTGCAGAAGAATTTTGCAGCCGTGGATCATGCTCTGGCTCATCTGGAAAAGGTTGAGCTGCCGTCCGCCGCTTCATCGACGTTCGATTTGATTCCTTCGATCTCAAGCAAGGCGCCGGAATTTGTGCGCAACGTGCTGGGGCAGATTGCAGGCGGGCATGGAGACCTGTTGCCGGTGAGTGCGATTCCGGCGGGCGGGGCATTTCCGACGGGGACGGCGCAATGGGAGAAGCGGAATATTGCGCAGTTCATTCCGGTGTGGGACAAGGATCTTTGCATTCAATGCGGCAAGTGCGTGATGGTTTGCCCGCATGCTGTGATTCGTGCCAAGGTTTACGGTGCGGAACTGGGCGACAAGGCGCCTGCGACTTTCCAGTGGGCCAAGCCGAAATGGAAGGGCATGGAGCAGGACCACTATACGCTGCAGGTGGCTCCGGAAGATTGCACTGGCTGCGCAGTTTGCGTGGAGGTTTGCCCGGTGAAGAGCAAGAGCGACGCCAGCCACAAGGCTATCAATATGGCGCCGCAGGCTGCGCTGCGCGAGAGCGAGCGCGACAACTGGGACTTCTTCCTGGGACTGCCCGAGGTGGAGCGGACGAAACTGTCGCATACGCAGGTGAAGGATATTCAACTGCTGCAGCCGCTGTTTGAGTTCTCAGGCGCGTGCGCGGGATGCGGCGAGACGGCTTATGTGAAGCTGCTGACGCAACTGTTTGGCGACCGGCTTTATATCGCTAATGCGACGGGCTGCTCGTCAATTTATGGCGGCAACCTGCCGACTACGCCTTATACCAGCAACCCGCAGGGACGCGGGCCGACGTGGGCCAACTCGTTGTTTGAAGATAACGCGGAGTTCGGTTTTGGGATGAGAATCGCGCTCGACCAGCAGAAGGTTTTTGCGGAGACGCTGGTGACGCGAATGGCGGCAGAGATTGGGGTTGGGCTGGCGGCGGAATTGCTAGCGGCATCGCAGAAGACGGAGAGTGAGATCAATGAGCAGCGGGAGCGCGTGGTTGGACTGCGCAAGAAGCTGTTGGGGATCGATAGTTCCGATGCGCGCAATTTGATGGCTATTGCCGACACGCTGGTGCGCAAGAGCGTTTGGATTCTGGGCGGCGATGGATGGGCGTTTGACATCGGATTCGGCGGACTGGACCACGTGCTTGGGTCAGGGAAAAACGTAAACGTGCTGGTGCTGGATACCGAGGTTTACTCGAATACCGGCGGGCAAATGTCCAAGGCTACTCCGCGCGGAGCGGTTGCGAAGTTTGCTGCCGCGGGCAAGCCTAACAGCAGAAAAGACCTGGCCATGGAAGCGGTGAGCTATGGATCGGTTTATGTGGCGCAGGTGGCGCTGGGCGGCAACGACAGCCACGTGGTGAAGGCCTTCCAGGAGGCTGAAGCGCACGAAGGGCCATCGTTGATCATTGCCTACTCGAGCTGCATTGCTCACGGATACGACCTGGTGCATGGTCTGGAGCAGCAGAAGCTGGCCGTTCAGTCAGGATACTGGCCGCTGATGCGCTATAACCCCGGGCTGCGCGAGGAAGGGAAGAATCCCTTCCAGCTGGATTCGCGGGCACCTTCGATCCGGTTGAAGGATTACACCTATCGCGAGGCGCGTTACACGATGCTGGCGCGCAGTAACCCGGAGCTGGCTGCAGAGTTGTTGAAGGAAGCACAGGACGACGTGGAGCGGCAGTGGCGCGTATACTCGGCACGGGCAACTATGCCAGGCCGCAGCGAGACGCCGAACATCGCTCCTGAAGAAAAGCCTGAGGAGAAAGTAGCGGCGGTAGCTGCCGGAGGTGAAAAATGATCGATTTTTCAACAGAGTATCTTGGCTTGAAGCTGGGCGGACCGATTGTGGTTTCATCCACACCGCTTTCTGAATCGCTGGATAACATTCGCCGGATGGAAGATGCGGGCGCCTCGGCTGTAGTGCTTATCTCGCTGTTTGAAGAGCAACTGGAACTGGAATCGCGCACACTGGACGAGGATCTCTCGCGGGGCACTGAGTCTTTTGCAGAGTCGCTCGGTTATCTTCCTGACCTGTGCGACTACCACATGACGCACGATGCGTATCTTGAACATCTGCGACGGGCCAAGCAGGCGGTGAAGATTCCGATTCTTGCCAGCCTGAACGGGGCCACGACCGGCGGATGGGTGCGCTATGCCAAGGACATGGAACGGGCTGGGGCGGACGCAATCGAACTGAATACCTACGCGCTGGCTACGGACCGCAGCCAGACTTCAGCGGAGCTGGAATTGCAACTGCTTGACCTGGTGGCCGCGGTTACCGCAGCGGTGAAGATTCCGGTTTCAGTGAAGCTGTCGCAGTCGTTTACCAGCCTGCCTCATTTGGTGGCGCGGCTGGAAGACGTGGGGGCGCGCGGCGTGGTGCTCTTCAACCGCCTCTACCAACCGGACTTCGATATCGAGACGCTGGAGGTGCGGCCCACGCTGCACTTCTCAAAGCCCTCGGAGTTGCTGCCGCGGCTGCATAGTGTGGCGATTCTCTACGGTCACACGAAACTCGACCTGGGCATCACTGGCGGAGTGCACTCGGCTGAGGATGTTCTCAAGAGCATCATGGCGGGAGCTACCGTGGCGATGATGGCTTCGGCGCTGCACATTCACGGGATAGAGCATATCAAGAGGGTTCTGGCCGATATGCAGTATTGGCTGGAGAAGCGGGAGTATAGTTCGCTGAAGGAGACGCGCGGTTGTTTGAGCAGGAAATCGGTGCCCGATATTTCTCCGTTCGACCGCGGCAACTACATCAAGACGCTCAGCTCCTATAGCTTGCGGCAGACGGTGGGCGCGTTCTAAGAGGTTCGATTGGTGAGTTAGTTCGGGGCTTTGGCTCAGAGGTGTGCTTTCGTAAAAGCAAAACCTCAGGGGCTAAAGCCCCGATTTTATTTTGGGGCGCAAATTGCCGGGGATAAATCCCCGGCCTGCGATTCCGGGACTACGATCTCCGATCTTCAAGTCCGGGCCTGGCAGTCCCGGGAATACAATAGCAACGGCGAGGGGAAAGAAAATGGTGCGTAGGTCCGGGATTTTTGGATTGGTTGCGGGTGCTCTCTTGACGGTTTACGGAGTTTGCGCGGCGCAGGCGCCGGTGAGGTATGAGGCTACGATCGAGTCGCTCGACCGGCATGAGGTTCCTGCGTGGTATGCACATGCCAAGCTGGGCATCTTCATCCACTGGGGACTTTATTCGGTGCCTGGGTGGGCGCCGATTACGCATCCTGATCACGACTTCAGCTCGAACGACTACATCAAGTACGATCCTTATGCGGAGTGGTACCTGAACACCATGCGGATCGACGGGTCGCCCACGCAGGCTTACCATCGTGAGCACTATGGGGCGGATTACGACTACTACAATTTTGCGCCGATCTTCAATCGCGAGAGCAGGAAGTGGAAGCCGGAGGAGTGGGCAAAGGTTTTCCGGCAGGCCGGGGCGCGGTACGTGGTGCTGACCAGCAAACATCATGAAGGGTTTACGCTGTGGCCGAGTGCGATTGCCAATCCCACGCTGCCCAAGGACCGGCAACATGCCGAGCGTGACATTGTGGGTGAGTTGACGGATGCGGTGCGGAAGCAGGGAATGCACATGGGGCTCTACTACTCCGGCGGGTACGACTGGACTTTTGTGCATGGGCCTATCCGGACGAATGCGGATTACAGGAAAGTCGAGCCGCAGAGCGAGGAGTACGGCAAGTATGCCAACGCGCAGGTTCATGAGTTGATTGAGAGGTACCATCCGTCGATTTTGTGGAACGATATCAACTGGCCGAAGACGGGAAATGCGCTGGAGGTGGAGGCCGACTACTACAATGCTGTGCCGGACGGGGCTATCGACGATCGATTTGGCATCAAGCACTCGGACTTTACTACACCGGAGTACAGCAAGCTGGACAAGATCAGCAAGAAGAAGTGGGAAGAGTGCCGCGGGCTGGGGCGGTCGTTCGGGTACAACCGGGCCGAGGGCGAGGCGGAGACGATTGCGCCGGGAGATTTGATTGCGCTGCTGGTGGACGTGGTGAGCAAGAACGGAAACCTGTTGCTGGACGTGGGGCCGGAGGCGGATGGGACGATTCCGCCGGTGCAGATGGAGCGGCTGAAGGCGCTGGGGGATTGGCTCAAGCAGAATGGAGCCGCGATTTACGATACGGAGCCGTGGGATCACGCGGAAGGGAAGACGGTGGAGGGCGACGATCTGCGCTTTACCTATCAGGGGCACATCAATGCGATTGTGCTGGGAACTCCCGAGGCGCGGACGATGACGTTTACGGAGTTCGCGTGGACTCCGAATATCAAAGTTTATCTGATTGGCGCGCGGGGACATTTGAAAGGGCTGAAGATCAAGGCGGTGGGCGATAAGCTGCAGGTTGCGCTGCCGGAAAAGTTGCCGGGCAAGTATGCGTATGTTTTGGAGATACACAATTATTTGCGGTGAGGGGTGGTTTGGAAGTTTAGGGATTTGGTTTATGGGGAGGGATCTTGGACAGCAAAGCCTCGGGGCTATCGCTTCCCGCCAGAATAATTTCCCTGCGCCGTCCCTACGGGACTCCGTGACGAACTTGTGAGTTTTTCCCCACGCTGAAGCGCGGGGCTAACAAACTCTGCGCCTACGGCGCGATTGTGCAGAAATTCCTTGTGCAGTCCTCAATAAGGGCCCCAGAGTCAGTGATTTCTTAGGGCCAGGAGTACTGTTTCTTCGATCATGCGGCAGGCTTCGGGGAGCGCGGCGGTTACGGCTTCGCTGAATTGTTCACCTAACTCGGTTGAGCCGGCGCCTATTGTCAGGAGTTTTGCGGTCGTGGGTTGGGTGGAGTAGAGATCGCGGGTTAGGGCCAGCAATTCGGCTGCGCCCTGGTGGTGGGTTGCTATTCCTTGCAGCGCGGTGGTGGGTTCTACGGGCGTGAGATTGATCGATCCGGGGGCGGAATCTACGGAGCAATCGATAAAAAGGACTGATTGGGCGCGGGCGATCTCTTCGGCCAGTTCGGGGGTCCATTGCTGGCGGGTTATTACTCGGACCTGGGATTCGGCGCGGAATCTTTTTTGAGCCCATTCGGCTAGCCAGGGCCCTACGCCGTCGTCGCTGCGGAGGGTGTTGCCGCAGGCGAGGATTAGGCAGCGGGGCTTGGGTTGGGTCATGGATTCACTCTGGCTTCTGTAATGTATCCCACCCTAGCCGCAAAAACAAAGACGCGGCGAGGGTGGGGCTCCCAGAGATGTACGAACGCTACCGAATGATGCGGTCGACTACTTCGCCGTCGGCGTTTAGTAGCGTCATGGCTAGCGGCATTTGGCCGAAGGCGTGGGTGGAACAACTCAGACAGGGATCGAAGGTGCGGATCACGGCTTCTACGCGGTTGAGTGCGCCCTCGGTGAACTTGCCATTCTTCACGTAGGCTTTAGCTGACTGAAGAACGCCCTGGTTCATGGCGTGGTTGTTGTGGCCGGTGGCGACGACCAGGTTGGCCCAGACCATCTTGCCATTCTCGTCCACTTTGTAGTGGTGATTGAGCGAGCCGCGCGGGGCTTCGATCTGGCCCGCGCCTTCAAGGCGGTTGACGCCGGCGGTGGCGCGGACGTGCTTCGAGAGGATGCGCGGATCGGCGAGAATGTGCTCGATCTTCTCAATGCCGTGGAGAGCTTCAACGAGGCGGGCGTGGTGATAGTAGAACGAACTCTCGACGGGACCGTTCGCCAGTTGCTTGAATTCGGCCAGCTCCTTCTCGGCCCTGGGAGTACCCATGGATTTGACGATGTTAAGGCGCGCCAAGGGCCCGACGCGATAGCTGCCCGCGGGATAGCCGAGCGGCTTGTAGTAGACGAATTTTGTGTAGCTATAGTTCTCGACTGCTTCGCCTATGACCTGAGTGAAGCGATTGGCGGTGATGCCGTCCTCGATGATTGCGCCCTTGGGGTCGACGAGGCGGAGATCGCCGTCGGTGATCTCGAAGGATTCATCTTCGTTGATGAGGCCGAGGTAGTTGGAAGGGAAGTTGGCGAAGACTTCAATCTCCTGCTTGAAGCTGGAGGCGATCTGCTTGTAGGCGCCGAGGGCGAGGGCGATGTTGGTGTAGGCCTCGGGAAGCATGGCCAGAATCTCGTCGCGGTGATCGGAAGAGAGCGGCTCGGTGACGCCGCCGGGGACTACCCAACCGGTGTGGATGCGCTTGCTGCCGAGCAACTCGATGATGTGCTGGCCGAAGCGGCGCAAACCGATGCCGGCGCGGCCCAGTTCGGGCTTTGCGGCAAGGACGCCAAAGATGTTGCGCAGCTTGGGATCGGACTCCATGCCTAGAAGCAGGTCGGGCGAGGAGAGATGGAAGAAGCTCAGCGCATGGGATTGCACCATTTGGGCGAGGTTGAGCATGCGGCGCAGCTGTGAGGCGGTATGCGGAATGCGCACCGACATGATGGCCTCGCAGGCCTTGGCCGAGGCGATGAGGTGCGAGACCGGGCAGATGCCGCAGATGCGGGCCATGAGGCTGGGCATCTCATAGAACGGGCGCCCTTGAGAGAAGCGCTCGAATCCGCGCACCTGGGTGACGTGAAAATGCGCGTCTTCGACTTCGCCCTGGCCGTTGAGTTGGATGGTGATCTTGCCGTGTCCTTCCAGGCGGGTTACGGGATCGATGGTGATGGTCTGGCTCATAGAAAGCTCCGATTCTTCTCAAATAAGCGTGGGCGCGGACGCCCACGCTACAGCCGGCCAGGAGGCCGGCGCTACGTTAAGCTCCAAAACGCGTGAGGGCTGGAATATCCAGCGGCGCACCGGTTGCCAGCGCGACTAGCGCTGCGTGAAATGTATCGGCAGAGGGCGGGCAGCCGGGCAGAAAAACGTCAATTTTCACGAACTCGTGAACGGGGCGGACGATGCGCAGCAGCTTGGGAACCACGACGCAGGGTATCTGCGGTTGCAGGCTGACGTTCTCAATATAGGCGCGATCGAGAATCGCCTCGGGCCCGATAGGATTGCGCATGGATGGCACATTGCCGGTGACTGCGCAGTCGCCCATGGCGACCAGGGTTTTGGAGTGGGCGCGAACCTTCTGGATCTTCTTTTCATCGTCGACCGAGGCTACGGCTCCCTCGACCAGCGCGATATCCACCTCGTCGGGGAAGGCCTTGGCGTCGACGAGAGGGCTGTAAACCACATCGACAAGCTCCGCCAACTCGATGAGCCGTTCATCCATGTCGAGGAACGACATGTGACAGCCCGAACATCCGTCCAGCCAGACCGTTGCCACTTTTAGTTTGCTCATTGGGCTTCCCTCATTTGATTCAGCAGGGTGAGAAAGTCAGGATACTTGGGATGATCGGAGCCGACTTTGCTTTTATCGAAGAGGGCTCCGGTGGGGCAGACCTGGACGCACTTGCCGCAGCGGGTGCAAGCCGAGCTTCCCCAGTCCTGGTGCAGGTCTGTAATAACGACGGAGTTGATGCCGCGTCCCATCACGTCCCAGATGTGTGCTCCCTCGACCTCCGCGCAGACCCTCACGCAGCGGGTGCAGAGGATGCAGCGGTTGTGATCGACGGTGAAGCGCTCGTGCGAGGCGTCGACGCCCAACTCGGGGTTGCGATAAGGCAGGCGTACGTGGGTGACGCCTTGCTGCTGGGCCAGGGATTGCAGTTCGCAATGGCCGTTGGCGACGCAGACCGCGCAGACGTGGTTGCGCTCGGCGAAGAGCAGCTCGAGGATGGTGCGGCGGTGTTGCTGGAGGCGCCCAGTGTTGGTGCTGACCTCCATGCCTTCGTAGATGGTGGCCACGCAGGCGGGAAGGAGCTTGTTGCTGCCCTTGATTTCAACCAGGCAGAGGCGGCATGCGCCCACATCGCTGAGGCCGTCCATGTGGCAGAGGGTGGGAATGTCGATATCGTTCTCACGCGCCACTTCAAGGATGGTCTGGCCGCGCAGGCCACTGACTTCCTGCTCGTCGATGATTAGAGTTTTGACGTCTATTTCGGGGCTCATGCCAGCACCTCCACGGGAGCTTGAATGTTGCAGACGCCGGCCGGACAGCGCTTGTGATTTATGTGCTCGAGGTACTCGTCCCTGAAATACTTGAGCGTGCTCAGAACCGGGTTGGGTGCCGTCTGTCCGAGGCCGCAGAGGCTGGTTTCCTTGACGGTGACGCAGAGATCTTCAAGCAGGGCCAGGTCATCCATGGTGCCCACGCCGTTACAGATGCGGGTGAGCAAGGTGAACATCTGGGCCGTACCAGCGCGGCAGGGAATGCACTTGCCGCAGGACTCGGTCATGCAGAACTCGATGAAGAAGCGGGCGACGTTGACCATGCAGGAGGTATCGTCCATGACGATCATGCCGCCGGACCCCATGATGGAGCCGACTTTCATGAGGGCGTCGTAGCTGACGCCGAGGTCGAGCATATCGGCCGGAATGCAGCCGCCTGACGGGCCGCCGGTTTGCACCGCCTTGAACTTGTGGCCGCCGGGTACGCCGCCGCCGATGGTCTCGATGATCTCGCGCAGCTTGATGCCCATGGGAACTTCAACCAGGCCGGTGTTGGTGATTTTTCCGGTGAGGGCGAAGACCTTGGTGCCTTTGCTGCGTTCGGAACCCATGTTGGCAAACCACTTGCCACCGTTGCGGACGATGGGAGCGATATTGGCATAGGTTTCGACGTTGTTGAGCAGGGTGGGCTTACCCCACAGACCGCTGACCGCCGGATACGGTGGACGAGGCTTGGGGGTGCCGCGACGGCCTTCGATAGAGGCGATCAAGGCAGTTTCTTCGCCGCAGACAAAGGCCCCTGCGCCGAGGCGGATTTCCACGTCGAAGCTGAAGGGAGTGCCGCAGAGATTGCTGCCGAGCAGGCCGCGGCGACGGGCTTCGCGCAGCGCGGTGGTGAGCCGAGCGACGGCTACCGGATACTCGGCACGGACATAAATGTAGCCCTTGGTGGCGCCGATGGCATAGGCGGCGATGGCCATGCCTTCAATGACGCGATGCGGATCGCCTTCCATGACGCTGCGATCCATGAATGCGCCGGGATCGCCCTCGTCGCCGTTGCACACTACGTATTTCACGTCGCCAGTGGCCTTGGCCACGGTGCTCCACTTAAGGCCGGTGGGATAGCCGCCGCCGCCACGACCGCGCAGGCCGCTCTCGGTGATGCGGTGAATCACTCCGTTGGGCGTCATCTCAGTGAGCACGGTGAGCAGCGCTTTATAGCCGTCGCGGGAGATATAGTCGTCGATCTTTTCGGGATCGATATGGCCGGCGTTTTCAAGCACGACGCGGACCTGGCCGTCGAAGTGGTCGTTCAGGTCGCATTGCAGTTCAGGAACAGGTTTGCCGCCCAGACCGGCTACGATGGCTTCGGCATAGTTGGCGGTCACATGATGGTAGTGTTGTTCTTCAGGGTCGACCCGGACCAGCGGCCCGGAGGAACAGGGGCCCATGCAGCCGGTGCGGCGAACGAGGACTTTTTTGCCGGAAGCCTCGGCTGCCTTGACCAGCTCATCGCGCAACAGTCCCGCGCCCTGGCTGGCGCAGGCCAGATCCATGCAGACGTTCACTTCATAGTCGTATTTTGCGTTTTCCTGGCGGACGCTTAACGCAATTTGATCGAGCTCTTCGATTGTCATTCTACGGCCCACCTTTCGAGTTGCTCGAGCATCTGTTCGCCGGACATCTCGCCGGCCACTTCACCGTCGGCCAGCGCCACGGGAGCGCGGCTGCATGCGCCTACGCAGCGGGCCGTCATCAGGCTGATTTTGCCGTCTCCGGTGGTTTGCCCCGCGACAATGCCAAGGCGCTTTGCCGCCGCGTCTACGAGCTTGTCGGAGCCCTTGATATAGCAGGCTGTGCCGGAGCAGATGGTGAGGGTGTGCTTACCGGGCGGCTTGAGGCTGAAGTAGTGGTAGAAAGTGACCACGCCGTAGGCCTGGCTCAAGGGGACGCGCAGGGAATTGGCTACAAAGCGGATCGAGTCGTCGTCAAGGTAGCCGAACGAAGACTGCACAGTATGGAGTGTTTCGATAAGTGCGTAACGGGCAAAACCATTCTTGCGCATGGTGCCGTTGACGATCTTCCATCGTTTGTCGTCGCTTGGCAGCGGCGGGGGTGTGAATGGTACTGGCACGATTCCTCCCGATAGAGAGCGGTAGGGTCGCGACGCTCCGCCCTTTATCTATTTTATTTGTATCCGGCGGGGGGTGGTTCGCTTCGTGACACCTGTCACTGTGGTGGGAGGCTATTCCACTCTGTGGAACGGGGTTAAGGGCAGGGACTAGGGACTAGGGAATAGGGACTAGGGAGTAGGGAATACGGAATACGGAATACGGAAGGGCGAATCCCTGCATTCAACCAAGGGCCGGTAGGTGATCGGAGATTCCGAAGAGGAAGATCAGGCCGATGATGCAGCTGTAAGCTGCGCCTGCCCAGGCGATGGCGTGGTAGAAGCGGGGATGGTGGCCGGAGGCACTGAAGGCTCCGCCCATGGAGGCGGTCATGACGGCATTCATGGCGATGAGGCCAAGGCAAAAGGCTGCCAGCCCCAGCATTCCACGCGAGGTGCCGCCGAGGTTGGCGGTGAGGAAGAAGAGGGCCAACTGGCTGGGGGTTTCAGCGCCGACGCCGTGGAGAATTCCGATGACGAAAACCGATTTGCCGTTGTATATCCACTGAAAATGGCGGGGTTGGGGCGCTTGAGGGTTGAAACAGCGGCGAATTTTCCAGGCTAGCCAGAGTAGAGCGTTGATGGCAATGGCGAGGCGGCTCTCAATGCGGCTGTGGGAGTGGCCGTGCGCGTCTTTGCGGAGGATTCCGGCGATTACGCCGATGCCGAGAAGGATGAGAGTGAGGCCGATGAGGCGCTCGCTCCAGTGGTCCAGTCCCTGGGGCAGGCCGAGGTTGAGTTGAAGAACGGCGATGCCGAGGACGGCTACGGTGAAGGCGTGACCGAGGGCGTAGGTCATGCCGAGGCGCAATCCGCTGCGCCAATTGCGCTGCACGGCGGTGATATCGGAGATGGCGGCCAGGTGATCGTAGTCGAAGCCGTGACGCAGGCCCAGCAGCAGGCAGGAGCCCAGCGCGGCATCGAGTTTCCAGTCGCCCAAGAGCGGTATCACGAAATTCAGTATAGCGCATACGCGGTGCGGGCTGAGTGGCGGCGGTCACAGGCGCTTTTTCTATTTGGAGGGGGCGAGCTGGATCTGGTAATCGGTGTAGTCGATGGTTACTACGGTGCGGCCAAAGAGCGCGCTGCTCGATTCAGCGCGGGCGTGGGTGGCCATGGCGTAGCCGTCGATGTTCCTGTATAGGCGCAACATGTGGGTTGTACCGGCGAAGACGGAGGGGCTCTTGGAGGCAATGCCGTCGATCTCGACGATCGAGTTGTCGTGCGCGTCGACCCAAACGGTTCCGTCGATCATGTTGGTGGCCTTGACCTTCGGGACTACGGCCACGGCAATGCAATCGCGCCCGTCGATCTTCTGTATGACGCCGGGCTTTAGCTTCATTGTGAAGTTTGCGGAGGTGAACCAGGACTTTTCCACGTTGCCGGGGATGTTGATGTTTTTTTCATTGTCGAGCAGGGGATTCAAGCCAATCCTTTGTATAAACTCAGAGCCGCTCTGCGAGAGGATGACGTAACTCTTGCCGGAACCCTTCTTATAGGTTGTTTTCACCTTCCTTTCAGCGACGGGATGAGTTTCGTCTTTGCCCCGGTAGACGGCATAGGATTCAGTGAGAGAAAATCCCAGAACATTGTCATAGCGGGCCTGGGCCGCTGCGTCGATGCGACGGATGATGGAGGCTTCGTCGAGCTGCTGAGCCGGGAGCGGGCCGGTTGCGAGCACGGCCAGGCTCAATACGGCCAGAAGCAAACCCACCGCGCCTGAACGTCTGAATGTATTCATGCTTACCTCCGCTCGCGCTCTCTTCAAGATTATGCTTCTTCGGTGCTGACCTGTGATGTTCAATTGAAAACGTAACATTGGGCATGGATGCTGAGGTGGAAAAGGATTTGGGGGACCGCATGCGCTATGCTGGTCTCCGGTATGAGGCGCGGTTGTGACTGAGGAAACTCATCAAAAACGAGTGCGACGGGAAGTGCGGGTGCGCGGAGTGGTGCAGGGGGTGGGGTTTCGTCCGTTTGTTTACCGGTTGGCGATGGAGGAGGGTCTGGCGGGGTTTATCGGGAACGATACGGATGGAGTGACGATTGAGGTTGAAGGGGCGGCGGAGCGAGTGGAGGTGTTTCTGGCCAGGCTGAGAGCGGAGGCCCCGGCTTTGGCGCGGATCGATTCGGTGACGGTGCGGGAGTTGGAGGCGCTTGGGGAAGCCCTTGCCGGGCGGGCGGAGTTTCGGATTATTGCCAGTGAGGTAACAGGGCGTGTGAGTACTGGGATCCCGGCGGATGCTGCGACTTGCACGGATTGCCTGCGGGAGTTGATGGACCCGGCGGACCGGAGGTACCGGTATCCGTTTCTGAACTGCACCAACTGTGGGCCTCGGTTCACGATTACCCGGAGGATTCCATATGACCGGCCGCAGACTTCGATGGCACGGTTCAAGATGTGCGCAGCTTGCCAGGCGGAGTATGACGATCCGCTGAATCGACGGTTTCATGCGCAGCCGAATGCCTGCTGGGATTGCGGGCCTCGGGTTTGGCTGGTGGGGGCGGATGGGGAGTCGCTCTTCAAGGAAGGTTTAGAGAAGAATACCTCAGGGGCTAAAGCCCTCGATTCTGCGGCTCGTCATATGGCGCGGCTAAAGCCGCGCCCTTTCAAAGCAGAGACAGGTCGCTTGGTGAGTGCGGACTCGACGGCGGTCGACAAGACGATTGACTCGATGGCGATCGACGAAACGATTGAGTTGCTGCTGGCGGGGAAGATCGTGGCTATCAAGGGGGTGGGCGGATTTCATTTGAGCGTGGATGCGACGAATGAGACGGCGGTGATGAGGCTCAGGGAGCGCAAACGCAGGTATGGGAAGCCGCTGGCTGTGATGGTGAAGGATTTGGAGGCGGCGCGAGAAATTTGTGAGTTGACGGCTGGGGAAGAGGCGCTGCTGGTGACTGTTGCGCGGCCCATTGTGTTGGCGCGGAAGCGTGAGGGCAGCGGGATTGCGGACGGAGTCGCGCCGGGGATTCCGTGGCTGGGCGTGTTTTTGCCTTATGCGCCGCTGCAACATTTGCTGTTTGCCGACGAACGGGTGCGGGCGCTGGTGATGACTTCGGCGAATCTTAGCGAGGAGCCGATTGCTATCGATAACGATGAAGCGCGGGAAAGGCTGGGAGGGATTGCCGATGCGTTCCTGATGCACGACCGCGAGATATTGCAGCGGTGCGACGATTCGGTGATGGCTCAAGTGGATGGGGCTCCGCAGTTGATCCGAAGAGCGAGGGGATTTGTTCCGCTGGGGGTGGAGTTGGCGCACGGGCTGAATTTGGACGCTCCGCCGCTCCTGGCTGTGGGCGGGCACTTGAAAAACGTATTCGCGCTGGCGCGGGGGCGGCACGTTTACCAGAGCCAGCATCTGGGCGATCTGGAAAATCTGACGGGGCTGGAGTTTTTCAAGGAGTCGCTGGACCACATGATGCGCACCTTTGAGATTGCGCCGGAGACGGTGGTGCACGATTTGCATCCGGGGTATTTGTCGACCGGGTGGGCGAAGGAGTGGGCGAGCGAGCGTGGTCTGAATACGATTGCGGTGCAGCATCATCATGCGCATGTGGCCGGATGCATGGCGGAGCATGGGCTGGAGGGGCCGGTGATTGGGCTGGCTCTCGATGGGACTGGGTATGGGACGGATGGGCGGATTTGGGGCGGGGAGGTTTTGGTGAGCCGGCTGGATGGGTTCGAGCGATTTGCGCATCTCGACTATGTGCCCATGCCTGGTGGCGAAGCGGCGATCAAGGAGCCTTGGAGAATGGCGTTTGCGGCGCTGCGTACTGCGGGATTTGATTTGGAGGAAACGGCTGGGTTGGTGGTAGCCAGTGAACAGGAGGCGCGGGTGCTGGACCGGATGATGGAACGCGGAGTGAATACGCCGTTGACTTCAAGTCTGGGCAGAGTCTTTGATGCGGCTGCGGCTTTGATTTTCGGACGGCGGACGGTGGACTACGAAGCACAGGCAGCGATTGAACTGGAAGGGCTGGCTGCTGATGAGCCGGACGAGGAAAGCGGGACGGGGTATGCGCTGGAGTTATGCGATGGGAAAAGCGTGGGAGCCGATGCGACCCCGGTGTTGAAGACCGGAAATATGTGGCGTGCGCTGGTGGACGATCTTCGGCACGGAGTGAGGAAGTCACGGATTGCGGCTCGGTTTCACTCTGGGGTTGCGGAAGGTTTTATTGCGGCTGCGGGGAATGCGTGCAACGCAACTGGAATCAGGCAGATTGTGCTCAGCGGTGGGTGCATGCATAATCGGCGGCTGGCGCGGTTGCTGCGGGAAGGGCTCGAAGAAGAGGGGTATGAGGTTTTTCAGCACGCACGGGTTAGCCCTGGAGATGGTGGGTTGAGTTATGGGCAAGCTGTGGTTGGTGCGGCGATACTGGCGAAACGGGGTTAGCGGGTTCCCACCCATCGCGCGATGAAACTGCGCGATGGATGGGGCACCTGCGATGTTAGTTAGGAAGAGCTGATTGCTGTTTTAGAAGTTTTGGCTGAATGGGTCGAGGTTTGGGAAACAGAGGATCAAAGGAGGGTCAATCATGTTCACAAAATGTGAAGAGTGCTTTTCAGCGAAAAAGATCGTTCTTTGTAGGAATCTGCTGATGATGTTGTTTGTTGTGGCGTGTACGGCCATACCGGTTTGTGCTCAGCAAAGTGAGGATGAAAAGGCGGTTTGGAAGCTCGAGACTGCCTTCTGGGAAGATGTGAAGGCGCTGGATTTGGATGGTTTCAAGGACCTTATGTACCCGGAGTTTGTGGGCTGGCCCTACGCCAATTCTCAGCCTGTGCGCAAGAATCACGTTACCGACTGGATCGCAGCTCATACGGACAAAGGGGGTCGGCTGCGAGGGGTTGAGCTGAAGCCAGCCGAAATCCAGGTTGTCGGGAATGTTGCCATTGCACATTATTGGGTCACGACAACGTGGACGGACAAGGCCGGGCATGGGGAGCCGTCAACGATGAGAATTACTCATACGTGGATCAAGACAGAGAAGGGCTGGAAACTTCTGGGCGGCATGTCTTCGCCCGTGCCAGCGAGTTAGCCTGAGATTCTAACTAACTCCTGGGCTTGCTCTCGGGGGCCGAGGATGCTGATGCGGGGAATGCGGCCGCGGACCATGGCTACTTCGTCGCAGCGGTGAAGGCGCGGGCAGTTCTGGCAGTCTTTGAAAATTTTGTCGGGCAGCTCGGCTTTGTCTTCTACGGTGCGGAAGCCGTATTTGAAAAAGAAGTCGGGGATGCGGGTGAAGAGGCAGACAGATTGGATGCCGTGCTCCTCGGCTTCTTCGATGAGGGCCTTGAGGATGTGGCCGCCGGCGCCCTGGCCCTTGGCTGCGGGCTTAACGACGATGGAGCGTACTTCGGCGAGATGAGGGCCGTAGAGATGGAGAGCGCCGCAACCTAGAAAAACTCCGCCATCGGATTCGGCGACGGTGAAGTCGCGGATGTTCTCGCAGATCTCGGCGAAGGCGCGCTTGAGCAGAGTGCCGTCGCCGGAGAGTGAGTTGACCAGGTCGTAGACTTTGGTGGCATCGGGAAGGAGGGCCTTACGCACCAGCATGGGCGGCCTCCTGCTCGAGGATTTTGAGGCGGGCGATTTTTTCATGCGCGGCGGCGAGAGCTGCATGGACGCGCTCGCGTGCGGTTCCGCCGATTACGTCGTGGCAGTCGAGCGTTGCTTCGAGCGTAATGGCAGCAAAGAAGTCTTCTTCAAACTCTTCTCCGAAGCGGTGCAGTTCGTCGAGTGTGAGCGCGTTGAGTTCAACACCCTTTTCAATGGCGAAGCGCACGGCGTTGCCTATTTTTTCGTGCGCGGTGCGGAAGGGAACGCCCTTATGGACGAGGTAAGTTGCCGCGGCCATGGCGTTGAGATAGCCGGACTGCGCCGCTTCGTTCATGCGCTGGCGATTGAACTGAAGCGCGGCGGTGAAGCGTGCTACGAGAGCGAGCATTTGCGGAACAAATTCAACGGCAAAGGCCGGCTCCTGGGTCTCCTGCATATCCTTATTGTAGGCCAAGGGCAGGCCTTTAAGCTGCAGCGTGACGGCCTGGGCTGCGCCGTGGATGCGGCCGACTTTGGCGCGGACCAGCTCAGTGAGATCGGGATTCTTCTTCTGCGGCATAGCGCTGGAACCCGTGGAGAAAGCTTCAGGCAAAGTGACAAAATTGAACTCTGCAGTTGCGAAGAGGGTGATCTCTTCGGCAAAACGGCTGAGGTGCAGGCCGACGATTGTGAGCGCCTGCAAGTATTCGAGAATGAAGTCGCGATCGCTGGTGGCATCGATGGAGTTGGCGGTGGGAGCGGTGAAACCCAGCTCGCGGGCTGCGATTGTGCGGTCGAGAGCTAGCGTTGCACCGGCTACTGCGCCTGAGCCAAGCGGGCAGAAGTTTAGCCTTGTAGCGCAGTCATTCAGGCGGTCGGCGTCGCGAAGAATCATTTCAACGTAGGCCAACAGCCAGTGGGCTACGAGGACGGGCTCGGCGCGCTGGAGATGTGTATAGCTGGGCATCACGGAATCTTCGGCGGCGCGGGTTTGCGCAACGAGGGCGTTGGCCCAGGCGGCTAGAGATTCTACGACTAGGCCAATTTGAGTGCGGACGTAGAGGCGCAGGTCGGTGGCAATTTGCTCGTTGCGGCTGCGCCCGGTGTGGAGTTTTAAACCTAGCGAGCCGATTTGTTCCACCAGCTTTAGTTCGACGAAGTGATGAATGTCTTCGGCGGTTGCGTGGTCGCGCACCTGGGCCTGGCCAGCTTCAGAGGCGTGGTCAGCGGCGATTGTGTCTAGGGCTGCGCGGAGCTTCGCTCCTTCATCCTTTGTCAGGATTTTGGCGGCGATCAGGGCGGACGCGTGGGCTTTGCTGGCGGCGATCTCCTGCGGGAGCAGGCGCCAATCAAAGACGATGGAACGCTGCCAGCGTTCGAAGTCGGGATCTAGCGGTTCGCGAAAGCGGCCGGACCACATCTTTACGGGATTTTGTTCGTTCGACATTACGTTAATTCGATTCCTCTTGTTCTTTCTTACTTACGAGCAACTTGTTGCCGCTGGGCTTCATGCGCTTGAAGTTCGCGGTGCTTTTGCGCCGTCCCTACGGGACTTCACCACGAACTGATGGGCCCCTCTTCCCCACGCTGAAGCGCGGGGCCAACAAACCCTGCGCCTCCGGCGCGTTTCTGCAGACATCAGCTGTTCAGGCGTACCTCACGCTATTCCTTTTCATTGACGCTGTTCAACTTGGGCATTTCGCTGCCTTTGCTTAGAGTGATGAGGCCGGCCCGGGCGTAGGTAAGGAGCTTAGCCCGAGAGTCGGTGATGTCGAGATTGCGCATGGTGAGCTGGCCGATGCGGTCGCGCGGGGAGAAGGTGGACTCGGTCTTCTCCATGCTGAGACGCTCGGGATGGAAGGTTAGATTGGGCGACTCCGTGTTGAGGATGGAGTAGTCGTTGCCGCGGCGCAATTCGAGTGTGACTTCGCCGGTGATGGGCTTGGCGACCCAGCGCTGGGCGGATTCGCGAAGCATGATGGACTGAGAATCGAACCAGCGGCCCTGATAGAGGAGGCGGCCTAATTTACGGCCATTGTCGCGGTACTGCTCGATGGTGTCTTCATTGTGAATGCCGGTGATGAGGCGTTCGTAGGCGATGAAGAGCAGGGCGAGGCCGGGGGCTTCATAGATGCCGCGGGATTTGGCCTCGATGATGCGATTCTCGATCTGATCGGACATGCCTAGGCCGTGGCGGCCACCGATTTGATTGGCTTCGAGAAGAAGTTCTACAGGGTCGCTGAATTGGCGGCCGTTGAGTGCGACGGGGAAGCCCTCTTCAAAACGGACGGCGACCTGTTCCGGCTTGATTTCGACATCGTCACGCCAGAAGGCCGCGCCCATGATGGGAACGACGATCTTGATGGAGGTGGAAAGATGCTCCAAATCCTTTGCTTCATGGGTTGCGCCGAGGATGTTGGAGTCGGTTGAATAGGCCTTCTCGGCGGACATCTTGTAGGCGAAGCCGTGGCGCTGCATGTAGGCGGACATTTCGGCGCGGCCGCCGAGTTCATCGATGAATGCGGCGTCGAGCCATGGTTTGTAGACCTTGAGG
>Ga0187887_10001376_pt1 | contig 21064 bp, 18 predicted proteins | sample June2016WEW_7_10_FD_132977 | JGI IMG/M metagenome (GOLD analysis project Ga0187887, IMG submission 132977) | Peatland microbial communities from SPRUCE experiment site at the Marcell Experimental Forest, Minnesota, USA - June2016WEW_7_10 | ecosystem: Environmental > Terrestrial > Soil >... | reverse complement strand
CGTCGCGGCGACGGCTCCCTTTTCGAAGTCGCTGTTGGCGAAGCCCGCCGTTCCTTCGGTTTTGACCAGTCCCGGATTCACGGCATTGACGCGGATGTTGCGGGGCGCCAGCTCCTTGGCGAGGGAGCGGGTGATGGAATCAATCGCTCCCTTGGTGCCCGAATAAACCGAGCTCATCGCCGGCGCCAGGGTGCTGACCACGGAACTCACGTTGACCACGCTGCCGCCGCTCGGCGGGAACAGCGGCAAGGCCGCTCTCGTGGTTAGCAGCACACCGAGCACGTTGGTGTTGAACTGCCGGGTGTAATGCTCCACGGTGAAACCCTCGAGCGGCGAGAATTCGTACACGCCGGCATTGTTCACCAGGATGTCGATCTTGCCGTATTTCTTCTTGACGGTGTCGAACAGCGCCGCGATCTCGGCTTCGTCGGGCACGCTTGCCTTGACGGCAACGGCCTTGCCGCCGCGCGCAGCGATGTCCGCGACCGTTTTCTCGGCGCCCTCCTTGCTCGAGCCGTAGCCGACGACGACGGTGGCGCCCGCTGCTGCCAAATGCTTGGCAATCGCGGCCCCGATGCCCTTGGAGGCCCCGGTCACCACCGCCACTTTGTTGTTGAGATTGCTCATGGCCTTGTCCTTTGGATTTGGGTAACTGGTTTAATAATGAAACCAGACACAGCATTTCATATCGGGTATCATAATGCAACTACTTTACACGGATCGCCGGACGGTTCGGCGGGAACGGCCACGGATGCGACACAAGTGCATGAAAGCAGCGGATTGTCCCGTGGCGCGAACCCTCGACCTCGTCGGCGAGTGGTGGACTCTTCTCATCCTGCGCGACGCGCTCGGCGGGTTGAAGCGATTCAGCGAGTTCCAGCAAAGCCTCGGCATGGCGAAGAACATCCTCACGGTCCGGCTGCGCAAGCTGGTCGACAACGGCATCCTCGAGCTCAGGCCCGCCTCCGACGGCAGCGCTTATCAGGAGTACGTCATCACCGAGAAGGGCCGTTCGCTGAGCGGCGTCATCGAGGCCCTGCGCGAATGGGGAGAGAAGCATCTCGCCGACGGTGACCCTCCACGGCGGCGGAAGCGCACGGCAAAAACGCCGTCGACCTGACGCGCGCTAAGCGCTTCGCACGCCCCCTGGATCAGTCCGGAGCCAGCTCTCGTGTCCAAGCCGAACGAATTACGCTTCGAGCGGCGCAGCCCGGCTCGCGCAATCCGAGTGGATGCATTTCATCCAGGCTTGCCGAGCAACTCGCTGCTGCAACGCGACGCCGAAAGCGGACCTTTCCACATCAAATGCACGCGGAAGCCGGCGTATCTGCATCGACCCGTCGATTATGCTAAAAGAAAGGGCATCATCCGACACTCGGCGAGTGGGCCCTTCTGTCACCATCGGGCTGGAACACATCAAGCTAACCGTCGATTACCCATGCGAGATCGCCTCGACGTTGGCTCCGAATCAGTTCACCCATGCACGCGGGCTCTCACAGTGTTCGCCAACTACAGAATAAGGACATTAGCCATGGCTCCATCAAGTATTCGCTCACCCCCCCTGCCCTGGCTGCTGAGCGGGCTTTTCTTCAGCTCCGTGTTCGCCCTGGGGCTTGGCGATCTGACCAATCAGGATGCGGCTCGCGCCATTAAAGGGGCGCTCAACCAAGGAGCCTCCTCGGCGATCGGTAAGCTCGGCGTTCCAGGCGGGTTCTTCAACAATCCCCAAGTCAAGATCCCGTTGCCGCCGGCACTCGAGGAGGTCTCGAAGGGCATGCGGCTGATCGGACGAGGCAAGGATGCCGATGAGTTGGTCGCAGCGATGAACCAAGCTGCCGAACAGGCCGTCCCTGAATCGAAGGAGCTCCTGGTTAACGCGGTCAAGACGATGTCCGTCAAGGATGCCAAGAACATTCTCACGGGCGGCGATGAATCGGTGACTCAATTTTTCAGGGCCAAGACCGCGGCGCCATTGGCGTTGAAATTTCTGCCGATCGTCAAGCGCGCCACGGATCGAGTCGGTTTGGCGCGGAAGTATGATCAGTTCGGGGGGCAGGGAGCCAAGCTCGGTCTCGTGAAGGGCGACGCAGTCAACATCGAACAGTACGTGACCGACAAGGCATTGGATGGTCTGTATCTCATGATCGGCGAAGAGGAACGCGCCATCCGGAAAAATCCGGCAGCGGCGACCAGTGCGATGGTGTCCAAGGTGTTTGGCGCGTTGCGTTGATCGAAGCGCCGTGCGCAACCTCAAAATCTTGGGATTTATCCTCGGCGGTTTGATCGCCGTAGTCGCGTTGGTCCTGATCGCGGTGACGATCTTCGTGAACCCGAACGATTACAAAGGGCGCATCGCGCGGGAGGTCAAGGCGTCGACCGGCCGGGACCTCACCCTGCAGGGGAACATCAAGCTGTCCGTGTTCCCGTGGATCGCGCTCGAGCTCGGGCCGGCCAGCCTCGGAAACCCAGCAGGCTTCGGCGCCGCGCCGTTTCTGTCGATTCAGCATGCCGCGTTGCGGGTCAAGCTTCTGCCGCTGCTGCGCAAGGAGCTGCAGGTCGGCAGGATCGAAATCGACGGACTCGATTTGCGCCTGCAGAAGAACGCGGCCGGCAAGGCGAACTGGGAAGACTTCGGCGAGAAAAGCGGCGCGCCCGCAACGGCCGAAGCGAGCCCCGGTTCCGGGGCGCCCGCAGTACTCGAGGATCTCGGCGGGGTTCTGATCAAGGACAGCCGGATCAGCTACAACGAACTCGTCGTGTCGAATTTGAATCTCGATGTCGGCAATGTGTCGCAGCGCGCCGCCGTACCGGTCAAGGCAAGCTTCGACGTCGACACGGGGCCGAACGGCAACCGGACCAGTTTCACGGGTGCGCTCGACATCACGCTCGACACCGCGGCGAAGCGCTATGGACTCGCGGCGGTCAGGCTGAGCGGTGAGCTCAAGCAACAGACCGGCGGCCGCCCGCTGTCCTGGATGTTCGCCGCGCCCACGGTCGACGTCGATTTGAATGCACAGACGCTGAAGGCGCCGAAGTTCTCGGCGCAGGCCGGCTCCGCTCGGCTGTCCGGATCGCTGACCGGCGACAAAATCGTCGATGCGCCGACGTTCAGCGGCGCGTTCAAGCTCGAGCCGCTGGTGCTGCGCGAGTTCATGGCGCAACTCGGCCTCGAGCCGCCGAAGACCCGCGATGGGAAAGCGCTATCGAAGCTCGCCGCGGCCACCGATTTCTCCTATGCGGCAAATGCCGTACGGCTCGACAAGATCGACCTGCAGTTGGACGACACCCAGCTGCGCGGTGCGCTCGCCATCACGAATATCGACCATGAAGCGCTCACGTTCGATCTGAATGTCGATCGCATCGATCTGGACCGCTACCTCGCGCCGGAGAGCGCGTCGCCTCAGCCGGCGAAGGCCGGCCAGAAGCCGGCGGAATTGCCGACCAGCCCGGTCAAGACGCTGAATGCCAACGGCAGCTTCCGCATCGGCAGCGCGAAGGCTGCGGGGCTCACGTTGTCGAACGTGAGCTTGACGCTCCAGGCAAACGACGGGGTGCTACGCCTGTTCCCGATCAAGGCAAGCCTGTACGGCGGGCAATATTCGGGCGATATCACCTACGACGCCCATGAGGCGGTGCCGAGCGTCAAACTCGACCAGGAGGTGACGGGCGTGGATATCGCGCCGCTGCTCAAGGACAGCATCGACAGCGAGCGGCTGACCGGCCGCGGCAATGCCGGCACGAAGCTCGCGGGGGCGGGACGCACCAGTGATGTACTGATGAAAAGTTTGAGCGGACGGGTCGACGCCAATCTCACCAACGGCGCGGTGACGGGCATCGATCTGTGGTATGAGATCAGCCGTGCGCAAGCGCTGCTGAAACAGCAGGCCGTCCCCAGCGGCAGCGATGACCGGCGCACGAAATTCGATACGTTCAAGATGTCGGCCGATATCGTCGGCGGCGTCGCGACGACGAAGGATCTAGCCATCGCTTCGCAGTACTTGCGTGTGACCGGCGCCGGGAGTTCGAATCTGGTGACGAAGGCGATCGACTATCATATCGTCGCGACGATCTTGAAGGCGCCGCCGTCCGCTCAAGGATCGGAGCTATCGCAATTGACGCTCGCCGACATTCCGATCGAGATCGGCGGCACGATGAACGATCCGAAGGTGCGGCCTGATCTGCAGGGAATCCTCAAATCGAAGTTGAAGCAGAAGCTTCAAGACGTCGTCAAAGGCAAACTGCAAGGAATCTTCCACCGATAACGCGACGATCCAACGCGAGCTCGACCGTCAGGTCGATGGATCAGTCCGGCGCGAGCTCTCGTGTCCAGCCGAACGGGTCCGGTGCGCGCCGCTCCTGGATGGCGAGCAGCGACTCGCGCAGCTGCTTCGCGACCACATCGGTGTGCCGCAGCTTGTATTCGCGGCCTTCGCGTTCCGCCAGCATGGCAATCGGCGCGACGATCGCGGCCGTGCCGCAGGCAAACAGCTCACCGCACCGGCCGCTGTCGATGCCCTCGAGCACTTCGTCGAGCGCTATGCGGCGCTCGTGCACTGGGTAGCCGAGGCTCCTCGCCAGAACGAGCAGCGAGTCGCGCGTGATCCCCGGCAGGATCGCGCCGTCGAGCTCCGGCGTATGCAGCTCTCCGTCCAGCACGGCGAAGAGGTTCATGCCCGAGAGCTCCTGCAGATAGCGGTGCTCGTTGCCGTCGAGCCACAAGGCGACGGTGCGGCCCTGCTCCACCGCTGCATTGGACGCACGCAAGGAAGCCGCGTAGTTCGCCGACGCTTTCGCCTCGCCAACGCCTCCGACGGCCGCGCGCACTTCGGTGCGCTCGATGACCACCTGCATCGAGCCGGATGCATAGGATTCCACCGGATTGGCGATGACCATGAAGCAGAAGGTGCGCGAATTTCGCAGCATGTAGCCGCTTTCGGTGCCGAACAGGAACGGCCGCAGGTACAACGACCGTCCCGATTGCGTCGGCATGATGGCGCTGCACGCGTGTGCCACCGAACTGATGCCCTGGAAGAACAGTGCCTCGGGCACTTGGGGCATGGACAGCCGGGACGCCGAGCGTTGCAGGCGCCTGCAGTTCGCATCGGGGCGAAACAGGTTGGGCCGAGGCTGTCCTACGCGATAGGCTTTCAAGCCCTCGAACACCAACTCGCCGTAGTGTAGAGCACGCGCTCCCGGCCACAGCTCGATCCGGCCATAGGGCTTGAGCCGCCCCCTTTCCCACCGGCCGTCGCGCCACTCGGCCTCGAACATCACCGGTGCGTTGACCAGACCGAAGCCGAGGCTCTCGGGCAGCTTGAAGCGCTCGATCGCCTCGGGCACTCCCGGGTCGATGTCGTAATCGTTCATTGAACCTCGAAGTGTACTCACCTCAGAAGCGGTAACTGGCCTGCGTTCCGATGGTCATGGGCTGCAGCGTCGAGATACGAGTCAACGGCGCGATGTTGAAACTGAAGCTCGTATTGTTCGCGGAAACCCAGGGTATCTTATTGGTGAGATTGTTCACGAACAGCGTGGCGGTCCAGCGATCCTGACTGAGTCCGATGCGGAAGTTCGCCATCGCATAGCCGGGAAGCTGGATGACCGAGTACGCCTCGTCCCAGGACGCACCCGTGTACGAGCCGTCGAGCCGCGCCTTCATGGTCAGGTTGCCGACCGGTTGAGAGTACTCGACCGCGGCGCTGGCCGTCTCCTTCGGCACATTGAGGATGGGGACGCTGCTGCAGTGGCCGGCACCGCTGCAATCGGGGAAGCTGTAGCCCGAGTTCCCCAACGAGGCGACGTAGGCGGGGTTCACGCTGGTGATATTGGCCATGGTGTATGTCCCCGCCAGGGAGAGCGTCCAGTGCTCGGCAACCTTCGCCGCGAGCTCGAGCTCCGGTCCGTAGCTCGAGCCATTGCCGGCGTTGGTGGTGTACTGGGTACCGCAGGAGAGCAAGGCGGTTTGCTGCACCTTGTCCCATTTGATGTAGTAGAAATCCGCGTTCAACCGGATCCGATTGTCGGCGAGCTGCGCCTTCTCGCCGGCCTCGTAGTCCCAGACGGTATCGGGATCGAAGGAGGCGGGGCCGCCTTCGGGGCAGGCGGTCAGGGGAATCGTCATGTTCGCCCCACCGGGGCGGAAGCCCTTGGAGGCCGAAATGTAGGTCGTGAGGTTCTGATTGGGCATCCACGCCACGTCGGCGCGCGGGATCACGCCGCTCGCCGAGGCGACGTTGCCCGGCGGATTCGCGAGCGGCTCGGCTTGCGGGCTGAAGAAGTAACCCCACTGATTATTGTAGGCGGACGTGTCGTAGCGGAAATAGCGCAGACCGCCCTCGACCTTGAACGTCGGGGCGAACTGCCAGGACGCATCGGCGAAGACCGCTTTCTGGGTGATCTGGTACAGATTGTCGATGCCGAAGGTCAACCCCGCCGGATTGCTCATCGGCGGGTTCAGGAATTGCGACAGCTGTGCGATGTAGGGCGCGTTCTGCTGCTCGATGAAGGCGGAATTCAGCCTGCTGTAGAAAAGGCCCGTGACCCAGTGCAGCGTGTCGCTGTTCGAGGAATTCAAGCGCAGCTCCTCGGTCCACTGATGCTCCGGCTCCGCTTCATAGATGGGCGTATTGATGTACGTGGGCATGCCGACCGCGGCCATTTCCGCGGGAGTTACCAGAAACGACTCCAAGGTCCAGGAAGTCGCCTCCGAGGCGTCCTGGCTCTGCTCCATGTGACGGTTGAAATAGCCCGTCGCGTTCGTCAGCTTGGCAAAACCGAGATCCGCCTCCACGGTCGCGGAGAACAGGTCCACCCGATCGTCTATGTACTCACCGATCGGGTACGGCTGAAAGTGCGTCTGGTACGCGGGCCCGGGGGGGTCATCGAACTCGTCATAGCCGCCCTGGGTGGAGTGCTGGCTGAGCGCGAGCAGGTTGATGTTCAGCGCATCGCTCGGCTGTATGAGCAATTCCACGCGCCCGGAATACATCCGCGCGTCGTTCACGTCGGGGATGATTTGCGATGCCGGCGTAGCCGCCACATTGCCGCGTGTGTAAGGCGGCCCATTGGGCGCGAGCACGTCGGCCGGGAAGGGATTCTCCACCGTCCGGCTGATCCAGCCGCTGCGGTAGTCGTACGAGCCGACCGCGCGGACCGCCCAGAAGTCGCTGGTGGAGTAGTTGACCATGAAGTCGGCGCCGCCGTTGGCAGCCCCGCCATCGGTGTGCGACAGCGTCGAATCCACGGAGCCCGTGACGGTGTTGAGCTGGGGCGCATTGGGAATCACCTTGATGGTGCCGCCCATCGAGCTCGCTCCGTAGAGCGTTCCTTGCGGTCCCCGCAGCACTTCGACGCGGTCGAGATCGTACAGATTCGGGTCGATCACGACCTTGCCGATCTGTCCCATGGCAGGGGGAGACAGCGGAATATCCCCCAAATAGAAGCCCACGGTCGGCGAGTTGCCGCCGTTCGAAGCGATGCCGCGAGCCTCGAACTCGGTCTGGTTCGGACCGGAGCTGCGCATGGAGAGTCCGGGGACATCGTGTGCGACCTGCTCGAGCGAGGTGATGCCGGCGCTCTCGAGTTGGCCGCCGGAGAGGGCGGAGATACTGATGGGGGTGTTCTGCCCGGTGGACTTATAAGTCTCGGCGGTCACCACGACCTCCTCGAGGGCGTCGCTGCTGTCCGCCGCACCCTGTGACGCACCCGGTGACGCACCCTGCTGCGGACTGTCAACCGCGGTGTCGCCGGCGGTCGCCGAGGTGGCACCGAGAGCGAGGCAGAGCATGGAAAGAGCGCACAGCAGCGAGCCGCCGATTGGCTTGTTTTTCGACATTGACATTCGATTTCTCCCAAGAGGGCACGCACTAGATCTCGTCAGCAAAACGCGGCCCGTCGCGGGGATACTAGTGCGCTGCCGACCGAATGTGCTTTCAAACGCGCGACGTGGTTGTCGTTTTTATGAAAGAATCTTCTGCCATTTGAGACTTTTTAGCAGATACTTCTGTTGTTTGACCACCACACAAATCAAGGCCCATGAACAGCTCTACCCTCCCTGCCCCCGCTGCAGCGATCCGGCTCGATGACCTCGACCATCGGATCCTCGACGAGCTATCCCGCGACGGGAGGCTCTCGAATACCGACCTCGCGCGGCGCATCGGACTCTCGCCGTCGGCATGCTGGACACGCGTGCGCGCCCTGGAAGAGAACGGGGTGATCAAGGGCTATACGGCGATCATCGATCGCGCCGCCGTCGGCCTGCCCGAGACCATCGTCGTCGAAGTGACGCTCGAGAAACACCGACATACCGGCAGTGTGCTGGATGCGTTCGAGAAGGCGATCGCCAACCTGCCCCAGGTGATCGAGGCCGCGCTGGTGGCGGGAGATTTCGATTACTACCTGCGGGTCGCCGCCTCGAGCACGACCGACTACGAGCGCTTCCTCCGGGAGAAGCTCTATCGCATCCCCGGAGTGCGACAGGCGCGCTCAATCTTCATTTTGCGGGAGATGCGCGGACATCCCTATAAGCTGTGAACCTAGCCCATGAATCCGAAGATGACGACGGCGACGATCCCCAGCGGACACACATAGCGCAGGGCAAATCCCAACAGCCGCCGCGAGGTCGCGGATAACCCGCTCAACTCCTCATCCGGAATCAGCTGATTCATCCGCCAGCCCACGAACAGGCTGACCAGGAGCGCGGACATCGGCATCAGCAGATTCGCGCTCAGAAAATCCATGAGACCGAAAAAGTTGAGCGACGCGAGTCGCGGAACCGAACTCAACGGATGCCAGTCGGCCCATCGCCCAAACGACAGCACGGAGCCCTGGCCGACCAGCCAGCAGGAACCCATGATGAGGCAGGCCGCAACGGGCCGCTGCATTCGGGCGCGCTCGACCAGCCACGCGATCCACGGCTCCAGCAACCCAATCGACGGAGTGAACGCGGCGAGAATGAGCAGCGCGAAAAACAGGGTGCCGATGACCCGCCCTCCCGGCATTTCCGCAAACGCGACGGGAAGTACTTCAAAGACGAGTTGCGGTCCGCCGGCGGGATCGAGGCCGTAATGAAACACCAGCGGAAAGATGGCCAGCGTCGCGAGCAATGACACCGCGAATATCGAGCCGATCACGGCGAGCACGACACGCCCGAGCGACTCTCCGGCCCTCATGTATGCCCCATAGGCGATCATGATGCCGGCACAGACACCCAAGGCGTACAGCGACTGGCCCACGGCACCGAGAACCACCGCCGGCGAGAGTCGGCTGAGGTCGGGTGCGAAGGCAAACTTAAGCCCGCGCGCCACATCGCCGGTCGCGAGAGAGTACCCCACGAGCACCAGCAATATCGCCAGCAGCGCCGGCGCGCGCCATCGATTGGCCCATTCGACGCCGCGATTCACGCCGCGTGCCGAAATGAGCGCCACCAGCGCGAAGAAGCCGAGCTGCCAGAGCGAGACCGCGCGCGAATCGGCAATGAAGGCATGGAACTTCCCAACCGCCGCGATGGCGCCGTGAGCGTAGTTCCCGGACAGAAAATACCAGGTATAGGCGAGCACCCAGCCGGCAATCATCGTGTAGTAGGAGACGATCAGGAAGCCGGCGACGGAGCCCGTCCAGCCAACGACGTTCCACACTCTCGAGTAACCGAAGCGCGCGGCAATTTCTCCGGCCGCCTGCGGCGGGCTGCGCCGCGACCAGCGGCCGATCACGATTTCGCCCACGAGCACGGGAGCGCCGAACACCAGGCAGGCGATCACGAAGACCAAAATGAACGCGAATCCACCCCCGGCTCCCGCGAGGTAGGGGAAGCGCCAGATACTGCCGAGACCGACGGCGGCGCCGACCGCACTGAGCGAGAAGGCCAGGCCCGATGACCAGCGATTCGCGCTCACGGTCCGATCATGGAGCGATGGCGATGACGCGTGCCGGGAACCCGGTGCCCCCCTCCTGCTTCGGCCAGGTGACGATGACGATCGCACCGGCTTCCGGAACCTGGTCCAGGTTCGCCAGCATTTCGATCTGGTAGTGATTGAGTCCGAGGATGTAGCTCTCGAGGGAATAGTCATCCTTGGTGGTGGCGACGCCCGGATCCGTATCCGTGGTCTCGTGACCTGAGGCGGTGATGCCGCGCTCCTCGTACAGGAGCTTCAGCACGGGCTTGCTCCAACCCGGGTAATGCGCGACGCCGGCCGCGTCGCGATTCTGCATGGCATCTTGATTGGGCCAGCGCTTGGACCAATCGGTGCGCATCGCGACGAACGCATGCCGCGGTATGCGGCCGTGCTTCGCCTCCCACGCCTTCACGTCCTCGACGGTGAGCGTGTAATCCGGGTTCTTGGCCACCTTCGCATGCACGTCGAGCACGACCAGCGGCAGCACCATTTCCGTCGGCGGGATCTGATCGACGGTGCGCAGCCCTTCGTGGAAGTGCGCGGGCGGATCGATGTGCGTACCCCACTGTCCCACGTGGGTGAATTGCTGCACGTGGAAGCCGTCCTTCTTGATCGTGTACAGGTCGGTGACGGTCTCCTCGCCGAACCCCTTCCAGTGCGGGGTCTTGGGGCCAAAGGTGTGGGTGAGGTCGACGAATCGCTTCGACGCCAGCAGCGCGTAAGTGTCATTCAGGCTGGGTGTCGCAGCCGGATCGGACATGGCTGCCGTCGCGCAAAGCAGCGTGGACGATACGATGAGCGCAGCGGCTCGTAGGGTCTTCAATTCACTCTCCCATCCAAAATCCATACACCGCGTTCTCAGCGCCTCAGGTACGCGTCGGTGCCGGTCAACCAGTCCTCGCGCGGCGGATCGAAAATATCCACATCGAGCGTGTCCTCGAGGGCCAGCGCACGGTGCGGCACATGGGAGGGAATGACGACCACTTCGCCCGCTTTCACCGTCAACTCCCGCTCGCCGTTGTCGCCGAACCAAAAATGCAGCGCGCCCTCGAGGATGTACGTGAGCTGCTCGTTGTGGTGCGAGTGCTTGGGGACGTCATCGCCCTTTTTCAGGTACACATGGGCAATCATCATCCGATTACCGGTGATGAGGCGCCGGGTGATCGTGCCCTTCAGTGTTTCCGCGGGGATTTTGTCCCAGCGGTGATGGGTAACGCTGTTGAAGTCCGAATCGCTCATATTCCTCATACCCGCATCGTTCGAGAGAGATGGGCGGGAAGCTAGCACCTATATAACATGTTGTAAACTGCGTGCTAACCTGTTCAAAGGTTGATTTAACATCGTCGAACAAAGGATTGGATATGTCCCAAGATGCCAACTGGACTTGGGTATAAACCCTACAAGGAATCATTCGATGAGCCGCAGCCCCAAAGCCAAGGCGAACCGCTTCGATCGAGGACCGCGCACCGAGTTCGCCGGAAATCTCGGTGAGCAGGCGTACCAGCAAATTCGCACCGAGATCCTCTTCTACCAGCTACCGCCGGGAAGCCGGATCTCCGAGGCATCGCTGACTGAGCGATTCAGTCTTCGCCAAGCGGCCGTCCGATCGGCCCTGCAGCGCCTCATGCAGGAAGGTCTGGTCGACAAGGCGGACGAACGCAGCCTGCGCGTTGCTCCCTTGACCCTGAAGGATGTGCAGGAGATCTACGCACTTCGGATCATCGTCGAGCCGAAGGCCGCGGAACTCGCCGCCGCCGCCGGTCTCCCGGCGCCCGCTCTCGAGCGGCTGCGAAGCATCTCTCAGAGCAGTTACGAGCTGGCGAGCCACGCCCAATTGGTCAAATTTCTCTCCGCGAACCGCGAATTCAATCTCACCGTCGCGTCGGCCGCCGGCAATTCGCGCCTGCTCGCCACCATCACCGGCCTGCAGGATCTCACCCTGCGCGTGCTCTATTTGGGCATCCGCAGCCTCAACGTAACCGAGTGGTTCCAATCGATCCATTCGCAGATTGTCGATGCCGTCGCCGCACGCAACGGTGCGCTTGCGAGCAGATTGTGGATTACGGACTTGAGCTACGGCGTGCGGCTCATTTCCGATGCGCTGGTGACGCTGCCCGAGGTGAGCGGCGTGAACTTGGGGGGCGTGGGGCTCCTGGCAAAATGACTATAGCAGGGCCCCGGGCGAGCCGGAGTCGAGTGCAGTCAATCGGTTCGCGTTTTCTCAGTTGAGGAGAAAGGTGTGGCTGCCAGCATCTGGGTCGACGCGGATGCCTGCCCGAAGGTGATCAAGGAGATCCTGTTTCGGGCAGCGGAACGCACCGGTGTCACCGTGACTCTCGTTGCCAATCGACTGCTGGCCATCCCACGCGTCCCGAGTCTGCACGTATTGCAGGTAGCCGCGGGCTTCGACGTCGCTGACAACGAGATTGCCAAGCGCGCGGCGGCCGGGGATCTGGTCATTACGGCGGATATTCCGCTCGCCGCCGAGATCATCGCGAAGGGCGGCGAAGCGCTCAATCCGCGCGGCGAGCGTTACTCACCCGACACGATCCGCGGCGTGCTCACGATGCGGGACTTCATGGACACGATGCGTGCGAGCGGCCATGTCGGCGATGGCCCACCCGCGCTCACGCAGGCGGATCGCAACGCCTTCGCCGGTCATCTGGACAAATGGCTCGCCCAGCGGGCGAAGTGACGAAGAGTGGCGGCGCCATTCGCTTTTGCGTTGCAGCGGCGCGACCGATGGCGAAAGCCGAGGACTAGGGTCGCAGTGCCGCTGCGGCGAGCCCAGTCGCGGGCTTCCCGATGCCGATCTGTAGTTCAGAAATAATGGTCCGTACCGCGCTCCCGAGCTCAGCCGCGAGGGCGGATTCGGACTTCCCCGAAAAGGGTGCAACAGAGGAGGCGTGAAAAGCTATGAGCCTCACTGCAGCAAGGGATCGGGACGAGCGATCATCGAGGCCTTGCGATCCTTGCTGCAAAGCCGCCACGAAGCCTCGCGACCAGCGCATGGCGGCGTTCGCGCCTGCGGATCCGGCAACCGACTCGTGCAGAGCAGGGACGAAGGATAGCGGAGCCGTATGGAGGATATGAGTAAGATGCTGACGGTATCCGAGAATCAAGCGAAGAAACCTATCGTAGCAAGCGGGCGCCTCGATCTTCGCCGCGACTTTCCAGCCGCGGATACCCCATATTGCGGGCAGCCAGGCACCCGGAGAAACATGGATGGGCCAGATAATCATGGCAACGAGATATCCTTCGATCGCGACAACATCCATGGTGTCGCGAGGCCAATCTTCCTCGCTGAGCCAGGCACTCAACATCGATCGATCGCTAGCAAGGAAATCCACGGAGCCGAACTTTTGGATATCGGGCGGCACGAGCGATGGCGGCGGCTCCTTGAAGCGGCGCCACTTGATTTTTTTTGCTAACAAAACCGCTCCCGTTCAGAGCCTGACACTGTAGCCTAATTCCATCTGGGTGCGCGGCTTAGGGGTGTGACGGCAGATTTGCTCAGGAGCCGGGCCCACTCCTTCTTGACCGCGGCGTAACACTCGCAAGCGCGAGACTCGAGCCCCGATCGCTCCAGGACGGATATATGGCCGCGGCGATAACGGATGAAACCAGCGAGCTGCAATTGCCCTGCGGCCTCCGTAATGCCTTCCCGCCGAACGCCGAGCAAGTTGGCAATCAACTCTTGCGTGATCACGAGTTCACCCGTGGGAATCCGATCAAGGGTACCGAGCAACCAGCGGCACAGCTGCTGATCGAGCTCGTGGTGTCGATTGCACGCCGCATTTTGGGCCACTTGTACGATCAGCGCCTCTGTATAGCGCAGCAATAGCCGGCAGGTCGGACCTCCACGGTCAAATTCCTGCTTCAGCTGAGCCCTGTTCAAGCGATAGGCGTATCCCGCGGCGTAGACCACCGCTGAGGTGGTGGTGGTGTTTCCACCTAAAAACAGCGACACCCCAATGACACCTTCGTTGCCGACCCCGGCGACTTCGGCAGATTGGCCCGATTCGACCACGTAGTGCAGCGAGGCGATGGCACTGGTGGGAAAGTAAACATGCTCCATCTGGTCGCCCGGCTCATAAAGTACTTCCCCCAAGCGCAGGGACACGAGTTCCAAAGCTCCCTCGAGCCGCTCGAACTCCGCCCTGGGCAAGGCGGCGAGGAGCTGGTTTTGCCGGGGTCCCGGCGTAGGAGACATCGCCGCTACTTCTTGACCAAAAACAGCTCCGCGCCGACGCCGCGGTAACCGGTAAGGCGGCAGCCGCTGTTGAACATCGGTTCGCCGCTGACGCGAAAACTGCGCTGTGAGCCGTTGGTCTCGATGCGGGTAAAGATGAAGTCCAGGAAAGGTTGTTTGGCAGCGATCGTCGCATTGAGGGTCGCCCGCTCCGCCTCATTCCAGCCATCGGTGTAGCCAACGGTGTCGTTTCCAGCAAGGGAAGGGACCTTGATCCCCAGCATTTCCAGCACGGGACCGGACACTTTGGTGAAGACCCCCTTTTCGTCCTGTTCCCAGTACCAATCCGATGACAACTCGGTGAGGCTGCGGTAGCGGGCTTCGCTTTCGCGCAGCTCCGCGGTCCGTTCCTCGACCTTCTGCTCCAGATCCTTGCTGTAATTCTCGAGCTTTTTATACAGCAGGCGGACTTCGAGCATGTTGTGGATGCGGGTTCTCACCTCGACCAGATCGAACGGTTTGCTGATGAAATCCTTCGCACCCGCCTGCAATGCTCGGAGCTTGTGCCCCGGCTGCGCCGTGATCACCAGAACCGGCAGGTAACCATCCGCGGAGTTCGTCTTCAGGCTCTCGATGACCTGAAAGCCATCCATCCCAGGCATCTGCAAATCGAGCAGGATCAAATCGTAGCGGTTCTGGCGATGCAGCCCACAAACTTCCATTGGTTTCGTGGTCGAGCTGACGCTGGTATACCCGGCTTGAGCCAGTATTTCCTTGAGAAGCTCGACATTGGCCTCCTGATCATCGGCGATGAGGATTTTTGCGCTAAGGATGTCGGGCTCGGTGAGGGTCAATGGGGATCCTTCCGCTGAGCGGCGTTTGTCAGCTTGGAGAATGCCAGGGCACTGTCCAAGGCTTGCAAGAACTCGGCGACTTTGAGCGGTTTGGTCAGGTAGATGAAAAAGCCGGCCTCGAGGCCTTTCTTGATGTCGCGAGGCATGGCATTGGCGCTCAGCGCGATGATGGGGATGCTCGCGGTGGAGGGATCTGTGCGCAGAATCCTCATGACTTCGATGCCGCCGATGCCGGGCAAATTGATATCCATCACGATCACCCGTGGTTGGTGAGCGCGAGCAAATTCGACGCCCAAAGTGCCGTTCGCGGCGCTCAGGAGTTTCAAGTCCGGGCGGCGCGCGATGATTTGCTCGACCAGCTCGAGGTTCGCAGGATTGTCCTCTACATAGAGGATGGGATCGCAGTCGGCGCCGGGCACCGCGAGCGCGGCGGCCGGGGTAGGGCGGGCAGTTTCTGGAACTGCCACTTGCGGCGGCGTTGTCAGCGCCAATTCGATCCAAAACACGCTTCCTGTTCCCACGACGCTATCGGCGCCTATGCTGCCTTCCATCATATCCATGAGCCGCTTGCTCACAACGAGGCCGATACCCGTGCCCTCCTCGACGCTCGCTTCCTTGCCCAAGCGGTTGAACGGCTGGAAGAGTTGCGCAAGCTGGTCCGCGGCGAGGCCTTCACCGGTGTCCCGAATACTGATACGCATCGCCTTCGAGGCACGCACCATGCACTCGACGGTTACTGCGCCCCCGGAACTGTTGTATTTGATGGCGTTAAAGAGCAGGTTGATCAGCACCTGCTTGAGCCGGGTCCTGTCTGCGGTCACGAAGTAAGGAATCTCGAGTTGGGGGAAGGACATCACAATGCCGCGGAGCTTCGCTTGGGGCTCGATCATGGCGCGACACTCGAGCATGACCTCGACCAGCGACACCGGCTCGCGTGACAGCGTCAATTTGCCGGACTCGATGAGCGCGAGATCGAGAATCTCGTTGATCAATTCCAGAAGGTACCAACCGGCTTTGAGTATCTGGTCGATGCTTCGTTTCTGAGACGGTGTCGGCATCGGCGAGCCGGACTCCATGACCTGCGCGAAGCCCAAGATGGCGTTCAGGGGAGTGCGAAGCTCGTGACTCATCCCGGAGAGGAAGTCCGTCTTGGCGCGATTCGCGTTTTCGGCCACCTCCATGGCCAGCGTCAGCTCCGCCTCGACTCGCTTGCGCACAGAATTGTCGGTGCCGATCAGCAAGTATCCGACCAGATCGCCGTAGTCATCGCGCAGTGCCGTGATCGAGACGATCGCCGGAAAACGGCTGCCATCCTTGCGGATGTAGGTCAATTCATAGATGTCTTCGATTTCGCGAGAGGCTTTGAACGCGAGCGCCTCAAATCCAGGGGCGATCGTCGTGCCCAGCTCGAGGCTCAAGGACTTGGCGCGCGCCATCACTTCTTGCGGATCGTGAATATCGCTGGGGTTGATGCGGTTGACGACTTCTTCAGCCGTATAGCCCAACATCCGTTCAGCGCCCACATTGAATAGCTGGATGATGCCCTTTTCATCCGTAGCGATGATCGAGAAGTTTGCGCTGGTGAGAATGGCGGTCTGCAGCGCACCCGCTTTCACCAACGCGCTGGCTTTCAGCAGTTCCTCTTTCCGGCGCTCGACTCTCTCGCCATCGGCGCCCTCCGCAATGGCAGCGGTGTAGGAAACAGTTCTTGTATCAGCCATGCCGAAGTCCCCATTGGCAACGCGTGACGATCCGCTCAAGGGGCTTGTTCTATCTGTCCGGCCGGCTAAAGCATGTTTGGATAGGCAAAGGCGCCCATAGCCCACGCCTTTGGTCAAGCAAACGACAGCGCAGGATGTAGGAGTTTGCGGCTAGCGTCTGTGCGGTGGGATACATAAGGCCGCTTCGGCTAAACCCGATGTCATTCTCTATCGCCGCCAACTCGCCAGTATCGACCGCCTTTATGACCCTGCCTCGATTCCACGTACATCAGACTCATGCAGCTTTCAGGCTGCGCTCAAAGTCTGCGGGTGATCGATAGTCGATCGCCGAGTGCAAACGCTTTTCATTGTAGAACCCTTCGATCCAATTGACGATATCAAGTCGCGCCTGATCTCGCGAGGTATATCGCAGTCGGTATATGCGTTCAACTTTGAGCGTCTTGAAGAAGCTCTCCATTGGTGCATTATCCCAGCAATTGCCTTTCCGGCTCATCGATTGAGTCATGTGAAATTGCTTGAGAAGTTTGCGGTAATCATCGCTGGCGTACTGACTGCCACGATCCGAGTGCATCAGCAGTCCGGCAGCTGGCCTTCGACGCCAGTACGCCATCTGCAACGCATCGCACACGAGCGTCGAACTCATCCGCTCGCTCATGGCCCAGCCGACGATTCGGCGGGCTCCTAAATCCACTATAGCGGCCAAATAGAGCCAACCCTCATCGGTCAACACGTAGGTGATGTCGGTTGTCCAAGCTCGATTCGGCTCCCATCCATCAAAGCGCCTATCCAACAGGTTTTTGGCGACCGGCTTGCCATGGCTCGAGTCTGTGGTGACTCGGTACTTGCGTCGATACACGGAGCGCAGGCTCTGCCTCAATAGGCTTTTACGCACTCTCTCCGCGCCGACACGCACGCCTGACTGACGGAGCGTGCGAGTGACGCGGATTCGGCCATAACCTTGCTTGCCCTCGGCATGAATGACGGCAACCTGCGCGTCCAGAGAGCGATTGGCGAGCTCTCAATCACTAGGCCCACGCTCTCGCCATTGTAGAAAGCCGCTGCGTGAGACACCCAGCACCCTGCAGAGTCGTGCATTTGGCTGCCAGCCGGCTTGTGCTTCGAGCCAGGCGTACTTCACCGTGACTCCCTGGCAAAGTACGCCGCCGCTTTTTTTAGGATTTCATTGTCTGTTTTCGCGGACGCCAGTTCACGTCTCAATCGATCAACTTCCGCCTCCAGCTCCTTCGCGGATCGCGGTGTTGCGGCTATCGCCGACGGCGATCCGAGCTTGCCAGCACGCTCAAGCTTGACCCAATTGAATAAACTCGACTCCGGCATTCCCAGCCTTCGGCTGGCCTCCGTGTAGCCAAGGCTTTTACCGAGCCGTACCGCTTCAATCTTGAATTCGTTTGTGTAGCGGCGATCCGGTACTCCTACCTTTTTGTGACCCATTCTCGCCTCCAGGCATCATCAGATTATAAACTCCTGATGTATGCGGGTACGAGGCAGGGTCATTATGTACGAACCCACCTGAACGCCGCTGGACGTTTACACAAAATCACTAACGCGCCCCGCCAATCGATCCATTATCCGCGTCGATGGTGTCGGGCCTGTACCAGCGCAGATGATCTCGCAGCGCGCCTCAGCGTACTTCCACGCTGAAAAATGGCTATCTCCGGGTCCTGAAACCCACGGGTCCTCTCCGAACATCTTATATCGGCTATAGAGAGTGGAAGCGCTCATGCCGGGTTCGTAGTCGTTCAAAAGGCCGTCGTCTATTATCTTTTTTGCCGCCTCGACTGCAGCCTCCAGGGTCTCGAATTCTCCATGGGTATATCGCTTGTCCTTGTCTATCAAATGCGAAGGTGCGCAACCAATCGAGTCTCGCATGGGTCGCGCGTCATCGCGGTGCGAGGATAAAAGTGAAATGGTACCTCGCTGGAACGTCCTAAATAAGAGGGACCTCCTTTGCCGCGCAGCAAGCGACCCATCATCACGCGACCCAATAGGCGGATAGTAGACCAAGCGCTGTGTCGGTGAACGAAGGGCGAATAATTTCTTGCTTTCGCGAGACCTAGGGGTAATGCCTCGTAGGTTGTTTTCGGGGGTTGCGATGCGCCCCACGCTGGTGGCGACTCGAGAATTGCGATGCCGGCTGAACTCCAAGAGCGAGGAGCCCGAGTGGCCGACGCGGAATCTCGCTCTTGCAACTGTGCCACGTTCCCGGCAGTCACCGGGAGAGAGGCCGTTTGGTGCGCTGCGGCAACCTGAGGTGATTAGGCGCTTGAATCGAGCCAGTCGCTAACTGGCGAGATTGTACGGCATAGGGATTGTCCATCCCGAAGAACGGATGCAAAATCGCGCCAAGGGAAACAAATAAAGGGACACAGGACGTGATTCATCGGCCCCCCGCCTCGCACTTCCTTCTCCGCGAGACACTGCGGCAGCGGCGACGTAAACGGCGCCTGTTGGGGTTGGCCGCAGTCCTCGCTGTTTACGCAATCGTGTCGCACGCCCAATGTCTTGCTCACATCATTGGCTATATGCACCCATTCGACGTAGTGCCACAGCAGGTCTGTAATTTGTATGGGTGCTCAGTAGTGCCGGTGCAGATACCTTGTCAGCATCCGATATGGGGTTGCTAAATTACCGCGTAGCCCTACGCAGAATTGGTGTGCGATGAACTCCTTCAAGTTGTTATTGAAGAGAATCAACGATTTTCTGATCGCTGCCAAGGGGTCACCGCTCACCGTTCTTGCGATGGGCATCGTGGCTTTCTTTGCGTATAAGTCGATTTGTCCAGTGCCGGAACGAATGTTGATTATTACGGAGACGATTGCTGAACCAATCACTACCGCTCAGCCTACTTCAGTGAATGTGGCCGTGCCCCCAATCCAATACGTGAAGTACACGATTGTGTGTACTCCTGCTGACAACAATGCCTTGTGTGACACTGCCGCCAACATCTTTCAATTCATCGCGTCTGCCCCCGCTGGAGCAGTTCTAATTACTGTCGCAGGCCTACCCCGTCAGATGACAATCCACCAAAGAAATATCGACAGCGGGCGCTACTTTTTGACCATTGACCTGCCGAGTGCTGTCTCGAGTAAAGACTCTATAGAAATTGTCGCACCCATTGTAGGAACCGTCGGCCCGCGCGATCTTCGCTTCGAATCGCCCAGTATCCCGAATCTGCTTGACGAGAAAATGTCATGTAGTCCAGCTCAGGTAAGTGGGGGCGGCCTGTCCGTGGTGTGCGTCGAAACCCCCACCTTTTTGGAGAGGCTCGGCGCCGTGTTTAAAGCCGTGCGGGGCTGACGTTTATCGCTGTTCTAATTCGCTAGCTTATTATCCGACTGGCGATAAAAATTACATAACTCCGTCACGACGTACATGCCATTCGGCCGGCCAAACCCGTTGCCGGTGCGAGTAAGGCTTAATGGCGGTCGGGGCCCAGCTTCGTATGGCTACCGACCCCGATGTGCTCCTTCACGACTTCATGCCAAAGTGCCGTTCTTTCCCTTTCGCGGTCTGATACATTTCGGGGTCGCGCTTGTCTTCTTTATTCTTCGTCGAACTCGGCGCTCCGATGATCGTCGCATCGGTAAATCGGAGTTTCCCTGGTGATTCTTGACCCGAAAGGACGCGCTGTCAACGTGAAGACCGAGCGGCCATGAATCACACGTACGTGATTGCAGACTATTTTTCCGTGACTGACGAGATCGATCCGCAGCACTCCAGAGGTCGGGTTGGGACAATTGTCCGTAGATGCACCAGAACCAAAAAAATCGGCCACTCACGCCACAGCCGCAGCAAACGCAGCAAATAAATCGCCGGGGAGTGGGTAATGCAGTCTCCACGTGATCGCCATCGGCAACTCCGATTCATGCTTCACATAGGTCGCCGGTCCGAGAAAGTAAAAAGCACGCTCGTCGCTGCGGCGCCGGGCAAACAGCATGACGCTCGTCCCCTGCTCAGCATGATGCTGGTATCGTTGCCCAGTCGGACTCCCGGCGCGGGTTACCGATTGACTCTCCCAATGAATAAGGTCCCGACTGATGGCGTAGTCCTTGTAACGCGTCGTCGGCGAAAAGCTGCCCGATGTCTTATCGAGTGTAAATGCGAAAAGATCAGCCCGAGCGTCATTGGCCCAATAAACACCTGACTGCCACGGGGCAACCCGAGCCGTAGTACCAATGCCAAAGGCTGCCAGGATTTCGACTCGCGTATAGCGAGCATGAATACCAAGGGGAACCTCTGGGTGGGTCGTCAGCGGTACCGACACATGGTCGATCCGCTCCGCCAGCACGGCCAGGAGCTCTCGAAGCTCCTGCTGCACCTGCGGATGTCGCAGCAGTAACGCGGCGCCCTCCACGAGGGTCGTCTCTGAATTCACCACCGAGT
>Ga0187887_10001369_pt1 | contig 21131 bp, 18 predicted proteins | sample June2016WEW_7_10_FD_132977 | JGI IMG/M metagenome (GOLD analysis project Ga0187887, IMG submission 132977) | Peatland microbial communities from SPRUCE experiment site at the Marcell Experimental Forest, Minnesota, USA - June2016WEW_7_10 | ecosystem: Environmental > Terrestrial > Soil >... | reverse complement strand
GACCGTGCGACCGAAGTCAGCCTTGATGAGGAGATTTTCGGTCTCATCAACCGGGACGGTACCTTCAAGGTCAAAAAGGCTGGCGCCTTCATCGTGAAACACCCCGGACGCTTGCCAGCATTGGCTCGCATGGCGCGTGACGCCAAGCTGGCGGCCGAGCACGCTGCCGCGGCAGCCATCAAAGCGGTCTCGCAACGATCGCACAATGCCCCGTTCTCGCAGGACACCTAAGCGCGTCCTTTCACAAAGAAGAAAATTGTTGGTGTCGGAGGGCCAGATTAACGGTTCTGCAGCTCTGCACTGGCGTCTAGGGGATCCATACGGAAGCTTCAATTCACTCAGGAATTGACGTTACTTAATTCCATTCAGGTCCAATAGGAGTCCCCGTGCCTTGCATATCCAGATAGTCCATGCTGCGCACTGTCTAGTTATCTCCAAGAGGGACGTCAACGGCGATCTTCAGCGACCCATCGGCCTGACGTCGATGCACGATGACGTACTTGCCGAAACCGACTCCGCCCACCAAAAGTGTCCCAATGTCTACGACAAGATCACCGTCCTCAAGAATCTCGCGAGAATCGAAAGTAATGGGTTCGGAGCTAGAAGGCATGCGAAGGAACAATTCTCGAATCTCATCGCGACCGCGAATGGGCGGCGCTCCTTGACTCAGAAATACCGCGTCTTCTGTATAGAGGCTAGACACGCGCTCCGCATCGCTTCTAGCCAGGCCGTCAGCGAACTCCTCGTTGAACGAGGCCACATCGTCTTGAACAGTCATACTCAGTTCCCCCCACCGATCAACTTTCCGACTAATTGCAATCATAGATTTCTGCTCTTCGTTTATTGCCGAAGTTCAAACCTCAGAAAAGCAGCAGCAGTAGCAGAACTTCAACTGTCGGGGAGCGGGCCCAACAACTCTGAACCGTCGCACTGGCGGCTCGAGGTTCGTGTTCTGTGATTGGTGTCGGAGGCCCGATCCACGAGTTCTGCAGCCTCGCACTGGCGAGCGACGAACACTCGACACTCGAACTGAACTCGCGGTAAATTAACGATTCAAGCCTCACCGACAAGGTCTAGGCGGAGCAGGAGAACTGGGGCAAACGCGTGCGCACACTGATCTCAATGAGCTATGTGTACTCGGTGAACGCCGCGTGCATCGAGGGCGACGCCGAGGAGTTTCGCTTTCTCAATAGTCTCCCGGACGACCCCGCGCAAGAAGAAGACATACTCAATTTCTTGGCCGGAGCCGAGTTGTACATCATGGGTCGAACCCTTTACGAGAGTTTCGCCAAGAATTTCCAGGGCAAGACTTCGACAGATCATCCCTTCGCTCCCATCTATGCGGCAACGGACAAAGTCGTATTCTCACGCACCCTTCCCTCGGCGGACTGGGAGCGCACGACGATCAATCGAGGTGACCTTGTCGCTGAGGTTGAAAGATTGAAAAGTGAAGGCAATGGTTACATCATTGTGACTGGTCGTAGTGGCATCACTCGAACACTCCTCGAACACGACCTCATCGACGAGTTCCGCATCTCCGTGTTCCCAATGCTGTTGGGTCAAGGATCTCGGATGTTCGATTTCGACGATGTCGGTAAGACCAAAGAGCTTGACCTCATCTCATGCCAACCAGGAACTAACGGCGTCGTTGTTCTGCGTTACCGTAGGCGCCGCTAGCAGTCACGTGAATCACGGACCGTACATCTGACGCATCCCGCCACCGGTTCCATGGTCCCGAAATGGTGTCGGAGGCCCGACGCAACCGTTCTGCAACCACGCATTGGCGACTCAAGTCGGCTTGATCCGTCACGGAGCTCGAAACGAACAAACTGCTCAAGTGTCAGAGCGCGAGGTGAAGACGAAGTGCCTCATCAAGTTCAGACATCAACTCCTGAGGGACTTCTCCAATTATTCGCCCAAGTCGTTCCACCGAGATGGACCGGACTTGCTCCGCTTGGGCCTTGGAGTCATGGTCGAGTCCGGTAATTTTTGACAGAAGAAGCACCTGAAAAGGGTATACCCGCGAGATGTTCGAGGTCACCGGCACGACGGTTATGACTCCCAGGCCAGTTCGTTCGGCTGCAACATTTGCACCGTCATTACTAACGATCACAGCAGGTCGTTGTTTATTTGCCTCCTCGCCCTTCGCGGGCTCTAGATTGACCACGCATATCTCACCTCGACGCACTAGCGCAAACCATCCGAGGCGGTGGAATCCCAAAGCTGTTGATTCTCGTCCGACCACTCGGTCCACGCGCTTTCGTAATCGGCACCGAGGCCTGTCGCCCTGAGCAGTCGCACAGCCTTATGAAGAGCGGCCGAGCGAGAAGGAAGACCCTTCTCAGATGCATACGCATCGAGGAAAGTGACGTCTTCTTCTGGCAAGCTCATGCTAATTTTCATACTTTGATACTACCTGAAGTATGCGATATGGATGTCTTAATTGGGTGAGCCTTTAAAAAGCCCGGATTTCGACTACGTAGCACGAGCGACTTGGTGGGACCGTCTGGGATCACGACTGTTCCCCGGCTTCACGGTTCTGGGACTTCATAGTGGCAAATCGAGGTAAGCGATCCCTAGCTGGTGTCGGAGGCGGGACTTGAACCCGCACGCCCCTAAGGGCACCAGCCCCTCAAGCTGGCGCGTCTGCCTATTCCGCCACTCCGACGCGAATTTCTACTTTAGCCGCTTCATCGAAGACGAAACGTTGGTCTAACTCTGTGATGGAGGTTGCACAATACCCCAGCCAGTGACCTGATCAACGAGACCTTGAACCGAAATGCTCCCGTAGACCTGACCAATCGTGTTGGACCACTCGACTAACGACGGCGCCGTGAACAAGGGTCGGACCCAGAATTCACTCATCACTTCCTGATCGAGGTCCAACCACGTAGCCTGCGCGGTGACGGGATTGAAGATCGAGACGCCTGAGGTGTAAAGACCGTTGAGTTGGCTGGTTCGCACCCCGCTCGGATAACTGTCCGGGTACGCCGGACCGGCGTAGGAGCGGGCCGAAAACGACGCCGTCGTGGTGGTGGGCCTGGTGAAGATCGCCACGTCAGTCTGATCCGAGGCGACCGCGTACGCAGCCAATTGATCCGAACCCTCGCTCACGGAGCTCACCGCGACGCCATCCGATCGCCACTGCCCTAGGACTAACGCGGCGACACTCTTGTCGAGCAACGTCGGCCCGACCGCCGCGCGAAGCGTCAACTGCACACCAGTGGCGCTGAACCAGCCCGAGGCGGTCTTGTAGTAACCCGCCTTCTTCAAGAGGTCGACGGCACACACCGTGCAGTCGACCAGCGAGCTGCTTTGGGTCGTTGACGTCACGGTCGTCGTCGTGGACTGGGCTGACGGACCACTGCCACCGCCGCCGGGGTAGGCGGACTGACCCTGGCTGTAGAGAGCGGACTGGGCAACCGAGGGCGAGAACGTCACCGATCCGTAGAGGTCGTTGATGATGTTCTGGCGGATCAGGATGAGACTGAGCGCTTCGCGAATGGCCAGCGATCGGGTCAGCGGTCGCGAGGGGGCAAAGGTGATTTCCGCGTTCAGGCTCGAGGTGCCGATGTGACTCGAGATCGAGGGGTGCGCACTCGCCGCCTCGACGGTGGCGCTGTTGACGTTCAGCGAATAACCAACGAAGTAGGCGCCCGGACTGTCGGGGATCGCCGACGAGTCCGTGATGACCACTCGTGCGAACCGGTTGGGATCGAGGGGCCAGTCCTTGTTCGCTACGAGCACGAAACGGTTGGCCGAGGCGCTTGCGACCTCGTAGGGACCGAGCGAAGGCCGATCGAGAAAATCGGACCACGAACAGCCCGACGGCGTGTCCAGCGCCTCGACGTCGCGAAACAATCCGTTCCACTCGGCGTAAGGCTTGGTGAACGTCGCGGTGACCGTGAGGCCCCCGTTGGTCTCGGCGAGCGAACTGATGTCGCGGTAACCGTCGGACTGGACGCTCGCCAACTGTTTGGCCCGCAGCCACCAGCCCACCAGGTCGATGCCGCTGAAACTCGCGCCATTGCTCCAGTGCAGGTCGGGCGCAATCGTGTAGGTGACCGTCTCGGGACTCAGCGAGACCAGTTCGGCCGAGGTGATCGCGCCACCTTCGCCCACCAGATTGCCGCCCGAGGTGGTGAGGAACGCCGAAGGGCGCAACAGGTCCAAGATCGCGCTCGTGGTGGGCGTGGCGCCGGGATCGAGCACCGTACAACCATTGAATGGCCCCGGTATCGAGAGGTTGAGCGTATTGACCGCGCCCGACGGCGTCGAAGCGGCGTTGACCGAGGTGGTGAACAACGACGCGGACGCGAGGATCACTCCCGCGCCCAATGAGCGGAGGATCGATCCACGAAGGATCATGCCGGTTACTGCAGACGCAGGTCGAGCGTGAGCGTCGCGAAGGTGAAGATCAAGGCGACGGCGATCGTAATGCGGTCCAGGTTGCGCTCGACGACGGTCGAACCCGAGGCGACGGCGCCCATGCTGCCGCCGAGCAGGTCCGAGATACCCCCGCCGCGACCCGAGTGCAGCAGGACCAGGAAAATGAGGCCCACGGCCGACAACGCTTCAATAATGACGAATGCCCAGGTGAACATCACAACCTCCGATTAGCGCTTGCCATCGTAGCAGTCGTTACAGGACTGGACGATTGACAGGAACGATTCGGCCTTGAGGCTCGCACCGCCGACGAGGAAACCGTCGACCCGGCCCTCGGCCAGAAGCGTCCCGGCGTTCTCCGCGTTGACCGATCCCCCGTAGAGCACGTGGATTCCCGGCATCGCGAGGCCCGCGAGCACCGAGCGGACGTGGGTGGTCATGTCGGCGACTTGCTCGCTCGACGCGTTTCGCCCCGTGCCGATGGCCCAGATGGGTTCGTAGGCGACACTCACGAGCTCGTGGTACTTCGGGTCGAGGCCCTTCAGCGCGCTGACCAACTGGGCCTTGACGAAGTCGTTCTGCGCGCCCGCGTCGCGTACCTCGAGGGCTTCACCCACGCAGAGCACCGCGCGCACGCCGTTGCGCACGACCTGACGCAACGTCGCGACGACCACGTCGTCGGACATGGCGTAGGCCGCGCGACGTTCGGAGTGCCCCACGATCACCCAGCCCACGTTGAGGCGCTTGAGCATCGCGACACTGACCTCACCAGTGTGGGCACCCGCGTCGTTCGCGTTCACGTGCTGGGCGCCGACGCCCACGGGGATGCGTTCGGATTCGACGATCGACGTCACACTGCGCAAGTCGACGAAGGGCGGCACGAGCACGACGTCGACGTGCTCGACGGGCTTGTTCTTCAGCATCACGCCGACCTGTTGGACCAGGTGCAGGGCCTCGACGTAGTCGAGGTTCATCTTCCAGTTGCCGACGACCAGTGGCTTCTTCATGCGTTGAACGGACTTTCGCGCAGGGCCCGCAGGCCGGGCAGGTCACCGAGTTCGACCAGTTCGAGCGACGCGCCCCCACCGGTCGACACGAAGCTGACCTGGTCCTCGAGACCGTAGGACTGCAGGGCAGCGACCGAGTCACCCCCACCGATCACCGACACCGCACTTGAGGCCGCGACTGCGCGCGCGACTGCTTCAGTGCCCGCACTCAACCTCGGGTCCTCGAAGACACCCATCGGGCCGTTCCAAAGAATCGTCTTGGCTTCGCCGATCGCCGCGCAGAACGTCGCGACGGCCTGGGGCCCGATGTCCAGCCCCACGAAGCCGTCGGGCACGTTGGCCCCGAAATCGATCACCTCGTCGTCGCCACCACCGTCGCCGAAGGGCTGGCCGTCCTTTAGACCGCGCGAGTCCTCGGGGATCAGCACGTTGCCCTCTTTCAACAGCGCCGCGCATTCGTCGAGGTGCGAAGCGTCGAACAGGGAGGAACCAATGGTTCTACCCTGGGTCACCTCGAAGGTGTAGGCCATGCCTCCGCCGACGAGCACGGTCTGCGCCTTGTCGGCGAGCACGCGCACGATGCCGAGTTTGTCGGCGACCTTCGCGCCCCCGACGATCGCCACGAAGGGACGCTCGGGAGACGAGAGTAACAACTGGATGGTCGTTACCTCTCGTTGCAGGTTCGGTCCCGCGGCACTGGGCAGCAGCGTCGGGGGGATCATGATCGACGCGTGCGCCCGGTGCGAGGCACTGAAGGCCTCGTTGATGTAGTAGTCGAAGCCCTCGACGAGCGACGCACCAAAGGCCGGATCGTCACTCTCCTCACCCGGGTTGAAACGAAGATTTTCCATCAACTCGACGTCCGCACACAGTTCGGCCAAACGGGCGCGCACCGGCGCGACGCTGTACTTGGCGACGACGTGACCCTTGGGCCGGCCGAAGTGCGTGCACGCGACGACCGTCGCGCCTCGCGCGAGCAGGTCCTCGAACAGCGGAATCGTCGAGCGTATGCGAAAGTCGTCCGTGACGCGAAGTTCACCGTCCACTTCGGCGACGGGCGTGTTGAAGTCGACGCGCACCAGGACGCGTTTGCCCGTGAGGTCCCCCCAACGCTCGTAGGACGGCAGGTCGGTCACGGCTACTTGCCGACGTAACTGGTCAGGTCCACCAGGCGGTTCGAGTAGCCCCACTCGTTGTCGTACCAACCAAAGACCTTCACCATGCTGCGCGCGTCGTCGATCCGGATGACCATGGTCATCAACGAGTCAAAGATGCACGAGAAGGGAAGTCCCACGATGTCCGAAGAGACGATCGGGGCATCGGTGTAGGAGAGGATCCCCTTTAAGGGACCCGAGTCCGCCGCCTTTTTGTAGGCCGCGTTGATCTCCTCGACGGTCGTCGATCGCACGATCGCGGTGAAGTCCGTGATGCTGCCCACCGGGATCGGTACGCGCAATGACGTCCCGTCCAGTTTCCCCTTCATCGACGCCAGCACCAGGCTCGTGGCGCGTGCGGCGCCGGTCGACGTCGGCACGATATTGATGGCCGCCGCCCTCGAGCGACGCATGTCCTTGTGTTGGAGGTCGAGCAGGTTCTGGTCGTTGGTGTAGGCGTGCACCGTCGTCATGAGTCCCACGTCGATGCCGAAGGCGTCGTCGAGGACCTTGACCATCGGCACGAAGCAGTTGGTCGTGCACGAGGCATTGGAGATGACGTGCTGGGTCGCGGCGTCGTAGGTGTCCTCGTTGACGCCCATAACGAGTGTCGCGTCCGCGTCACCCGAGGGGGCCGAGATGAGGACCTTCTTCGCGCCCGCCGCCAGGTGCTGGGCCGCCGCCTCGCGCGACGTGAACAGTCCCGTCGACTCGATGACGACGTCGATCTTGAGCTCGGCCCAGGGCAGCGCGGCCGGACTGCGTTCGGCGAGGACCTTGATGGTGTCCTTGCCGACCTTGATGTCGCCGTCGACGACGGTGACGGGTACGCCCAGGACTCCCTGGGTCGAGTCGTACTGCAAGAGGTGCGCGAGGGTCGCGGGCGAGGTCAGGTCGTTCACGGCGACGACCTCTACGTCCGGGTTGTTGAGCGACGCCCTCACAAAGCTCCGGCCTATTCGTCCAAATCCATTAATCGCAACTCGTATAGCCACGGCGTCTCCTCGGTAGTTGATCGTCACGCAACGCGCCAGGCGCTGAGTGCTCGTACCAATTTTTGCACATCGTGGACGAGGCCATTGACGCCCGCCAGGTCCGCGTAACTGGTCGGTAACGAACACGCCTGGGTGGCGAATTGCGAGTGCACGTCGACGAGCACGTCGTCGGGCACGACTGCGTGACGCAACAGGGCGTCGACGTGATCTTGCAGGGTGAAACCCTCGGTTTCGGGTACTTCGGGGCGCAGGTTGGCGACGTAGACCTTGTGCGCGCGAGTGCCCGCGATCGCCTGGGTGATCCCGGGCACCACGCACGCGGCGAGCACGCTCGTGAAGAGTGAACCCGGCCCGATAAGTACCAGGTCGGCGTTCTCAATCGCCTCGACCGCCGCCATGGGTGCGGGCGCGTTCCTCGGTTCCACGCTGATGTTCTTGATCTGCGTCGCTTGAGCGACCTCGGTCTGTCCGCGCGTCGCCCCGTTCTCGGTCGTGGCGACGAGTTCCACGCCCTCGCACGACGCCGGCACGATGGTGCCGGTCACGCCCATCACTTGGGCGACGGCGCGCACCGATTCCTCGAGGTTGCCCGTCGCGTCGATGAGTCCGACGAGCAGGAGGTTGCCCACGGCGTGCCCGTCGAGCTCGCCGACGCGAAAGCGATGCTCGAAGGACTCGGTCAACGGATTGGCAGGATCGGCGAGGGCGCCCAGACAGATCCGCAGGTCCCCCACCGCGGCCACGTTCAACATGGCCCGTAGTCGTCCCGTCGAGCCGCCGTCGTCGGCGACCGAGACGACGCCGGTGACCTCGTGGGTCATCTGACGAAGGGCTCGCAAGGACACGGCGGTACCGTGTCCGCCACCGATGGCGACGACCCTCATCGAGCGATATCGCGGTGCAGGACGGCGTTGGGAATCTTGAGACGACGGCGGATCTCCTCGGCGATGGCAACCGACCGATGCCGGCCCCCCGTGCAACCAATGGCGATGGACAGGTACGCCTTGCCTTCCTTGGCGAAGGCGGGGATCTGCCACTCGAGCAACGAGCACACGTCGGCGAGAAAATGCTGGGCGGGCTCTTGGTTGAGCACGTAGGTGGCGACCGGCTCGTCGAGTCCCGACAAAGGGCGCAACGCCTCGATCCAGTGCGGGTTGGGCAAGAACCGGCAGTCAAAGACGATGTCGACGTCGCGCGGGATGCCGTTCGAGTAGCCAAAGGATACGAGTGACACCCGCAAGGTCCCGGGCGTACTCGAATCAGCGAAAATCTCGACGATGCGCGAGCGCAACTCGTTGGTGTTGATCGTCCCGGTATCGATCACGAGGTCGGCGGCGTCTCGAATCGATTGCAGCAACGCCCGTTCACCCGCGATTGAATCGGCGAGTGAAGGCGCCGGGAACGGGTGGCGTCGCCGGTTGCCCTCGAAACGATGGATTAATACGTCGTCGGGTGCGTCGAGGAAGAGGATCTTCGCGTTCTCGTGCATCTGCTGGAGTTCCATCTCCACCGCGAGCAACGCGTCTGGTTGGACGCGACCCGACCGGCCGACGATGAAGGCCACGCCGGCGTAGTCGAGCGAGCCCGCCGCCGCCAGTTCACCCACGCGAACGATCAACTCGAGCGGAAGATTGTCGATGACGAACCACCCGAGGTCTTCGAGCGCGGCCGAGACCGTCGAGCGACCCGCGCCCGACATTCCCGTAACGAGCACCACCTCACTCATCGCCTGTACTTCCCTTCGCGGGCCGGGGTTCACTCGGCGCCTGCAAGTGATCGTAGATGTTCCTCGCGACCGATTCGGGCAACCAGGCCAGTCCTTCGAAGTCCGTCAGCGTCGCCTGACGTAGCGCGTCGAGGGAGCCGAACTCGCTCATGAGTCGCTCACGGCGCGCGGGTCCGAGACCCGCGACTCCCTCGAGCGAGGAGGCGACCATGGACTTCGCGCGCTTGGAACGATGAAAGGTGATGGCGAAGCGGTGAGCCTCGTCGCGGATCCGCTGGACCAGGTAGAGACTCTCAGAACCGCGCTCGAGCGCGATGGGCGTCGACGAGCCGGGTCGAAACAAGAGCTCTTCGCGTTTGGCGAGCGCCGCGAACTCGAGGCCACTGGCCCCCGCTTGCGCGGCGGCCTTCTCGGCGGCGTGCAACTGGGGCAGTCCCCCGTCGATGATGATGAGGTCGGGACGACGGAACTTGGTTGTGGCCTGGTTCTCATCGAGGTGCGAAAGCCGTCGACGCACGACTTCTTGCATGGCGCCGACGTCGTCGTTGCCGATGATCTCTTTCACGTTGAAGTGCCGATAGTCCGCCTTCTTCGAAATGGCGTCCTCGAAGACGACCATCGAGCCCACGTAGTTCGTGCCCTGAAGGTGACTCATGTCGAAGCACTCGATGCGAAAGGGTGGCTGGGCGAGGTGAAGCGCCTCGCCGAGTTCCTGCAGCGCTCGACTGCGCACGTTGTGGTCGCTCTGCCTTCGTAGCGAGTCGCGACCGATCACCGCCCTCGCGTCGTTGGTGGCGAGTTCGAGCACGCGACGTCGTCTTCCGCGCTGGGGTGCCACGACCTCCACGGCACGCCCGCGCAGTCCGCTCAAGTACGCACCGGTCAGTGAACTCGCCGACTTCGCACTCGCCACGACCACGACCGCTGGCACGTCGGTGGGGTCGTCGTAGAGATCAGGGAGCACGCCCTCGATGATCTGGGTGTCGTCCTCGTCCATCGAGCGGTCGATCAAGTGCACCGTGCGTCCGATGATGCGACCGTGGCGGACCCGAAAGCGCACGACCGCGGCTCGCCCGCCCTCGGTGTCGACGGCGATGACGTCGAGGTCGGAGTGGTCGTCGAGCACCACGCTCTGGTCGCTCGCGGCGCGTTCGAGTGCCTCGAGGGCGTCGCGAGCCTTCGCGGCGGCCTCGTAATGCTTCAGGTGAGCGGCCTGGCTCATCCGTTCGCGCAGCAGCGAGCGAAGTTGGCGCACGTCGCCTTCGAAGAACCTCGCCCACGACGCCACCAGCTCGCGGTAGCCCACCGGATCGATGGCCTTGACGCACGGTCCCGAGCACTTGCCGATGTCGTAGAGCAAACACGGTCGGTTGATTCGCTCCTGGTAGTTGAACTTATGGCGGGTACACGAACGCAAGGGGAACGCCTGCAAAAGCTCATCAATCGTGGTTCGAAGTGCGCGCACGTCGACGAACGGGCCGAAGTACCGCACGCCCTTCACGTGCTGGGAACGGGTGATGAAGGGCGCCGGGAAGTCGACGCGCGTGTCAATCGCGACGTAGGGGAAACTCTTGTCATCCTTCAGGCGCATGTTGTAGCGCGGCTGGTTCTGCTTGATCAGTTCGTTCTCGAGGATCAGCGCGTCGAGCTCGTTGGGCGTCACGATCCATTCGACCGAACTCGCTTCGTCCATCAGCGCCTGGGTCTTCAGCGTCATGGCGTCGCTCTTTTGGAAGTAGCTCCCCAGACGCTGGTTGAGCGACAGGGCCTTGCCCACGTAGATGATGGTGTCGTGCTCGTTGCGAAAGAGGTAACAACCGCTTTGGCGAGGGATGCCCGAGGGTCGGTCGAACACTACGAGACCCTGCTGACCGCCAACACTTCACGCAGGACCGTCCCCGTCGCGCTCGGTAACTGGGCGATGTCCTCGGGTGTCCCCTCGCCCACGATCAGTCCCCCGCGCCGACCGCCCTCGGGACCGAGGTCAATGACCCAGTCCGAGGTCTTGACGACGTCGAGGTTGTGTTCGATCACGAGCACCGTGTTGCCCTGGTCGACCAGGCGGTGCAGGACCTGCAAGAGTCGATTGACGTCATCGAAGTGCAGGCCCGTCGTCGGCTCGTCGAGCACGTAGAACGTGTGACCGGTCGGACGCCTCGCCAGTTCGGTCGCCAACTTCACCCGCTGGGCCTCACCACCCGAGAGGGTCGGTGCGGGTTGGCCCAGACGCACGTATCCCAGTCCGACGTCCATGAGGCTCTGGATGTGGCGAAGGATCCCCGGCTGGCGATCGAAGAACTCGAGGGCTTCGGCGATGGGCATGTTCAACACGTCGCTGATCGACTTGCCGCGGTACTTGATCTCGAGGGTCTCGCGGTTGTAGCGCGCCCCGTCGCAGGTCTCGCAGTTGACGTAGACGTCGGGCAGGAAGTGCATCTCGATCTTGATGGTGCCGTCGCCCGCGCAGGTCTCGCAACGTCCGCCCTTCACGTTGAACGAGAATCGACCTTGCTGATAGCCGCGGACCTTGGACTCTTGGACCTCGGCGAAGAGTTTGCGGATCTTGTCAAACACTCCCGTGTAGGTCGCAGGGTTCGAACGCGGCGTGCGTCCAATCGGTTGCTGGTCGACCGCGACGACCTTGTCCAGGTTGGCGACGCCCAGAATAGTGTCGTGTTCGGCGACGTGGGTCTTGGCCCGATTCACCTGACGCTCGAGCGAACTCAGGAGAATCGAATTGATGAGCGTCGACTTGCCCGAACCCGACACGCCCGTGACCGCGATGAACGTACCGAGCGGGATCTCGACACTGATGTTCTGGAGGTTGTTGGCGCGCGCACCCTTGATGGTCAGTTTCTTGCCGTCACCCGCCCGACGGGTCAAGGGCGTCGGGATCGACTTCTCGCCTGACAAGTACTGGCCCGTGATCGACCTCGGATTCTCCAGGAGTTCCTTGTAGGTGCCCGCGTGCACCACTTCGCCCCCGAACTCGCCGGCCCCCGGTCCGATGTCGACGATGAAGTCCGCGAGACGGATGGTCTCCTCGTCGTGTTCGACCACGATGACCGAGTTGCCCAGGTCGCGCAGGCGCTCGAGGGTCGAGATGAGCCGCCGGTTGTCGCGCTGGTGCAGCCCGATGGACGGTTCGTCGAGTACGTAGAGCACGCCCACTAGATAACTGCCGATCTGACTGGCGAGACGGATGCGCTGGGCCTCACCGCCCGACAGGGTCGCCGAGGCGCGGCTCAGGGTCAAGTAGTCGAGTCCGACGTCCATCAAGAAGGTGAGCCGAGCCAGAATCTCCTTGATGACCTGACGCGCGATCGTCTCTTCGCGCTTGGTCAGCTTCAACTTCTTGAACAAAGCGACCGCCTCGTCAATGGTCATGGCGTTCACGTCAGCGATGTTGTGTCCGTGCACGCGAACCGCCAGCACCTCGGGTTTGAGTCGCTGACCCGCGCACGTGGTGCACTCGACCTCGCGCATGTACTGTTCGGCTTGTTCGCGTGACCAGTCCCCGTCCGCCTCGGAACGTTTGCGTTCCAGCCACTCGATGATCCCGCGGTACGTGGTGTCGTAGGTGCGCACCTTGCCGTAGCGATTGCGGTACTTGACCGGCACGGTCTTCTTCTCAACGCCGTAGAGGATCAGTTTGCGGTCCTTGGCCCGCAGCTTGTTCCAGGGAGTCTGGACGCTGAATCCACCCATGTCCGCGATGCCACCGATCAGTCGCTCGAAGTACTTGAAGCGAGCGCCCGACCACGGCGCCAGGGCACCGTCGGCGAGCGAGAGCGTCGGGTCGGGCACCACCAGTTCGGGGTCGACCTCGAAGCGAGTGCCCAGACCCGTGCAGACCGGGCAGGCTCCGTAGGGCGAATTAAAGGAGAAGTCGCGTGGTGCGAGTTCGGTGAAGCTGATGCCGTCGTGACTGCAGGCCATCTTCTCGGAGAACTGCTCGATCTCGTCAGCGTCAAGGAAGAGGAACGAGACGACACCCTTGGTGAGCTTGAGCGCGGTCTCGACCGATTCGGTGAGTCGCTGGCGACTCGTCGCCTTGACCGCGAGGCGGTCGAGGACCACGTCGATGGTGTGCTGTTCGTAACGAGCGAGATCGACGGAATCGCGCTCGCTGAGTTCGACCACCGTGCCATCGACTCGTACGCGACTGAATCCCTGGGCGGCCAGTTCGTTGAGCAGGGTGCTGTACTCGCCCTTGCGACCCTCGACCACGGTGGCGAGCACGAGAAACCTGGTGCCCTCGGGTCGCGCGAGGACGAGGTCCACGATCTGCTGGGGGGTCTGGCGAGTGACGACGCGACCGCACAAGTGACAGTGTTGAACGCCCACGCGAGCAAAAAGCAGGCGTAGGTAGTCGTGGATCTCGGTGATGGTGCCGACGGTCGAGCGCGGGTTGCGCGACGCCGTCTTTTGGTCGATCGAGATCGCCGGCGACAAGCCCTCGATGAACTCGACGTCGGGTTTGTCCATCTGACCGAGGAACTGACGGGCGTAGGCCGAAAGACTCTCGACGTAACGACGCTGGCCTTCGGCGTAGATGGTGTCAAAGGCCAGCGAGGACTTGCCCGAACCGGACAATCCGGTAAAGACCACCAGTTGGTCACGGGGTATCTCCACCGAGAGGTTCCTCAGATTGTGCACGCGTGCGCCCTGCACGCGAATGGTCGAAGTCATAGCGGCAATCTACCGGTTAGGACTCGTCACTCAGGCTGTCGAGCGCCGAGTCAAGTCCTTGACGTTGTAGTGAGTGAAGATAGTCGCGCAGGGCCGCGGCTTCTTCGAAGCGTAAGTCGCCCGCCGCGGTCAACATCGCTTCTTCGACCCGCGCAATCTCGAGGTTGAGGTCGTCGGGCAAGGAACTCTCGAGTGACGTGATGCCGTGGGAACGGTTCGTGGGTTCGGGCGCCGATTCGGAGCGGAGTCGCCCAAGGATGTCCGCCACGTTCTTCATGATCGTTTGGGGCTTGATGCCGTGTTCCTCGTTGTAGGCGGTCTGGAGCAGACGACGCCGTTCGGTGACCGAGATAGCTTCGCGCATGGAATCAGTCACCCGGTCGGCGTAGAGCACGGCCTCACCATTCGAGTTCCGCGCCGCGCGTCCAATGGTCTGGATGAGAGCGCTGCGCGAACGAAGGAACCCTTCCTTGTCCGCGTCCAAGATCGCCACCAATGACACTTCGGGCAGGTCGAGTCCCTCGCGTAAGAGGTTGATACCGACCAGGATGTCGAACTCGCCCAGACGCAACGAGCGCAGGATCTCGATGCGCTGGATCGTGTCGATGTCGCTGTGCAGGTACTGCACTCGGTAACCAGCCTTGGCGAGGAAATTAGTCAAGTCTTCGGCCATCCGTTTGGTGAGCGTCGTGATGAGCACCCGCTCTTCGCGCGCGATGACCGCGTCGAGTCGAACCCGCAGGTCGTCGATCTGGTTGCGGGTCGGCACCACGCTCACCACGGGATCGAGCAATCCCGTTGGCCGGATGACCTGTTCGGCAATCTGATCACTGTGCTCGATCTCGTAGGGGCCCGGGGTCGCGGACACGAAGATCATTTGAGGAACGAGTTCCATGAACTCGTCGAAGTTCAGCGGTCGATTGTCCATCGCGCTGGGCAAGCGGAATCCGTGCTCGACCAACGTCTCCTTGCGCGAGCGGTCGCCGGCGTACTGGCCACGCACCTGAGGCACCGCGACGTGGGACTCGTCAATGACGACGAGGAAGTCGTCGGGGAAATAGTCCAGCAGCGTAAAGGGACGCTCGCCGCGACTGCGACCGTCCAAATGCGCCGAGTAGTTCTCGATACCCGCGCAGACGCCGGTCTGTTCGAGCATCTCGAGGTCGTGCTCGGTGCGTGAACGAAGACGCTGGGCCTCGAGAAGCTTGCCCTCGGTCTGGAACTTCGCGAGTTGTGATTGCAGTTCAACCTCAATGGAACGGCACGCCCGGTTGATGGTCGCGGTGCTCGCGGCGTAGTGCGAAGCCGCGAAGAGGGTGAACTCGTTCACCTTCCCCCGGCTCTCCTGGGTCACCGGGTTGAAGAACGAGATCTCCTCGATCTCCTCGCCGAAGAACGACACGCGAACTGCCTCGTTCGAATACGCGGGCTGGATCTCGAGCGTGTCGCCCTTCATGCGAAAAGATCCCCGATCGAGGACCAGTTCATTGCGGCTGTACTGCATCTCCACGAGTCGACGAAGCAGCGCGCGTTGGTCGAAGGATGCACCGATCTCGAGTGCCAACATCCGTTCGCGGTACTCAATCGGTGATCCGAGCCCGTAGATGCAGCTCACCGACGCGACCACGATGGTGTCGCGGTGGGTCAACAAGGACGACGTGGCGGCGTGACGCAGCCGGTCGATCTCTTCATTGATCGAACTGTCCTTTTCGATGAACGTGTCCGTGCGTGGGATGTACGCCTCGGGTTGGTAGTAGTCGTAGTACGAGACGAAGAATTCGACTCGGTTATTCGGCAGCATCTCCTTGAGCTCAGAAGCCAACTGGGCCGCGAGCGATTTGTTCGGCTCGAGGATCAACGTCGGACGCTGCACACTTTCAACCAGCCACGCGATCGTGGCGGTCTTGCCGCTGCCCGTGATGCCCTCGAGCGTTTGGAACCGCAACCCGTCGCGCACACCCTGGGCGAGGGTGGCGATGGCCGTGGGTTGGTCGCCCGAGGGCTGGAACGGTGATTCGACGAGGAAATTATCCATGGTCCAGTCCACAACGTGCCAGTTCGGCGTCGATTCGTGCGCGTAGTTCCTCCACGGTTCCGTCGTTCCAGAGCACTCGATCGACGAGTGGCACTCGGTCCTCGTTGGTGACCTGGTTGGCCAGTCGCGCCCGTGCGTCGTCCTCGGTGAACTCGCGGTGTTCGACCAGACGAGCCAGCGCCACGTCGGGTGAGGCGAGCACGGCCCAGACCTCATCGACCTCGAACGCCGAGCGATGCTCGGGGCGAAAGAGCGGCAGAGCAATGAAGACGGCGCTCGACGTCGCCTCGCCAATCCGCCGCAGGATTTCGATGCCGATTGCGCCGTGCGTGATGCTGTTGAGCCGTTTCAACGCGCTGGCGTCGTGAAACACGAGATTGGCGACGAATGCCCGATCGATCGTCCGGTCGTCGCGAAGTACGGCATCACCGAACGCGTCGCGCATCGCTTGCCAGGCGGGCTCGCCCGGCAGGGTAACGGCGCGCGCGACGTCGTCGGCGTCGATGATCGAGAAGCCTCGACTGGCGAGGTAGTCCGTCGCCGCCGACTTACCCGCCCCGATGCCGCCGGCGATGACGATTCTCTTCACGTTTGCACGCTAGCCACCACGTGTGACACGTCAGTTCCGGCGGCGACCCTTTACTAGGGGGTAGCCGGCTTTGGCTATTGTCCTTAGAAGTCCTAGAGGGAGAAGAAGTGCTTAGGTACGTACTGCGGCGATTGGCGATGCTGATCGGCATCGTCTTCATCATCTCGGTCGGCAGCTTCTACCTGATCCATCTCCTGCCCGGCAACATCACCACGGTTATCGAGGGCCCCGGCGCCAGCCCCGCGAACCAGGTGAAGCTCTTCAAACTCCTTGGTCTCAATCGACCAATCTACGAGCAGTACTTCACGTGGATCGGCAACGTAGTGCACGGTAACCTCGGGGTCTCTTTCATCTCGCAAACCTCAGTCGCCGGCACAATCCGCGCGGCCTTGCCGATCGACCTCGAAATGATCCTCCTCTCACAGATCGTCTCGTTCGCGCTGGCGATCCCTCTCGCCATGCGCGCGGCGCGCAAACCCGACAGCTGGCTCGATCGGATCTTGAGCGCGGGCAGTTTCACGATGCTGTCGGTGCCCAATTTCATCGTCATCGTGATCCTGGTGCTGTTCGTCTCGGTGAAGTTGGGCATTGCCCACACCGGACCTTCGTCGTACGTGCCCTTTAACCAGGACTGGATTGCGAACCTGGAAAGTATGGCGCTACCCACGATCGCCCTCGCGATGGGGAGTTTTGTCGTGTACTTTCGGGTGCTACGCAGCGATCTCATCGCCACTCTCCAAGAAGAGTTCATCACCATGGCCCGTTCCAAGGGCATCAGTCAACGGCGCATTATGTGGCGACACGCGTTTCGTCCTTCGTCGGTCGCCCTGCTCGGCGCGGCGGGGGTGAACATCGGCAGTCTGCTGGCGGGAGGTTTCATCGTCCAGTATCTGCTTAACATCCCTGGGCTCGGCTACACCTTGATCGCCGCCATCAACACCAGCGACTACTTGTTGGTCCAGGGCATTGTCCTGGTGGTCTCGGTGGGCGTCGTGCTCATCAACTTCATCTTTGACTTCGTCATCAACATCGTCGACCCGAGGATCAGCCGTGAGTAACTTCAGCCAAATGTTCGTCGAAGAGGAGCTAGCCCGGGTCGAGAAGCCCGAGAAGCGCGAGCCCCTCGGGCTGCTCTTTTGGCTCTGCGTGGGCTGGATCGGACTGAACATCATTGGTGCGATCTTCGCCAACTTCCTTCCATTGATCGATCCGCTGTACCAGAACTACAACGCGCTCAACGCTGGTCCTTCCCTTCATCACCTCTTCGGCACCGACGACCTTGGTCGCGATATCTTCTCGCGAGTGGTCTACGGGTCGCGCATCTCGCTGTCGGCGGGCGCGGGCGCGATGCTCATCGGCTTTGGTTTCGGCGCGCCACTGGGCATGCTCGCCGCGTATCGTCGAGGACGCTTCGACTCGATCCTCACCAACGTCATGTACGTCTTCTTGGCCTTTCCCGCGATCATCGCTACCATCGCCATCCTCTCGTTCTGGACACCGCGATCGCTCTTGAAGATCATCATCGTGATCGGCGTGGCGTCGATCCCCCTCGTCTACCGCGTCATTCGCACCGCCACCTTGAACGTCGCCACGAAGGACTACATCATCGCGGCCAAAGTCCAAGGTGCGACGGACCGACGCATCCTGCTTCGCGAGTTACTGCCAAACATCGCGCCTATCGGCATATCGTTCCTGCTCATCGGCGTGGCGACGGTGATCGCCCTCGAAGGGTCGCTCGCCTTTCTCGGTCTGTCGGTCCTGCCCCCGACACCCTCGTGGGGCAACATGATCAACGAGTCGCGCACCATCCTCCAGCAGAACCCGTGGCTCGCCATATTTCCTTCCCTCGCCATGTGTCTGTTCCTGCTCTGCTTGAACTTCATTGGCGACCGCTTACGCCACCACTTCGACGTGACCGAGGTGAAGTTGTGAGCGAGTTCGACCCGATCCTGCTCACCGTCAACGATCTGGCGACCACCTTCCAGACTGCGGGCGGGCCACTACCCGCCGTGGGCGGCGTCTCGTTCGACCTCAAGCGTAACGAGACCATCGGCGTCGTCGGCGAGTCCGGATCTGGCAAGACCGTGCTCACGCGCACGATCATGGGCCTGCAGCAACGTACCAACGTCACGGTCACCGGTTCGGTCCTGCTCGACGGCCACGAGATGGTCGGCGCCAGCGAAGGGGACAAGCGCGCCCTTTGGGGCTCGGAAGTCGCCATGATCTTCCAGGACCCCATGACGTCGCTCAACCCGGTGATGCGCGTGGGTAAGCAGATCGACGAGTCACTGCGCGTGCGCCTGGGCATGTCCAAGGCCGACGCCAAGGCCCGCGCCATTGAGTTGCTCGAACTGGTAGGGATCCCCTCGCCCGCGCATCGCTACGACGCCTACCCCGGACAACTCTCGGGTGGCATGCGCCAACGCGTCGTGATCGCCATCGCGCTCGCCTGTTCGCCCAAGTTGTTGCTCGCCGACGAACCCACGACGGGTTTGGACGTGACCATTCAAGCCCAGATCCTGAACCTCCTCGACGACTTGAAGGAACGTCTGCACATGTCGGTGATCCTGGTCACGCACGACCTCGGCGTGGTGGCGACGCGCACCTCACGGATCATCGTCATGTACGCCGGGCGAATCGTCGAGATCGGTAGCACTCGTGAGGTCTTCAGCGCGCACCGCATGCCCTACACGCGCGCGCTGCTCGAGAGCTCGCCCAAGGTGTCCAATGACCCACACACCCGCCTGGTGACGATTCCGGGGCGCCCACCCAACTTGTTAAAGCTCACCCAGGGTTGCAGCTTCGCGCCGCGCTGCTCGTACGCGACCGATCGCTGCCACCAGGAGCGACCCGAGCTCCAGCCCGCCGACGAACCGGGCCACGCCTACGCGTGCTGGAACCCGCTGCCCAAGACCCGCAAGAGAACGGTAAAGACCACATGAATGGCGCAGAACCGCTCCTCAAGATCCGCGACTTGAAGGTGTCTTTCGGCATGGGCCACCACGAAGTGCAAGCGGTCGCCGGTGTGAGTTTTGACATCTTCGAAGGTGAGACCCTCGGTCTGGTCGGCGAATCAGGTTGCGGCAAGTCCACGACGGGCAAGGCCCTCATGCGCATCGTCGAACCCACGAGCGGCACCGTCGAGCTCGACGGCGTGGACTTGTGCGCCCAGAAGGGTAAGGCGCTGCGCAACATCCGCACGCGCATGCAGATGATCTTCCAGGACCCCATCAGTTCGCTCAACCCGCGTCGACGCATCAAGGACATCGTCGCCGAACCCCTCGACTGTTGGAAGAGTGTGACCGGTTCCGCACGCGACACCGTAGTGAGCGACCTGCTCGTCAAGGTCGGCATCGACCCCCAGGTCTACGGCAACCGTTACGCGCGCCAGTTCTCGGGCGGCCAGTGCCAGCGCATCTCGATCGCCCGCTCGCTCGCCATGCGGCCCAAGTTGCTGATCTGCGACGAGATGGTGTCGGCCTTGGACGTCTCGGTCCAGGCGCAGATCCTCAACCTTCTCGAGGACCTTAAAAAGGAATACGGTCTCACGCTGTTGTTCATCGCGCACGACCTCGCGGTGGTGAAGAACGTCAGTGACCGCGTGGCCGTGATGTACCTGGGCAAGATATGCGAGATCGGACCGTCGAACACCCTCTACGAGGTCCCGGGGCATCCGTACACGAAGTTCCTGCTGGGTGCGGCCCTCGAGGCGGACCCCGACTCGCCCGTGCACGGCGACGTGCTCACGGGAGAACCACCGAGCCCGATGAACCCGCCCAGCGGCTGCCGCTTTCGCACGCGCTGTCCCTTCGCGACCCAAAAGTGCGCCGACGAGGAACCGCTGCTGTCCGAGGTCGCCCCCGGCCACAGCGTGGCCTGTCACTATCCACTCAACGTGAAGACACCCCGCAAGCGCGCACCGCGCGCGACGGCGTAGCGCAACGCGTTACTCGCTCGCGGGTGGCTCTTCGGTCGCGTCGCTCGCGGGTGGGGCTTTCGTCACGTCGCTCGCGACGGCTTCGTCGGGGGCGCTCGTGGGGACGCTCGCCTCGTCCTCGGGTGACTTGCCCGCGGTGCCGGTGGCGTATTCAGCCCACGCGGCCTGCGCCTCGGTTTCGGGGGTGAACTCGCCGTATTCGATGCCGCCGATGTAATTACCCTCGGTGTCGTAGGCGTGGCTGCCGAAGGCCTCACGGTATTCTTCGCTGACTTCGCCACCTTCGGCGGCCTGTTTGATCGACAGACTGATGCGACGACGGGCGGTGTCGAGTTCGATGATCTTGACCCAGAGCTCCTCGCCGGCGCTCACGACCTGGTCGGGCGATTCGACGTGGTGCGCGGCCATCTCCGAGATGTGCACGAGACCCTCGATGCCCTCGCCCACCTGGACGAACGCGCCGAAGGGCACCAGCTTGGTGACCCGGCCGTAGACGAGTTGGTCGACGGCGTGGCTGTCGGCGAAGACCTGCCAGGGATCGGACTGGGTGGCCTTCAAGGACAACGAGCTGCGCTCCTTGGAGAAGTCGACGTCGAGTACTTCGACGTCG
>Ga0187887_10001362_pt1 | contig 21186 bp, 7 predicted proteins | sample June2016WEW_7_10_FD_132977 | JGI IMG/M metagenome (GOLD analysis project Ga0187887, IMG submission 132977) | Peatland microbial communities from SPRUCE experiment site at the Marcell Experimental Forest, Minnesota, USA - June2016WEW_7_10 | ecosystem: Environmental > Terrestrial > Soil > Wetlands... | reverse complement strand
TCACCGTTCTGCTGGCCGGTTATGGTTCCGGTGAAGGTTGGGTTCGCCGTGCCATAAACCTTGCTGGCATTGTTGGCCGAGACGGTCAGGGTTTGGGTGGTAACGGTCAGGGGCGAGGTGGCTGTCGCGGTTTTGTAATCGACGGCGTCAGTCGGCGTGAAGGTGGCGGTTAGGGTGTAGCTGCCCTCAGCCAGCACCGTGGTGCCGGTGACAGCAACAGCGGAGCCGCCGGTGGGCGTCGCCGTGTAGGCGAAGGCACCCGCGACGGAGGCGCTGTTCAGGGCGGCGGTGGCGTTGAGCAGCGCCGACAGATTGGTGCCGTAGGCGATGGTGGTGGCCGGCGTCCAGGTAATGGTGGGCTGCGCCTGGTTGACGGTCAGGGGCACCGACTTCGGCGGCGGCGTGGCGTACTGGGTGGTGTTGGTCGGCGTAAAGGTGGCGGTCAGCGTATAGCTGCCGGCAGCCAGGACTGTAGTCGCGGTGACCGTTGAAGCGGATCCACCGGTCGGCATCGCCGTGTAGACGAAGGTTCCCGGCACGCTTACGCCGTTATAGACGGCGGTCGCGTCGAGGGTGGTGGTGAGGTTGGTTCCGTAGGTGATTGCCGGCGGATTCGCCCACGTGATCGAAGTTCCCGCCGAGTTCACGGTGAGGCTGAAGGTGGCGGTGGCCGTCGCGCTGTTGGCGTCGGTGACCGTCACGGTGTAGGTGGTCGCATTGGTGGTCACCGTCGGGGTACCGGTGATCTGGCCGGTGGCCGGGGCCATGGCGAGACCCGTCGGCAGGGCCGGCGAGACACCATAGCTGAGAGGCGCAGTTCCACCCGCGCCAGTAACCGGCGTGAACGGAGTCGCGGCCACATCAGCAAGCAACGTGGTTGTGGGTACGGCCGTGGTTGCCGTCAGAGTACCGTTCACCGTGAGGCTGAAGGTAGCGGTGGCGGTGGCACTGGCAGCATCGGTGACCGTGACGGTGTAAGTTGTCGCGGCACTGACCACCGTCGGCGTGCCGGTAATCTGGCCGGTTGCCGGGGCCATGGTCAGACCCGTCGGCAATGCCGGCGCGACACCGTAGCTGAGCGGCGCAGTGCCGCCGGCGCCGGTGACCGGCGTGAATGCCGTCGCCGCGTGGCCTTCCGTGAGGATGGTGGTGGGAATCGCAGTGGTGGCAGAGACCGATCCACTCACCGTGAGGCTAAAGGTCGCGGTGGCGGATGCGCCGTCAGCGTCGGTAACCGTGACGGTATAGACGGTCGCAGCACTGGCTGCGGCCGGTGTGCCGGTGATCTGGCCGGTGGCTGGGGCCATGGTCAGCGCTGCAGGCAGCGCCGGCAGGACGCTGTAGGCCAACGGCGCCCTTCCACCCGCGCCTGTGACGGGGGTGAAGGCAGTCGCCGCATGGCCAGCGGTCAGCGTGGTTGTCGGTATGGCAGTCGTGGCCGTCACAGCGGTATCGACGGTTAGGGTGAAGGTGGCGGTGGCAGTTACGTTGTTGGCGTCTTTCACCGTCACCGTATAAACCGTCGCGGCACTGGCCGCGGCGGGCGTGCCGGTGATCTGGCCTGTCGCTGGAGCCATAGTCAGAGTTGCAGGCAGGGCCGGCAAGACACTGTAGCTCAGCGGTGTCGTGCCACCCGCACCCGTGACCGGCGTGAACGGAGTCGCTGCATGACCTGCCGTCAGAGTGGTCGTGGGTATAGCAGTGGTTGCTGACAGAGCGCCACTCACCGTGAGGCTGAAGGTCGCCGTGCCAGTCGCGCCATTTGTATCGGTCGCGGTGACGGTGTAGACGGTGGTGGCACTGGATGCGGCGGGCGTGCCGGTGATCTGGCCTGTCGCCGGAGCCATGGTCAGAGTTGCAGGCAGGGCCGGCAAGACGCTGTAAGTGAGCGCTCCCGTGCCGCCCGTGGCGGTGACCGGTGTAAAGGCTGTTGCGGCTACACCTGCCGTCAGCGTGGTGGATGGTACGGCAGTGGTTGCTACCACCGCGCCGTTCACGGTCAGGCTGAAGGTTGCTGTGCCGGTTGCACCGTTTGTATCGGTCGCAGTGACGGTGTAGACGGTCGTGGCACTGGCTGCGGCTGGCGTGCCGGTAATCTGGCCGGTGGCCGGGGCCATGGTCAGGGTTGTCGGCAACGCCGGCAAGACGGTGTAGGTGAGCGCACCGGTGCCGCCCGTGGCCGTGACCGGCGTGAACGGCGCCGCCGCATGGCCAGCGGTCAGGGTGGTCGTGGCTACAGCGGTGGTTGCCGAGACCGCGCTGCTAACGGTCAGGCTGAAGGTGGCCGTGGCGGTCACGTTGTTGGCGTCTTTCACCGTCACGGTGTAGACGGTGGCGGCGCTGGCCGCGGCAGGCGTGCCGGTGATCTGGCCCGTTGCTGAGGCCATGGTCAGAGTTGTGGGCAGTGCCGGCAAGACGCTATACGTCAGCGGCGCCGTTCCGCCCGCACCGGTAACCGGTGTGAATGCCGTTGCCGCGTGGCCCGCGGTCAGCGTGGTTGTGGGTATGGCGGTCGTCGCCGAAAGCGGACCGTTCACCGTCAGGCTAAAGGTGGCTGTGCCGGTCGCGCCATTTGTATCCGTAGCGGTGACAGTGTAGACCGTGGTGGCACTGGCCGCCGCTGGTGTGCCGGTGATCTGGCCTGTCGCCGGGGCCATGGTCAGACTTGCAGGCAGCGCCGGCAAGACAGTGTAGGTGAGCGCTCCGGTTCCGCCTGTGGCTGTGACCGGTGTAAAGGCTGTCGCCGCTACACCTGCAGTGAGCGTGGTGGACGGTACGGCAGTGGTTGCTACCACCGCGCCGTTCACGGTCAGGCTAAAGGTGGCCGTGCCGGTCGCGCCGTTGTGGTCGGTGACGGTCACCGTGTAGACGGTGGCGGCACTCGCCGCAGCCGGCGTGCCGGTGATCTGGCCGGTCGCTGCGTTCATGGTCAGAGTTGTCGGCAGCGCCGGCAAGACGCTGTAGGCCAGCGGCGCTGTTCCGCCGGAGCCTGTCACCGGTGTGAATGCCGTTGCCGCGTGGCCCGCGGTCAGGGTGGTCGTCGGGATGGCCGTGGTTGCCGAAACTGCGCCATTCACGGTCAGGCTGAAGGTGGCGGTGCCGGTTGCGCCGTTCGTATCCGTCGCGGTGACGGTGTACGTGGTGGTCGCGCTGGCCGCGGCCGGGGTGCCGGTGATCTGGCCTGTGGCCGGGGCCATGGTCAGAGTTGAAGGCAGCGCCGGCAAGACGGTATAGGTTAGCGCTCCGGTGCCGCCCGTCGCGGTAACCGGGGTAAAGGCTGTTGCCGCGTGGCCCGCGGTCAGCGTGGTCGTGGGCACGGCAGTGGTTGCCACCACTGCGCCGTTGACGGTCAGGCTGAAGGTGGCTGTGCCGGTCGCGCCGTTCGTATCGGTCGCGGTGACGGTGTAGGTGGTGGCCGCACTGGCCGCAGCTGGCGTGCCGGTGATCTGGCCGGTCGCTGGAGCCATGGTCAAAGTTGTCGGCAGCGCCGGCAGGACGGTGTAGGTGAGCGCACCGGTGCCGCCTGTGGCTGTAACCGGCGTGAAGGCTGTGGCCGCGTGGCCCGCCGTCAGCGTGGTCGTCGGTACGGCAGTAGTTGCCACGACCGCGGCGTTCACCGTCAGGCTAAAGGTTGCGGTGGCGGTCGCGTTGTTGTGGTCGGTGACGGTCACCGTGTAGGTGGTCGTCGCACTGGCCGCAGCCGCTGTTCCGGTGATCTGGCCCGTCGCCGGGGCCATGGTCAGCGATGCAGGCAGTGCCGGCAAGACGCTGTAGGCCAGCGGCGCCGTGCCACCAGAGCCGGTGACCGGTGTGAAGGGCGTTGCCGCATGGCCGGCCGTCAACGTGGTCGTCGGTACGGCCGTGGTTGCCGAAACGACGCCGTTCACGGTCAGGCTGAATGTGGCGGTCCCGGTTGCTCCGTTCGTATCCGTCGCGGTGACGGTGTACGTGGTGGTCGCGCTGGCCGCGGCCGGCGTGCCGGTGATCTGGCCGGTCGCCGGGGCCATGGTCAGAGTTGCAGGCAGGGCCGGCAAGACGGTGTAGGTGAGGGCGCCCGTTCCGCCCGTGGCGGTGACCGGCGTGAAGGCTGTTGCCGCCACACCCGCGGTCAACGTGGTCGTGGGTACAGCGGTGGTCGCCACCACCGCGCCGTTCACGGTCAGGCTAAATGTTGCTGTGCCGGTTGCGCCGTTGGTATCGGTCGCGGTGACGGTGTAGGTGGTGGTCGCGCTGGCCGCGGCCGGCGTGCCTGTGATCTGGCCGGTCGCCGGGGCCATGGTCAGAGTTGCAGGCAGTGCCGGCAAGACGGTGTAGGTGAGCGCTCCCGTGCCGCCGGTGGCCGTGACCGGGGTGAAGGCCGTGGCCGCGTGGCCAGCGGTCAGCGTGGTCGAGGCTACGGCGGTGGTGGCGGAAACCGCTGGATTGATGGTCAGGCTGAAGGTGTTGGTCGCCGTCGCGTTGTTGTGGTCCGTGACGGTCACGGTGAAGACCGATGATGCGTGGGTCGCGTTCGGCGTGCCGGTAATCTGGCCCGTCGAGGTGTTGTAGGCCAGAGTCCCGGGCAGCGCCGGCAAGACGCCGTAGGCGAGAGGCGTGGTGCCGCCGGAGCCGGTCACGGGTATGACTGGCGTTACCGCGTGATTCAGAGTGAACGCAACGGTGGCAACCGACTGGGTCGCAGTCAGCGTCGCGTTGACGGTCAGATCGAAGGTTGCCGTAGCGGTTGCGCCGTTCGCGTCGGTGACGGTCACGGTATAGGTCGTTTGTGCGCTGGCCACGCTCGGCGTGCCGGTGATCTGGCCTGTCGTTCCGGACATGGTGAGGCCTGTGGGCAGAAGCGGCAAAACGCCGTAGCCCAGGGTTCCTGTTCCGCCCGAGCCGGTGACCGGCGTGAACGGCGTGGCCGCCGTGCCTTCGGTCAGGACCGTCGATGCGACCGCAGTGGTTGCGGTGACAGCGGTGTTCACGGTCAGGCTGAAGGTTGCAGAGGCGTGATTGCTTGCCGTGTCCGTAACGGTGACCGTGTAGGTGGTCGTCGCACTGGCGGCAGCGGCCGTGCCAGTGATCTGGCCGGTCGTGGTGCTCATGGCCAGGGTTGCAGGCAGCGCGGGCAAGACGCTGTAGGTCAGTGCGCCCACGCCACCGGAGCCGGTCACTGGCGTGAAAGGAGTCGCCGCGTGACCCGCGGTCAGCGTCGTTGAGGCGACGGCCGTGGTCGCCGTCACCGCAGTGTCAATGGTGATGGTCTTGGACGAATCGTTGTTGGACTCGAGTGAGCCGCCTGGATCGGTATAAGCAGCAACCACGTAATAGGTGGCGGCCGGCTCGTTCGCCGGAATGGTGTAGGTGACGTTGCCCGTGGTGCCAGAGGCTACGGCAACAGGACCGACGGCGGTGCCAATGACCGGACCGCCGGCGCTGCCGCTGTGCACGGAGAAGTTGACGTAGCCTTCATTGACGGTCGAGCCGCTGGTGACGTTCGCCTTGAGCGTCACGGGAACAGCGGTGGCGCTGACGAGGAAGGCAGCCGGAGAAGGCGTCACCTCAGTGACGGTGTCCGCGGTAGAGCCGGCGGCACCGATGGTGAGGTTTTCGGGACCGGCGGTCAGGGTATCGGCGCCGACGACCAGCATGCTGACGTTCAGAGTGTCGGCGCCCGTTGCGTCGACGGTAAGAGCACTAAAGGTCGCGCCCGTGCCACCGACAGTGACAGCGGAGGTTCCGGTGGCGGTTCCAGTGCCGGCGAAGATCAGGGGCACCGTTACGCCGCCGGCGTTGTTGCCACTCTCAGTGACGGATACGACCACTGGAGGCGTGGTTCCGGCGATGTTGATGGAGCCGAGATAGGGAGTGCCAGGGGCAACGAATGCCACCGCGGTGTAGTCGGTTTGGACCGAGCCGGAATCAGAGCAGTTGGCGACACCGTAAGGGGCGGGAGTGGCGTTGGAGAAGCCGCGCTGGTCGGTGGAAAAGCCGGACGGAATATCGGCCCGCAAGCCACCGCAGATTGCGCTGCTGCCCGGTTGGGGCAGGATGGTAGAGGTTGAGCCGCCGTAGTTACCCAGAGCGGAGAGAGTGGCGGCAGTGGTCAGGTAAGCGTTGCCAGAACCGCTGCTCGGGCAATCGGGAGACGAGCTCGGATCGCACTCCGAAGTTTCCCCGAAGATGGAGTTTGTGACAGTCAGCGCATAACCGCTGCTGTGGATGCCGCCGTTGGTGTTTCCTGCAAACGTGGTGTTCTGCACCGTGAGGGTGCCCTGGTTATAGACGGCGCCGTCGAAGGTGGCGGTGTTGGTGACGTTTCCGGAGAAGGTGTCGTATTGCAGCAGGACGGGATTGGTCGTGTCGAGATAGATCGCGCCGCCGTCGTTCCCAGTATTGGCGGAGAAGGTGCTGTCCGTAACGGTCAGCGGGCCGCTGCTGGTGATGGCGCCACCGCTGCCGCCTTGTCCGGGAGTGTTGGACGCGGTGTTGCCGGAGAAGGTGGAATTCGTAACTGTGAGCGCGCCGGTGTTGAGAATGGCGCCGCCTTCGCTGGGATTGGACTGGCCGCCACCCGTTGCACTGCCGGCGGTGTTGTTGAGTAAGGAGCTGTTGCTCACACTCAAGGTGCTGGCGTTAAAGATGGCGCCGCCGTAGCCCTGGGCGAAGCCGCCGGAAGCGACGGTCGCGGTGGAAGCATTCTGAATCGTCAGATTGGCAATACTGAGCGACGAGCCGCCATCGACCCAGAACGCCTGGTAGGTGCCCTTGCCGTCGATGGTGAATCCACCGGAGGGACCGGTGATGTCAATCGCACCTTCGATCTTGGGCAGGATACCGGTGAGCGTAAGCGTAGCGCCGTTCAGGGTGGAATCAATGGTGATGTCGCCGTTGCCCTGTGTATTCGCAGCGTTAATTGCCTGACGAAGCGTGCACGTGGCGCCGCAGGTTGTGCCGTCAGTATCGGCGCTCGACGTCACTTTGAAGAAATTGGTCTGGACCGCTCCGGCGTCGGTGAGGCCTGTTCCGCAGGTCGCATCGAGTGGGAGCCCGCGCTGGTCGACGGTGAGAGCGGTGCCGCCGACATTCAGTGCGCCGGCGGTGGTGCCGCCGCAAATGGCCGCGCTGCCGGACTGAGGCACCATGGTCTCGGTAAGGCCGCCGTTGAAGCCGAGCGCTCCGAGGTCGATCGCGGAGGGCGCCGTGATGTTGCCGTTGCCATCACCCGTCGAAGGGCACCCGGCCCCGTTCGCTGAGCCGGCGCTGTAGCACTCCTCGGTGTTCCCCGAATCACCCGGAGAGCCCACGATGCTGTCGGTGACGGTCATGGTACCGGCATTGTTGAGAGCGCCGCCCTCGCCGGCAGCGGCAGTGTTGTTCCAGAAGGTGCTGTCGTGAATGGTCAGGGTGCTGCCGTTGTCGTTGAAGATGCCGCCGCTGCCGGCACTGGCGCCGTCGGTTCCAGTTTGATTGTTGGTAAATGTGCTGTCGCTGATGGTCAGCGTCACGGGCGTGTAGGTGTAAATCGCGCTGCCTATCCAGGCGGAGTTGCCCGAGAAGGTACTCTGGTAGATCGTGGCAGGTGAGCCGATGGCGTAGAGGGCGCCCGCGAGACCGCCGCCGGAAGCGGGGGCGGAGTTATTGGAGAAGGTAGTGCCGGTTACGGTGAGCGCGCCGGCCGCGAGGACTCCGCCGGCGCCGTTCGCCGCAGAGTTACCGGTAATGACCATGTTGGTCAGGGTCAGCGCGACATTCGTGTAAGCGTAAATGCCGGCGCCATAGCCGGGGTCGCAGGTGCAACCGCCGGTCGCATTGACGAAGCCGTCGGCGACGGTGAAATTCTGGAAGGTAGCGGATCCGTTTTCAATCAAGAAAACCTGGTAGGCTTTCGCACCGTCGACGGTGAGCGCGCCCGCGCCCGGACCGCTAAAGGTGACGGAGTTCGTCGTGGTTGTCCCGTAAATGATGGGGAACGCGCTGCCGAGGGTGATGGTCCCAGCCACGTTCGTCATATCAACGATGGCTGAGTTCGCGGTGTCGGCATTGACCGCGGCGATCGCGTCACGCAGGGAGCAGCTCCCGCTGCCACCTGGATTGTTCGCCGGGCAATTGGCCGCGGTGCCGGTGCCAGGGTCGGTCGTCACACTAACGGTAAAAGTGTCGGTCGCCGCGGAGGCGTTGGTTGCGGGCGCGAGGAAGAGAGGTGCGAGCCACACGAGATTGGCGAGAAGGAAGGACAGGACGCGGGCAGGCGTCAGACGACGGAAAGCAACCACTGGCGACATACACTAACCTCTCAAAAAATCGAAACTCGTTTATCTGCGAGGAGACACACAGGTCTCACATGGCGCAGTACAGCGATGCAGGTCAGGATTAGAAATCGTCAGGACAGGTAATCAAACCGAGCGTCAACCTGTCCGGCACCAAAGAGACAACTAAAAGCAAATCAGATTTCCCGGGGGTGAGTCAGGCGGGCAGACAGCAACGTTCGCTTGCAAACACACCACGAGGGAGCCAAGTCTTGAATCGTGCAGTTCAAGTTAGCGTCGAAAGGAACCATGGTCAATGACTCTTTGGGGTACTCTTTCGTGGGATTGGGCTGAGGAAAAAGGGACAGGTTGAGGAAGGCTTTGGCAGTCAGGTTGCAGGCGTTGCAGCAATGATTTCCGATGAAACCGGATGCAGGGGCGCGCTTCTCAGTGGAGAAAGTGCATCAGTGTCGGTGAACTTTGGTTAATCGGGGAACGAAAAAACTGAAATCAGATCGAAGAGGGGCGCGGCGCGGTCGCGCGCTTCGGAAGTTGGCCGATGGGTGGTGCCCCGTTTCCTGGGCGCATTCATGGGGCAGTGACCTTTGCGCTACAAAAGCAGTGCAAAAGGTACCAAAGTAATACACATCAAGATTACCTATGCTGGTAAGATTTGTCTACTTTCAACGCAGTTCCTACACAGGCAATGGCTCCTGCATCGACGGGAGGAAGGGCTGAAGAGCAACAGAACCCTTCTAAAATGCGCGATTTTCTGTGGAAAACTCTAAAGTAACCGAGTGTTGAAAAACTTGGTGACTGACGTGCCTTCAATGAAGCAGACACTATCCGCTAAGTTTGTCCTTCGAACCGGCACCAGAACGCAGGGACCAACTCGAAAGTGGGCCCGATCCGGCTACTGAGGAGCACCGATTTTACGGCGCCTCAGGCTGGATTGTGGTCCGAAGAAGCTGAACGCTTTTTGTTTTGCAAGAGGTGAGGTAGATGCACTCGATATTGTTCGTAGCCCCCGCGGGGTCTGCCCGCGGCGTCGTCCACGCGTCCTCCGGCAACCAGGCCATTCAGCGCAAATCGAGCCGCCGACTGCGGAGAGAAATATGGTGCGCGGGCGCGCTGGCATTGGCGGTGTGCTGCGTTTCCCTCATGCTGTCGGGATGCGGAAGCATCATGGCGAACGCGGCGAGCGGTAGTTTGGTAGCTTCCGCGAATTCACTTTCCTTTGGAAGTGTTCAGTTAGGGCAGACAGCCGGCGCGTCGGTTTCGGTCAAGAACGAGAGCACGGCAGCAGTGCAGATTTCCCAGGTGAGCGTGACCGGGCCTTTTTCCGTGATGGGGCAGAGCAGCATGCCGGTCACGATCGCCTCCGGTGGCACGTACGCGGTGAGTTTGCAGTTCACACCAACGTCGGTGGGGGCGGCGACGGGGAGCCTGACGCTGATCAGCAACTCGACCTCGGGCAACCCAGTTGTGAGCCTGAGCGGCACGGGCATGGCGGACGCGGTGGCGAGTGCGCCGGGGGCGATGATCAGCCCGGCGCCGGGAAGCGTGTTGCCGGGCTCCTCGGAGACGTTTACATGGTCAGCGGGAAGCGGCGTGGCGGAATACCAGCTGTGGCTGGGATCGACGGGCGCGGGATCGCAGAACCTGGGTGTCCTTACGGAGGGCGCGGCGACGGGGAACACGGTTTCGGCGACGGCGACCGGACTGCCGACGAGCGGAGCGACGCTGTATGTGCGGCTGCTCTCGGAGATCTCGGGGAACTGGCAGTCCACGGACTACACATATACGGACGCCAGCACGGTGGCGACGTCGGCGGCCACGGTGAGCGCAGTGTCGTGCACGAGTGCAACGATCACGGGCGCGGGGACGGACAGCTGCACGGTGACGCTCAGCGCGCCGGCCGACAGCGGTGGCGACACGGTGAGCCTGGCGAGCAGCGACTCCGCCCTCACGGTGCCCTCGTCGGTGCTGATTGGGGCTAACCGGAGCAGCGCAACGTTTACCGCGATCGCTGCCACGGTGAGCGCAACACAGACGGCGACCATTACGGCCAGCGTAGGAACCAGCTCCGCGACGTTTGCTCTGCAACTGAGCCCGCCGACGGCCAGCAGCGGGACGGCGGCTCTGAGCGTGAGCGCCAGCAGCCTGTCCTTCGGCGATGTCACCGTCAACACGCAGGCGACACCCCAGTTCGTGACGCTGCTGTCCTCGGGAACAGCCGCTTTGACCATCAATTCGGCGACGGTGGCCGGAGCAGGATTCGCGATAGCGGGACAGAGCTTCCCGGTGACGCTGAACCCCGGAAACGCAGTGACGGTGGAGGTGAAATTCGATCCGGCCACCGCGGGCGCGGCAACCGGAACGCTGACCGTTGTGACGAATGCTCCGACCAACGGCACGGCGCTGGTGAGCCTGAGCGGAACGGGCGATGCGGTGGCGGGGACACTGAGTACGCTCTTCTGCCAAAGCGGGACGATCACGGGCGCGGGCAGTGACGCGTGCACCGTGAACCTGACTGCGGCGGCACCGGCAGGCGGACTGACGGTGAATCTGTCGAGCAACAATACCGCCCTGACGGTGCCAGCCACAGTCACCGTGCCGGCAGGCGCGATGGGTGCGTTCTTTACGGCCACAGCCACGGCGGTGACGTCGACTGAGACGGCCAACGTGACCGCAACGGCAGGCGGCCTTTCGAAGATTTACGCACTGCAGCTGGTGGCACAGGCTCCAGGGCTGAGCGTGAGTACGAACAGCCTCAATTTCGGAGATGTGACCGTCAACAAATCCACGACCGAGACAATCACGCTGACATCGACCGGAACCGCTCCGCTGACCGTTAACTCGGCCACGCTGACGGGAACCGACTTCTCGATGTCGGGGGCGACGTTCCCGGCAACGCTGAATCCGGGACAGTCGGCGACGCTGCAGGTGAGTTTTGATCCGGCCACAGTGGGAGCGCAGACGGGTACCATCACGATCACAAGCAACTCGGCAACAAACGGAACCGTGGTGGTCGCCCTGAGTGGGACGGGACAGTCGGCGGGAGGCACGCTTAGCGGGCTCTCCTGCGCGAATGGGACGATCAGCGGCGCGGCCAGCGATTCGTGCACTGTGTCACTGAGTTCGGCCGCACCAACGGGCGGGCTGACGATCACGCTGAGCAGCAACAATTCGTCGGTGACGGTGCCCGCTTCCGTAACGGTGGCAGCCGGGGCTACGAGCGCAGGATTCACAGCCACGGTGGCAGCGGTCACTTCGACGCAGTCCGCCGCACTCACGGCGACGGCCAGCGGGGTTTCGAAGATCTATACGCTGCAGCTGGACGCACAGACGGCAGGGATGAGCCTGAGCACCAACAGCCTTTCCTTCGGAGATGTAACCATCAACACGTCCACGAGCCAGTCGGTGACGGTGACGTCATCCGGCACGGCTCCGCTGACGATTAACTCGGCAACGCTGACGGGAACCGGCTTCACCCTGGGCGGGGCGGCGATCCCGGTGACGCTGAATCCGGGACAAAGCGCGACGATGCAGGTGACGTTCGATCCGACCGCGGCAGGAGCGGAGACGGGAACGATCCTGATCACCAGCAACGCCACCACGAATCCGACGGCAACGATCAGCCTGAGCGGGACGGGCGACACGACGGCAGGCGCGCTGAGCTCGCTGACCTGCACGACGATGTCGTTCTCGGCGGCGGGCACGGATGCCTGCACGGTGACGCTGAGTGCCGCGGCACCGACCGGCGGACTGGTAGTCACACTGGCCAGCAACAATACAGCGGTCACGGTGCCGGCGTCGGTGACGGTGGCGGCGGGTGCTACAACCGCTCCCTTTACGGCAACGATTGCCGCGGTCACTTCAACGCAAACGGCAACGCTGACAGCAACTGCGAGCGGCGTGGCGAAAACTGCCGTCCTGCAGCTAACCGGAGGGTCAATTGGACTGACGCTTGGATCGACGAGCGTCGCGTTCGGCAACGTCAACCTGAACACACCCACCACGCAAACCGTGCTTCTGACTTCGTCGGGAACCGCGGCGGTCACCATCAGCGCGGCAGCACTGACGGGAACGGGCTTCACGATGTCCGGGGTTACGGCCCCGGTGACGCTGAGTCCGGGCCAGACGGAAACGCTGGATCTGGTGTTCGATCCAACGACCGCCGGGGCGGCCACGGGGCTGGTGACGATCACCAGCAATGCAACCAGCGGAGCAACGGCAACGATCGCGCTGAGCGGGACGGGTGTCTCGTCGGCCTCCTATGAGGTCCAGCTGACCTGGGACGCACCGACGGAAACGACCGACCCGGCAGTGGGATACAACATCTATCGATCGACGGGCAGCGGATCGTATGAACTGGTGAATACGTCGGTCAATACGCCAACAACGTTCACCGACACCACAGTGGCGAGCGGCAGCAATTACAACTATGAAGTCACGAGCGTGGATGCGTCGGGAGTGGAAAGCGCGCCGTCGAACGTATACGCCGCGACGATTCCGTAACGAATGAAGTGCCTCAAGGCAAAACAAAGGCCCGCCGTTTGGCGGGCCTTCTCTTTTGTGCTGGCGATGAGGTAGCGAAGGGTTGCGGGAATGCCGGGTCAGCACTTTACGATGTTGGGGGCATCAATATTCCGGGTCGCGTTGCGTGTGTCGACAACCAGCCTGGCCTTCGCAACGATGGCGGGGAAGTCGTACTGCGAGTGATCGGTAACGATGACGACGCAGTCGAATTCCGGGATCTTCTCCAGCGGAGTGCTGGTCATGTTGAGCGCGTATTTGCGGCCGTGACCGACGGTGGGGAAGAAGGGGTCGTTGTATTCGACGTGAGCGCCGCGCTTTTGCAGGAGCTCGATGATGGTGAGCGAGGGCGACTCGCGAAGGTCGTCGATGTCGCGCTTATAGGCAAGCCCCAGGATCAGGATGCGGGAGCCGCGCAGCGCTTTGCCCTGCTGGCTCATGGCTTCGATGATGTTCTCGACCACGAAGTAAGGCATGCCGATATTGATCTGCCCGGCCAGCTCGATGAAGCGGGTGTTGAAGTCGAATTCCTTCGCTTTCCACGACAGGTAGAACGGGTCGATGGGAATGCAGTGACCACCGAGGCCGGGGCCAGGATAAAACGCCTGGAATCCGAAGGGTTTGGTTTTGGCCGCGTCGATCACCTCGAAGAGATCGATGTCCATGCGCATGCAGAGCTGCTTCAGCTCATTGACGAGTGCGATGTTCACGCAGCGGTAGATGTTTTCGAGCAGCTTGGTCATCTCCGCGGTGGCGGGTGACGAGACTGGCACAGTGCGGTTGAAGATGGTTTTGTAGACAGCGGAGGCCAGATCACGAGCGGCGGGTCCGCAGCCACCAACCACCTTGGGGATATCGCGACGGGCGACGGTGTCGTTGCCCGGATCTTCCCGCTCGGGAGAAAACGCGACATAGAAGCCGGGGCTGGAGGCATCGCGCGCGATGCGCAGGCCAGCGGGATTTCCCTTCTCGAGCAGCGGGACCACGACTTCCTCAGTGGTTCCGGGATAGGTGGTGCTCTCGAGGATGATCAGCTGCCCGTCGTGAACATGCGGGGCAATGCTGCTGACGGTTCCGGTGACGTAGCTCAGGTCCGGCTCGTGGTACTCGTTCAGCGGAGTCGGCACGCAGATGATGATGACGTCCATCGCGGCGATCTGCGCATAGTCAGCGGTAGCGGTGAAGCCGCTTTCGCGGGCCAGCTGAATCTCGGTGCCGGGAATGCGGACGATGTAGGAACCGCCCCGGTTAAGGGTGTCGACTTTACGGGAATCGATGTCGAATCCGGTCACGCGAAAGCGTGCATCGCTGAACAGCAAAGCCAGCGGCAGGCCAACGTAGCCCATACCGACAATGCCGATGCGGGCCTGGCGGGATTCGATTTTCTGCAGCAGTTCAGCGGTTTTGTCTAAAGAAGTCACGGTCATCGTTGCTCTCATTATGGATACCAAAAATCAGGACAGCGTGAGTGCTGCTCACCATTGTGAGCGGCGTTTGGGTTGGGGCCAATGACACGATTTCGTCATGAAGAGTCAGGTTCCTCAGGCGGAAACCACAACGGCTTCGTCGGCGGAGGGCGGTTTCAGGAAGCCGCGCAGGATCTCAACATAGAGCTGCTTCTGCCGGAGGACATAGAGGAGAATCCAGAGGTAGATTGCGGAGAGAATGACAACACACAGAGCGAGGCGAGGCAACGGCGACAGCAGGTGGCCCCAGAAAAAGCGCGGCGCAAAGGCGACCGCCGCAGCGACGACGCCCGCCAGCATGGGCCGGCCGATTGACAGCAGAAGGTCACGAAGCAGGACCGGCGTTCCGCTGCGGGCCCAGGCGATGAGGGGAATGACTGTCAGCATCATGACGGTTGAGTACGCTACGGCAACGCCTTTCGGTCCCCAGGGCAAGCCGATGGCGTAGCCACCGACGAGCAACGGCGCCATTACAAACGCCATCCGCAGGCCTCGCCCGACCAGCCCGCACGAAGAGAGCAGCCATCCCAGAGGCGCGAGAATCGCAAAGCCGAGAGTGGTGGGTGCGAGAATGCGGAAAATCGGGACGGCGGAGTTCCATTTGGGCCCGAGGAAAACGTGAATGATGTCGTCACCAAAAAGGCCGCACATCAGGGTAATGGGCACGGTGAGCGACAGGACCAGCGAATAACCCTTAAGGAAGAAGCTTCTCAGGCGAGCCGGCTGGTCCTGAAGGCGCGACAACGCGGCAAAAACCACGCCGCCGGCGGCTGAGTTCAGATTGTCGGTCGGGATATTGACCAGCTGATAGGCGCGGCCGTAAATGCCGAGGGCGTCGACGCCCCAGAAGCGCCCCAGCAGAACCTTGTCCAGGTTCATGGCGAAGTACATGATGAGGCCATTCAGCGTGAGCGTGCCGCCAAAGCGCATCATGTGGAAAATCTCAGTGTGCTTGCGCGGTTTCCCCGGCACCCACCGCGAGGCCAGCCAGACGCCGATGGTGTAGACCAAGGGCGTGACGGTGGAGGTGGCGACGAGCGACCAGTAGGCGAAGCCACGCAGCGCCATGGTGATGCCGATGGAGGTGCTGACCGCCAGCGACACGATGTCGATCATCGACAGCATGACGAAGCGCATCTGGCGCTCGAGCAGAGCGCTGTGCTGCACTCCGGCCGCATTGAAGACGAAGGCTGTGGCGAGAACGGCGGTGACACCGACGAGACGCGGTTCATGGTAGAACGCGGCGACGAAGGGGCCGAGGGCAACGGCGACAACGCCCAGAACTAAGCCGACCACCAGATTGATCCAGAACAGCGTGGAGGACTGTTCGGTGGTTATGGACTGGCGCTGCACGGCGGCGGCGGAGAGGCCGAAATCGCGAAAGACGCTGAAGACGCCGATAACGGCGGTGACCATGCCCACGAGACCAAAATCTTTGGGGAGCAGGAGACGGGCCATGATCATCAGGGTGCCCGTTCGCAGCAGAAGGGTCGTAATCTGCGAAACGATCTTGGCCAGGCCGCCACGCATCGTTCGTTGCTTCAGATCTTTCATCTTCTCCCCACACAGCTCGGGCGGATGGTCGCCTCCCTTCCCTGACAATACCTGCAGGTCACGTCAGAGCACCAGCTTGCGGCAATAGAACGCCTCGGCGTAGCCGCTGGGCGCATTGCATTCCATGCCGCGCAGCCGCATCAGCGAGTGAAAGGTGGACTCCTGGAACCAGCTCCGGCTACGCTGCGAGGCGAAGCCGTCCATGAGGTGACGGACCTTGGTCTGGCACATCTCCTTGGTAAGCGGAACGAAGACGGAGGGCCGCCCCATATCGCCGTCGTATTTGGGAATTTCGTACTCCAGGATGAAGTGATTGCGGAATGTGTTCCAGGTCAGCTCCGAGAGGAGACGGTGGTCCTGGTGCGCGTCGTGGCGCTGATGGGTGAAGATGAGATCGGGATCGACCTTCTGTTTCAGTTCCTCGAAGGTCGCCTTCACTTCGGAGCCGACGAAGGGCATAAAACCATCGGGAAATTCTTTGAGCATCAAGCGGTCGATGCGGCCGGAGCCCGCAAACAGTTCCGCTGCTTTCTGCGCCTCCGCCTTGCGGACGCCCATGGCGTTGAAGACGACCCAGTGAAAGGAACAGTCGGGATACTGATCGACGAGGCGAAGGATGGTGCCGCCACATCCGATCTCAATATCGTCGGAATGCGAACCCAGGCACAGGACCTTGATGGCCCCGCCTTTCTTCACATCGAGGTTCAGTTTGATCATAGGGATGGGTCTTTCAAAGTACGACAAGGGAAGGCGGCGACAGCGACGATTCAGGTCGACGAGACGACGGCGGAGAGAGCTCGTTCGGCGGCTTTTTCGCCGCTGATGAAGCTTTCGTCGGTCCACATATAGCCCCAGTCACCATAGCGCCCGCAATAGGCGATGCCGATGTCGTCGAGGTAGGCGTGAACGGTTTTGAGTGATTCGGCGCGCTCGAGATCGAAGATGATGTTGGCGTACTTGAGCAGCATCGCCTTCTTGTCGAGGATCTTGTCGTCGTCGCGAACGATGCCGACCTTGCGCAGGTCGCGAATGACCGGTTCGATCCAGTCGTCGGCGTTGCCGCGGAAGGGTTTGTACTTCTCCGAGAAATAGACCTCTGCCTGAATATTGCCGGTTCCCGGAGGCGCATTCTTCGCCGAGAGCATGTACGGGAAGCCGAGGCGGCTGAAGCAAATGTCCGGGTCGTAGAAATACGTCATGTGCGCATTGGAAATGTCGTCGCGATTGAGGCCGATGTTGACCAGAATGCAGGTGGAGCAGGTGAGGCGGCCCGCTGCGTCGACCACATCCTGGGGGGCGCTTTTGATCATGCGAATCAGATCGGGCAGTGGCACCGAGGAGACCAGTGAATCGTAGTTGGTGACGAGGCCGTTGGAGAAGCGGAGCTCGCGCGCACGCGGATCGACGGAAACCAGCTCGTGGTTGAGCTTGAGATTCCCCATGGGAACAAACTTGTTGAGATAGAGGCGGAATCCGCCTTCGCTTGGATAGCGGAAATGGGTGATGTAGTGCACCTGGGGCGCCGAGGCAGAGAGCGCGCCGCGCAGCATTTCTTCGAGACTGGCGCGGTAGATGCGTGGGCCCAGCCAGTCGGTGCTCATGTTCTCGGCTTCGGTGGTGTGGTACTTGCGCGTGTAGCGCATGGGGAACGACTCGGCGAAGGTCTTGCCGAAGCTGGCATAGAGCCAGTCGGCATAATTTTTGATCGGCCGCTCGGGTGCGTTACGCTCTTCGAGAAAATCGGTGATGACCTTGATGATGGTCTCTTCCGGCAATCCGTGCATGTGGAGCTGGACGGGATGCGGAGGCCAGTAGCCTTCCCAGTAGTTATTCAGCGAAATGGGAATCGTCTCGTAGCGCCCACCGACGCTTTCGGCGAAGAGCTCCTGGATGCGGGTGTCTTTGGTAAAGGAGATATGCGGTCCGACGTCAAAGAGGAAGCCGCTCTCGTAGCGAAACGACATGGTGTGGCCGCCGTAGTACGCGTTCTTGTCGTACATGACGGGCGCGACACCCTCCTGATGCAGCCGGTGGGCGGCTCCAAAGCCGGCCATACCGCTTCCGAGGACAACGATGTTGGGCGTAGACATTACGAAAATTCTCTCCGGGGTGGTGTGTTGTTCGGTATCCCTCAGTTGGGGAGAGGGGGGCTTTCCTCAGTAACACTCGTGGCCGACACTTTTGGGGTATGCCGGGTCAGCCGGCGTCGCGGGCCAGGGCCTCATACTGCTCGATCTGCCTGAGGGTGAGCTGCTGCAGATCGGCGCCTGCCTTAAAGCCTTTGTACCAATCGGCGATCCAGGCGAGCGCTTGCTTGAGTGAGAGCACCGGCCGCCAATGCAGGCCGGCGGCGGCTTTCGAGGCGTCGAGTTTGAGGGCGTGGGCTTCGTGCGGATGAGCTCCGGAGTCGAGAGCCCATGCGGCGCCGGGACCCCACAGGCGGACGAGCTCGTCGGAAATCCACGAAACTGGCTGGACATCGGAGTCGACCGGACCGAAGTTCCATCCCGATGCGAAGCGCGGTCCATCTTCGGCGAGACGCTCGGCGAGCATCAGGTATCCGCGCAGGGGTTCGAGAACGAACTGCCATGGCCGATACGCGGATGGATTGCGAATGAGACAGGGCTGGCCCTCGAGAAAGGCGCGCATCAGATCGGGGATGAGCTGATGGCTGGTCCAGTCGCCACCGCCGATGGCGTTGCCGGCGCGGGCGCTGCCGAGTGCGACGCCGTGATCGGCGATGGTGTCCGGTGGAAAGAAGGAATCGCGATAAGCGCTGGTGACGAGTTCGGCGCAGCCCTTGGAGTTGGAGTAGGGATCGTGGCCGCCCATCGGCTCATCTTCGCGATAGCCCCAGATCCATTCGCGGTTGTCGTAGCACTTGTCGCTGGTGACGTTGACGAAGGCGCAGCGCAGCTTCAGCTGGCGAACCGCTTCGAGCACGTGCACTGTTCCCATGACGTTCGAAGCGTAGTTGCCGATGGGGTCTTCGTAGCCGGTCTTCACAACCGACTGTGCCGCGAGATGGAGAAGGACCTCGGGGCGGCACTCGGCCATGGCGCTCTTGAGTTGCGCGAAGTTGCGAATGTCTCCGCGAAGCGAGCGCAGCTTGCCGTCCACGCGCGCCTGCTCGAAGAGACTCGGCTGGGTGGGCGGATCGAGCGCGTAACCGGTGACGTCGGCTCCGAGCGAATTCAGCCAGAGCGACAGCCAGCTTCCCTTAAAGCCCGTGTGCCCGGTGAGAAAAACGCGCCGGCCCTGCCAGAAGGAGCGATTGACGTTCATCGAACTCCCGCGACAATTTCAGACGGCAGCGCGGACTCCCCGGGAACCTTCTTCGCCAGCGGCCAGCGAGCGTTCTGCTCGTGCCAAAGGGTTCCGGCGATGCCCTGCGGAACGGCATCGACGTCGTCGAAGCTGATGACGGCGTCTTTCGGTAGGTTGCGTTTCAGCACGCATCCTTCGGAGAGGCCGATGGGCAGCGCCTTCACGCCGCGCGCCGACTCGGCGTTGTCGATGAGGCCGTAGGTACAGAAGCCACCGATGCCATCGAGACGCTCGCCCGCTTTCAGGTCACGCTTCGCGACGCTGACGACTTCGCAGACGGGTCCGCCGAGGGGCGTGACGGTGGCATCGCGATTGACGACCGCGCGGCCGATGGTGGATGCGATCTGCAGGTGCGGCAGATGGAACGGCGTGTAGAAGACGTAGAAGGGTCCGTCGCCGAGCTTGTAGTACGCGAGCTGGGCCTTCTTGAGGGCCGAGGTTTCGTGGATGATCACGAAAGCGCCGGTATGCGGAGCCGCGCCGAGAGCGAAGTCGACGAGGCCAGTCTCGAGCATTTCCTTCGCGGGCAGGAGATTCGCGACTTCCCGAACGTAATTGCACGGCGGACCAAACATGCCGCGGCGTCCGACCTTGAAACCGGTGGCGTTGGCGAGGACGGTGGCTTCCATCGAGAGCTTGGTGGAGTCGGCAAAGGAAGTGACCTTGCGGACGTCCTGATCATTCTTCTCAGCAAACGCGCGCTGGGTCTCCGGGTTGCGATAGTAGTCGACCATGCCCTTGATGTTGCCGGCGGCGACGATTTTCAGCCCGAGGGTGCGCAGGTAGCGCAGCAGGGTCATGGCAACACCGGGCTCATCGCCATCGGTGTGCGTGAGCACGACGCCCGCTTCATCGGCTTTGACCTTGAGGATGGGACCGACCAGCGAATCCAGCTCGGCATTCACGAGCACTACGTGCTTGCCGTGTTTGAATGCGTCGAGCACGACTCCGGCGGCGGCTTCGACGGTCCCCGTGACTTCGAGGAGGACGTCGATGGCGCCGCAAGCGGTCAGGACGGAAGGGTCGGTGGTGAAAACAGGCACGCCACGGGCGATCTGCTCTTCGGCTTCATGCGCCGAATGGACGAGGGCGCAGTTGGGGAAACCAGCCTCACGGAAGGCGCGCTCCGCGTGTTCCGCTGTGCGGTTGGCAATCGCCACCAGCCGCATGCCCGGAACCGGCGTTCCCAGCTGTAGGGCGATGGCTCGGCCCGTGGCTCCGGCGCCCACCATGCCGACGCGAATCGGGTTACCGGCAGCTTCCAGCCTCTGCAAAGCAGTATCGACAGCACTCATTGGATCTCTCCAGTCATTCGGCGGAGTCGCCGATGATGTGTTTTTTTGTGGTCGGGGAAATTTGTCAGGTCTGGGTTCGATCAGTTGCGTGCGGCCTTGCGCGACCCGGTGATTCCGTTGCCTACGGCACTGCGCCGGTCAAGAAATTCCGCCACCGGCACCGGAGCGGACGGCCTGGGGTCATCCGATCCATTGTCGCCTCTCCACACATGCCAAGGAGCGGATCCGCTGCCCCACAGGCTTTCCAGCGACTGGCGGTCCTTGAAGGTATCCATGCCGGCCCAGAAGCCATCGTAGGTGTAGCCGAGGAGCTGCTTCTCATCGATGAGCCGTTGGAATGGCTCGATGACGAGCTCTTCGCCCTCTTCAATGTAGTCGAAGATTTCTTTTTTGAAGGCGAAGTAGCCGCCGTTGATGCGCACCGAACCATTGGTGATGGCGTGGACACCGGTCACCAGGCTGCTGCCCGGCTCAGTCGAGACGACGTGATAACTGAGGTTGGGCAGGACGCACAGGAAGCTCGCGATCTTCTTGTTGCGGTGAAAATGATCGAGCTGCTGGGGAAGCGGCAGATCGGTGAGACCGTCGCTGTAGTTGGCCAGGAATTCCTCCTCGCCATCGAGGTAGCGCTCGACCGCTTTCAGCCGCTGGCCGATGTTGGAGTTGATGCCGGTGTCGGCGAAGGTGATGCGCCAGTCGTGAATGTCGCTGTTGAAGAGCTCGACCTTGCGACCGCCCTGGGACAGCACGAAGTCGTTCGACGCGCACTCGCTG
>Ga0187887_10001361_pt1 | contig 21207 bp, 18 predicted proteins | sample June2016WEW_7_10_FD_132977 | JGI IMG/M metagenome (GOLD analysis project Ga0187887, IMG submission 132977) | Peatland microbial communities from SPRUCE experiment site at the Marcell Experimental Forest, Minnesota, USA - June2016WEW_7_10 | ecosystem: Environmental > Terrestrial > Soil >... | reverse complement strand
TCCAGTCTTCCGGCCACCAGCATTCACGGCGTCACCGTACCCGGCTGCGTGGATGGCTGGGAGAAACTGCACAAACGTTTCGGACGCCTCCCGTGGCGCGACTTGTTCAAGCCCGCCATTTACTACGCGGAAAATGGTTTTCCTGTCACCGAGCTCATCCAGTGGGATTGGGAAAACTCCAGCTCCAAGCTGGAAGGCGCCTCGCGCGATCTGTATATGCCCAGCGGCCACGCGCCCAAAGTGGGCGAGATTTTCCGCAATCCGCGCTTGGCGCATGCCCTGAACTTGATCGCCGAACTGGGCGCGCAAGCTTTTTACAGTGGACCGGTAGGCGAAGCGATACTTGAAACATCCCGTAAGCTCGGCGGCACCATGACCGCCGACGATCTGCGCGAGTTTCAATCCGAATGGGTGCAGCCGATCTCCACCGAGTATCGCGATTGGAAGGTCTATCAGCTTCCGCCTAACGGCCAGGGCGCGGGAACCATCGAGATGTTGAACATCATGGAAAATTTTCCGCTGAGCGATTATACGCAAGATAGCCCCGAGGCGCTGCACATCGAGATCGAAGCGCAGAAGCTGGCCTACATGGATCTGAAACGCTACATCGCCGATCCGCGCCAGGCATCCATTCCGTTGGCCGGGCTCCTCTCAAAGCCTTACGCCAAGCAGCGCGCAGCCCTGATCAACCGCGAGAAAGCGAACTGCGATGCGGAGCCGGGAAATCCAGCGGACCCCGGCCACGGCAACACTACTTACTTGAGCGTGGTGGATAAAGACGGCAACATCGTCTCTTTCATCCAAAGCATTTCCGACATCTGGGGTTCCGGCATCGCCGTAACCGGCATGGGATTTATCCTGCATGATCGCGGCGGCGCCTTCTCGCTCGACCCCACGCATCCCAACGCGCTCGCCCCACGCAAGCGCCCGTTTCACACCATCATTCCCGGATTCATGGAGCGCGGAAATCTGCATATCGGCTTCGGTATCATGCGCGGCTCGAACCAGGCGCAAGCACAGGCTCAATTGGTATCGAATATCGTGGATCACAAAATGAACATCCAAGCGGCGCTCGAAGCTCCGCGCTTCAACAAGCATGTGGCGAGCGGATGCGGCGACCTATGGATAGAAGCGCGCGTCCCCGAATCCACGCGCGACGAACTCTCGAAGCGCGGCCATCGTCTCACCGTAGTTGGCGCATTTTCCGGCTACATGGGCGGCGGACAAGTTGTAATGCACGACTCAGCCTCAAAGGTGAACTACGGCGCCTCATCCCCCCGCAAAGACGGCGCAGCCATCCCCGAGCCCGACCCTTATTTCAAATGAGCTCTATTTCACCCGCCCCGTATCAATCTCCAACCGATTCTCCAAAATCTTCACCATCTTCTGCAATTTGTCGGACCGCACTCTTTCCTGACGCAGCTCCTCGTTCAACTTCTTCAATTCCTCGGCATGCGAATCCGGCGCGGGACTCGGCGACGGCGCCGTAACCGTCGCAACAAACAAACGTGCAGACTCCCGAACCGCGCCGCCACTCGCAGGATAGACAGTCATCCGAACCCGCACGTCCCCGCTACGGCGTTGCCAACTCATCTGGCCAGTACGAAGCTGCGCGCCGGCCAATTGGACATGCGAAGGCCCGCCATCCTGAATCTCCATCTCCGCGCGCTTGGCCCCACGCACAGAAGCCGCGCTAGCATCCCAACTGATCTGCAACACCGGGCCCTCACCCTGAATTCGAAGAAATATCCCCGGATTTACAGGCTCAGGATGCGTTGGTTTTATCAACACTCCCGCCAGAACCATCGCCAGCAAAGTAGGAATCGCCCAAAGCCATCTCAGATAATTCGCTTTCGGCGTCTTCTCAACCGGAGCCTCGATGCTGAACTCCTGGTAGCTCGACGTGGCCCGCAGCTTGCCACCCGCTTCGCGCACAAAAAAACCTGCGCGCGCCGCACCCTCCGCCGTCGGCAAAATCACCAGCGTCACCTGCCACGGTTCGCCAAAGTATCCATCAAAGATCTCGATGTCGGCGGCGCTCAGCGATATATCGCTGCGCATATGCGACAGGAACCAACCCAGCGGCTGCAGCGACTGTAGCTCAGGATCTTGCTTAGCCCCCAGAAGCTGGCGTACCAGTTCGCGCCTGTCATCGGCGGAAAGACAGAAGCCCGGTCCTTCGGCATGCTCACAAGCAATCGGCCGCCATGTCAATATGCGAACCGAATCGCCCTGGTGTGTGCCGAACAGGACGCCGCCCACATCCAGCCCTCCGCTCGCGAACTGCCGCACGCTCTCCGCAGTCGCCGCGCGGATCTCCTGCATCACCTCATGCCTGTATTCGATCGACAAAACGATCTGTGGCGCAGTCCACCGCCCGAACCCCGTCTCAGCCGTCGTCTCGATCACTTGAATGTGAAAAAATTCGGGGACATGCCGGGCTAGCGTCCGCGGCTGTTTCAAACTTCAACGGGAGCAGACGTGTCCCCGCAATTTTTCCTCGCCATTCCGGCACGATGATCGAGGTCGAAGTATTATCCTCATTGTCCGGCTCATCCGGAACCTCGTGCAGATGGTAGTAGTAAGTGATGCCGCCCATCGCAATCGCCACCAGGATCATCCCGATGAACCAAACCGCCGTGTGCTGGTTCCAAGCCTTCTCATGCTCCACGATAGCGGCGGTGAATCGTACTGAGCACCAGGCCAGCGACAGCGAACATCCCAGTTTGATGTACCAGGGCAGCAAGTCCATGTGCCCTTGCCCGCCCACCTCGCTCCACACTGTGAAAATGGCCATCATCGCCAGCAGAAACTCCAGCGCGTAGGCCATGCGCAGCCAGGACGGACCCTCCCACGCGGGAGCCTTCGGAGTCTCCTCTGGCGCGGCATCGGGTGGAAGTTCCGGAACTGGTTCCTCTGTTTTTGGTTCTTCGAGTCGCTCGTTCACTTACACTCTCAACGTATCATGTTATTGGGTAAATCTCGCGATGGAAACCGTTACTTTAAAACAGACCAGTCTAGATGTTTCCCGAATCTGCTTCGGAACCATGACTTTCGGCGGCCAGACGGATTTCGAATCCGCCCGCCGCATGATCGACCTCTGCGTCGACTCGGGCATCAATTTTCTCGACACCGCCAACGTCTACAACACCGGCGCGTCGGAAGAAATGCTGGGAGGCCTGCTCGAAGGCCGACGCAAAGATTTCATTCTGGCCAGCAAAGTCCGCAACAAAATGGGTGACGGCGTGGACATGGCCGGCTTGTCGCGTGCCGCCATTTTCCGCGCCATTGACGACAGCCTGCGCCGCCTCAAAACTGATTATCTCGACCTGTATTATCTCCACCTCCCGGACTACGCTGTGCCCATTGAAGAATCCCTCGACGCCATGAATGAGCTGGTGCAGCAGGGCAAAGTGCGCTATCTCGCCAGTTCCAACTACAGCGGCTGGCAGATGGTCGAGATGCTCTGGATCGCCCAGCGCAAAGGCGAAAAAGCGCCCCACGTCGCGCAGCCCATGTACAACCTGATCGCACGCGGCATCGAGCAAGAGTATCTGCCGATGTCCAAGCGCTTCGGCATCTCAAACGTCGTCTACAATCCCTTGGCCGGCGGCCTTTTGACCGGCAAACAGCGCCGCGACGCTCCGCTGCCAGGCACCCGTTTCGACAACAACCGCATGTATCTGGATCGCTACTGGCACCAGTCCGACTTCGACGCCGTGGATCAACTGCAGCGCATCGCCGCCTCAGCCGGCCGCTCGCTAGTGAGCCTGGCACTCAACTGGATCTATCATCACACTCCAGTGGAATGCATCATCCTGGGCGCCTCGCGCGTAGATCATCTAGAACAGAACTTGAAAGTATTGTCCGACGGTCCACTCGACCCCGAAACCCTCCAGGGTTGCGACAAAGTCTGGGAAGCCCTCCGCGGCCCCACGCCAAAATACAACCGCTAGCCCGATGCCCGACAATCCTCCAGTCCCTAGCCCCCAGCCCCCCGCCCCCCGCCGACTAGGCAACTACGAAATCCTCGACAAACTCGGCGAAGGCGGCATGGGCGAAGTGTGGCGTGCGCGCGATGAGCGCCTGCACCGCACCGTCGCGATCAAAATCCTACCGGCTGATGTCTCCGCGGACGCATCCCGCCGCGCCCGCTTTGAACAGGAAGCCCACGCGCTAGCGGCCCTGAATCACCCGAATATTGTCGCCATTTACGACATCGGCGTCGACAATGGCCGCGCTTACATCGTCTCCGAACTTGTGGACGGCGAGCCGCTGCGGGCGACTATCAACCGTGGCCCCGTGCCGGTCCGCAAGGCCATCGAACTCGCCGGCCAAATTGCGGATGGCATGGCCGCCGCGCACGCACTCGGCATCGTGCATCGCGATCTGAAACCCGAAAACATCATGGTCACGCGCGCCGGCCAAGTGAAGATTCTCGATTTCGGGCTCGCCAAACAAGCGCCCATTGCAGCCGGCGAAAACACCGCCACCATGGCGCTCTCCCAACCTGGCACCGTGCTGGGAACCGCTGGATACATGTCGCCCGAACAGGTGCGAGCCGAGCCCGTGGACGCGCGCTCCGACATTTTCAGCTTCGGCGCCGTGCTCTACGAATTGCTCACCGGACGCCGCGCGTTTCAGGCCTCCACCAGCGTCGAGACCATGCACGCGGTTCTAAACGCGGAACCTCCAGAGTTCGACGGAGAACTGGGGAAACTTCCGCCGGCGCTCGCCACCATCGTCCGCCGCTGTCTAGAGAAACGGCCCGAGCAGCGCTTTCAATCGGCGGCCGATCTGGCATTCGCTCTGCGTTCCATCACCGGCGTCAGCATAACCGGCGTCCAGCCCGCTATCTCTACCACGCGGCAGGCACCTAACCGATGGATCTGGCCCGTGGCTGCGCTCCTCGCAGCCGCAGTGCTATTCGCCGCCGGATTCTTCCTCCGCGATCGAACTCTGCATCACGCTCCACCGGAATTCCAGAAAATCACGTTCCGCAAAGGCTGGGTAGCGCGCGCCCGATTCACACCCGACGGTAACATCCTCTATGAAGCGAGTTGGGACCATGGACCCAACCGGATTTACCTCGCCGTTCCCGGTAGCCCGGAGTCCAGGGATCTCGGAATCAACGGCGATTTCGGCTCCGTTTCCTCGAAGCAGCAATTGACGCTGTTCACAGAGCCGTATGGCGAATATAACAGCGCCCGATTATCGGTAGTTTCGATTTCCGGCGGCCAAAGCCGGCCGCTGCTCGATAACGTTCTGGCTGCCGACTGGTCGCCCGATGGCGAATCTCTCGCCGTGCTGCGGTGGGTCAACGGTCACACGCGGCTGGAATATCCCATCGGAAACACGCTGGTCGAAAACGTTCCCTGGTCCCTGTGGGTGGTTCGAGTCTCACCCGACGGCAATCGCGTGGCCTTCGTACACCGTGTAAACGGTACCGCCATCGGCCTGTATGTCGCGGACCGGACCGGAGGTAAACCGCACTACTTAGGCGAAGTCTCCGGACAGAATGCAACCGGCGAAGATACGGATTTGGTCTGGTCTCCAAAAGGTAATGAGATCTGGTTCCGCTCTTTCAACATCGGCGAAAGCGGAATCGTGTACGCGATCGACATGCAGGGACATCGACGCGTGGCATTGAGCCTACCCGAGCGCGTCAGGTTCTTTGATATTTCACGCAAAGGAGAGGCGCTGATGAGTACCGGATTCTCCGAGTTCGGAATTCTAGGAACAGCGCCCGGAGGTAAAGAAGAGCACGACCTATCCTGCTTGGATTCCGGCTCCGTCGCTGGCATCTCCGATGATGGCCAAATGATCATCGCCAACGTTACCGGTGAAACTGGAAATTCCAAAGGCAGCCTCTACCTCCGCAAGACCGACGGTTCTCCGCCCATCCGCATCGGCGATGGCCACGCTTACAAGTTGTCACCGGACGGCAAATGGATTTCGGGTTACGTTCTGAATGCGGACGGATCGCGCCGATTCCTCCAGCTTCCCACCGGACCTGGCGAACCAGTGGAAATCAAAGCCCCAGGCGTCTCCCCAGCCAATGTTTTCGGCTGGCTCGGCCAGGATCAATACATGGTAGTCGGCTACTATCCTGGAAAAAAATATCAGTGCTTCGCGTTCGATAACCAGAAAGGCACCTTGCGTCCGGTCTGTCCCGAAGGAATCCCGGACGCTACCATCTTCTTCCTATCTCCCGATCACAAACTGTTTCTGAGTCCCGGCCCCGGTCAGGGCTGGACCATCTATCCAGTAGATGGCGGTGCGCCGCAGCCATTGCGGGGAATCAGCTCTGATGAAACCGTGGTCAGCTGGCGCGCCGATAGCCACTCGCTGTACATCCGCCCGGGTCGGGAAAACAGCGACAGAATCCCAGTCTCAGTGCTCGATATCGCAACCGGCCAGAAAACGCCGTGGAAAGAAATTCATCCCACGCAGCCGGTGCTCGAAATCCATCACCTGTTCATCACGCCGGATGGCCGCGCCTACGCCTACAACTTTGTGTTGATCCAATCGGATTTGTACATCGCCGAAGGCCTGCAATAACTGGATGCTAAAGAGTGCGACATTCGCGCTGGCTGCAATTGCAGTCGCCAAGCTCCTGGTGCATCTCTACGCCGGACGCCACTATGGCTATTTCGTCGACGAACTTTATTACATCGCGTGCAGCCATCACCTGGACTGGGGCTATGTCGATCAAGCGCCGCTGATTGCACTCATCACTAGAATTTCCAGCACGCTATTCGGCGAATCACTACCCGCCATAAGATTGTTCCCCGCCCTGGCCGGTGCGGCTCTGGTTTTCTTGACAGGTTTAGTCGCGCGCGAATTGGGCGCCCAGCTCTTCGGTCAGGCGCTGGCTGCGCTCGCGGTCCTGCTTGCGCCCGGATTTCTCGCCACCGACAATTTTCTATCGATGAACGCCTTTGAGCCGCTGTTCTGGACCGGTTGCGCCTATGTTCTCATCCGCATCATCAAAACCGGCAACCCGAGATTGTGGCTGTGGTTCGGCATTCTCGCAGGAATCGGCCTCGAGAATAAGCACTCCATGCTGATCTTCGGCGCCGGACTCATTCTCGGACTCCTGCTCACACCGGAGCGCCGTTTCCTGCGCTCGCCCTGGTTCTGGATCGCGGGCTTGCTCGCCTTTCTTCTGTTTCTCCCGAACCTGCTCTGGAATATCCAGCACCATTTCCCGTTTCTCGAACTGCAGGCCAACATCCGGCGCAATGGCCGCAACGTGGACCTATCACTGCTTCAGTTCTTCAGTCAGCAGGCCACGACCATGCTCCCCTGGAGTATTCCAATCTGGCTAGCCGGACTCTGGCACTATCTATTCACCAAGCAAGGAAAGCCGTTCCGCGCTCTCGGCTGGGCATGGCTCTTCACCGCCGTCTTGATTTTAGCTCTCAACCCGCGCGTGTATTATCTCTGGCCAGCCTTCCCGATTCTCTTTGCGGCGGGTGCTGTCAGGTGGGAATTATGGCTGGTAGGGCCTCGATTGCAATGGCTCAAAGTCGCTCATCCCACCCTTATGGTTGCGACGGCGATCGTATTTGCGCCTTTCGCGATCCCGGTCCTGCCGGTGGAAACGTACATCTGGTACGCAAAGGCTCTCCATTTCGATCAACCCCGATTGGAAACCCACAAACTCGGACCGCTCCCGCAGATTTTTGCGGATCAGTTCGGCTGGGAGGAAATGACCGCGGTAGTGGCCCACGCCTTCAACAATCTTCCGCCTGAAGTACGTGCCCGGACCGCCATCTTCGGACAAAATTACGGACAGGCCGGCGCCATCGATCTGTTCGGACAAAAGTATGGCCTGCCGAAAGCCATCAGCGGTCATCAAAACTACTTTCTTTGGGGGCCACGCGATTACACCGGAGAGAGCATGATCGTGATGGATGATCGCAAGGAAAGGCTGGAGGCCAACTTCACATCAGTGGAAAAGGTAGGAGAAGTTTATCACCCATACTCCATGCCGTATGAGCACTTCGACGTGTTCTACTGCCGCGGGATCAAGCGCCCGCTCAAAGAGACCTGGCCAACTCTGAAGAACTGGAACTGACCTACTTCTTCTCGTTGTCCGTTTTCTCGGTGGTGTTTTCCTTCATCGCGTCTTTGAACCCACGAATGCCCTCTGCCAGGCCCTTACCCAACTCGGGCAGCTTCTTGGGACCAAACACGAACAAGCCGACGATCGCAATCACCAGCAGGTGCATGGGCTGAAACAAACCTTCCATTAATGCCTCCTCGTCCTAATTAGAAGAACACATTCAGTATACAGCAGTTGCGCTGCCAAGTGCTTAACTTCCTGAAATTAAAGACGAAGGAAGCGGCCCACGGGTTTCGGCCGCGCGACGCTGGGTGATTTGACTCTTTCGTCGTTTTGGCTGATCCCGCCCGTCTTGATGACATGAGCCGCATCGCGAAAGCTGCCTTTTGGGCCGCGTCGATCACCGCAATAGTGGTTTTTCTCCCGTTTCATCGGGCCGTTCCGGGTCGTGCCAAGCGCGTCGTCGCAACAGCACAAATCCAGGCGTACCTGACTGCCTTGGAAGCTTACAAGAAGGAAACCGGCGACTATCCGTCCACCAGCCAGGGACTCGACGCCCTCCGAACAAACCCCGGCGTCGACGGCTGGAACGGCCCTTACATCGATAGAGACATCGGCCCAGACCCATGGGGACATGCATACATTTATCGATATCTCGGGAGAGAAGGAATTCCCAGCGTGAGCGTGCTAGACTCGAAAATGAAATGAAGTTCGTAAGACGTTTTCTACCAATAATGCTCTGTGGCGCCGCGTTGGCCCAGACCAACGCCTCGGATCGCAATCTAGCCACGAAAGTCCACCAAGCGATCCTCGCGGATAAGTCGCTCTCCACCGAAGCGCACAACCTGAAAGTGATTAGCCAAAACGGCGTGGTGACGCTCAAAGGCCCCGTTCATTCCGAAAACGAGAAGAAAGCGGTCATGTCCAAGGCCATCGAAGTCGTCGGCACCAGAACAAGGGTCAGCAACCAGATGTCCGTCAGGCCGTAGTTGGTCTGCTAGACTCTAACCGAGTGTGGCAACGATCGCACGCTATCCGTATCCCCGCCACCATCTTCCTCAGCGCTTTTCTACTATTCCAGGTGCAGCCCATGATGGGCCGCTTCGTCCTGCCGTGGTTCGGAGGCGGGCCCGCGGTCTGGACCAATTGCCTTCTATTCTTCCAAGCCCTGCTGTTGGCGGGATACGCGTATGCCCACTGGCTGGGATCGCGCCCCAGCCTGCGCGTCCAAACTTCCGTGCATCTCGCGCTGCTGACTGCATCGCTTCTGTTTCTTCCGATTCTGCCTCGCGCGGACATCTGGAAGCCGGCATCCTCCACGGATCCTTCCGGCCACATCCTGCTGCTGCTGACCGCGACTGTCGGCGCACCGTATCTGCTCCTGTCATCCACTGGCCCATTACTGCAACGCTGGTTCGCGCTGAGTGAGCCGAAGAAATCGCCGTGGCGATTGTACGCGCTCTCGAACTTCGGATCGTTCCTCGCGCTCTTCAGCTACCCCTTCGTGTTGGAACCCTATCTGCGCTTGCACACGCAAGCCTGGATCTGGTCGGCGCTGTATGCAGCATTCGCGATATTGTGCGGTTGGACTGCGTGGAGCCTGCGCAACACAACACTCGCTGCGTCCGAGCCCGCGACGGACTCCGAACCCGCAACGCGTCCAAACGCATGGACCGTGTTGTTCTGGCTGGGCCTGGCAATGTGCGGCTCGACGCTGCTGTTGGCGACCACAAATCAGATCTCGCAGGAAATCGCCGTGGTCCCATTCCTGTGGGTTGCGCCGCTCTCGATTTACCTGCTCACGTTCATTCTGGCCTTCGAGCATCCACGCTGGTACCAGCGCTCGGTATTCGCGGTGGCCGCCGGAATTTTCGGCCCGGCCGCCTGCGCCGTCCAGGTTGCCGCGGTGGGCCTCAGCGCGCGAGTGCAACTCGGGATTTATCTGCTCACACTGTTTATCGTGTGCATGTTGTGCCACGGAGAATTGGCGCGCTCGCGGCCCTCGCCGCGCTACCTCACGGGATTCTATCTGGCCATCGCCGGCGGGGGCGCGCTTGGCGGCGTGTTCGTCGCACTGATCGCGCCCAACATATTCACGGAGTTCAACGAGTATCCCATCGGCCTGGCCGCGGCATGCCTGCTCGGATTTACGGGATGGCTACGCACCGGCGCGCTCTCCCAATGGACCAGCCGCAACTTCACGGTGCGCGTTCCACTGATGGCGCTGCTGATCGGAGGTCTCACATCGGTTGTCGCAATGGTCACGAACAACAGCCCGGCCATCGCCAGTTCTCGGAATTTCTATGGCATTCTGCGCGTTAGCGAAACCATCGATAGCAACGGCGCCCTCAGGCAGTTGACACACGGGACCATCCGTCACGGCTTCCAGTATCTGCGCAGCGACAAGAGCGCGTGGCCTACCACATATTATGGCCCGCACAGCGGCGCGGGGATTGTCCTTAACGCGCTGGATAAACCGGGAAGGCGCGTGGCTGTAATCGGACTGGGTACCGGTACGCTGGCCGCCTGGGGGCGCCAGGGCGATACTTTCCGGTTCTATGAAATCAATCCAGCCGTCGAAGCTATCGCCAATAACTGGTTCACATTTTTGAAAGACTCGAAAGCGCGAACGGAAGTTGTGCTCGGGGACGCCCGCGTCCAAATGGAGCGCGAACTCGCAGCCGGCCAATCGCACGACTTCGACCTGATCGCAGTGGACGCGTTTTCAAGCGATGCCATTCCGCTGCATTTGTTGACAGCCGAATGCGGCGATATCTACCGCCAGCGTCTGGCGCCCGGCGGTTTGCTGCTGTTGCATATCTCAAATCGTCTCCTCAATCTGGAACCGGTGGCGCGCGGCCTGGCCAACCATCTGGGCTGGAAAGCAGTCACGTTTGAAAACGGCGATGAGATCGATACCGGAGAAAGCACCGCAACCTGGGTGCTCGCGACCAACAATTCCGAATTCCTGCTACAGCCCGGCATGGCGCAGGAAGTATCCTGGACCGGCAAAGGCCGAGCGCCGATTACGTGGACCGACGACTTCGCCAGTTTGTGGCACGTGCTGAGATTCTAGGAGGGCCGGCTCCGGCGTTCGCAAATCAGCGCGCGAGAACGGGCCGCGTGGGCCAAGGAGGCGTCGGGAACACGGGCGAGCTGGTCGAAGAGCTGCTTTGCTTCTGCGAATTTTCCGGCGTTGAACAAACTCACGGCCTTGGAGAAGACATTCAGATCGCGGGACCGCTGGTTACCGTCCGCGCTATCCGATTTATGGTTGCCGCCGCCGGGGGTTTTCTTCATCAGGGCGTTTGCGCGACTTTATCAGAGTCGGCGGGTTCGGCGCAACTTTTATTTTAGTTCTGTCAGAGTACCTTCGTAGTAGACCAGCCTTTTGCGCTCGTCCTGAATGGCACGGGCATTCTCGATCACCCGAATCACCCGGCCGTCCTTACGTTTTAGCAGGAGTTCGGCGCCTACCAGTTGCCCGTCCCGTTCCAATTGGGCGGTGAGCCGTTTTCGATCGTCCGGATTCACATACAAGTCCTTGACATCCTGCGCCCGCAATTCGTCCTCGGAGCTATACCCCAGCATTTCAATCAACGCCCGGTTCACGGCCAACAATTCTCCATTGGAACTGGTTTGATAAACACCCTCGGAAACGGTTTGAAACAAGCTACGGTACTTGGCCTCCGAGGCGCGCATGGCGGCTTCGGAGCGGCGGCGGGCGGTGACGTCGGAAAAAGTGACCACGGCCCCGCGGACCACGCCTTCGTCCACAATCGGGTAGGAGGAGTATTCGACTGGAAAAGACGAACCGTCGGAACGGAAGAAACTCTCGTCATCGACGCGGCATCCGACACCTTCGCGAAAGGCGCGGTAAATGGGACAGTCCTCGGCAGGGTACGGACGTCCGTCCGATCTGGTGTGGTGCATCAGATCATGCAAGGGCGCGTTCCGAAGTTGCTCGCGAGTATAACCCAGCATCGCCGCACCGGACCCATTTACGAAAATGCATTTCCCTTCCAGGTCGAGGCCGTAAATACCCTCTCCGGTTGATTCGAGAAGCAGCTCGAGTCTTTTACGCGCCTCGCCGTCTTCTTTGCGTTGCTCGAAGTAGGCTACTGCGCCTAGCAATTTTCGGCTGCCATCGAACAACGGCTCGGCGCTGACCAGCAGGCCGGTTGCCGGTTCTACTTCCTGGAGGGGACCCTCCCGTAGCGAACGGAATAAGGGGTGGTGGCTTGGAAGCGCGTTTTCGCCGAACAGCGCGCGGGCGGCAGCATTCAAAACGACAATATTTCCTTCGGCGTCACAGGCCACAATGGCGGCGCAAACGTGTTCCAAAACGGCTGCTATAAGGTCCAAACCATCCCCATGGTTCTTTCATAAAGAGTTTACCGCGAATGTCAACGTTCTAGTACTCCTACGGTCTGGGTTCCGGTACGAAAGTCCCTGATTTCTCATTCTCTTAATTGCTTAGGGTCTTCAAGATGGAACGGTGTCATCGGCTCCCGCCCCAAAGCTTGATCCGATTCAGCCCGCCAGCGACGCGGACCCGGTTGTTGAGGTTCAGCCAGCCGCGCCACTCGAAACGCCTACGCCCATCGAATACATGGCCGTGTTTCACCTTACCCGGACCTGGGTTCAATACGGAATCTTCGGTTTTGCTGTGCTTTGCATCGTGATTGGTGCAGTAGAGGCTCTCTTCGGCCGGTAGAATGTAAATTGACTTACTAAGGGCGACCGCTTAAGGGATTAATCTTATTGCAACTTAGTACTAGAAGAGCGACAATACTGGTGGAACTAGCTCACTCCTCCGAGGGCTATCCAATGCCCGCTTCATCCTTCTCAGGTTGAGGCGGGCATTTCGGTTTTGCGGGCACGCAGGCGAAAGCGCCTGCGCCACGCTCCTGAGCCGCGTTAGAGATGGCAGTGGGCTTGGCCGCGCTTTTCGAGATACTGCTGGTGGTAATCCTCGGCCTGCCAAAATTCCGGAGCGGGTTGAATTTCGGTCACAATCGGACGCTTGAACCGGCCTGATTTGGCTAGCGCTTCTTTGGACGCCTTCGCGGCGGCCTCCTGTTCCGGAGTGTGGAAAAAGATGGCCGAGCGGTATTGTGTACCTACGTCGGGACCCTGGCGGTTCAAGGTAGTTGGATCGTGATTTTCCCAGAACACGCGGAGCAGATCGTCATAAGAAGCTTGTGAAGGATCGTATTCCACCTGGACTGCTTCGGCGTGTCCGGTGCGTCCCGTACACACGTCGTGGTAAGTGGGATCCGGCTTTGTTCCACCGATGTAGCCGACCGAAGTTGCGGTGACGCCTTTCAGTTGGCGGAAGGCGGCTTCTACGCCCCAGAAACAACCGGCTGCGAATGTTGCTTTCATGTCTCCGTTTCTCGTTTCTCGTTAGGTAGATGCGTCAAACCGCAGTGGAGTTGCAAGATGAGTGGAAGTGCTAGCTCCCGCCCGCAGCCGGCCGGAAGTGCAAGTCTACTGAATAGCCCGCGAAGTCGAAGTGGACGATATAAAGCACGTCGATCCGGACGGAATTTTGCGGACGGGTTACCTGCACATCTCCAGCGTGCACCGGTAGCCCCAGGGCTTCGCCTCGGCCCACCACCTCCTTCTGTATCAATTCCAATGGCTGTGTAGCGGTAGCAGGATCGTCCACCAACCCATTCACATAGCGCTGCAATTTCCAGTTTTGGACGTACGGCGGAATGAGCATCACGCCGATGGAGGCAAGAATCAGCAGGACGGCAACGCCTGCGACCTTGCGCAAGATCACTTCTTGCCGGCCTCGATGGACTCGAGTTCAGTCCACATATCTTCGTGAGGCTCCCAATCCGAACTTGCTCCGCCGGTTAGTTGGACTTCGGGCACTATCAATGTTCCGTGGCCGTAGATGCAGATGTATTCGGTGCGAGGCTGGCCGATGAGCAGCATGTTCGGCCAGGATCCGGCGGTTAAGGGCATGCGCAGGCGGCGCAGGCAGGTGCGGCAGCGATAGCGCTGGTCCCAGATGACAAGGTAGATCAGGCCCACGCAAAACGAAAAGAAGACCATCATGGCGACGGTGTAGCCAAGATCGTGCGTGAAGGCAGGAAGCTCGTACGCCTCGAAGTGCGCGTTTCCCTTGAAATGGATGCTGTGCGGAAAGCACATCGCGATCGCAAACCATGCGGCCCAGATTAGCAATCCAGCGCCCGCCAGCTTCGCCAGCAAATAGCCCCAATACTTCATGACCAATTGGACTCCTCTTCTAGCTTATCGGTTCCCGAGCTCCCATGGATGAGAGCAGGCAATCAACTTTTGAGCAAGTTGCGTGCCAGAAACACGACGTTGGCCGGACGCTCGGCAAGACGCCGCATAAAATATGGATACCAGGCGTCGCCATAGGGGACATAGAGACGCAGACGATGACCACCTGCCACCAATTGCTTCTGCAATTCGCGGCTGATTCCGTATAGCATTTGAAATTCAAAACGATCCGGCGCGATGTTTCGTTCCTTCACATGTTCGAGCGCCCGATTGATAATTTTTTCGTCGTGGCTGGCGATGGCCGGGTAAGTGCCGGTGTCCAAGAGACGTGTCATCAAATGCACGTAGTTCTTATCGACATCATTTTTGTGAGGGAAGGCGATATCGGAAGGTTCTTTGTAGGCTCCTTTGCACAAGCGCACCGGGATTTGCTGCTTGCATAGATTCTCGATGTCGCTTTCGCTGCGGTAAAGATACGCCTGGATGACTGCGCGCACGCAACCGTAGCTTTCATGGAGACGGTAAACTAGCGCGAGCGTACGATCCACGAAGGCACTGGATTCCATGTCGATCTCGACGACGCTCCCGATGGATTTCGCACGGATCACCAGGCGCTCCACGTTGGCACGGCAGGCGTCCTCGGAAAGGCCGAGTCCAAGCTGGGATGGCTTGACCGATACGGTGGCTTTGAGGTTTTGGACGGATATTTGATCGAGCGCGGCAAGATACGCGTCGCGCGAACGCTCAGCTTCGGCGAGCGATGTTACGCTTTCGCCGAGATGGTCGAGCGTGGCCAAGATTCCTTGGCTGTCGAGATTCTGACAGACGGCCAGCTCCTGCTGCAATGTGATTCCGGCGATGAAGCGGGAGGTGAGGCGCTGGGCAGCCGGTGAGGTCTCCATCCAGTGGCGGAGACCGCGGCGCTGGGAGAGGAACAACAGGGTGGTGCGGAGCACTTGGAATAAGGATAGCGTAGGGCAAGCCTCCGGCTTGTTTCTGCGCAGGCCGGGGGCCTGCGCCACAGATGCGTCATCGGCTCCGAGGTCTGGTAAGGGGTTTGGAATCTGTATCATGCGATGGGGTGGGCGCTCCTTTTTGACGCATCGTGCGTTGGGCGGTGCGTGCGGATGGGTGTTTTGAAAAAACGAAGCCACCGCCGGGCAAGGGGCTGGGGGTTGGGGACTGGGGGCTGCGACCATTGAGCTGGGTAACATCTGCCACAGGGATAGCACGCTCAGGGGACGCACAGAGCGGGGGTTTGTCGAGGTTGTTGATGGCAACGGAAAGATTGGGTTGGGAGTTGAGTGATTGGGGCCGGCCGGCTAACACAAGTGGGGTGCAGGAAGGACCGACAGAGTGGGTCGGGTTGGCAACTGTTGGTAACCTGCGCGCCGATTACCCCTGGAAGTTCGGCCACGGTCTTAAGAGCGTGTGGATCGGGCCCGCAATAGCTCTAAAGAGTTAGTAAGAAGCATGCGACTTATTTCTTTTACTTGATACATTTGGTATGGCAGGTACGTCCCAACAGGTGAAAGTACCAACAGAGTAAGGTCCGAGAATAGCACAGCGATAGTATTCTAGGTCGATTTTTAAAAGCATATGATTTAAGCAGGTTTTCGAATTAAAACCAAGGAGCGGCTCCCATGGGTGCTGCACGAAAATTCGACCTGGACCGTCGCCTGGAAGGGCATTTTGCAACCCTCCGGTCTTTGAAACATAGCGCAGGCAACTGGCAGATGTATGCGGCCGTTACCGGCTCCGCCATGGCGATGGCGACCAACGCTTCAGCACAGATTATTGGCAGCGGAATCCGGGATATTGGGGTGGATCCGATCGCTAGTGTGCGGGTCGTGCAAGGATATCTGGCTAATTCCAAGTTTGCGGTGGTGGGAATGCCGGGTTCGCAGGCGGAAGCGCCTTCGCCACTCTCTGCACAACTTTCTGTGCCACTCATTGCGGCGGGTGGAGTGGTTCCGCTAGATGGCACGGTGAGCATTATCGCGCCGGGGGAATTGGTATCCATTTTCGGTAGCAATCTAGCGAGTGAAACTGCGAGCTGGAACGGCAATTTTCCCACTACGCTCGGCGGTACCAGCGTGGAGATCGACGGCAAGGCTGTGTTTCTGATGTATGTCAGTCCGGGACAAATCAACTTGCAGGCGCCGGACTCGACGTCGCTGGGTTCGGTATCGGTGGTGGTTAAGACGCAAGGCGGCACGGCAAAATCGACTGTGACTTTAGGTGAGTTCGCGCCGGCGTTTAATTTGCTGGATGGGAAGTTTGCCGCAGGAATCATTCTCAGGACGAATGGGTCAGGGGCGTACGGCGGAGGAACCTACGATATCCTCGGGCCGACCGGAACAAAGCTTGGTTATCGGACGGTGGCCGCGCGGCCGGGCGACATCGTGGAACTTTTTGCGGTCGGTTTAGGACCGACTACTCCCGTGGTACCGGCGGGAAAGCCCTTCACCGGCTCAGCGCCAGTTATCGATCCAATCAGCCTTTACATCAATAATGTTTCCGTCACGCCGACTTTCGTCGGATTGTCCAGCGCCGGTCTTTATCAGATCAATCTGAACGTTCCGAGCGGCCTCGGCCAGGGCGCGGTGCCCATTGTGGCGGTGGCGGGCGGTCTTCAGACGCAAATGCAAGTGCGTTTTTCGCTTGAGATTTGTGCCAGCGGCAATTTGGTTACGGGCGGATGTTCCAGTGGGACTGGCGTGATCAGAACAGGCGGCGGGTTCGGAGGAGGATCGGGCTTTGGTTCAGGGTTCGGATCGGGCGGAGGAACAGGCGGCGGTGGTGGTGGAACTGGCGGCGGTGGTGGTGGAGGTACCGGCGGCGGTGGCGGCGGCGGTGGAGCCGGAGGGGGTGGAGGATCGGGTGGTGGAACCGGAGGCGGTGGTGGGTCGGGCGGAGGGTCGGTGGCGGCGCCAGTGGGAGGCAGGGCGTATCAACCCAGGCTTCGATTTCCACCGAAGTAGAAAGTTGCTGAGGAGGGTTATTCCATGGTGTCAAAACGGGTGTCAAAACGAATGTTGTGGATGATGGCAGCTTTTGCCGTTGCGAGCTTTGGCAAGAATGCACCGAGGATAGCGCCCGTACCCAGCGATCCTCTGGAAATGGTGACCGGGCAAGTTCAGGTGGCGAGTGCGTCTTCGAGCCGCGCGGCCGCTCTGGAGCTTCTGGCTCGTGCGCGGAGCGCATATGCGCTGCGAAGTTCCGGTGAAGCCTACGATCTCAAAGTAACGTTCACCGTGAATTCCGGCGGGCAAACAGAATATGACGGCGCTTGGCAAATGGAGGACATGTCGGATCCGCAGCAAGGATTCCGCTGGACAGCGAAGGCCGCGGCCGGTTATACGACGACGCAGATTTCTTCGAACGGAGTTTATTATGCGGCGGGAACTTCCAGCATCATTCCGCTGCGCTTGCAGGAAGCCCGCGCGGCGTTGCTTGATCCAATTCCGCCGGCGCAGAACGTGAATCGGGCGCTGATTCGAACGACCACCGGGACGTTCAATGGCCAGCAGCTTTCGTGCGTTTTGATCTCGGGTTCCGGGAGCGCCGCTGCTTCCATGCCGGGGCGAAGCTGGGATGAGACCGAGGAGTGTATCGATCCGCAATCCGGGTTGCTCGTGGTGCATTCGCAAGTGCCCGGGCGCTACTACGCTTACGATTACTCGAACGCTCCGGAATTGGATGGTTACGTATTGCCTCGTAAGGTGACAGTGACCGAAGCCGGCAAAACAGTGTCGGAGATCTCGGTGGTGAGTTTCGAGCAGCTTCCAGCCGTGGATGCGAGTCTGTTCCAACCGAGCGAAGAGATGAAGGCGGCTGGTCCATCGGTTGCGATGTCTGGAGCGCAAAAACTCTCGCGTGTGGTGGGCGCGGTGCCGTCGGGTGCGACGGTGCAGCCGGTTTGTGTATTTGGGTTGGTGACCTCGTCTGGACAACTGGTGGAGGCGCACTCGTTACAGCCGGCAGATCCGAACAGCGCAGCGGCGTTGGAAGATGCCAAGCAGATAACCTTCGCGCACGCGACGGCGGCTGGGGCGAGGCCGCAGCAGCATTTTGTATTTATTGTTGAGCAATTTGCGGCGGCGCAATAGGGTGATTCGAGCGGAGTGATTTTCCGACCATGGCGCCGAGCCCTCCTATAGTCACTCCGAGTAGCGGCCCAATCCAGATATGATTGAGGCCGCCTGCCAGGGCATCCCAATATAGAAATGTGGACAGTTCAGCCTGAGTGGGTTGATGATGGGCGCTTCGGGCACATGACGCCGGTCAGAAGGCCGAAGATCCAGGTGATGGACCGAATAGTGTTGGATGTAGTAAAAGGGGCGCGGCGGCCAGCAGAGGCGGAAAGGCACCGAACCCGTTGAAGACGCCCGTGGCGCGCGCACTTTTTGCCTATTGTGTTCGCACTCTCCCGAATACTATAGGAAGAAGATCATTTTCATGGGGTTCACAGGAGTGTGAACGCGGCACGCAGGAGTGCGTGCGCCACGGCGTCGCGGTTCGGTAACTCAATTATGAAGGTGATGCTGGTGGGGTGGGATGCGGCTGATTGGAAGGTGATCCATCCGCTGATGGATGCAGGCAAGATGCCGAATGTCCAGCGGCTGGTGGAGAACGGCGCGATGGCGCAGATCTCGACGCTGCATCCGCCGCTCTCGCCGATGCTGTGGACTTCCATCGCCACTGGAAAGCGGCCGTTCAAGCATGGCATCCACGGCTTTTCTGAGCCGACTCCGGATGGCCGCGGCGTGCAGCCGGTAACGAATCTGTCGCGAAAATCGAAAGCGCTGTGGAACATTCTTAATCAGAATAATCTCAAGAGCATCGTTATCGGTTGGTGGCCGAGCCATCCGGCGGAGCCGATCAATGGCGTGATGGTTTCGGATTTCTATCATCGCGCTAGCGGGCCGTTGGACAAGGGCTGGCCGCTCAGAGCCAAGGCTGTTCATCCGCCGGAGTTGGCTGAAACGCTGGCTGGTTTGCGCGTGCATCCGGATCTTCTGACGCCGGAGATGGTGGAACCGTTTATTCCGTTGGCCGCGGAGATTGATCAGGATCTGGACAAGCGGCTGGCTGGGTTTCTGCGGACACTGGCGGAGTGCATAAGCGTGCAGGCGGCGGCAATGTGGCTCAAGGAAAATCACGCGTGGGATTTTTTCGCGGTTTACTTTGACGCGATCGATCATTTCTGCCACGCGTTTATGCGGTACCATCCGCCGCGGCAGAGCTGGATCGGGGAGCGCGATTTCGAGCTATTCCAAAATGTTGTCTCGATGGCTTACCAGTTCCACGATCAGATGTTGGGGGAGCTGCTTGAGAAAGCGGGCGATGACACTACCGTGATTCTGATGTCCGATCACGGCTTCCATCCGGATCATCTGCGGCCGGCGTCGATTCCGGATATCCCGGCGGGGCCGGCGATTGAGCATCGTGACTTTGGGATTCTGGCGATCAGCGGGCCGGGTATAAAGAAGGATGAATTGTTGCACGGGCCATCGGTGCTGGATATTACGCCGACTATCCTGACAATTTATGGATTGCCGGTGGGCGACGATATGGACGGCAAGGTGCTGCCGCAGACGTTTGTCGAAACGCCGGAGGTGCGGCGCATTCCGAGCTGGGAAAATGTCGCGGGCGCGGACGGACAGCATCCGGCGAATATGCGGATGGATCCGGTGGCGGCGCACGAGGCGCTGGAACAGATGATCGCGCTGGGGTATATCGAACGGCCGGACAAGAATCGCGAGGTCGCGGTTCGCAAGACCATCCGCGAGCTGCGCTATAACCTGGGCGAGGCTTATCAGGACGCGGACCGGCACAAGGAGGCGCACGAGATCTTTGCGGAGTTGCATGCGGCTGATCCGGATGAGCAGCGATTTGCCGTGCGGCTGTTTGTTTCGGCGCAGGCGCTCAAGATGCATGATCAGATGCGGCGGATTGTGGACGACCTGGACGGCCGGCGGCGTGAACTGTTCGAAGAGGCGAAGAAGAGGGTAGCCGAGGGTGGACCGGAGCTGGGGCACTGGCGGAATCTGACGCGCTATCAGCCGCCCGTGATCGATTATCTGAAGGCGCAGGTATTGACGGCCGAGAAGCGTTATCCTGAAGCGCTGGCGGCGCTGGAACGTGTGACGGAAGCGCACCTGGTGCGCCCGGGGTTGTTTTTGCAGACGGCTGATCTGTATTTGCGGCTGGGCCGGTGGAGCGATGCGCAGCGGGTTTATGAAAAGGCGCTCGAGATTGATCCCGATAATGCGTATGCGCATCTGGGCACGTGCCGGATGGCGCTGCGGCGACGGAAATTCGGTATCGCCGCGCAATCGGCGCTGGATGCGCTGCAGAGGATTTATCATTATCCACAGGCCCATTTCATGCTGGGGCAGGCGTTGACGGGAATGAAGGAGTACCGGCGGGCGGCCGAGGCGTTCCGGGCGGCTATTTCTTTTAATCCCAATTATCCGGAGGCGCATGTTCGGTTGGCGGAATTGTTGGAAAAACACCTTGGAAACGATGTGGAGCGCGCCCGTGAGCATCGAGAATTGGCGCGTGTCATGAGGGGCCGCAAGACCGGTGTTGGGAAAAGCCCGGCGGCGAGTGAAGATGCAGAGCGCTTGGTTTTCACGCCGTCGGTCAATATGCCGCCGCTTCAGGAGTCGCTCATCGTGGTGACGGGTTTGCCGCGATCCGGAACATCCATGCTGATGCAGATGCTGGCTGCGGGTGGCGTGGAGATCCTCTCGGATGGACTGAGGGAAGCGGATGAAGATAATCCGCGCGGTTATCTCGAGTACGAGCCGGTGAAGAGATTATTGAAAGATTCGAAGTGGCTGACGGAGGCGCGGGGAAAAGCG
>Ga0187887_10001358_pt1 | contig 21218 bp, 25 predicted proteins | sample June2016WEW_7_10_FD_132977 | JGI IMG/M metagenome (GOLD analysis project Ga0187887, IMG submission 132977) | Peatland microbial communities from SPRUCE experiment site at the Marcell Experimental Forest, Minnesota, USA - June2016WEW_7_10 | ecosystem: Environmental > Terrestrial > Soil >... | reverse complement strand
GGCCGAGGTGCGCCGCGCCGCCAATCCACACGAAGTGCTGTTGGTCGCCGACGCGCTGACCGGACCAGACGCCGTGAATCTGGCGAAGAGTTTCAACGAGCGGCTCGACCTCACCGGCATCGTGCTCACCCGAATCGACGGCGACGGCCGCGGCGGCGCCGCTTTGTCAATGCGCGCGGTCACCGGCAAGCCGATCAAGCTGATCGGCACCGGCGAAAAACTCGACGCCATCGAGGATTTTTATCCGGCCCGCATCGCCGACCGCATTCTCGGCATGGGCGACATCGTTTCGCTGGTCGAGAAAGCCGCGACCACCATCGACGCCGAGAAGGCGGCGCGCGTCGCCGCCAAGATGCGCAAGGGCTCCTTCGATCTCGCCGATCTGCGCGAACAGCTCACCCAGATGCAGAGCATGGGCGGCATGAGCGGACTGATGTCGATGATGCCGGGCATCGCCAAAATGAAAAACCAGCTGGCCGAGCGCAATCTCGACGAGACGGTGCTCAAGCGGCAGATGGCGATCATCGATTCGATGACGCCGCAGGAGCGCAAAAATCCCGACGTGCTCAAGGCCAGCCGCAAGCGGCGTATCGCCTCGGGCTCCGGCACCAAGCCCGAAGACATCAACCGGCTCCTCAAAATGCATCGCACCATGGCGGACGTGATGAAGGCCATGGGCGGCGCCAAGCGCGGTCCGATGGCGGGGCTTGCCAATATGCTCGGCTTCGGCGGCGGCGTGCCGAGCCCGGAAGAGATGGCGAAGCTCGCGGAAAAATTACCTGGTGGCTTGCCGGGCGGGCTGCCGGGCGCGCCGGGTCTGCCGCCTGGCCTGCCGCCGAATTTTCCGGGATTGCCGGGTGGGCTACCCGGACTTGGTCCGAAATTTCCGGGCGGATTGCCCGGCGGATTTCCCGGACTTGGCAAGAAGAAGTGATCTCACCACCAACATCGCAACGCATAACGAAAGGAAACTGAATGCCCCTCGTCATCCGCATGGCCCGCGCCGGCACTAAGAAACGTCCGGTCTATCACATCGTCGTCGCCGACAGCCGCAGCCCCCGCGACGGGCGCTTCATCGAGCGGCTGGGTTATTTCAATCCGCTATTGCCGAAGGAAAAGACCGAGCGGCTGAAATTCGACCTGGAAAAAGCCAAGGCCTGGATCGGCAAGGGTGCGCAGCCTTCGGACCGCGTCATGCGCTTTCTCGACGCCGCGGGCGTGATGAAGCGCGAGAAGCGCAACAATCCGGAAAAGGCGCTCCCGCGCAAGGAACGCAAGGCAAACGCGGAGGCCGCCAAGACTGCGGCAGACGCTGCTGCGGCAGCGGCCAAGGCCAAGGCGGCTGCAGCGCCGGCGGCGTAAGCGGCGCCGCTGCTAGCGGGCAAAGGCCTAACGAGCAAAAGCGATGGCGGGCGGCGAACGAGTCTGCGTTGGGCAAATCGGCGCCGCCCACGGCGTGCGCGGCGAGGTCCGGTTGCGCTCGTTCACCGCGGAACCGCTGGCGATCACCCATTACGGCCCGCTCGAAAGCGAAGACGGCCGGGTGTTTGAGATCGAAAGCTTAAGGCCGGCCAAAGACCACTTCGTGGCGACGCTCTCGGGCGTTGCCGATCGCAATGCCGCCGAGCGCCTCACCAATACGAAACTCTATGTGCCGCGCGAAAGGTTGCCGCAGCCGACCGAGCCTGACGAGTTCTACTACGCCGATCTCGTCGGACTTGCCGCCGTCGACCGCTCAGGCCAGCCGCTGGGCACGGTCATCGCTGTCCACAATTTCGGCGCTGGCGACCTGATCGAACTCCGCTGCGCCGAAAGCGAACCCACAAAACTGCTGCCGTTCGATGCGGCGACGGTCCCCGAGGTCGATCTTGCGGCCGGGCGCCTGGTCGTCGAACTCCCTTCGGAGCGCGAGTGACATGTGGCGGGCGAGCGTTCTCACCATTTTTCCGGACATGTTTCCGGGGCCGCTGGGCGCAAGCCTCGCCGGCAAAGCCCTGGCGACTGGCGTGTGGTCGCTCGATGCCGTGGATATCCGTGGTTTTGCCGCCGACAAGCATAAGAGCGTCGACGACACGCCGGCAGGGGGCGGCCCGGGCATGGTGATGAAAGCCGACGTGCTGGCCCGCGCCATCGATGCCACGGCGACCGATGCGCGGCCGCGGCTCCTGCTCTCGCCGCGCGGGGCGCCGCTCGATCAAGGCTGGGTCGAAGAGCTCGCTTATGGCGCCGGCGTGGTCCTCCTCTGCGGCCGGTTCGAAGGGGTCGACGAACGCATCATCGCGGCGCGCAGCCTGGAAGAGGTTTCGGTCGGCGATTATGTGCTGTCCGGCGGCGAAATCGCCGCCATGGCGGTGATCGACGCTTGTGTGAGGCTTTTGCCCGGTGTCATGGGCACGGCCGCTTCGGGCGCCGAGGAGAGCTTTAGCGAAGGGCTTTTGGAATATCCGCATTATACCCGGCCCCAGCTCTTTGAGGGCCGGCCGATCCCGGAGGTCCTGACCTCGGGCGACCACGGCAAGATCGCCGCCTGGCGCCGCGCCGAGGCAGAGCGGCTGACCCAGGAGCGGCGGCCCGATTTGTGGGCTACCCGGCATTCCGCCGGGCCCCGGGCGAAGCCCGCGAGCCCCCCTAGGGCGCCCCGGAATGACGACGAGTGACCGGAGGGTGACAAAGCCCGCGCGGTGTAATAGAAGCTGCGCCAACCCGCGTAGACCCGGCCGAAAACGGCGCGATGACAGCGCAGCCGATGGAGAATTTGCCATGAACGTGTTGCAAGAAATCGAAAACGAACAGGTGGCGAAGCTTTCCGCCGGCAAGGACATCCCCGATTTCCAGCCCGGCGACACGGTCATCGTCAACGTCAAGATCGTCGAAGGCGAGCGGAGCCGCGTGCAGGCCTATGAAGGCGTCTGCATCGGCCGCGCCGGCTCAGGCCTGAACCAGAACTTCACCGTGCGCAAAATTTCCTACGGCGAGGGCGTCGAGCGCGTGTTCCCGCTCTATGCGCCGATGATCGACTCGATCAAGGTCGTGCGCCGCGGCAAAGTGCGCCGCGCCAAGCTCTATTACCTGCGCGGGTTGCGCGGCAAATCCGCCCGCATCATCGAGCGTCAGGACCATACCGCGGCGACGGCCGGCGGAGACAAAGCGGCGGAGAAATAGAAATCCGCCACGGCGCGATGTCGTTGTGCGCCCGTGACGGACCGGAGTTTTGTGATGGCCAAATCCCGCACGCTGTACGACAAAATCTGGGACGAACATCTGATCGAGGAGGCGCCGGATGGCGCAGCCTTGATCTATATCGATCGTCATATTGTGCATGAAGTGACGAGTCCGCAGGCGTTCGAAGGCTTGCGGCTCGCCGGCCGCAAAGTGCACGCGCCGGACAAGACGCTGCTCGTGGTCGATCACAACGTGCCGACGACCAACCGGCATCTGCCCAATCCCGATCCGGAAAGCGCGACCCAGATCGCGTACCTCGCCGAAAACGCGAAATTCTTCGATCTCGAATATTACAACGAGTTCGATAAGCGCCAGGGCATCGTCCATATCATCGGCCCGGAACAGGGCTTTACGCTGCCCGGCGTGACGCTGGTGTGCGGCGACAGCCATACCGCGACCAATGGCGCGTTCGGCGCGCTTGCCTATGGCATCGGCACTTCGGAAGTCGAGCATGTGCTGGCGACGCAAACGCTGATCCAGTCGAAGTCAAAGAACATGCGCGCGGTGGTCGACGGCAAATTGCCGGACGGCGTCACCGCGAAAGACATCATCCTTGCCATCATCGGCGAGATCGGCACTGCCGGCGGCACCGGCTATGCGCTGGAATATGCCGGCGAGGCGATCCGCGCGCTGTCGATGGAAGGTCGCATGACGGTGTGCAACATGTCGGTCGAAGCCGGCGCTAAAGCGGGCTTCATCGCCCCCGACGAAAAGACCTACGACTATCTCAAAGGCCGTCCCAAGGCGCCGAAGGGCAAGGACTGGGACTTGGCGCTCGCCTATTGGCAGACGCTGGCCTCCGGCGACGGTGCCCATTTCGATCGCGAGATCAAGCTTGATGCCGCCAAGCTGCCGCCGCTCGTGACCTGGGGCACCAGCCCCGAGCAGGTCGTTTCAATCACTGGCCGCGTGCCGAATCTCGACGGCATCGCCGACGCGGGCAAGCGCGAATCTATCGAGCGGGCGCTTTCTTACATGGGGCTCAAAGGCGGCGAGAAGATTTCCGACATCGCCATCGACCGCGTCTTCATCGGGTCCTGCACCAATGCGCGCATCGAGGATTTGCGCGCGGTCGCCAAAGTCGTCGACGGCAAGACCGTCAACGCCAAGGTCAATGCGATGATCGTGCCGGGCTCCGGCCTGGTCAAAGAGCAGGCCGAATCCGAAGGCCTCGACAAGATCTTCGTCAAAGCCGGCTTCGAATGGCGCGAGCCGGGCTGCTCGATGTGTCTGGCCATGAACCCCGACAAGCTGAAAGCCGGGGAGCGCTGCGCCTCGACCTCGAACCGCAATTTCGAAGGCCGCCAGGGCTACAAGGGCCGCACGCATTTGGTCTCGCCGGCGATGGCCGGCGCCGCAGCGATCGCCGGGCATTTCGTCGACGTGCGGGAGTGGCATTAAGCGCCAACGCGCGTCATGGCCGGACTTGTTCCGGCCATCTCGAGTGATGTGTCACGCCGTGCCCGCCTAAGCGAGATCGCCGGGACAAGCCCGGCGAGGACGATCACCCCCGCACCCACCAGCAGCGCATCTGCGGATAGAGCACCGTGCCGCTCGGCCGGTTCTGCAATTCGTACCAGTCGGTGCAGCGCCGGTAGAGCAAGGGCCGGGGGTTAATTTCGATCCTTTGCCGCGCCTGCCGTTGCGGCGCGTCGTTCTGTGCTGCGGCCTGCGGCGCTGTAAGCATCAACGGCAGCGCCGCCAGAGCCATAATAGCGATCAAGGTTTTGACTGACATTGCTGCCTCTCAGCTTAGCCCATCCCACAATCCACGCTACATTAGGATTATGGCCGATCCCGCATCCGATCCGCTGTTCTGGCGCAAGGTGAAAGCGCCCTCGCTGGCCGAGTTCGAAGTCATAGCCGGGGAGGTGTTGCTCCATTTGCCGCAGCGGTTCCGCGCGCTTTGCTCCGATGTCGTCATCCAGGTCGAGGATTTCCCGAGCGACGAGGTGCTCAAAGAAATGCAGGCCGAGAGCGAATTCGATCTGTTGGGCCTGTTCCAGGGCATAGGCCTGCCGTTCCGTTCGGAAAGCGCGTCCGGGCAAATGCCGAATATGATCTGGCTTTACCGGCGTCCGATCCTCGATTATTGGGCCGAGCACGATGAAACGCTCGGCGCCATCGTCAAGCACGTGTTGGTGCACGAGATCGGCCATCATTTCGGGCTGAGCGATGACGACATGCATGCCATCGAACAGACGGACAGCGCATAGTTCGAGCCTGCGCTGTCGTGCTATAAGGGTGTCATTACATTTCGGACCAGGGAAGCACTGCCATGCTTGTTACCGTTTTTCGTTCCCGGCTGAAGCCGGGTGTCCGCGACGAATATGTCGCTTTGGTCGATCAGATGGAAAAACTCGCCAGGACCATGCCGGGCTATATCTCGCACAAGGGCTTCTTCGCCGACGACGGCGAGCGGGTGACCATCGTCGAGTTCGAGCAAGCCGAAGGTTTGCGCGCCTGGCGGACCAACCCGGAACATATAGCGGCGCAAAAACTGGCGCGGCAGAAATATTACACTGAGTACCACGTTCAAGTTTGCACGCTCGACCGCGAATCGAAGTTCAAGGCTGACGAAGAGGCGCTTGCGGCACAGGCTTGACCCGCGCCGGGGAAGCCGCCATTTACCCACTCAATTGCAGGATCGACCAGGATCGACCAATGGAAAAGTTCACGGTTCTCGAAGGCGTCGCGGCGCCGCTGAAGATGATCAATATCGACACCGATATGATCATTCCGAAGCAATATCTGAAATCGATCAAGCGCACCGGCTTCGGCAAGGGCTTGTTCGCCGAGAAGCGCTTTCGCGACGACGGTAGCGAAAATCCCGATTTCGTGCTCAACAAGCCGGCCTATCGCAAATCCAAGATTCTGGTCGCAGGCGACAATTTCGGCTGCGGTTCGTCGCGCGAACACGCGCCCTGGGCGCTGTTGGACTTCGGCATTACCTGCGTGATCTCGACCTCGTTCGGCGACATCTTCTACAACAATTGCTTCAAGAACGGCGTACTACCGATCCAGGTGTCGCCGGAGGACCTCGAGAAACTGTTCGACGACGCCGAGCGCGGCGCCAATGCGACGCTCACGGTCGATCTCGAAAAGCAGGAGATCCGCGGTCCCGACGGCGGCGTAGTCAAATTCGACATCGACCCGCATAGGAAACACGCTTTGCTCAACGGTCTCGACGATGTCGGGTTGACGATGCAAAAGCGCGACAAGATCGGCGACTTCGAGGCCAAGGCCAAAGCGTCGCGGCCTTGGGTGTAAAGATCTTGGGTGCGAAGATTTCCTGCGTGAGGCGGTTTTGACCTTCGCCATCTCCGTATCGCATCTCGGCAAGACTTACGCCTCCGGCTTCCAGGCGCTCAAAGACATCAACCTGGACATCCGCCACGGCGAGATTTTCGCCTTGCTCGGCCCCAACGGCGCCGGCAAGACGACGCTGATCAACATCATTTGCGGCATCGTCAAGCCCTCGACCGGCTCGGTCACCGTCGACGGCCACGACATCATTGCGGATTACCGCGCGGCGCGCACGCTGATTGGTCTCGTGCCGCAGGAACTCACCACCGACGCCTTTGAAACGCCGCCGGCGACCATGCGATTTTCCCGCGGGCTGTTCGGCAAGCCGTCCGATCCCGACCGCATCGCCACGCTGCTCAAACAGCTGTCACTGTGGGACAAGAAAGATTCCAGGATCATGACGCTGTCCGGCGGCATGAAGCGCCGCGTCATGATCGGCAAGGCGCTGGCGCACGAGCCGCAGATCCTGTTTCTCGACGAACCCACGGCCGGCGTCGACGTCGAATTGCGCAAGGACATGTGGCAATTGGTGCGCGAGTTGCGCGCCACCGGCGTCACCATCATCCTTACCACTCACTATATCGAGGAAGCCGAAGACATGGCCGACCGCGTCGGCGTCATCAACAAGGGCGAGATCATCCTGTGCGAGGACAAGGCCGAGCTGATGCGCAAGCTTGGCAAGAAGCAATTGACGCTGGAATTGCGCGAACGGATCGGCGCGATCCCGCCGGCGCTCGCCGCCTATCACCTGACGCTGTCGGAAAACGGCGGCGAACTGACCTACACTTACGATACCAAAAGCGAGCACACCGGCATCACCGCATTGCTCGACGACCTCAATCACGCCGGGATCAAATTTACCGATCTGCGGACCACGCAAAGCTCGCTGGAAGATATTTTCGTCGGCTTGGTGGGGCATCGGCAATGAACCTGTACGCCGTGCGCGCGATCTATCGTTATGAAATGGCCCGGACCGGGCGGACGCTGTTCCAAAGCGTCGTTTCGCCTGTGATCTCGACTTCGCTCTACTTCATCGTGTTCGGCGCCGCGATCGGCTCGCGCATCACCCAGATCGAAGGCGTGGCCTACGGCTCGTTCATCGTGCCGGGCTTGATCATGCTGATGCTGTTGACGCAGAGCGTAACCAACGCCTCGTTCGGCATCTATTTTCCGCGCTTCGTCGGCACGATTTACGAGCTGTTGTCGGCGCCGGTCTCGTCGTTCGAAATCGTGCTCGGCTATGTCGGCGCGGCGGCGACCAAATCGATCGTTCTCGGCCTGATCATCCTGGCGACGTCGGGACTGTTCGTACCGCTGCACATCGCGCATCCGTTCTGCATGCTGGCCTTCCTGGTGCTGACCGCCGTCACCTTCAGCCTGTTCGGCTTTATTCTCGGGCTATGGGCCGACGGTTTCGAGAAATTGCAGATCGTGCCGCTGTTGATCATCACGCCGCTAACCTTTCTCGGCGGCACGTTTTATTCGACCAGTGTCTTGCCGCCGTTGTGGCGGACGGTCACCTTGTTCAATCCGCTGGTTTATTTGATCTCGGGCTTTCGCTGGAGCTTTTTCGACATCGCCGACGTCAATATCGAGGTGAGCGTCGGCATGACGCTCGTATTCCTGGCGCTCTGCCTGACCATCGTATGGTGGTTCTTCAAGACCGGATATCGGCTCAAGAACTAGCTGCGCACCCGCGAACCCGGGTTGCTGAACCCGCGGTCCGTATTCATGATCGGGCCGCGGAATAAAAACGCTCAGGGAGGGGATGATGCAACGTCAGGTGATGATCTCTTGCGCGGTGACCGGTTCAGCGGACACACCCGGCCGCAATCCCGCGGTGCCGGTGACGCCGGCGGAGATCGCCGCGTCGGCAATCGACGCCGCCAAGGCCGGTGCCGCCATCGTGCACATCCACGTGCGCGATCCGCAGACGACGCGACCGAGCATGGACCCCGCGCTCTATCGCGAGGTGGTGGAACGTATCCGCGGCAGGGGCAGCGACGTGCTCATCAATCTCACCACCGGACCCGGTGCGCGATTCATTCCAGGCCTGGACGAACCGCTTAAAGCCGGCGCCGGCAGCACATTGTCTTTGCCGGCCGAACGGGTGCGCCACGTGGTTGAGCTCAAGCCTGAAATCTGCAGCCTCGACATGGGCAGCATGAACATGGGCGGCCAGGTCTTTATCAACACGCCCGCCCACCTCGAGGCGATGGCGGCGACCATCCGCGATGCCGGCGTCACGCCAGAACTCGAAGTCTTCGAGGCCGGCCACCTCATGCTCGCCAAGCAGCTGATCAAGACCGGTCACATCAAGCCGCCGGGGCTGTTTCAGATCTGCCTCGGGATTTCGTGGGGACAACCGGCGACGCCCGAGGCGGTGACCTATATGCGTGGCCTGTTGCCTTCAGACTGCGTCTGGTTCGCCTTCGGCATCTCGTTGCACCAATTCCCGATCGCCGCGCAGACCGTATTGCTCGGCGGCCATGTGCGGGTCGGACTGGAGGACAATCTTTATCTGGAGAAGGGCAAGCTCACGCCGAGCAATGCCGCGCTGGTGGAGAAGGCGGCGAAGATCATCGAAATCCTGGGCGATCACGTCGCCACGCCGGCAGAGGCGCGGCGGATGCTGGGGCTAACGCGCTGATGAAGAACCAGTGGCGGCGGCGAACGCAAAAGGCGGCAAGAGAACGATCGTAGCCTCGCCGCAACGACTCTTAAATGCCTTCGGAGTCCGAGGACATCGATCTGAAATAATGTTCCGCGTACTGGTAATAGTTCTCGGCCCCAACCGTGTTGCCAGCTTGGCTTTCGGTGCGGGCAAGAGCCAGATACCGTTCATAATTTCTTTGCGCGGCTTGCGAATTATTCGACTCGGCTCGGCCGCCGCGCGGTGCCCATCGCTTCGGGCGTGCGGCAAATGATGCCGACGATCTGGATTGGTTGGGGTTCATAGGCGTCTTAGGCCATTTTGCATGGCTCACTCCTTTGGAGTTATGGGTAAAATGCTTGGTGCGCCGCACCACGGTAAAAAATCGGAGATGGCGGCGAGTGTTCTCAGAAAAACCAGCCGATTCACTGTTGAGACCCGTGCAATGTTGAGACCATAGCCCGCTGGCGCTGTGTTCAGCGATTCATGGATTTGGCGCTCGCTGGCAGCTGAACCGACCCAACAGTGAAGAGTAGGACCCCAGTGACGATAAATGCCCCCGGAGGAAGCGATCGGTATTTCTGGAGGTCATTGGTTCAGTCGTCGTAGGCGGCGTCCGCCGACTACACGCGAGATGAGTGAACCAATCGTTATACTGTTGGGGATAGTCGGAGGAATTGTCAACCACTTACGAACCGGCCCCGAGCCAACGCCGGTGCGCTCGTCCGGGTGGGTGGCAGGGCGCAGGGCGCGTCCGCGACGATCATTGGACTTATCCGACGAAGATCAAGCCGGCTTTTGCTTCGCGATCGCATCCGCGATCGCCACCGTCTGGCGCGCCATCTCGGCGTGCAGCCGTTCGACCATGCGGCCGTCAAGCTGGATGACGCCCTTGTTCTCGTTTTCCGGCAGATCGAAGGCGGCGATCATCTTGCGCGCCAGCGCCACCTCTTCGGGCGTCGGCGAAAATGCTTCGTTGCACGGCTCGATCTGGCGGGGGTGAATGAGCGTCTTGCCGTCGAAGCCGAGGTCGAGCGCCTGCTTGCATTCCGTGACGAAGCCCTCGGCATTGCCGAGGTCGTTGTAGACGCCGTCGAGAATGCTCAAGCCGAAGGCACGCGCGGCGGCGACGCAGGTCATCAGCCAGGGCAGCATCGGCGCGCGGCCCGGCACCAGCCGGGCGCGGGTGTCCTTGGCGAGGTCATTGGTGCCCAGCACGAAGCCGGCCAGCCGGGTCTCAGAATCAAGCGCGGCAGCGGCGATATCGCCCGCATTGAGCATGGCGAGCGGCGTTTCCATCATGGCCCAGACCCGCACATGCGGGTCGGTGCCCATGTCGACAAGTCGCGCCGCCAAGTCCTGCAATTGATGCGGATCGGAGATTTTCGGCACCAGCACCGCATCGGGCCGCCCGCCGACAATGGCGTCAAGGTCGTCGACCCACCAGCGGGTATCGAGCCCGTTGATCCGGACCATCACCTCGCGATCGCCGAAGCCGGCTTTCAACGCCTTGACGATGTTGTCGCGCCCCTGCGCCTTGGCGTCGGGCGCCACCGAATCTTCGAGATCGAGGATGAGCCCGTCGGCCGGCAGTTCGCGCGCCTTTTCCAGCGCACGCGGGTTAGATCCCGGCATGTAAAGCACGCTACGGCGCGGACGGACGGTCATGATTTAAGTCCCCCTGTATCTCACGGAAGCGACAAATTAGCGGCCCTGCATACAACGTACCACTGTCACGCCATCGGGCTGGACAGGAATCAGGGGACATGATGTGAGTGCCATCACTGACACAAAATAGCCGGAGAATACGGTGCTCAAAAGCTTCATGCATCTGATGATTTTAACGCCAGCGCTGGCAATTCTCGTTCCCGCGGCCGCGCAGGCTGCCGATCCCGGATTTTGCCGCGAATATGCCACGGCGGCGGTTAGGCAGGTCGAGCTCGCGAAGTCCGTCCCCGCTTGCAATCGCGGCGTAGGCGCGCGATGGACCGCGGAGTACCGGGTGCATTTTGACTGGTGCTTGGGCGCTGCTCCGGGCGCCGTGGAAGCGGAGCGAACCGCGCGCACGAACTGGATTCGGAGTTGCCGCGGATAGCGATCGTCGGCTAGGCGCCAATGCGATAAAGCGAATGCGGCTTACGCCGCCTTCTGCTTCGCGGTGATCAGCTTGCGCTTGATCAGGCATTCAGCGATCTGAATGGTATTGAGCGCCGCGCCTTTGCGCAGATTGTCGGAGACGATCCACATCGCCAGCCCGTTCTCGACGGTCGCATCCTCGCGGATGCGGCTGATATAAGTAGCGTCTTCGCCGGCCGCCTCGTAGGGCGTCACATAACCGCCCGGTTCATGCGAATCGATGACCAGACAGCCCGGCGCACCGCGTAGAATTTCGCGCGCCTCATCGGGCGTGATCGGATTCTCGAACTCGATATGGACGGCTTCCGAATGGCTGATGAAGACCGGCACGCGCACGCAGGTCGCGGTCACCTTGATCTTCGGATCGAGGATCTTCTTGGTCTCAACCACCATCTTCCATTCTTCGCGGGTGTAGCCGTCTTCCATGAAGGTGTCGATCTGCGGAATGATGTTGAAGGCGATCCGCTTGGGAAACTTCTTCGCCTCGACCTCGTTGATCTGAAACACCGCCTTGGTCTGCGAGAACAATTCGTCCATCGCCTCCTTGCCGGCGCCGGACACCGACTGATAGGTGGCGACGACGACACGCTTGATCTTGGCGCGATCATGCAGCGGCTTGAGCGCGACCACGAGTTGCGCCGTTGAACAATTGGGATTGGCGATAATGCCGCGCTTGCGGAAGCCCGCGACCGCGTCGGCATTGACCTCCGGCACGATCAGCGGCACGTCGGAATCGTAGCGCCAGCACGATGAATTATCGATCACCACGGCGCCCGCGGCGGCGATTTTCGGCGACCACTCCTTGGATACGGCGGAACCCGCCGACATCAGGCAAATGTCGGTGCGGGAGAAATCATAGTGCTCGAGCGCTTTGACCTTCAGCGTCCGATCGCCGTAGGAAACCTCGGTGCCCAGGCTGCGGCGCGACGCCAGCGCGACCACTTCGTCGGCGGGAAATTGCCGCTCGGCGAGAATGGCCAGCATTTCGCGGCCCACATTGCCGGTCGCACCGACGACGGCGACGTTGTAACCCATCGTTAACTCTCCATCGAAAATTCGGGCCCGGCGAGGCGGCGCAGGAACCGAAGCGGAAGCGCTTCTAAGCGAGAACCATTACAAACACAACGTTCCCGGGGGGAGCGGTCGTGCAGCCGGTCTCGTACAGCGTCCCGCAGGACATTCGCGCCACCTTGGTGCGCGCGCTTGCTTATATGGGGGGCTTGGCGATCCTCGCCATCGCGGCGGCGAGCCTATTTCGCACGCCCTCCGCGGGCCTAGCGACCATCGAGCCCGCGCCGCAGCGGCCGGAATGGGTCAATGTCGAGCGTCCGCACCCCGCCTTCGAGCTGCAAATGCCCGAGCTCGCCGGAAGCGCCCCCGGCTACGCCATCCTGCGCCGGACCACCGACGGTGCCCGCAAAGACGTGCTGAGCTTCGGCGAAGCAGCGGGCAGCGGCCCCTACGTCATGGTCGAAATCTACCGGCCCGGAAGCGCCAGCGAGCGTTTCATCGATGCGCCGAGCGAGATCGCCGCGCGCATCACGAGCTTCACTGTCGTCGATGACGTCAAGCCGGCGGGCGGCCTCGACAGCAAATTCGGCACCATGCCTCTGGTCGACTTCGCCATTGCCGCGCAACGCGCGTCAAAAGTGGCGCCCCGTAGCCGGGCGCACCGCTGCCTCGGCTTCGCTCGCGCCTTCGATGACCCGGTGATGCAAATCGCGGGATGGTATTGCAGTGCCGGCGAGGAAGTGGTCGATCGGGCGACACTCGCCTGCGCGCTCGACCGGCTCACCATGCTGTCGGCCGGCGGCGACACCACGCTCGCCGGTCTGTTCGCGCGTGCCGAGATCAAACGCACCTTCTGCGGCCAGCGCAGCCCGATCCTGGCGGCCACGCCCGAACGCGAGGTGCCGATCGCCATACCGCGCAACGTCAAACACGGCCGCAGCGTCCAGTTGCGCGGCCGCCTGTCGCAGCGATAGGACCTTACTTCGGACCTTTCACTGCCGTCAGATAGTCGACGATGGCGCCGACATCCTTCTCTTCGACCGGCGCCTTGTAGACGTTGCGCATCTTGGCGACTTCAGCCTGCCATGCCGCTCGCGGCATCGCCGGCTGATTCAAGATCATGCCGGGTGAATGGCAGCCGGTGCAATTATTCTGCACGGCTTCCTGACCAGGACCGTTCGGCAAGGTTCGCGTGCTGTCCGGCAGAGCCACATCGACCGACTTCAAGGTCAGCGATGTCTTGGCTTGCGCCGCTAACGCCATCCCACCGACCGCGGCGACGAGCATAAACGACAAAATGTTGCGCGTCATGGTTCCGCCTCCTTAAGCCACCGAAACTGGAGTCGATTCGATCGCGTTGCGCATGAAGCCCGATGGATTCCAGTTTGGTTCTGCCGGCTGCGCTTCGCCGTCTGAGTTGGTGCAGCGAACCATGAGCGAGACATCGCCCTTGGCCGTCGGCGTGAACCGCGTCTGCCATTGCCGGAAGCTATATCTGCCCTCGTCCTTGCCAAGGTGAGCGGCCCGCCAGGTTTTTCCGCCGTCGATGGAAAAGTCCACTTGCTTGACGCCGGTGGCGCCGCCAAACGCGATGCCGCGGACCGACATGGGCTTGCCGGACGGAATGCTGGAACCCGCTTGGATGTTGGTGATGAAGGAGCGCGGATTCAGTTTATTGATCGGCACCATCGGCACATCGGCCTGCCCTGGCCGCATATTGGCACCCGGCGTGTCCGGAATCGTATAAGCGGTCTTCGTCCAGAAATTAGTGTCCGGGCCGTCCAGAACTTCGATGTCGTTGACCATCTTCACCCAGTACGTCGCATACCACCCCGGCACGATGAGCCGCAGCGGGAATCCGTTGAGCAGCGGCAATTGCTGCCCGTTCATGGCGTAAGCAAGCATCACTTCACCGTCGCGCGCGTGATCGAGCGCCAGTGACTTCATAAAGTCGGGGGCGTCCGGCACCACAGGCTCATCCATACCGTTGAACCGAACCTGCACGGCGCGGGATTTCACGCCCGCTTTATCGAGTACGCTCTTGAGGCTTACGCCGGTCCACCGCGCATTGCCCATCGCGCCGTTGGCCCATTGGCCGCCGGCCACCCGGGGCTGAAAAAAGCCGCGCGAATTACCCGAGCATTCATTCACCGCCGCATATTCGAGCTGCGGCAGCGCCATGATGTCTTTCATCGTCAGCGTCAACGTCTGGTTGACCTGACCGTGAACGCTGAGGCGGAATTTATCGACATCGATGCTGGTCGGAATGACCGCCCAATGCCAGCGCACGTAAAACTGATCGTTCGGCGTAAACAGGCCTTTGTCGAAGACCTCGAACGGGGTCTCCAGCAGCGGCGGCGTCGTGCGCTGCAGAATCATCGTGCCCTTCTGCGGAAAGCCGGTCGTAATCGGCCGCTCGTCCGGACCGCCCGGCAAGGGAAGCTGCGCCGTGGTCTGGGCCGCGGCCGGCGCGGCCCCGGCGACGAACAAGCGCGGCAAACAGAGAGTCCCGCCGCTGAACGCAGCGCCGGCACTTGCCGCCGTTAAGAGACTGCGACGTGTCAGCATGGCCGTTCCTCCCTTGGGCTGCGGATGCGCGCTTCTTTCTGCCGCGCGTCATCCTGAAATGACCTCCATCGAGGCCTTCCCCTGAAAGAATGTGATATAAATTCGGCGAATCAAAGCATATTGTTCTGCCAGTCGATCTCCCTAAAGACCCATCCGGGCTAGGCGGCCGGCCGCGCTGGAACCCGCCAAGCGGATAAATGTTGCCAGAATGCTGCTGTTGCGGCCGGTGAAAGCGGGCTACATTGGCATGCCAGCGAAAGCGAGGAGGCCATGCTGCCACGAGTTCTGCGTTCAGTAGCGGTCATTACCGCCGCCTTGGTCACGGTCTCGGCGCTGGCAGCCCCCGCCATCGCGGCGACGAAGAAGAAACAAACCACGCCGATGCCGGTGCAACGCTCCGCAAGCGGCACCGTGATCCAGCCCACCACGACGATCCTCCATGACGGCTCCGGCCATACCACCGTGATCGTCATCCCGCGGCAGCGCTCCTATCTCGACACCGGCACCGAAGTGTCGGTCGGCGACCGCGGCTATATGGACTACATGCTGCCACCCGGCGGCGATCCCGGCCGCAACAACTGGTTCTTCGGGCCCGATGTGCAAGGCGGCGGCAGCTCGCCCTTGCCTGGCCCGTTCACGATCCCCGGGTTCAACCCGGCGACGCCGTTCTAAAGGCAGCTTTTGAGGGTGTAACACCGCTCCGGCGCGCTATCGTCCGGCGGTGTGTGGGGGACCATGAGCCTTGCATTCCGCTGGCGGAATAAGTGGCGGCGCCGCTTCTACAAGCCGTCCAACCGTCTGGTTCATCGCGGCCATTATTTCGTCTGCAGCTATTTCGGCGCCGACTTTCTGGTGCATTCGGAGAATGTCGGCGGGCTCGAAATTTCAGCGCAAATCGGCGAATACCGCGAGTTGACGAACTTCGTGCGCGTTTGCAGCGAGTTGAAACCCGACGTGTTCATCGATATCGGCGCCAATCTCGGGCTCTACACTTGCGTGATGATGAAAAATCGCCTGGTACCGCGCGCGATCCTGTTCGAGCCGGACCGGCGCAATCGCGTCCATCTGCGCGCCAACCTCCTGATCAACGATCTGCTCGACGCCAATATCGCGATCAACGAGGTGGCGCTCGGCGCGGCCGCCGGCAAATTCCGGCTGGTGCCGGGTCCGGAGCGCGATATCGGATTGTCGCAGATCGTGGAAGACGCCGGTAACGAGGGCTACGAGGTCGAGATCGTGCGGCTTGACGACATCGTCACGCTCACAGGCCAGACGCTGGCGATCAAGATCGACATCGAACGCTACGAGCGCAAGGCGCTCGCGGGCATGGCGCGCACGTTGCGCGACAATCGCGGCATGGTGCAGATCGAAGTGTTCGAGGCGCGCGAAGAAACCATCGCACTGATGGCCGCGGCGGGCTACGCGCTGGCGGAGGAATTTCCGCCGAACCTGGTATTCCGCAAGTCGTAGCCCGGCTAAGTGGAAATCTTCGCAAGCTCGCCGACCACCGCCTCGCCCATTTCTGCGGTCGAGACGACCGTAGCGCCTTCGGACTTGATATCGGCGGTGCGCAGGCCCTTGGCGAGGACGGCCGCGATCGCCGAGTCGAGCCGATCGGCGTCCTTCCCCATATTGAATGAATAGCGTAGCGCCATGCCGAACGAGGCGAGCATGGCGATCGGATTGGCCATGCCTTTGCCGGCGATATCGGGCGCCGAGCCGTGCACCGGCTCATACATCGCCTTGCGCAGCTTGGTCCTGGCGTCGAGTTCGCCGAGGGAAGCCGACGGCAGCATGCCGAGCGAGCCCGTGAGCATCGCCGCGATGTCGGACAGCATGTCGCCGAACAGATTGTCGGTAACGATGACGTCGAATTGTTTCGGCCAGCGCACCAGCTGCATGCCGCCGGAATCCGCCAGCATGTGTTCGAGTTGCACGTCCTTGTATTCGCGCGCGTGCACCTCTTCGACCACCTCGTGCCACAGCACGCCGGTCTTCATCACATTGCGCTTTTCCATCGAGGTGACTTTGTTGCGCCGTTTGCGCGCCAGTTCAAAGCCGACCCGCGCGATGCGCTCGATCTCGTAGGTGTCGTAGACCTGGGTATCGATGGCGCGCTTCTGGCCGTTGCCGAGATCGGTGATGGTCTTCGGCTCGCCGAAATAGACCCCGCCGGTGAGTTCGCGCAGAATGATGATGTCGAGCCCTTCGACCGCCTCGCGCTTGAGGCTCGAAGCCTCGGCGAGCGCTGGATAGACGATCGCCGGGCGGATATTGGCGAACAGGCCGAGGTCTTTGCGCAGCCGCAACAGCCCCGCTTCCGGCCGCGCCTCGAACGGCACCTTGTCCCATTTCGGCCCGCCGACGGCGCCGAAGATCACGGCGTCGGCCGCGGCGGCCTGCGCCATGGTCGCGTCGGTGATGGCGACGTTATGCGCGTCATAACAGGCGCCGCCGACCAGGCCGTCCTCGGTCTGGAAATCGGCAATGCCCGCCTTGGCGTAGAAGCCGAGCAGCCGTTTCACCTCGGCCATGACTTCGGGGCCGATGCCGTCGCCGGCCAGGAGGAGGAGCTTGAAAGTGGGCATGGATGACGCCTCGTTGACTGAGGCGGGGATTGCTAAAGCGCCGCGTTAGGCTTGGCAAGCTGGGCATGCCGGCCCCGTCAAACTGCGAAATTCCTCTACTGCCCGCTGAACCAGTTATAGCCGCGGTCTTCCCAATAGCCGCCGGCGTCGTTGTTCTGCACCCACATCGCGGTGACATATTTCGGGTTCTTGAAGCCGAGCTTGGTCGGGATGCGGATCTTGACCGGAAAGCCGTAAGCGGTCGGCAAGGTCTTGTGATCGAATTTCAGCGTCAATTGCGTTTGCGGATGGAGCGCCGTCGGCATATCGATGGTGTTCGAATAGCCTTCCGCGCACTGAAACCAGACATATTTGGCTCTGGTATCGGCGCCGATCATTTTCAGGAAATCCGACAGCTTGACGCCTTGCCAGGAGCCGATCGCGCTCCAGCCCTCGACGCAGACATGGCGGGTAATTTGCGAAACCTCCGGCAGCGCGTTCAGCTCCGGCAACGTCCAGGGCTTTTTGTTGTCGACCAGACCGCCGATCTCGAGCTGCCAGGTGTCGCCGTCGATGTCGGGGGCTTCGTCTTCGTTGTAATAGGCGTTGAACGGGAACGGCCGGGTAATCGCGCTTTCCGGATATTCCGGCGCCAGCGTCGTCTCGGAAAACAGCAAGGCCTGGACGCGGTCGTTGAAGCGCGAGATGACGCGCAGCGCATTCTCCGAAGTCTGGCCGTCGACGATGTCGCAGCCGGTGAGCATCGAAAGCGCGCCGAGGCTCAACGCGCCGCGCAGGAACAGCCGTCGCGACGGCGCCGGCAGAAGCTTCGCCGCATCTTTGATCAGAAGTTTCGGATCGACCCCGGGCGGATTTTTGCGGTAGCGGGGCATCAGCGTTCTCCGTCGGCGCGGCCGAAGATCATCGCCCGCAAGCTTTTCGGCACGATCAGCGCCAGCGTGACATGGATCGTCAGAAACGCCACGATCGAGGCCATGGCGAAGAAATGCACATAGCGCGCCCGGTCGTAGCCGCCGAACACGGCGGTCAGCCATTTGAACTGCACCGGCTTCCAGATCGAAACACCGGAAAAGACGATCAAGACGCCGGCGAGCAGCACGCCGAGATAGAGCAATTTCTGCACCGCATTGTAGACCGCCAGGTCGTCGTGCGCGAGCCGGCCGCGCAAGGCGGCGACGAAGTCGCTCGCCACGTCGCGCAGACGGATCGGCAACAGCTTGCGGCGAAAACGTCCGGTCAGAATGCCGAGCGCCACATAGATAATTCCGTTGATCACCAGGAGCCACATCGCGGCGAAGTGCCACAGCAGCGCGCCGGCGAGCCAGTCGCCAAGCGCTATCTGTTTCGGAAAATGCAGGAACCGGAACAACGGCGAGGCATCATAAATCTGCCAGCCCGAGCCGATCATCATGAACATCGCGAGCGCATTGATCCAATGGGTGACGCGGACCCACAGCGGATGAATGAGCGGTTCGGACGCGGTCTCCCGCGCAATCGGGGAATGGCTTGCTGCTTCGATCGTCATGGTAACGGTCCGCGGCGGTGCGATGGCGACGATCTATACCAAATGCCGCCGGACCATCGCTTCACATTCATGTCACGCCCTGCGCAGAGCGTTAACGCAAGCGTGAGCCCAGGAGAACCCCTCTCCCCACGAACGGGGAGAGGGGGCGTTTCCGCTTAGGGTCACATCGGCAACAGCACGGTGTCGACGACGTGGATAACACCATTGGACTGCAAAACGTCCGCGATGGTGACGTCGGCAACGTCGCCCTTGCCGTCGGTCACCGTGAGCTTGCCGGGGCCGGCTTGCTTGACGATCAGATTCTCGCCGGCGACAGTCTTGAGGTGGGCCTCGCCCTCGCCGTCCTTGACCGCCTTCATCAGGTTCACCGCGGTCATGCGGCCGGGCACGACGTGGTAGGTCAACACTTTGGTCAGCGTCGCCTTGTTCTCGGGCTTGAGCAGATTTTCGACGGTGCCGGCCGGCAGCTTGGCAAATGCGGCATTGGTCGGCGCGAACACCGTGAACGGCCCGGCGCCTTCCAGGGTCTCGACCAGGCCGGCGGCCTTCACCGCGGCGACCAGCGTCGTGTGATCCTTGGAATTGACGGCATTCTGGATGATGTTTTTCGTGGGATACATGGCCGCACCGCCTACCATGACGGTCTTGTCAGACATCTGGGCGGCGAGCGGAGCTGCGGCCATTGCGCCGAACGCGAGCACGGCCGCGGTGGCGAATAAGGCGAAACGCTTGGACATTGACGTTCTCCATTGCAAATCAGGATTGGCGATTACAGCGGCGATCCGCCGCCGGCGGCGCGAGTTTGCTCGCGTCGTCACAACCCAGATACGGATCGGTCGCCCGGCGGTTTCAGAAAAGCCCTCACGGCTGCGTGAAGACTTTCGCGCGACGTAATGCTGGGCTATGAAGCGCGGACAAAATGCCGGGTTCCGCGCTGTAAAGCGCATTGTCCAAGGTGTATTGAATGTCAAAAACCAGTCCGGGAAATTTTTTTGAAGATTTCCGCATCGGTCAGGTGATCCGGCATGCCACGCCGCGCACCGTCACCACCGGCGACGTCGCGGTCTATACCGGCCTGTTCGGCGCGCGCTTCGCGGTGCAATCCTCCGACGCCTTCGCCAAAGCGATCGGCTATCCGCGGTCGCCAATCGACGATCTGCTCGTCTTCCACATCGTGTTCGGCAAGACCGTGCCGGACGTCTCGCTCAACGCTGTCGCCAATCTCGGCTACGCCGGCTGCTATTTCCGCACCCCGGTCTATCCCGGCGACACGCTCTCCGCCCAATCCGAAGTCATCGGCTTGAAGGAAAATTCGAGCCGCAAAACCGGCATCGTCTATGTCCGCACCACCGGCTACAACCAGGACCTAAAGCCGGTGCTTGAATATGTGCGCTGGGTGATGGTGCGCAAACGCGACGAGGCCGCGCCGGCGCCCGGCGATCACGTGCCGCGGCTGCCGACCGTGCTCGACCCGAAGGTCTTGGGCGAGGCGTGTCCGACGCTCAACGTCTCAGCGTACGACCTCGCACTCGCCGGCAGCCCCTATCGGTTTGCCGATTACGACGTCGGCGAGAAGATCGACCATGTCGACGGCATCACGGTCGAAGAAGCCGAGCACATGACGGCGACGCGCCTTTATCAAAACACCGCGCGCATTCATTTCAATCTGTTCGCCGCCAAGCAAGGCCGTTTCGGCCGCCGTCTGATTTACGGCGGCCATGTCATTTCGCTCGCCCGCGCGCTGTCCTTCAACGGCCTCGCCAATGCCTTCCACGTCGCCGCGATCAATGGCGGCCGCCACGTGGCGCCGCTGTTTGCCGGCGGAACCATTTACGCCTGGTCCGAGGTGATCGCGAAATCCGAACTGCCGGGCCGTACCGACGTCGGCGCGCTGCGGCTGCGCACTGTCGCGACGAGCGACAAGCCTTGCGGCGACTTCCCTTACAAGACCGGCGACGACTACGACCCCGCCGTGCTGCTCGACCTCGATTACTGGGTGCTGATGCCGCGCTAATTCAATTACGTTTTTGCCCGCAAATGCTCGACCAACTCGCGCGCATAAATCGGCAATTCGTCGCGGCTCTTCACGCAGATGGTCAAATCGCGCGCGGCCCAGGGGTCCGACAGCGCGACCGCCTTGATTGCCATGGTCTTGGCCACTCGATGCGCGGTCGTTTGCGGCACAATGCCGATGCCGACCTTGCATTCC
>Ga0187887_10001356_pt1 | contig 21271 bp, 23 predicted proteins | sample June2016WEW_7_10_FD_132977 | JGI IMG/M metagenome (GOLD analysis project Ga0187887, IMG submission 132977) | Peatland microbial communities from SPRUCE experiment site at the Marcell Experimental Forest, Minnesota, USA - June2016WEW_7_10 | ecosystem: Environmental > Terrestrial > Soil >... | reverse complement strand
GAGACGTAGGCTGCCGCCCATCCACCCGGGCGAACTACTCCGCGACGAGCTTAACGAGATTGGGGTCAGCCTGAACGAACTGGGGCGCGCGCTGCGGGTTCCGATGAACCGGATCAGCGCCATCGTCAACGGGAAGAGGGCGATCACGGTGGACACCGCGATGCGTCTGGCGCGGTACTTCGGCACGTCGCCGCAGTATTGGTTGAATCTCCAGAACGCTTATGATCTGGAGGTCGCCGAGCGGGAGGTTGGGCCGCGGATTGAGAGGGAGGTGCTGCCGCGGACGGCTGCGTGAGCTGGTTTGGTCGCGGGAGATTCCCCTGTGCTACGCCGCCCTGTTGGCAAGAGCCGGGGATTTCTGTCGCCTGGAACCTCGAGGATTTGAATCGTCAGTAGGCTTGGCCGCGGTTGTCAACTTCGGCCACCACCACGATACCGGCTGATCCAGGCTGAAGAAGGTGCGCCACTTGCCGACACGCAGGCGATACCGGCCTTTCAGCGCACCCTTCAGTGCCTTAACGTCGCCGCGGCCGGTTGCGGCAAATACACAGGCTAAAGCGTGTGCCACCGAAACGGCCAAACTCCAGGGCTGAGCGAACGCTCAGCGGCAGGCTGGTAAACCAGGAGGCGACTCACAGCCCTAGCCGGCGTTTCAATTCGTTGTGAGAGATGTTCTCGCCTTGCTCGGCTTCGGCGGCCAGGATGCGGGCGGCCGTCTCCTCATCGACTGCCGCTTCGGGCGCCTCCGCGAGACGCCGGGCGAACTCGTCGTCGTCAACGGACTGCGCTTTATCCAGGAGGGTCAAAAGAGCGTGGATCTGCCGCGGGGGCAAGGTGTCGATGATTTCATGCAGCCGGTCCTGGTCACTCACGATTCTAAGTATAGAACGAAAGCTACTTGCCGCCCAGAATCTCGCCGTGCGGCTTGCCTTGCGTGATCTCCTCGTAGGCGTCCTTGGCTTGCGCGGACAGGCCGTCGCCGACCCAGTTCTTGACGCTGTCCGGCAGTTGCAGCTTGGCCAGATCCGCGGGCTTCTTTCCCTGGTCCACGGCGGACGTCACCGCCTTGCGCAACTCCACCATGAACTGCGCCTGTCCCGCCATGACTTCGGGGCCGCCCGGCACGCCGTGGCCCGGCAGCACCGTCTTCACCTTCAGCGTTTGAGCCGCGCGCACGACTTCCGGCCAGTTGCCGATGTTGCCGTCAGCCGTGTAGTTGTATGGCCCGTTCACCACCGCGTCGCCGGTGCAGAGGATCTGCTCGGTGGGCAGGTAGACGAAGCCATCGCCGCGGGTGTGCGCCCAGCCGAAGAAATGGAACTCCACCTTGCGCGCGCCATCGTCCAGGACGAACAGGTTGTCGTCGAAGGTCTGTTTGGGCGGCTCGACGGAGGGGCGGTTCATGGCGGCTACGTCCTTGCGCTGTTTGGCGGTCTGCTGCCAGCGCGCCGGCTCGTAGCGTTTCATCTCTTGGGCGACGCCCACATAGGCCAGCGTGGTGGCGCCCGCGTCCGTCCACACAGCGTTGCCGTAGGAATGGTCGCCGTGATGGTGAGTGTCGAAGACGTATTTCACCGGCTTGGATGAGACCCGCTTGACGTCCGCCATGGTGGCGCGCGCGCCGCTCGGGAAGTTGGCGTCCACCACGATGAGGTAATCTTTCATCTCGATGACGATGTTGTTGCAGTGGCCCAGGTTCTTCAGGTCGCCTTCGCGGAACCAGACGCCGGGCGCGATTTGCGCGATGGTTTCGGGGGTGGCGTCGGTGCGCGCGACGAAGAACGCCAGGCCAGCCAGCGCGACGAAGAACGAGAGGATCACGGAACGTTTGCGCATTTTCAACTCCTGTCGAACGACTCACCAGTTTACATCATGCGACAATAGGGCAATGGCCCCCACGCTCGTATCGGTCGACGAGTATCTGTGCACGAGCTATCCAGATGGCGATTGCGAATACGTTGACGGCGAAATCGTGGAGCGAAATGTGGGCGAAATCGATCATGCCAGTGTGCAGTCGCGCGTCGCGGTCTACCTGCTGACCCACTACCCTCAATTCTGGGCTGCCGTGGCGGTAAGAGTACAGGTGCAATCCAGTCGAATTCGGGTTCCCGATGTCACGCTCGTGGCGGGCCCTCGGCCGGCAGGCCGTATCGTCACCGCGCCTCCACAAGAAAAGATCGACGACTACCTGGCTTTCGGCATTCCGTACGTATGGGTGGTGAATCCGCGGACGGGGCGCGGCTACGTCCACACCACGGAGGCGGCCCGCGAAGCCAAAGATGGCATCCTGCGAACAGCGGATCCGGCGACGGAACTGCCGCTCTACGAACTGCTCGGCAAATGATGCCGGCTGAAAAGCCGCCCCAAAGCCGGACCGTGACCCTCGGGCTGCTCCTGGCGGCCGCCGCACTGGTGCTTTTCGCGTGGCTCGCGAAAGAGGTGATCGACGGACGCACGCAGCAGTTCGACAACCGCATTCGCATGCTGGTGCACGCGTACGCCAACCCGGCGTTGACCGCGGCGATGCGCAGCGTCAGCGAAATCGGCGAGCCCTGGTTTCTGATCGTCGTGGGTGTGCCGGCCGTCGCCTGGTTTGTGTGGAAGGGCTGGCGGCGCACGGTGTTTCTGTTCGCGATCACCGTGGCCGGCGCCGAAGTTCTCGACCAGATACTGAAGCTGGTGTTTCACCGGCCGCGGCCGGCCACGTTCTTTGCACTGACCGCACCCATGGGCTACAGTTTCCCGAGCGGCCATGCGCTGGTGTCGTGCGCGTTCTTCGGCGGATTGGCCGTCTTCGCGGCGGCGCGCACCGGAAGCCGGGCGCGGCGCTGCCTGTATTACATTGTTGCGGCGCTGCTAATCGCGGCGATTGGCTTCTCCCGCATCTATCTGGGGGTGCACTATCCGAGCGACGTGCTGGGCGGGTATGCCGCAGCGGTGGTCTGGTTGTTTAGCGTGGCGTGGGCGCGACGGTGACTGCGCCTTCGGAAGCCGACGCCACCAGCGCGACGTACTTCGCAAACACGCCCGAGGTATAGCGCAGCGCGGGCCGCGTCCAGGCCGCCAGCCTCTCGCTTATGACTTCCGGCGGCACGTCCAGGTTGATGGTTCCGGCATCCGCATCGATGGCGATGGCATCGCCTTCGCGCACCGCGGCAATGGGTCCGCCATTGAACGCTTCGGGCACTACGTGGGCCACCATGAAGCCGTGCGTCGCGCCGCTGAAGCGGCCGTCGGTGACCAGCGCAACACTCTCGGACAAACCTTCGCCGACGATGGCGCCGGTGACGCCCAACATCTCGCGCATGCCCGGACCTCCGCGCGGCCCTTCATAGCGGATGATCACCACGTCGCCAGGCTTGATGCGGCCGCCGGTGACGGCGCTCATGGCGTCCTCTTCGCGATCGAAAACGCGCGCCGGGCCGCGGTGTTGCATGCGCTCGTGGCCGGCGAGCTTGATGACGCAGCCATCCGGCGCCAGCGATCCGCGCAGAATGGCCATGCCTCCGCGCGGCTTGAGGGGCTTGGCCAACGGGCGAACGACTTCCTGTCCCGGAGTTTCCCGCGCATCGGCGGCTTCCGCGGCGAAGGTGCGGCCGGTACAAGTCAGTGCGGAGCCATCCACGTAGCCGCCCTCGACCAGGCGCTGCGCGATCACGCCCATGCCGCCGGCCTTATCCACATCGACAGCAACGAAGCGTCCGCCGGGTTTCAGATCCACCAGCACGGGAGTGCGGCGGCAGACCTCCTGGAAATCGTCGATGGCCAGCGGGACGCCCGCTTCGCGCGCCATGGCCAACAGGTGCAGCACGGCATTCGTAGATCCGCCGGTGGCCGCTACGCCGGCGATGGCGTTGGCGAAAGCCGTGCGCGTGGCGATCTGGCGCGGCCGGCGGTTGTGGCGCACGGCGTCCATGACGATCTCGCCGCAGCGGAAACTCACAGCGTTTTTGCGCGCGTCGACTTGGGGGACCGCGGCGGTGCCCATGGGCGAGAGTCCGATCAGTTCCAGCACGGTGGCCATGGTATTGGCGGTGAACTGGCCGCCGCACGCGCCCGCGCCGGGGCAGGCGTGGTTCTCGATGTCCAGCAATTCCTGGTCGCTCATGCGGCCGGCGGCGTTGGCGCCCACGGCTTCGAAGACATCCTGAATGGTGATGTCGCGGCCGTTGTGGCGTCCGGGCAGAATCGATCCGCCGTAGAGGATGACGCTGGGCACGTTGAGCCGCAGCAGCGCCATGGCCGCGCCGGGGATGGTCTTGTCGCAAGCCACCAGCGCCACGATGCCGTCGAACATGTGGCCGCGGGCCACCAGTTCGATGGAATCGGCAATGACTTCGCGGCTGACCAGCGAGGCCTTCATGCCTTCGGTGCCCATGGTGACGCCATCGCTGATGGCGATGGTGTTGAACTCCATCGGCGTGCCGCCGGCTGCGCGAATGCCTTCCTTTACCTTGACGGCCAGCTCGCGCAAGTTGTAGTTGCACGGCATGGTTTCGATCCAGGTGTTGGCGACGCCGATGATGGGCTTGGCAAGGTCGGCATCGGTGAACCCGATGCCTTTCAGCATGGCGCGCGCGGGCGCGCGGTCACGGCCTTGGGTGATGGTATAGCTGTCGAGGGGCATGTTTGGTTTAGGCTGGAGGCCTGTTCTTTAGCTTAGCGGATTCGGCGCGGGACGCGCTCTGGGTGAGCGGGCTGCGGGCAGAATGCCTGGCAGAGTGCCCGCCCCACAAAACTGGTCAAGCGGCGGGGGGACCGGGGCGCGTTCGGCGCCGGGCGTGGAGGCGTTGGTTCACGTCATCGGGCGAGAAGGCATCCGGATCCCATTCTTCGCCGACCCGAGATTGCGGACCTAGTTTCTTCGGGGCAGCTATCACCTTGGAACCAGCGACTACGTGGCACGACCAGGACAGGACGTGAAGTCGAATGATCGACTTGAAGCCGAATACGCAAGAGCCAGCATCGCCCGTCTGGCAAGGCATCACCCACCGCTCTCCACACAACCACGCCGTGAACACGGGTCGGTGTGCGAGTTGATTATTGCAACGGCTCGGACCGGAAGCATGCATCAGGGGCAAACGTCGCTGTATTGGTTCAGGCACACTCTGTGTTGATGCTGGTAGCCTGTAGCGGCGTTATGATGGGCTTGGATGGAGCCTTCTGCCCGGGCCGTCGTCGCACTTAACTTTTCTCCCAAAAGCTCTGCGGACGGAGAGATTCTAGCAATTTACCTACTTGCTCGGACCAAGGTGTTTCATGCCTTGTCAACTACCAGCTCGGCTGTCTCTCGATGGCAAACTAAAAGGTCTAATAACATAGGATAGCGGTAGCGTAATCGCCGCGCACCCCGTTGGCCTTGGCGCCCGTCAAACCGATACCCGCAGAGTGCTGCAAGTGCTCCGTTTTCTTTTGCTGGTGTTTGGGCTGTGTTCCACGGCCACACAACTTTAGGCTCATAACAATCGTCCAGGCCGGTACGTACTGGGATTGTTTGAAAGATTACCGCATCCGCAATACTGAATTCATGAACCTATTGATTTCGGCCAGCATCGTTGGTGTATGGGGCGCTGCCCTCATTGCCGTTAGACACTTGACAAGCGACCGGAATCAGAAAAAGCACCAGGACCGGTTCAACGTGTTGCGTGAGCGACTTCAGAATCCGTGGAGCTAAGGCGCTCAAGGAAGGCGAGAGTTTCAAATCGCCCGAGTCGTTACCCGGTGATTGCTCAATACCGGCCAGTTCCATCTCGCCTTTGGCGGTCAGCGTCTCCTCGAACCGGCCAAGAATCCTAAGCACACACCGACACCAACAGCGAACACCAGCGCCCGACTCGAACAAATCGGGATAAACCGGGTCTGCGACTGAGTGATCTCCACCACGCCCAACGGCTTCGTAACGAGTCCACCACCGCCGCTACCGCCGTGCTGCCAGTTGTTTCCGTTGCCGCCCGAACTGCCGCCAAATCCGCACCGAATTGTGGCAACGGGCAGAATCGTTTTGCCACTGACGGACACGGGTTCACCATAAACAATCTTTGCGCCTGCGTGCTCGATTATGGACTTGAAGACTTCAGCGAATTGCGTTTTGTTTCCCGCCGCAAGTGGCGGTTCCATCGTTTCCGGCATACAACCAGCGTAGCGAATTTGAGCGATGGCGGTCTGTGGAGGGCTACCCTTTCTGCGCAAACAGCCGTGCGAACCCCGAATACGCCACGAGAGGAAAGACCTGGAAGTCGATCAGACCGGCCCGCATCGACAGCAGTTCAGCCAATCGCTGTCCACCTTTTCCTCATCAAACAAACCCAAGCTCTCGGCGGAATTGGCAGTGTAGTTTCAAAATGGCTGGATACGAGCGACAGGATCTCGAAATACGGTTCGACAGCGTTCACGATCTCTCTGGCCGTCCGCCGTGGTGGGCCGTCGCCGACACGTACTTCATCCGCATTCCCGATCAGACTGAGCCACAAGCCGTCGTCTCCTAAGTGCCGGTGGACCTGTTCGGCAAACTTTGTTCGGTCCTCGTCGGAGTCAAAGACATGAAAACAGCCCCGGTCAAAGGCCAACCCGAGTGGCGCTGCTTCGACGTGGCTCCTGAGGAAGTCCAGGACGGCGAACGTGCATGTAGCTTTGGCCGTTGCGGCCTTTTCTTCCGCTTTCTCTATCGCAATGTCGGATGCATCCACCCCGACGACATCGAATCCGTGTTGCGCCAGCCAGATTGCGTTGTCGCCAGTGCCGCAGCCGACCTCCAATGCCCGACAGGGAGCGATGGGAAGGGTGGTCACTGTCTGAACGAGGTTAAAGTCCGGTTTGCCGATGTCCCAAGGTGCGAAGCCTTCTTTATATGCTTGCCGGAAATGATCTTCGACGCTCATAACAATGTCTCTTGCCCTTGGTTCAGCCTCATCAAACTGGACGGATACCGCCGCCGTGGATCGGCCTTTTTCCCGACTTCTGCCACGATGATAGCACCCGGCAACCTGGAAGACGGCAACCGGATCGGCGTACAGTCACCCGTGGATTCCAGGCACGCCGCATAGGGACAGTGACCGAAGCCAATGCTGTTTTTGTTGAGTGACAACACCGGCTGTCTGATTCTGTGTGAATATAGGAATGGGAAGGAACCATGCCAGTATCGAAACTGAATAGCACCATAATTGAAGCAGCCATAGTGGGATTCGAGCACCAAAAGACCCAGATCGACAATCAGATCGCTGAACTTCGTGCCATGCTGTCCGGTGGCCCCTCAGAGACCGCTACCACGCCGGAACCGGCAAAACCACAGCGGTGGAAGAGGAGTCTTGCAGTTCGCCGAAAAATGGCTTTGGCCCAAAAACACAGGTGGGCAACGATCAAGGGCGAGTCTGAACCGGCAGCGCAAGCCCCGGCACAAGCGCCGAAGCCAAAGCGGAAGCTCTCAGCGGCAGCAAAGGCGAAGCTCGCGGCTAATCTCAAGAAAGCCAGAGCCGCCAAAGCAGCAAAGGCGAAATCGGCGTCGGCAAAGAAGTAGACGGGACCGGCCAGGAAGAAAGCGGCCCCAAGAAAAGGCTAAGGGCATCAGCGGCAAAGGCTTCGAAGAAGAGTGCGCCAGCCAAGAAAGCTGCGGTGAAGAAGGCGACGGCCAAGGTCACGGCTCCCGCACAGGCCCCAACGGAAGCCTTCATTCTGTAGCGCTGTTTGGCGTAATGTTGACCGGACAGAGCAAGTTTATGCTGGTGGTATCTGCACATGACCAAAGTAACCATCGAGATTGACTCCAGGTGGGTGAAGATCGTTCGCTCCCCGTTGTATTGGATTGTGGCTGCGTTGCAAGGCGTCTCAATCAGCTTCGCCCCGTTGTTTCTGTACTGGAGCGGCAAGGGGATGTTCCCTCACGGATCTGACTGGCTTATCGTGCCGTCGTGCTTCGCAGTCATTCTCCTGGTCGGGTTCTTCTATATGCTGCTCGGTAGCGCAGTCATTGGCGAATTGAGGAAGAAAAACCTCTCGGCCTAATGCCGATGTATCGCAACCGTGAACGCTTCGACCATCATACTCAACCCCACCAGGCGAGTTCAGGGCGCTGCCTCAATCGTGTTACCCTGAGCTTCAGAGGCACTGCCATGATGACCAAAACCATTCGTTCGCAATTCGTTCACGATGTTGGCGAAATGGTCGAGGGCTTCGTCATCCTGGAGAAGCACACGGTGATTCCACCAACCCCGCCTGCACGACGGCATGGAGTCTACGACTACCTCGTGGAAGTGCCGCCGATACCGATGAAAGGCACTTCGGGCCGGAAGACGGTTCCAGAACGTGGGTCTTTCACTCGTTCCACACCTGATGAAAGGGCTGGCGTCGTTCGGCGGGTGCCTTCACGATGAGAACGGCCTGGGCTAACTATTAGACATGACCGTTCACGAGAAATTCGTTGAGGATATGCGTGTTGCCGGAATCCACACCGAAGCCTACTGTGGTCGATTCTTTTGGCAAGGTCCTGCCGCTCGTTCCCATGAACAAAATGGGCCAACACTTTTAGACATCATCAAAGAAACCGCAGTGCCTCTTCAGTGGGATAGGCTGGATTTCAATTACGTGGTGTACCCCGTTGGTAAAGCTAAGGCTGCATGGAACGGTAAAGTGGCCGACTCAGAAGACGAAGAAGGTGAACCGGACGGCTACAACGACGGCTACGCTGCCAAAACCCCAAAAGACGATGACGATGACGAAGAAGACTGATTACAGGGCAATACGCCGATAGCGATCAGGCGGCGAGTGCTATACTCCCGTCATGACCCTCAAGAATGCGGCGTTCTTCGCCTTGATCGGCATGGCGCTTATAACCATTCTGCTGGCGGTGGTGTTCATCCGTGACGTATCGGCCCTCCTGGCTGGTGCGATTGCTGCGATAACGGTGTTGACATCGTTCATTCATTTGCTGGCAAGCCTCAGTGTAGCCGTGTTTTTCTACGTGTTCTATAAGGCGCAATCCTGAATCGCCGGAACGCTGGCTGAAGGCGGTTGTCGATTGGACGAGCCGGGAGTTTATCGGGTGGAACATGGGATGTCTGCGCCGAAATGTTATACTTCAGTGGTCCAAGAACCGCCACAACCAGGAGTAGTCATGAAAGCAAATAAGGCTCTGAAGCGGCTTACCCACGCTGAGGATTTGGTCTCGGATGTGCTGGAGCGGTATTCAGCGGATGCGCTAGAAATCCGCCAGCAGCTTCTCGATGCGAAGGCTTCGGTCGGGCGGGCGAAGGACGCTGTGAAATTGCAGGCATCCTCCGAAAAGACGAGTGCCCGGAAGAAGGCCGCTACCAAGGCGGCGGCGAAAGTGCCACGGGCGAAGGCGGGAAAGAAATACGGCCCGACAAAACAGGACCACGAAGAGTAAAAGGTCCGCAGGCAACCGCTCCTCGAGCACGATGGCGTGTTCCCACGAGTCGCCCATATCGTAGGTGTAGACGAAGTTCGGTCTCACGCGGAGCAAGACTTCATCGAGCCGCAGTTTGCTGTCGTCGATTGTCCGGGGCACGTTGTAGAATACCGGAACACGTGCAAGTGGGAGTTGTCCCAACCCATGGCGATTTGAAGCACGTTGTGGAGCGCGGCCAGTGTGTATACCCGCGGGCCACCAGCAGGCGGCGCTAGATTTCCGGGTCCATTACGATGCTACACTCCGGAGATGAGGCAGTGCGCAGGCCGGCTGGCGACCGCGCTGCTGTGCGCCTTGGCCGCGCTCCCCGCCGTGGGCAGCGAAGGGCCGCGCTGGCTGAAAATCCAATCCCCGAACTTCGAGTTGTTCACCACCGCCGGTGAGCGGAACGGACGCGAGGTGGCGCGGCACTTCGAGCAAGTGCGCGCCTTCTTCCGCGAGGCTATGGGGCTGGGATTGAAATCCGGTCCGCCGGTGCGCATCGTGCTCTTCCGCTCGGATAAAGAGTTCGCGCCCTACGCCCCGAACGACTTCGCCGCGGCCTTCTATTTGGGCGCGGAGGATCGCGATTACATCGTCATGAAGAGCGGTTCCAGCGAGTACTTTCCGGTGGCGGTACACGAGTACATACACCTGTTGGTGAAACACTCCGGAATCGCGGCGCCGGTGTGGTTCAACGAAGGACTCGCCGAGCTTTACTCCAACCTGAAACCGCTGGCCGGGAAGATAGAGGTGGGCGACATCATCATGCCGCACTTCATCCTGCTGCAGGAATCGAAGTGGATCGACTTAGCAACGCTGTTGGCCGTCGAGCACGACTCCCCTTTGTATAACGAGAAGACCCATGCCGGGCTGTTCTACGCGGAGAGTTGGGCGCTGGTGCACATGTTATACCTGGGCACGGATTACCGTCCCAAGTTACCCATGCTGCTCGAAGGTATCAAGAGCGGCGCCAGCATGACAGACACGTTCCAGAAGGCGTATGGCAAGCCGGTGGCGCAGGTGCAGAACGATCTTGCATCGTACATGCGCGGGACACGCTTCAATGCGTCGCTGTTCAACACCAAGTTGGCCAAGGATGTGGACGCGCCGGAAGTCAGCGAATCGAGCCCGCTCGAAGCTGGCCTCGTGCTGGCGGACATCCTGGCGAATACGCGGGGGAAGGCCGCCGAAGCGCGCGAATTGTACGGCCGGCTGGGGCGCGAGAACCCGAAAGACTGGCAGGTGGAGCAGGGCCTGGCGCGTCTCAGCTTGCGGGAGGGAAAGCGCCCGGAGGCTCTGACGCATTACGCGCGCGCGGCCGAACTGGGCAGCACCAACGCCAGAATGTATCTGGATTATGGACGGTTGTTGCGGGCCCAGGACCAGCGCGCCGAGGCTGTGGCGGTGCTGAAGCGCGCCACCGAGATCGACCCGGACGACCGGGAAGCGCGCCTGGAACTCGGCTATGCGTACGTGCTGGCGGACAAGCACGCCGAGGCGCTGGCGCAGTTCCAATTGGTGAAGCGCGTGACCGAGGAGCAGGCGTTCGGGTTCTTCCACGCGATGGCATACGCATACTACCGCCTGGACCGGAAAGCGGAGGCCAAGGCCGCCGCTACGACTTGCCGGAAATACGCCAAGAGCACGGAAGAAATCGATCGGCTGGACCAACTGGTGGATGCGTTGAACTACGTGCCGCACGTGCCGGTGATGAGCGAGGATCGTTCCCGCAGCGGTGAGTCCGATCCGCCGCCACCCAAGCTGCGGCGGCGCGAGGCGCTGGCGGTAGCCGAGGGCACGCTGAAGCAAATCGATTGCATGGGCGGAAAGATCCGCATGCGCATCGGGGTGGGCGCGGAGGCCATGTCGTTCGCGCTCCTGGATCCGGGTTCCATCACGACCAAGGACCATGCGGCCATGGAATTCACATGCGGGCCCCAGAGGCCGCGGCGGATCAGAATCGAATACGAGGCGAAAGAGGGAGCCATGCCGGGAACGGTCGGAGTGATCCGTTCGATCGAGTTCCCGGAGTGAAGAAGCGGGGGTAGTCCGGCTCTGGCCGCCTAAAAAGGCGTCCCCAGAGGGGACCCCAGGCCATGATTGGCCGCCCTCCAAGGCGATGCTGCGCGGTTACTGCGGCGTGTTGGACATCGCGGCCGCCTGCCGCGCGTCCTCTTCCGCGCCTTTTGTGTCTCCGATGGTCCGCCGCGCCTCTGCCCGTTTTTCGTATTGCCAGCGGCTCGGGCCTAAGTCCATGGCGGCGGTGTAATCCGCGATAGCGTGCGCCCAGTCCCTTAGCGCCACGTATGCCTGGGCCCGGTTTTCGTAAGCGTTGCGATAATCCGGAACGAGTTGGATGGCTTTGGTCAGATCCGGAAGGGCCTTCTCCGGATGCCCCAATTCCAGATTGGCCCAGCCGCGGTTGTTGAAGTAGTTGCCCGAGGGGAGTTGACTCATTTCGATGGCGCGATCGTAATCGTCCAGGGCCCGCTCCCGCTGCCCGGATTGCGAGTATGCCAGACCCCGGCCGTCATACCAGCCCGGGCGGGACGGGTCGAGCCGGATGGCTTCATCGTAGTCGTGGATGGCCTCCTCGTACTTCCTCAGTCGAACGAACGCACTTGCCCGGGCGTGGAAGGCTAAGGCCCAATCCGGCCTCAGAGCGATGGCTTTGTCATACATGCCGATGGCGTCTTCGACATGGTTGGTCTGGGCCAGATGAGCACCGCGGCGGTAGGCCTCTTCAGCGGTGCGCGGTTCGCTTGGGGCGCTTTGCAGCGGCGCCGTCAACGAGAAGGCCACCTCGACATTCATCTCTTCGGCGATGGGCTGCCCCTCGCGCATGGCCGGCTCGAACTTCCAGCCTTGGACCGCTTCGATGGCCTTCTGATCCAGCCCATGTCCCAACGGGCGGACCACTTGCATGCCAGACGGAGTCCCTTGCGGGGAGACAGTCAGGTGGAGCGCGACCGCGCCGGAGAGGTGCGCATCCCGCGCCTCCGCCGTATACTCCGGGGCGCGCTTGGAAATTACGTGGGCATGCGCCACGGGGAAGGCGTGGCGGGTATCTTCCAGATCTTCGCGCAGAGCCTTCTCGATGCCCTGTCTATAGCCTTTCTTGTACGAACGAATGACGCCGTTCTTGTCGAGGATCACGACGCTAGGCAACGCGTTGGCGCCATAATCCTGCTGTACGCGGCTCTGGGCCGCCAGCAGGATCGGATAGGTGATTTTCTGCTCCTGGAGGAACTTTCGCACGATTTCCCGATCTTCGCCGAGGTCGATGCCAAAAATCGCAATGTCTTTCTCCTTGCGATAGACCTTTTCGATGGCTGGCATCTCGGCGCGGCATGGGCCGCACCAGGTAGCCCAGAACTCCAGCAGGACCACTTTTCCGCGCAAGCTGGAAAGCTGCACTTCGCGATCGTCGAGGTCGCGCAGCTTGAAGTCCGCCGCAGGCTTGTTGATAAGATCCGCGCTTTTCACCGCCTGTCCGGAGTTCTTAGGGCGCGAAGGGTCGAAGCGCTCGACCTGCTGGGCGTCGGCCGGCGGCTCGAATCTGAACAGGTCCTCCGCCACAGGCTGGTCCACCTCAAGGGTGGTGACCGATAACGTGGTGGTGATATCGGATGGCCCCGGCGCGGTTCCGACATGGTCGTAATGCTCGTGCAGCACGCGCTTGAGAATCAAGTATGTCTTCTTGTCCACCCAGAATTGGGCCCAGCGCGCGGCTCCCGGCCCGCCCCGCGTGCCACGATACTGGATTTCGACCACGTAACAGGCATGCGGAGTGCCGGCAACTGTAACTTCGTCGTCCGCGGACAACGTGGCCGCATTGCTATCGGATGCGTCCGGGAATAAGGGCACGCCGTCGGCCGCCATGGAAAACGCTTTCTCGATCGTGGGATCGCCCGCCGAATTTATGTATTGTTTCAAGGGATCGTTGTACGTCCAGGTGTTTTCACCGCTGGAGACGATCGTAAGTCCCACCGATCCGCGTGGGTCCAGGCGAAACTTGCCGGAGCGGTCCCAGGCCATGAGCAGCGAGGTGCGGGTGACGGTCTCGTGCTCGGGAGCCTGTATGCGACGCTCCTTTGCCAGTTGGAACTGGTAGCTCTTCAGGTTGGCATACGCCTGGCGGATCTGCTGGATAACGGCTGGCGCTCCGGGCGAATCGGCTAGGGCCGTACCTACAACTGCAGCGATCGAGAGGGCGGTGACAAGTCTCCGCATAGGTTACATTGTGACGCGATTCTGGCCTGGTGTCACCAGGCCGACCCAGGCGGGGGTGCGCGACGGGAAAGTGGAAGCTGGCGCGAGATCTCTGCATAAACTGAAGGGCGGCCAGAGCCGGCTGAAAGCCGGCTGCGGGCATGATTGCCCGCCCCACAATGCTTCACCAGCGGATGTCGGCGCCGTAAGGTCCCAGCAGCGTGTCGCAACTCAGCAGCGGCATTTTCTCTTCCAGGCTCTGCGCGACCAGCAGCCGGTCGAAGGGATCCCGATGGTGAAGCGGCAACGATTCCAGGCGCAGGACGTGCGCTGCTTCAATCGCAAGCAGTTGGGCGCCCAGTGCGGCTATATGCCGGGGCAAATAGCGCGAGGGCGGTTCGGGAAGCGGCAGCTTGCCTATCTGCACTTTGGTGATAATCTCCCAGAGGCTGGCTACGCTCAGAAACAGATCGGCCGTGCGAAGAATCTTGCGAGCCTGCGGCGTCAGGCGACGGTCGTCCGTGATGGCCCAGAGGAAGGCGTGCGTATCCAGCAGAATTCTTAACGCCAGAACGAGTCCTCAATTTCCGGCGGCAGCGGAGAATTGAAGTCGTCGGGGGTTTGGAATTCCCGGGCGGCGGATCCCAGCCGCCGCTCTCCGGACTTAGATTCCATGGGGGCCAACCGGGCAACCGGCTTTCCGGCCCGCGCCAGGATGATCTCTTCGCCCAATTCTACGCGCACCAGCAACCGCGAGAGATTGGTCTTGGCTTCGTGGATGTTGATCTTGACTGGCATCATTTTTAGTATAGACTAAGGAGGTTAGCTAAGTCAAGTCGGCTAGGGCCAGCGCGAACGCATCGAACGACCGGCGATCGAACAGGACGAAGAGGGCTTCCTGGACGGCGCATTCCGCGCGTTCCAGTTGCCGAGCCACCTCGCCCACGGCGATGGCCGCCGCCTCGGGCAACGGATATCCGTACACGCCCGTGCTAATCGCAGGAAAAGCGATCGAGCGCGCGCCATGTTCTTCGGCCAGATCGAAGCACTTCCGGTAGCAGGAGGCCAGCAATTCCGGCTCCCCATGTTGGCCATCGCGATAGACCGGGCCCACGGCGTGAAAAACGTAGCGCGCCGGCAACGCGCCCGCCCCGGTCGACACCGCGCTGCCCGTGGGACACCGCCCGATGCGCGCCCGGATCTGGTCCAACTCCGCCATGAGGGAAGGGCCGCCCGCGCGATGGATGGCGCCGTCCACTCCGCCGCCGCCCGCCAGCGCGGAATTCGCGGCGTTCACGATGGCGTCCGCCGCCACACGGGTGATGTCGCCGGTCGAGAGCTTCAGCGTTTTTCCGGTACGCGCGGTCCACTGCATCGCATGCCCTGCTGCTATTATCTTCCTATATGGCCGGGTATGAGCCAGGCGATCGTCCCACGATCCTGAGCAAACAATTTCTGCTGACCTTCGGCATCGGATTGGTCGTAATCCTGATTGCCGTCCTCGGCATTTTCTATCTCCAGCGCGGCGCACATGTCGAGCTGAAGGGCGCCATCCTGAAGGTGCGCACCATGGGGGTGGACGACAACAGCTCCCTGGCAGTGGTCGATTTCCGTTTCGCGAACCCGTCCGATGTTCCCTTTGTCGTGCGCACCGTGGACGTATCGGCCACCGGAGCCGATGGGCAGAACTATACCAGCACGCCGGTGCCCGAGGTGGATGCCAAACGGATCTTCGAGTATTACCCCATTCTCGGACAGAAGTTCAACGCCTCGCTGCTCACCCGCGACAAGATTCCAGGGCAGCACTCCGAAGACCGCATGATCGTGGCGCGCTTCGAAGTACCCATCGTCAAGCTGGACGCGCGCACCAATCTGAAAATCCGTATTGAGGACGTCGATGGCCCCGTCTCCGAATTGGCTGAGAAATAGCCTGCTGGCGGGCTGGGCGCTGGCGCTGCCGGCGCTGGCCATGGCGGACATTTTGGTCCCCGCCGGAGCCCCACTGCAGGTTCGCCTGAAGACCAAGATCGCCTCCAACACCTCCAAGCCGGACGACCCAGTGGAGACCATGGTCATCGCGCCAGTGATGGTGAATGGCACGCTTGCCATACCAGCGGGCGTCACGCTGCGAGGCGTGGTCACGGGGGCCAGCGCCGCCACCGACCCAACGGTGCGCGCCACGCTGGCGCTGGATTTCCGGGAACTCGAGATGGGCGGCCGCCGCATACGGGTACACACGCTGTTGACCGCCGTGGAGAACGCGCGCGAGAGCGTCAACGATAAGGGCGAGATCCAAGGCATACTCGCGAATGAAACGCTTTCCGCGCGCATGGACTCGGGCATCGATAAAGTTACGGAGAAGTATTCCGGCCTCGGCGGCTTTCTGAGCGCCGCCAAGAAAGCCGTGTTTAAAGAGACGGAGGGCGATATCAGTTACGATTCCGGCGTGGAGATGGACCTGAAGCTCACTGCCGCGCTGACTCTGACCGGTGCGCCGCCGCCCGGGCCCGATGCCGCGCTGCAGCCGGTCGCCGATCCGCTGGCGCTGATCGGTCTGGTGAATCGGCAGCCCTTCCAGAGCCGCGCGCAGAAGCCACCCAAGGAATCGGATATTACGACTTTGATGTTCATCGGCAGCCAGGAGCAGGTGCAGGGAGCATTTGTCGGCGCCGGTTGGAGCCAGGCATCCAAGCTCGGCGAGAAATCCAAATTGGAGACCTTGCGCGCCATCGCCGAGGACAGAGGATACAGCGAGGCTCCGGTTTCCATTCTGTACCTGGATGGGCGTCCGCCGGATATGGTCTTCGAGAAGCTGAACAACACCTTCTCCCAGCGCCATCACCTGCGCATCTGGCTGCGGCCCGATCCATACCGGGGCCAGCCGGTGTGGGTTTGCGCTGCCACGCACGACACCGGCATCGACTTCTCAGCCAAGGACCGCACGTTCATTCACAAGATCGATTCGCAGATCGATCTGGAGCGCTCGAAGGTGGTCAACGATTTGCTGTTGACCGGCAAGGTGCAGTCGCTGTTGATGGTGGATCGTCCGAATGTGCCGCGAAACGGGCAGAATGCCACGGGCGACAATTTGACTACGGACGGCAAGCTGGCGGTGCTGATTCTGCGGTAAAACCGCCCTGCCGGCCTTCGGCCGGTGGACCGGCGAGGCGCCGGTCCGCAGGCGGGGCGCCTGCCCCACTGTTTCGCTCAGGCCCGCAGCAACTTGTGAAACACGGCGTTGCGGGGAGAGTTGGTTTCCACATGGTCTGCGCCCGCCGCCGTGAGCACGCAATCGGAGTTGTCTCCGATTATCAGGAAGCCGCTGTCTCTGAGATACCAGACCGCGAATGCAATGTATTCGCGTGGAAACGACATCAGCCGTTCCAGGTCCAGCAACGAAAGGCCCGGATGCTCCATGTCGGCCCGCCGCCGGTTATACAGCAGGCACAAGATACCCAGCCTGCGGTTCTGCTCGCCTTCGATCCCGTCCACGAACTCCTTCAGCTCGAAGGTCGGCAGCGGCTGGCATTCACCGACGCGCCGGGCGGCATCGTAGGCGGCGCGTTTTTCCGGGTCCGAAAGTATATCGTAGGCATCGTTCAGCAGCAGGAACCGCTCGGAATCGCCGCTCTGGGGGTTGTCCGGGTGGAAGCGAGCGGCCATGATGCGATAGACGCGGCGGATGGTTTCCAGCTCGGCGTTCGGGCTGACCTGCAGCACCTCGTAATAATCGACGGAGTCCACCAGCGGCAGGCGTACCGTTCGCTTGGTTTCTTCCGAAAACTCGAGCCCCACCACGTACGCCGAACCGCGCCGCGTGCAGTTGCGAACCGTCGCCTTGCCGCTGAGCTCGTGGCGCTCCGCCTGCAAACTGACCGGCACGCCCGGGTGCATCTCTTCGCTGGACTCGATGCGTAGGCCGGACTTGGAAACATTCAAGCCCCGGACCCTGAGGGAGCGGCTCTGGCCGCGGGCGTCTTCCCAGGCCACTGCAAACATGGCATTGGTGAATCGCCGCTGTTCTTTCCTCTTTTCGGACATTCCGCAAGGCTCCTCTTACTGGATACCGTGGTGGGGACCGCCAAGGCAAGTTAGCGAAGGTACTGCCGGTAATAGTGCTATAGGTTGTTAACTCACGGTTGACGAAAGTTAATTGGAGTCACCGCCCCGTCCAACACGGCGCGCGCTTCTCCAGAAACGCCGAGATGCCCTCTTGCGCGTCCGCGGCCAGTGAATTCATGGACATGACTTCCTTGGCGTAGGCGTAAGCTTTGGACTGGTCGAGATCGATCTGCGTATAGTATGCCTGCTTGCCCAGCGACACAGTCAGGGTGCTGGCCTCCGCGATGCGCGCCGCCAGTTTTCGCGTTTCCGTCTGCAGTTCGGCCGCCGCCGCCACGCGGTTGACCAGGCCCCATTCCGCCGCGGTGGCGGCGTCCACCATCTCGCCGGTGAGCAGCATTTGGAGCGCGCGTTTGCGTCCCACGGCGCGGCTCAACGCCACCATGGGGGTGGTGCAGAACAGGCCGATGCGCACGCCGGGCGTGGCGAAGGCCGCCTGATCGGACGCGATGGCCAGATCGCAGGTGGCCACCAACTGGCATCCCGCGGCGGTGGCGATGCCTTGCACCTCCGCGATCACCGGTTGCGGAATGGCCTGGATCTTCATCATCAGCTCGCTGCACACGTCGAAGAGGCGCCGGTATTCGTTGATATCGCGGTCCACCATCTCGGAGAGATCGTGGCCGGAACAGAAGACCTTGCCTGCCGCGGCCAGGATTACAGCGCGAATGGTGCGATCGCGGCCAATGGCATCGAGCGCATCGATCAGCTCCAGCATCGACTCCAGCGACAGCGCATTGCGCCGCTGTGGACGGTTCAGGGTGACTACGGCGGACGGCCCGTCGCGTTCGACACAAATGCTCTCATAGCTCATGATGGCGTCCCCTCTTTCAGTAAAACACGGGCAGCGGTGACAGGCGGCCTGAGCGAGTTGCGCTCGCGGACCAATTCAGGCTACAGGTTCGCGCCGAAAGCCAGCAGACGGCCATCGCAATCCTTCACCACGAACTCGCGCGAGCCCCAGGGCATGTTGGCAACTCCCCGAGTGAATTCTACGCCTTGGACGAGGTACTCGGCATAAAGTGCGTCGGCATCTTCGACGAGCAGGTACGCGTCGAGCAGTTCGGCCCGGTATTTGTCCGGATTGGCGGTGGGCGGCTCAGCGCAGCGGAAGTGAATCTTCTGCTGGTCGCGCGCCACGATTGCATAGACCGGCGGATCCTGCCACGTCCCCAGACATTCGAAGCCAAGCTTTTCTTTGTAATAGGCGAGCGTAGCGGGAATGTTCATGGTGAAGAACAGAGGCGCAATCTGACGGACCATGTGCAAGTCTATCCCAGAATGTCGCCCCTGAAATCATAGAAGACACGAATGAGGTTGCCATCCAGATCGGCGGCCATAAACTCGCGCAGCTTCCATGGTTTGTCCTCGGGCTCGGAAACGATCTTGGCTTGCGCGGCCTTCCACTGTGCGAAGAGTTCGTCCACCTCAGCCTTGCTGTGGAGATTGAGCCAGAAAAGGATAGGGCCTATGTTGCCGTAGGACTCTCGGAAGGACCGATTGGTGATGAACAGTCTGCAATTCCCCCTTGAGATGCCTGCAATGCCGCCTTGGTCGTCCCCCCAATCGAAGGTGAAGCCCAGAGTGTCGACATAGTAGGCTGCGGCTTTGTCGACATTGGCCGCGGGGATTTCCGGAACAGGAGCGGGGAACCTCATGGGTTTGTTGGGTTCATCGTAGCACTAGCACGCCCGTTAGTTTAGCAGGCTGCGGAAAAAGGCATAAACATCGCTCCTTCGGGCCACAGACTAAAGTCTGTGCCACCGGTTATCGACGACTTAGCGGCATAAACATAGATCATTCCGGCCACAGACTAAAGTCTGTGCCACCCTAGCGGACGCCGCTCACTTCGCGGTAGACTTCCAGGACGTCACGGGCGGTACGGTCCCAGCTATAGCGCGCCGCCTGGGCTTTGCCTTTGGCGATGAGATCGGCGCGGAGATCTTCGTCGAGCAGGGCGTCCTGGATGGCGCGGGCGATTTCGAAGACGTTCTCCGGGTTCGCCAGCAAGGCGGCGTCGCCGAGCACCTCCAGCAGCGAACCGACGTTGGAAGCCACGACGGGCGTGCCGGTGGCCATGGCTTCCAGCGGCGGCAAGCCGAAGCCTTCGTAGAGCGAGGGGAACACGAACAGGGCGGCGCTCTCGAAAAAGACGCGCAGGGCTTCGAAGGGGACGAAGCCGAGGAAGCGCACGGCCTTTTCGACGCGGGTCTGAATGACGGCGCGCCGCACGGAGGGATATCGCGAGATTTCGTCGCCGATGATAATGAGGTGCAGGTCGCGGTAGACGGGGTGACGCGAAAGCTGTTCGCGGACCACAGCGAAGGCTTCGACCAGGCGGGGAATGTTCTTTTGCGGGCGGATGTTGCCGGCGTAGAGCAGGAAGGGGTAGTCGATCTGGTAGCGTTCCAGAATGCGCTCGCGGGCGTGGGCGTCCTGCGGCTCGCGGAAGAAATCCGGATTGGGAGCGTTGTAGGCCACGCGGATGCGGTCCGCGGGGATGCCGAGGGCGTCATGGACATCGCGCCGGGTGGCTTCCGAGACCGCCATGATGGCTTTAGCGCGCAACAATCCGCGGCGGAGCAGGAAGCGGCGGGTCTGCATACGCAAGCCGGAGCCGGTCTCGAACAGCAGGCTGGCCATATCGTGAATGGTCACCACATAAGGATCCATCATGAACAATGGCACCTGGTTCAAGGGAATGTGGACCAGGCTGGGCGCCAGGCGATGCAGGAACCAAGGGAAGGCCAGGTGATTCAAGGCGTATGAATCCGTCTTGCGGTAGGTGACGGTTTTGAAGTTGGGCGGCAGGCCGGAGAAGGCGCCCCGATCGTCGGGCAGCGCCACCAGGATGTACTCGTCGGATGGATCGATGGCGGCCAGGGCGTGGAGCAGGCCGCGGATGTAGGTGCCGATGCCGAAGTCCCGCACGCGGCGAACATCGAACACGATGCGCAGGGGCATGGCCCTTTATCAAGCGCGCGCGAAGACGGCCTGACGTCGCCAGGCGTAGAGGGGGAAGCGCTCGGTCAGCGTCTCGACCTTGCGCCGCACGGCGGCGATGACGTCTTCGGTGCTAGCAGGCGATGTTATGCTCTGCAGCACCTCGGCGATCAGAGACGCGACCTCGCGCATCTCGGGTTCGCCGAAGCCGCGCGTAGTGACGGCGGGGCTGCCGAGACGAATGCCGCTCGGATTCATCGGCGGATTCACGTCGAAGGGGATGGCGTTCTTGTTGACGGTAATGCGGGCGCGGTCGAGCGCGGCCTCGGCCTCTTTGCCGCGAATGCCTTTGGAGAAGACATCCACCAGCATGAGATGGGTGTCGGTGCCGTTGGACACCACGTGGAAGCCCGCGTCCATCAGGGCGCCTGCCAAGGCCTGGGCGTTGGCTACGACTTGCTTCTGATACTCCACGAAGCCGGGCTCCATGGCTTCCTTGAAGGCCACGGCTTTGGCGGCCATGATGTGCACCAGCGGTCCGCCCTGGAATCCGGGGAAAACGGTTTTGTCGACGGCCGCGGCGAATTTCTC